>OGCI01000715.1_pt1 | contig 33693 bp, 33 predicted proteins | sample 1570021 | NCBI WGS metagenome assembly OGCI01 (sample SAMN06264664, study PRJEB24512) | hot springs metagenome | isolation source: Hot spring water | place: South Africa: Tshipise | collected 2015-06-21 | reverse complement strand
GTCATCGCCGCTCTGGGGATTGGGCTTTACGCCCTATTTGCTGTGCTGGAGGGCCGTCTCACCGCCTGGGCCTACCGCCGCTAGGCTGGAAAACATCGCCCCAACGGGTTTGCCCAGCGCCCAACGCCGACGGTGTCCTGCATGCGACCTTTGCCAGCAAAGTCTGCCCTTTGCTATCGTGCCAGCTCGTGGCGCTAGAGGAGGTGAAGTAAGCTTCACCTGTGGTCTTCTTTCCCTACGTCCTTTGCCCAAGGCACTGGACTGCTCTCTCGCTCTGTTGGCACAAGGTTTTCTCTCGACAAGCGCCTCTGGCTGTGGAGGTGGGGTTTGGCAACGGGGAGTTTCTTGCCGAGGCCTGCCTCCAATATCCGGACTGGAATTGGGTGGGATTTGAAACCAGCCTCACCTGCGTGACCAAGGCGGCGCGGAAGCTGGCGGCTGCGGGCGCCACCAACGTGCGCTTGGTGTTGACCGACGGGAAATTCGCCCTGCGCGAGCTGTTCGCCGACGAGTCCGTCCACCGCGTCTACGTCCACTTCCCCTGCCCGTGGCCCAAGGCCCGCCACGCCCACCGCCGCTTGGTCGACCGCGAGTTTGTGTGCATCCTCTCGGGTGTGCTTGCTCCCCAAGGGGAGTTTGTCCTGGTAACCGATGTTGAGGACTATGCCCGGCAGTCGGCGGGTCTCCTCCAGGAGAACGGTTTTGCCGTGCAGGGACCGGAGGTCGTGCCCCAGCGCGGCCCGGGCACCCGGTACGAAGTGCGCTGGCGCAAGTTTGGGCGTACCATCTGGCGCCTGGTGGCTCGTCGGGGGCCCAAGGGCCAAGTCCACCGAATCGCGGAGGGAGCTGTGCCCCACGCCAAAGTGCCTGTGCCTTTTGACCCCCACCGCTCCTTGGCCCAGCTCACCGGGCTCAAGGAGGCCTGGGGCGGCGGGGCGTTCTTCGTCAAGGAGGGCTTCCTCAGCCCAGACGGGAAATCCACACTGTTTAGATCATTCGCCACCGACGGGGACTTCCAGCAGCAGTACTTCTTGCTGGTGGTCCGGGAAAAAGGGGGAACCATGGTTAAGCTCGACGAGGCGACCCTGCCGTTCCGCACTCCGGCCGTGAAACGCTCGGTCTTGGCTTGTGCAAAACGGCTGGAGGAGCGATGAAAGCTCTCCTCGTTTTGGCCGCGGCATGGGTCTGTCTGGGAGGAGAACTGGGAACCCGCCTGGAAGTAGGACCGCTCGCAGCCCGAGGGGCAGGCTGGCTCACGTTGTCCCAGGACCTGGGGAAGGTCGCCCTGGTGGGAAGGGCGGAGTGGGATGTTCTTCCTTTGAAATTCCGGAGGGCCACAGGCTCCTTGGGGGTCAGCCTTGCTCCTTTTTCCTTCCACCTGGAGGCGGCCCTGTTGGCATCAGGGCGGTTGAACTTGGCCGCGTCCAGTTCTTGGAAAGGGGCGGTCGTCACCCCGCTCGGGGACCTGGCCCTCCAAGCCGGGGGCAAAGTCACGGTCTACGACGTGCTGGGGGCCCGGGTATGGGGAGGGTTCGGCTCGGTCACCGGGCGGATGGAGGTGGGTCCGTTCTGGGTAGGGACAGGGGTGGACTTCTCCTTTCCGGGCGGGCTCTCCCCAGGGGAGCTGCGAGTTGGCTGGAGCGGTCCGCGGTGGGGCACCTTGACCTGGTCCGATCGCGCGGCCAGCCTGGAGCTCGGGGCCGAGGAGGCAGCCACCTCCATCGTCACTTTCTTATCCTTCTTCCCCAAGGTTTCTCAGTCTCTGTCCGTCACGTACGGCGGTCCTCGCCTGCGGGTTCAGGGGAGGCTGGCCCTGCGAGCCGGTGAGCCCTGGACCTCAGGACTCACCATTGTGGCTCGACAGAAGCCCTGGTCCCTCTCCGTCGGGGTCAGCCTGGGCCCCCACGGGCTCGAGCGGCTCACCACCGATATCACCCTGGGGTTCTGACTCTTCCAGCTTGGAGGGCGCCCCAATCCGGGGAAATGTGCTTCCACAGGGCAGAAGCGCCAAGGAGCCCCACGTCGTCCCCCAACGGGGTGACGGCCAAGCGAAGGGAGCCCCGGGCCAGGGGGCGTGCAGCCTCCAATACCCGGGGGGCCAGGAGGTCCCAGGATCCGGTGAAGCCTCCGCCGAACACGAACAGCTCAGGCTCCAGCAGTTCCCAGAGGAGCGCCACGGCCTGGCCCATGGCTTGGCAAGCGGTCTTTACAAGCTCCAAAGCCTGGGGATTTCCCTTCTGGGCCAGGGTGACCAGCTCACGGGCCGAGATCGCCTGGCCAAACCGACGACGTGCAGCCTTGGCTAGGCCGGCCCCCCCGGCCAGGGCTTCCAGGCACCCCCGCTTTCCGCACCCACACCGGGGGCCGCGGGGACGGATCACCATGTGGCCAATCTCCCCGGCCTGGCCCGTGGCCCCCCACACCACCCGTCCCCCGCACACGATCCCCCCACCAATGCCCGTGGACCAGGTGATGTACACAAAGTCCTGTGCTTTGTGCCCGTATTCGAGCTCGCCGATCGCGGCTGTGGTGGCATCGTTGGCCACGTACACCGGGCAGCCAAACGTGGCTTGAAGTTCGGTCCCCACCGAGGCAGTCCGCATGCCGGGGGGTAGGTTGGGGGGATTGAGAAGCTGGCCCGACCGCATATCCACCGGCCCGGCCGCGGCCACGCCGATGGCCTGGGGTTTGGCCCAGCCCGCCTCCTGGAGGACCTGGTCCAAGCCTACCTTCAGTTCGACCAGGCTCTGAGTGGGAAACGACCGGCGGGCTTTGATTTGGCCTTGTTCCAGGGCAGCCACCCGGGTTCGCGTTCCTCCGATGTCCACCGCTACGACATTTCTCACGGGGGCGATGATATAGCGGCGCTCGCCTGTTGCCTGGGAGGTCCCTGAGGTGTATATACAGGGCCATGCGGCGAGTGAGACGGTGGGTGTGGGGGGTTCCGCTGCTGGCTTTCGTGGGTCTGGGGTTGGTACCCGGGGTGCCCCATCCCACGTTGGGGGTGTGGTGGATTCCCGCCCCGCCCCGGGGGGAAGTGCCCCTTCCCCAGCAGGGCGTGCAGCGCGTCCTTATCGTGGCTCCTCATCCGGACGACGAGGTGCTGGCCTTGGGGGGCACAATCGCTCGGCTTCTTGAGCACAAGAGCCAGGTCCTGGTGGTGTTCCTGACCAATGGGGACGCCAACAGCGCGGCCAAACGTCTTCTCACGGGCAACCCCCTTCACCGGGCTGTGGACTACCGGGCCCTGGGGTACCGTCGCCAAAAGGAGGCCGTGAATGCCCTGCGTGTGTTGGGGCTCCCCAAAAACCACGCCCTGTTTCTGGGCTTCCCCGACCAAGGCCTCTCTTCCCTCACGAACAAGAACTGGAAGGAGGTGTATCGGAGCCCGTTCACCAAGGCCCAGGCCGCCTTCTACACCAACAGCTACCGCCCCGGGGCTCCCTACACAGGGGAGACCCTCACCGATGTCCTCGCCGAGATCATGAAGGCGTTCTCTCCTACGGTGGTGTACCTACCCCACCCGGAGGACGGTCACCCCGACCATCGGGCCTCGGTGCAGTTTACGGTGGCCGCTGTCCTCAAGGCCGGGCTTGAGGAGAGCCCGGAGATGCGCCTGTACTTGGTTCACGCCCCCAGTTGGCCCAGCCCCCGGCGCCTCAACGTGGCCCTCCAGCTCGACCCTCCCCCCACCTTGGGGCAGTGGACCTGGCGTACCAAGGAGCTGACCCCCGAGCTGGTGAAGCTGAAGTTGGCGGCGGTGCGCGCCTACTCCTCCCAACGGGTCACCAACGGTAAGTTCCTGGCCAGCTTTGTCCGTTCAACGGAGCTCTACGCCCTGTACACCGCCCCGGCCCGTCCGCTTCCAACCTTCGTTCCAGGCACGTGATGAGATAAGGACGGCGGGAGTCCAGTTCCACGTGCTCCTCCACCACGCAAAACCCCGGTAGCTTCACAAACGGGCGGTGGATCACCCGCCCAGCCGGCCAGGCGCTCACTAGGACGACATGTCCCCCCACGGCCACCCGGGAGGCAATTCGGTGGGCCAGCTTGCGCAGGTTTCCTCTCCCCAGGTAGTACAGGACTTCCGAGCACACCACGAGGTCGAACTGCCCGTCGGGGAGTTCCTTGGACGCATCCATGAGGACGAACTCCAGTTGCTTGAGGTGGGCCCAGCGGGCGCGGGCTCGCTCCAGGGCTGGGGGGGCAAAGTCCAGGCCCACGACGTGGCGGGCTGCCCCGCGCTCGGCCAGCAGCGCGGAGAAAAACCCCTCTCCACACCCCACGTCCAAAGCCCGGGCGTAGGGGGGATCCTCTGGGTTGGGCTTTCGCGGCAGGATCGCCAACTTTCGCCCGTACTTGACCTTCTCGTACGGGCTGGAGGCGTAATCCCAGGGATCCGGGCGGCGGTACCGCCAAGCGAACAGGCGGGGTAGGTACCGGGTGGGCAGGACGTACCCGTACACCCACAGACTGCCCACTTCCAAGGCGCCGCGCACAGTGGCCCAAAAGGCCTTGGGCCGAGCTCTGGCCTGGGCAGGGAGGGTGAGCCGGATAACCCCCTCCCGGAACAGGTAAAGGAGGCCGCACCCCACCACCAGGAGCTCCAAGAACCGCACTGTGAGGGAAAAGGCCAGGGCCGTGGCCGGGACGATGCCCACCAGCCCAAGGATTCCAATGCGGCCACCCTCGGCGGTCCCTAAGCCGGCGGGAGTGAGCCACAGGACCGTGGTGAGGATGGCATTAAGGTTGAAGTACGCTGCCAACTGGGGAAAAGAGAACAGCCGCCCCTCCGCGAAGTAGAAGAAGATCTGGGGCCGCAAGTAGGTGCAGACAAAGCTGAGCAGCTGGAGAAGAAAGGCCAGCGCGGTGGTGGCCCAGTTGCGGGAGAACGCGAGGTACACTTCGCTTTCCATTTGACGAATCCGCTCGGCCCACCGTTGGGGTTTGCTCCACGTCTTTCTCAGCCTGCCCAGGGCTGCCACGATTCGGGAAAGCCAGCCGTAGTTGCGGGCAAAGCTGAGGAGCCCCAGGGCCACGGCCAGGGTCACGAGGAACAAGGCCAATCCCACTTGAACCTTGGCTTGGGGAGCCAAGAGATTGGAGCTGAGGAGTGCCCCGCCCCCGAGGAGGGCAAACAGGACAAGACACACCCCCGCGAGGAGCCGGTCCACGAACAGGGAGGCGAAGGCGGTGGTCCAGGATCGGCCGGACTTGGTCGTGACAAGCCAAGCCCGCACCGGCTCCCCTCCCACGTAGGCCACAGGGGTCAAGTAGGACAGGGCGAAGCCTGCGGCGCTGGCCCCGGCCACTTGCCCCCACCCCAAACGAACCCCGTACCCCCGGAGGAGCACGCCCCAACTCAGAACCCAGAACGCCGTGGCCAACAGGTCGTTGGCCCCCATCGCCAGGAAGCCCGCCCAGCCCAGGGCTCGCAATTGGGCCGCAACAGCTCCCGGACCGATCAGGGCCAAGATGGTGGCAAACAGGCCAGCCCCCACCAGCCCCAAGGCGACGCTCACGAAGACCCGACGCACGGGTCCAACGTACCCGAAAGGGTGGGGCCAAGGCCAGCCCGTATAATGAACGCCGATGAACTCGAAGCGGCAGCTTCTCCGCTAGGAAGGCAGTCATGAACGGTCAAGGTTTCTGCTACGCCCGAGGGGACCCGGTCCTTCAAGCTCAAAAGGTCTCCAAGATCTACGCCCTGGGCAAAGAGAAGGTGAAGGCCCTGGATGAGGTGGACTTCCTGTCCACCCAAGGGGACTTTGTGGTCATCAACGGTCCTTCTGGGAGCGGCAAGACCACGTTGCTGAACTTGCTGGCCCTCATCGACCGCCCCAGTCAAGGGGAGGTTCTGTTCGAAGGCAAGCCCACAAGCAAGCTCTCGGAGCGGGATTTGGCTTTTCTGAGGAGACAAAGGATCGGTCTGGTTTTCCAGACGTTCAACCTCATCCCCGTGCTCACCGCCGCAGAGAACGTGGAGTACCCCTTGCTCCTTCTCAACTTGAGCCGCCAGGAGCGGGAGCAGCGGGTACGTTCGTTGTTGGAGGAGGTGGGCCTCGATGGGTTGGGGCGCCGCCGGCCCGATGAGCTTTCGGGAGGGCAACGTCAGCGGGTAGCTATCGCCCGGGCCCTGGTGACGCAGCCCCGGGTGGTCCTGGCCGACGAACCCACGGCCAACCTCGACTCCACGACCGGCAAGCAGATCATGGGGCTGCTCCAAAACCTCAACGGAGAGCATTGCGTCACGTTCGTGGTGGTCACCCACGACCCGGCGGTCCCGCCCTATGCCCAGCGGGTGCTGGACATCCGCGACGGAAAGATCCAAGGGGAGAGGTATGTGGCGGATCGCCCTGCGTAACCTGCGCCGCAACCGGCGCCGGACCTTGTTGGCTTTGGCCATCGTCAGCTTGGGGTGCTCCCTGTCCCTGGTGGTCCTGGGGTTTGTGGAGCGCTCCAAAGCCCTGATTCAACAAACGACGGTCCAGCAGTACGGCAACATCCAGATCGCCGATCGAGCCCTGTTCGAGGGCGACTCCGAGGGGTTGGGTTACCTCATCGGGCCGGAGGACCAAGAGCTATTGACCCGGTGGGTTGCCCAGTTCCCTGAGGTGCGAGGCTCCACGGTTCAATTGGGGTTTTCCTCCTTGCTAACCTTTCGCCGGAGGACGGCAACGGTGCGGGGGTTGGGGGTCGTCCCTGAGAACCCGGTGTTGGACTACAACGGCCTGGTGGTGGGCGGGCGGGGCCTCCGCTCCAGCGATCTAGGGGCTGTCCTTGTGGGCCAGGTCCTGGCTGAGGAACTGGGGCTCAGGCCCGGGGACTTCGTGAACCTCACGGCCACCACCGCCGCCGGGGCGCTCAACGTCCTCCCCGCCGAGGTGGTTGGGATTTATCGGTTCTCCTCCGCGGAGGTCGAGCGATCGCAGGTGTTTGTCCCTCTTTCCCTGGCCCAAACGCTGTTGAACACGAGGGGGGTGGACCGGGTGGTGCTGGGCTTGCGTTCTCTTCGGCAGACCTGGGGCACGGCCCGCAAGCTGGACCGAGGTCTGCCCGCCCAGGGTTTCACCCTGGAGGCGCGCACCTGGGACGTTCTGTCCCCGTTCTACCGTCAGCTGGCGAGCTTCTTCGACCTCCTGTTTGGTTTTCTCATCGCCGCGGTATTCGTCTTGGTCTTCTTCATTGTCCTCCAGGTGCTGACGCTTTCTTTCCTGGAGCGGACGCGGGAGGTGGGGACGCTGAGAGCCTTGGGCACGCTGGGGCAGGAGGTGTTCCGCCTCTTCCTCCTCGAGGGCGCAGGGCTGGGCTTGGTTGGAGGACTGGTGGGCCTGTTGCTGGGTGTTGCGTTTTCTTTGGCGTTCAACGCGGCCGCGATCCCCTGGCGACCCCCGGGGACAGTTCAAGCGGTGACCTTGGGGGTGGACTTCACCCCTCTCGTCTTTGGGGTTCCCTTGTTGGTGAGCCTCCTTTCCACCGTGGTGTCGGCCCTTCTCCCTGCGGGGCAGATGGCCCGCTTGTCGGTGGTGGAAGCGTTGCGCACGGTGTGAGGACCCTATGAACCTCAAACTGGCTTTGCGCAACGTGTTTCGCAATCGGCGGCGCACGCTGTTCAGTCTGCTCGTGATCGGTGTGGGGGTTACGCTCCTTTCGTTTGTGCTGGGGTTCGTGGCCGAGGCGTTGCGGTCCACCGAGCGGTCCCTGGCCCTCGAGCTCGGGGCCCTTCAGGTGGGGGATGCCCGGGTTCTGGAGGGGCGGGCCTCGGGATTGGAGGCCCTGATTTCCCCAAGCGACCTGGACAAGGTGGTGGGGCTTGTCCGCACCGTGGAAGGGAGTCGGATAAGCCCCCAGCTCAACTTCGCGGGGCTCATCGGAAACGAGAAGGGCAGCACGCTGCTCCTGGCCCGGGGGGTGGTCCCCGAGGACTGCATGGCCGATTACGTCTGTATGCTCGTGGCTGGCCGGCCCTTGGCGGAACGCGAGGCGCGGGAAGTCGTGCTGGGGGAGCGGTTGGCCGGAAAGCTCAACTTGCGCCCGGGGGACACGGTCAACGTGGCGGCAGGCACTGTGAACGGCACCCTCAACGCCTCCACCGTGACCGTGGTGGGCACGCTTCGACTGAGCAACGCCCAGCTCGAGGAGCGGTTCGCGTTGGTTCCTCTGGGGTTCGCCCAGCGCCTGGTGCGCACCACGGGGGTGGAGCGGGTTCTCATTTGGATCGAGGACCTTGCCGAGGCTCCCCAGGTGCGAACCCAATTGGAGCAGAGGCTCAAAGACGCGGGGTTGTCCTTCTCTGTCCGCACCTGGCAAGACCTAAGCCCGTTCTTTGAGTCCATCGGCACGTTTTGGCGCGCCTTCTCGGGGCTGACCTCCCTGGCGATCTTCGTCCTCGTGTTCTTCAGCGTGCTGGAGGTGTTGACGATCTCTTTTTTGGAACGGACGAGGGAGGTGGCCACGGTGCGGGCCCTGGGGGTCCCCTGGAGCCGGGTGTTTGGGAACTTCGTGTTGGAAGGGATGGCTGTGGGGTTCCTGGGCGGGCTGGCTGGAGTGATGGGCGGTATCTTTTTGGGCTTGGTTTTCAACGCCCTAGGGTTGACCTTCGTCCCCCCCGGGGGCACCATGCCCCAACCCATTCGGGTGGCTGTGGGACTTCAGACGTTGGTCGTTCCCTTTCTCCTTGCTCTGCTGGCCACGGCCGCAAGCAGTGTTTATCCCGGGTGGAAGAACGCGCGCCTCAACGTGGCTGAGGCACTGCGGGCTGTGTAAAGAGGAGGAACTGCATGAGGCTTTGGGGTTTGGCCGTTGTGGTCACTTGGGGTTTGGTGGGTCTAGCCCAGCTCGACCTTGAACAGCTCGATCGAGTTCGGTTCCTGGACGTTCAAGCCAGCCAGCTTACGGTGCTTGTGCGGGCCGAGAGCGATGGGATGGTGGAGGAAGCGGAGCTCAAGCTGGCCTTCAAGGACATCCAGGGCGAGGGCTACGTGCGCATCGAGTTTCTCCAGCCGGCGGAGCTGGCCGGGCAGGTGTTCTTGATCACCCCCCGGGGCACGTTCTTTTGGCAACCGGAGCTGGCCACCCCGTTGCGGACCAGCGGGGCGCAAGCGGCGTTTGGGGATGCGGCAGTGGCCCAAATCGCCGGGGTACGGCTGGCCCGGGACTACCGGATCACCGCTCGCCGGGAGACGGAAACGGCCGAAGGCCAGCCCCAGGTGGAGCTGGAAGTGCGGGCCATCAACCCTGGAGTGGCCTTCCAGACCGTGGTAGTCCTTGTGGATCCCCGCACCAACAGGCCGGTGGAGTTGCGGCTCCTGGCGGTCACCGGCGTGGTCCTGTACCGGGTCCGCTTCACGGCCTACGCGGACTTCAACGGGGACGTGTACGTACGGGAACAGGTGGTGGAGAACGCATTGATCGAGGGCAACCGGACCTTTCTGTTCATCCGGGAAGTGGGCTTCGTCCCTGTGCCCGACGAGGCGTTTGATCCGGACCGGCTGGGCAAGCCCCGAAGTTGAAAAAACGCTTTTCCTGACGTAACATCGAGCGATCCATGTCTGAACGCATCGAAATCGCCTTCATCGAAGACGAGATGGAGCAGTCGTACATCGACTACGCCGTCTCGGTGATCCGCGGCCGAGCTATTCCCGACGTGCGGGACGGTCTGAAGCCGGTGCAGCGGCGGATCCTTTACGGGATGAGGGAGCTCGGGCTCACCCCGGGCAAGCCCCACCGCAAAGGGGCCCGCATCGTGGGTGAGGTGATGGGTAAGTTCCACCCCCACGGGGACGCCGCGGTGTACGAGGCTATGGTGGGGTTGGCCCAGGATTTCTCCACCCGCTACCCCCTGGTGGACGGCCAGGGGAACTTCGGGTCCATCGATGGGGACGAGCCCGCGGCCATGCGGTACACCGAGGCCCGGCTGGCTCCCATCGCCCAGGAGTTCTTAGATGAGCTCGACGAGAATACGGTGGACTTCCTCCCCAACTTCGACGGCTCCCTGGAGGAACCCGAGGTCCTGCCCGTGCGGTTCCCCCACGTGCTGGCCAACGGGGCGTGGGGCATCTCCGTGGGGATGACCACCCAAATCCCCCCTCACAACCTGCGGGAGCTGGTGGCGGCCACGTTGTACCTCATGGACCATCCCCAAGCTGAAGTCGATGAGCTTTTGCCCTTGCTCCCCGGCCCGGACTTCCCCACCGGGGGGGTCATCGTGGGCCGGGAAGGCATCCGGGAGGCTTACCGCACCGGGGAAGGGCGGTTCACCCTCCGGGGCCGGGCGTTCATCGAAGAAGACCGGATCGTCATTACGGAGATTCCCTACCAGGTCCGGAAGACCACCATCATCGAGTCCATTGCCGCCCGAGTCAAGGACGGGGAACTGGAGGGGGTCACCGACCTCCGGGACGAGTCCGATCGCGAGGGTTTGCGGGTGGTCATCGAGCTCAAGCGGGATGCCACCCCTGAGCGCATCCTCCAGCGGCTGTACAAGCTCACCCCCCTGGAGCGCACCTTCTCCTGCCACTTCCTCGTCATCCAGGACGGCAGCCCGCGCACCCTGTCCCTTCCCCGGATGCTCAAGGCCTTCCTGGACTTCCGGCGGGCCACGGTCCGCCGCCGCACCGAGCACCGGCTGAAGAACGCCCAGGAGCGGGCCCACATCCTCGAGGGCTACAACAAGGCCCTGGAAAACTTGGATCAGGTCATTGAGATCATTCGCGCGGCCGCAGAACCGGCCCAAGCCGAGGCCCTCCTGGCCGCGGAAATCGGGCTTTCCCCCAAGCAGGCCGACGCCGTCCTGAAAATGCGGCTCTCCCAGCTCACCCGATTGGAGCGCCGCAAGATCGACGAGGAACTTGGGGAGCTCAACGCTCGAATCGCCGAGTACCAAGCGGTCCTGGCCCACCCCACCCTGCTCGACAACATCATCCGGGAGGAGCTCAAAGCCATAGCTGAGCGGTACGGGGACGCCCGGCGGACGGGCATTGTCGACCCCGGGGGGGAGGAGGCCCTGGGCGAGCCGGAGGTCCCCAAGCGGGACGTGATCCTGTGCGTCACGGCCAAGGGCTACGTGAACACCACGGAGTGCGAGGCCTACCGCGCCCAGAGCCGCGGGGGCAAAGGGGTGATCGGCATCCGCCCCAAGGAGGGGGACTTCCTCCGCACCATGGTCGCTGGGCACACCCACCAGGAGCTCCTCGTGTTCACCGACCGGGGAAGGGTGTTCCGCCTGCCTCTGTCCCGCCTGGAGCTGGCCGAGCGGGACTCGGCCGGCAAGAACCTCCGTCAGTTCCTGGAGATGGCTTTGGACGAAGAGGTGAAGGCCGTTCTCCCTGTGGACGGGTACGACGCGGAGTTCGTCCTGTTGGGCACAGCTCAGGGCATCGTCAACCGCAACGCCGTCTCCGACTACGCCAATGCCCACTCCAAGGGGATCATCGCCCACTCCATCCCCGAAGGAGATCACCTTGTGGACGTGGCCCGAACCCAAGGGAGCGGACAAGTGCTTCTGGCCACACGGTGGGGTCAGACGATACGGTTCGCTGAGGAAGAGGTGCGGGTGACCCGCCGTCCCTCCAAAGGGGTGATCGGCATCCACCTCGCCCAAGGGGATGAGGTGGTGAGTTTGGTCTCCTTGGCCAAGGACGAGACGCGCAAGCTTCTGTTCGTCACGGAGCTGGGCTCGGGCAAGAGGGTGGAGCTTCCGGAGTTCCCGATCCAACGCCGAGGGGGACGCGGGGTGATTGGGATCAAACTGGATGAGCACGTGGGGCAACTGGTTACCGCCTTGCTGGTGGGTGAGGAGGACGAAGTGGCGCTGTCCACGGCCCGGGGCAAGGTCATTCGTTTCCCGGTGTCCCAGGTCAGCGTGTTTTCTCGCTACGCGCGGGGTGTGCGCCTGATCGAGGTGAACCCTGGGGACACCGTGGTGTCAGCGGTGGTGGTGTAACAGCCTATGGACATAGCCCGACAAGTGGCAGAGCAGCTGCAGGTGATCGAGAAGAACGCGGAGACGTTCCTCCCTCGGGAGGAATTGGAGGCCAAACTGGAGCGGTCGCTCAAGGAGAAGCGGCCCCTGCGGGTGAAGTTGGGGATTGACCCTTCCGCGCCGCACCTCACCCTGGGCCACGCTGTGGTGTTGCGCAAGCTCCGGGCCTTCCAGGACTTGGGGCACACCGCGGTGCTGGTGGTGGGGGACTTCACCCGCCGAATCGGCGACCCCTCCGGCAAGTCCAAGACACGCGATCCCATGTCGCCGGAGGAGATTGAACGCAACATGAAGACCTACCGGGAGCAGGCCTTCCGCATCCTGGACCCTCGCCGCACCGAGGTTCGCCACAACTCGGAGTGGCTGGAGAACCTCACCCTGGCCCAGGTGATCGGCCTCACGGCCCGGTACACCGTGGCCCGGATGCTGGAGCGGGACGACTTCGCCCGGCGGTTTCGCGAAGGGAGCCCGATCACGATCATGGAGTTTCTGTACCCCCTGGCCCAGGCCTACGATTCGGTGATGGTCCGGGCCGACGTGGAGCTGGGAGGATCCGATCAGCGGTTCAACCTGCTCATCGGGCGCGACATTCAGGAGGCCTATGGGCAGGAGCCCCAGGTCATCTTGACCATGCCGTTGCTGATTGGCACCGACGGGGTTCACGCCATGTCCCAGTCCCGGGGCAACTACATTGGGGTGGCCGAACCCCCGGAGGAGCAGTTCGGAAAGATCATGTCCTTGCCGGACGAGCTCATGCCCCAGTACTACACCTTGCTCACGGAGACGCCGTGGGAGGAGGTGGCCCAGCTCCATCCCAAGGAGGCCAAGAAGCGTCTGGCGCGCACGATCGTGGCCCAGTTCCACGGGGCCGAGGCTGGAGAGCGAGCCCAGGCCCACTTCGAGCGCGTTTTTGAAGAGGAGCTCCCCCCGGAGGAGATGGCCGAGGTCCAAGTGGGGGACATTCTGGACGAGGATGGTCAGATTGGGGTAGTGGACTTGTTGGTGGCCACGGGGGTGGCGGGCTCGCGGTCCGAGGCCCGCAGGTTGGTGGAGCAGGGTGGGGTCCAGCTCGATGCCCGCAAGGTTCAGTCCCCCCAGGATCGGATCGAGGTCCGGTCGGGGATGATCCTCCGGGCCGGCCGGCGCCGGTTTGTCCGGCTCGTGCTCTAGGACGGCTCGGGTGGACCGCGTGCAGGTGGCTGTGGTGGGCGGGGGCCCCGCCGGGTACGTGACCGCCCGCAGGCTCGGGCAACTGGGCCTGGAGTGCGTCCTCGTCGAACGAGCCCACCTTGGGGGCACTTGCCTCAACTGGGGCTGCATCCCCACCAAAGCCCTGTACTCGGCCACCCACGTTCTGGCCCGCAGGGAAACCTACGCCCGAATGGGCCTAAGCGTGGAGACCCGCGTGGACCTCGCTGGGTTGCGGGCCTGGGTGGGGGAGGTGGTGGCCCAGCTCCGCTCCGGAATTGAAAAGTTGCTTGCGGCCTCCAAGGTGGAGGTGGTGCAGGGCCAGGCCTCGTTGATCGGGCCGGGCAAGCTGCGGATTCGCGGCGGGCAGGGCGAGTGGGAGCTCGCCGCTCAAGCGATTGTGCTGGCCACAGGTTCCGCCGCGGTCGAACTTCGGGGGCTTCCCTTCGAGGGCGAGCGTGTTTGGTCCTCAGACCACGCGCTCATGCTCAACAAGGTGCCGGAGCGGCTGGTTGTGGTGGGCGGTGGAGTGATTGGCCTGGAGATGGCCACGATCTACCGGCGCTTGGGCAGCCAAGTGACCGTGGTGGAGATGATGGACACCTTGCTTCCCGGCGTGGGCGTGAGCCGCCGGGGCGAGATGTTCCTCCGCCAGGCCCTCAAAAAGCAAGGCATCGAGATCCGGCTGAGTTGCCAAGCTGAGGGTCTGGGCAGGGAAACCGTGGTCGTGCGCACCCCATCGGGAACCGAGGGAATTCCGGCCGAGGTGGTGCTGGTGGCGGTGGGTCGCAAGCCCCAACTTCAGGGGCTGGGCCTGGAGACAGTGGGGATTTCAACCGACAAGGGGTTTGTGGTCACCGACGAGCGGTTCCAGGCGGCGCCTGGGATTTACGCCATTGGCGACCTCCGGGGCGGTTGGCTTCTGGCCCACAAGGCCTCCCACGAGGGGTTGGTGTTGGCGGACCACCTGGCGGGTCGCGAGGTCTCCCAGCACGAGCTTTTCGTTCCCCAAGCCATTTTCACGCAGCCGGAGGTGGCCCTGGTGGGCAAAACTGAAGGGCCCGGTCTCAAAGTGGGCCGGTTTCCCTTTGGGGCTTTGGGTCGGGCTTGGGCCGAGGGCGAGCCCGAGGGCTACGCCCAGATTGCCGCCGACGAGTCCGGCCGGGTTGTGGGCGCCGAGATCATCGGCCCCCACGCCTCGGATCTCATTGCAGAGGCAACCCTGGCTGTGGAGAAGAACCTTACACTGGAGGAGTTCGCCGCGGCCGTGCACGCCCATCCCACCTTCCCCGAGGCCCTGTGGGAGGCCGTCTTGGCGGCCCTGAGCCGCCCCTTACACACGGCCTAGCCTATACTTGCGGAGGTCGAGGATGAAGAGCTCCCTCAAGGTTTTGGCGTTGGGGGGAAGTCCGAGGGTTCAAGGCAACACGAACTACCTCATCGACCAAGCGCTGGAAGAGATTGCCGCCCGGGGTATCGCCACCGAAAAAGTCGTCCTGAACCAGTACAAGATCGGCCCGTGCCAAGCCCACGGCAACTGCCGCGAAGTCCCCAAGTGTCTGGAGGACGACGACGGGGTGTGGATCCTGGAGAAGTTCAGCCAGGCCGACGGGGTCATCCTTGCCAGCCCAGTCTACTTTGGCAGCGTATCCGCTCAAATGAAAACTTTCCTTGATAGGACGTTTTTCCTGTTCACCCACGGGCGGAGGCCGAAGGCCCGGTGCTTTGGGTTGATTGTTCTGTCGGGGAGGGGAAGTCCGGATGAAGCGCTGCGGGAGTTGGGGAAGTTTGCGGGTCCTCCAGGGAGTTCGCAGGCCAAGGTGTTCACGGTGAAGGGGGCGGTGGGTGGGCCGGGCCGGCACGTGCGGGACCTTCCTGAGCTGGTGCAAGCCGCCCGGGACCTCGGCCGCCAAATGGCCGAGGTTCTTAGCTCACCCCCAGTGTAGGCTGCCCCATTTCGGTAAAAGCTCGAGTCTGCTGGGTTTTCCCACAAAGGCGCGCCGAGCCTCCCACTTCCCCTGGTGCCGCAGTTTGCAGTTGTGCCCCGTCGCCCAGTGGGCTAGAGTTTACAGGTGAAGAGGCTTATCGCTCCTTTCTTCTTCGTGCTCATTTTGCCGCTCCCTGCAGTAGGGGAGTGGCGGGAAGTGCGGGACATCCAATACGTCCACCGGCCCGGAACACCCTCCTCCTTGACCTCTTTGGACCTCTATGTGCCCCAGACAGGGGCCGGTTTTCCCGTGGTCGTCTGGGTCCACGGCGGGGGATGGCAGGGGGGTGACAAAAGAAACGTGGGCGTAAAACCCCAGGCCTTCACGGACGCGGGTTACCTCCTGGTCAGCGTGAACTACCGGCTGTCGCCCACGGTCACTCACCCCGCCCACGTTCAGGACGTGGCCGCCGCCATAGCCTGGATCCACCAAAACATCGCTGAGTACGGCGGGGACCCGAGCAAACTCTTTCTCATCGGTCACTCCGCAGGCGCGCATCTTGTGGCCCTTGTGGCCACGGACGAGTCCTACCTGAGCGCCCATGGACTCCCTCTGAGCATTATTGCTGGTGTGGTCTGCCTGGATGGCGCCGGATACGACATCCCCGCCCACCTGGCAAGAGGAGGCCTGGTCTCCCTTCTTTACCTTCAGGCGTTTGGCCGGGATCCAAAGGTTTGGCAAAAGGCCTCACCCATAACTCACGTAGCCCCTGGCAAGGGGATTCCGCCGTTCCTCATCGTCTATGCAGGTGTGCGCGCGATGTCCCGGGAGATCTCCCTGAACTTTGCCACCGCCCTTGGAGATGCTGGAGTAAGGGTCGAGCTTTACCACGCCGCGGACAAGGACCACGAGGGCGTCAACCGGGACCTGGGGCTTCCCGGCGATGAGATGACCGCAAAGGTGTTCGCCTTTCTCGCTGGGGTTCAACAGGAGTCGGCAAAGGACCAGTAACCCGGGCTCTGTGCCGGCTCTCACGGTTCTAACTCCATCCGCCAGACGGGACCAGTGCCCAAGTCACGCCTCTTGGAGGAACCTACGGCGGGTTCTCCAATGCCCAGCCCTTCGGCGTCATCTTGCCGATCGGGGAGAAGCGTGACGGTGAGGTACAATGGCCCGGCAAGGAGCGCAAGGTGGACGAAGAGAGAACGATTGTGGAGTTTGAGCGCGGCGAGGGGCAGAAGGTGGTCGTGCGCCGTACCCAATTTCGAGGCAAAGAGTACCTGGACTTCCGCCAGTTTTTCTTGAGCGAGGACGGGAAGTGGCTGCCCACCAAAAAGGGCGTCGCCCTCCCTTGGGAACTTCGCCAGGCCCTCATCGAAGCCCTGAAGCAGGAAGAATGAGCCCTGCTGAGCCTTCGGCCACCCTGGTCAACCTGTACTACCACGACCTTGAGGCCGCGATGCGCTTCTGGGCCGAGGGGCTGCGCTTCCCCGTGGTGGTGGACCAGGGCTGGGCCAAGATCTTGCGCTTGGGGGAGGGAAGCTATCTTGGATTGGTGGACGGCCAACGGGGTTACCACCGCCCCCAGGAGAAAAGTGCGGTGCTGATCACCATCGTGACCGACGATTTGACGGGCTGGTGGGAAAGGGCTGGCCAGGCAGGAGCCCAAGGCCTCACCCCTATCCAGATCAATTCTGAGCTCCAAATTGAACGGTTCTTCTGCCGCGATCCTGGGGGGTACACCTTAGAATTCCAGCGGTTCCTGAATCCTCAAGCGCGCAGGGTCTTTCACCGCACAGGGGGGTGCGCATGATCGAGGCATTGAGGCAGTTCTTGCAGGGTCAGGGCGGTGAGCTTAGACAGGAAGGGGACAAGATCCTGTACACCAAGGTTCTCGCCGAGCGCCGAGTCCTGTTGGGCAAACGCCGGGTTGTGTACCGAGCCCGGTTCAGGGTGGACGCCCAAGCTCGGGAGATCCTGTACAGCGAGCAGCTGGTGGAGACAGGACTGGGAATGTCGCCGGAGGCAGGGGTGGGGACGCGGGTGGAGGTGGGGTCCCTGACCCCAGGACCAAGGGAGGGCCGGCTTGCAGAGGAACTGAACCTCCTTGGCAAGAGGTACAGCGTTCAGTTCGACTACGGAGCGCTGCGGCGGGGCTTGGAGGCAGTGGCAGCGGAGCAGGGATATACCCTGCGCTTCAGCCTCAGAGGCCCATAGCCGGGCCCCCTCCCGCAGGAGAACATCGCCTCGTAGTCCCGGCGGAGCCTTTCCACCAGGTCGGCCGGCGAGCCCTCCAGAAGTTCGGCAGGCACCAGGACCCGGGGCTGGGAGAACGTGATCTTCACGGGATCGCGCTTCAGCCGATCGAGAACTCGGCGGGATCGGGCCCCCCCGGCCAGAAAGGCATGAACCAGGGCATCGGTGGAGTTCTCCTCATGGTAGGCCACCAGGTACAAAGGGTTGGGGCCCGAGTTCTTGGCCAAGTCCTGGAGGATGATGCCCAGACCGGGGTACCACCGGCGCGTGGTTCGACTCCAGCCCTGAGGGGCAATGAGCAAAGCCCCGCCGTCGCGGACATGCTCAATGCTTTTCCTCAAGGTCATGCGGTTGAGCTCCTTGGCCCGGGTCTTCGGGGGCACGGGCCGGAGCCGCGTTACCCAATACACCACGACCAGCCGCTGCAGCCCCCCCTCCCAAAATTGCCTCCACCAGTCCCTCACCGGCAGTTCCACGGCATAAGCGTAAGGGGCAAAGCCCGGCAAGAAGCGTTCCAGGAAGCTGGCGGCCACCACGCGGAAATCCGGCCGGTCCACCTGGGAGGAAACCAAAAACAGGGTAAGAAGACTGGGGTGGTTGCCATAAATGACCACGGGCCGGTGGGCCAACACGGCCTGCGTGGCCGGCGGCACCTCGGCCCTCCAGTGCACAACTTTCTCCTCCAAAAGCCAACGCGAGGCCCGGGCCAGCCCTTCCTCCGCCATCCTCCCGTTGAGCTCGTCAGCGACGTCCAAGATGGCTTGCAGGGGATAGATCCGGTTGAACAAACGCAAAGCCCACCCCACCCCGGGCTCCCGAAGGCCCTGGTACCACAGCGTGCGCAAGGAACGCACGTCCCCCGACTCATAGGCCTGGCGCAGCTGATGGAGGATCGCCTTCCACCGCTGCCTAAAGCCCGGTTGGCGAGCACGTCGAGTCACGCGGACCTCTCCTTGAAGAGGGCAATACCAGGGCCTTGGTGCACCGCCAAAGCTGGGGAAGGTGCAAGGCCAAGTGGAGGGCACTCAGCACCCCAAAAGCCAGTCCGGACCAAAGGTGGATTTCCCGCCAAAGCAGGCGGTGGGCGTAAAACCCCCGGGGGAAGACCACCCAAAGGAGAAGCGAGGAAACGGCCAAGGGAAGGCCGGTGAGGATGAGAAGCCAGTCGATGCCCGTGTTTACAGCCAACCGCGTGCGCCCGCTCACAAGCACCTCCAGGACCACTCCATGTACTCCGGACACAGGATGACCCGGACATCCGAGGCCATGTGCACAAAGTTGCCCTTGAACTGGCGGAAGGTGGACTCCCCAACCTCGTAGATGAACCCGCAGCTTCCCACGGCTTGGGCGGACTTCCCGCCTGCGGCGATGAGCTCCACAAAAAAGTTGTCGATGGGATCGGCCCGGCCGATTTTGGGGTACCAGGTGAGCTTGAGCGCTGCCAACAGTCCTTGTTCGCCCAAGCTCAACAGCACGTCCAGGGCGGTGACCACGCCCGGTTGGAGGACGTCCCCGCGCCAGTCAAAGGGCCGCACCTCCACGTCCTTGAAGGTCAGGGTCCAGTTGGGCCCGCGGATCAGCACTTGGGGAATGATCGTACGGTTTCCGTGGTTCCGCCAGCGGGCCACTTCGGCCCGGAACGCCGCGTACAACTCGGCGAGCCTCTTGGCATCCTCCCGGAAGAAACGCACCCGGGTGCCGTCCTTGACCGGGTAAAGGTCCATGCGCACCGCGTTCGATTCAAATCCTCCCCCGGCGTAGTGGGCTTCGTACCACCACCCGCTCTGCCCGTTGAGGTCCTCAATCACGTGGGTGGCCATGTCTTCGGCAAACCGGTAGGTCAGGCGGATGGCCCCGCGCTCGCCCAGGTGCACCAGGAGGTCAAACACGGAAAAGTGGCCCTGTTGGAAGACGTCGGGCCGCACCGTGCGCACGGCGGAGGCCTCGACCGTGAAGTTGCCCACCCCGGCGATGGAGACCGCTATTCTCCCCGAGGGTTTCCGACCCGCAGGGGTGTTCTCCCTTGGCCACCAGCCGTTTTCCGCATTCAGCTCAAACTCTTGGGCCGTGGCTTGAAGCGTCACCCCCGCCAGCACGCCGACTAGGGTCCCGAGCAAGAGGCCGAACAAACGCGGGCTCATGGACAGGGAATATATGAAAAACCAAGCTCGTTGGCCAGAGGGCCCGCGACCAGGCCCGTTCAGCCCTGCAGGGCTTGGACCGTGGGCAAGCGGCCCTGGGCCAAGCGCGCCCGTACCCGGTCCATGAGCCGGACCATGAACCGCAGGTTGTGCACGGTGGCCAACCGGAAGTAGGAAAGCTCGCCCGAGCGCAGCAGGTGGCGCAGGAAGGCCCGGGAATAGCGCTGGCACGTGGGGCAGTCGCAGTCTTCTTCGATGGGGCGGGGGTCGGTGCGGTAGGCCGCGTTGTCGATGTTGAGCTTAAATCCTTCAGCGGAGAACGTGAGCAAGGCCCCGTTGCGGGCCAGCCGGGTGGGCGCCGCGCAGTCGAAGGTGTCCATCCCGTACTGCACGGCCATCAAGATGTCCTCCACCGCGCCGATGCCCAAAAGGTGCCGCGGGCGGTGGGTAGGGAGTTCGGCTACCGACCAGGCCAATACGTTGCGTACGTCCTCCTTGGATTTGCCCAAGGAGCCTCCAATGGCGAAGCCGGGGAAGCCCAGGGAGGCAATGGTGCGGGCCGAGGTGCGCCGCAGCTCCTCGTACGCCCCCCCTTGCACAATGCCCCACAGGGCTTGGTGGGAATTGGGCCCAAGCCCCTGGGTCTGCTCGAAGGCCCGCAGCGCCCGCTCCCCCCAGCGATGGGTCCGCTCCATGGCCTGCCGGGTGTACACCTCGTCGTGAAACGGCGAGGTGCACTCGTCCAAGGGGAGGATCACATCCGCCCCCAACAGCCGCTCCAGGCGTATAACCTCCTCGGGGGTGAACAACACCCACCCGCCGTCCACGATGGACCGGAACTTGGCCCCCTGCTCGGTGAGCTCCACCAGGGACTCCCCCACCGGCCGGGCTGAGGCCTCTCCGGGAAATATGGAGGCGATCTTGCCCACCCCGTGCACCTTGCCGGCCCCCAAGGAGAAGACCTGAAAACCCCCGGAGTCCGTGAACCACGGGCCTTTCCACCCGGTGAACCCATGCAGGCCCCCCAGGGCCGCGACCGCTTCGGCCCCGGGCCGCAAGGCCAGGTGATAGGTGTTGGCGATCAACACTTCTACACCCAGGGCAGCCACGTCTTCTGCAGACAGGGCTTTTACCGTGCCCCGGGTGGCCACGGCCACAAACGCCGGGGTCCGAATGTCCCCGTGGGCTGTGCGCAGCAGGCCCAGCCGGGCCTCGCTTCCCGCAACCCTGTGGAGGACTTGGAACTCCATGCTCACGTCAGTACGCCCGCGTCCGGGTGCGGTGGTGGGGGACAGAGACCAGGCTCTGGGAGAGGTTCCACAGCAACCAGTCCACCTCGAAAGCCCGGATCGTTCGGCCTTGGGCCTGGAGGCGCTGGGTCAACTCCTCGGCTGCCCACACCGTGGCCGCGCGGATCTCCACCTCTTCTGGACTTCCCGCGGGGATCTCCTCCTTGGCGAGAATGCGCTGGGCCAGGCGGGGGTGGGGCACCAACGCCCCCCGGGCCCAGAGGATTTGGGGAAGCTTGTAATCGGCAAATGCGGTCAACCAGGCCAGGTCCTCGAGGGCGCCAGGGCCTCGTTCGCCGAAAGTCCCCGCAAGGTCGGCGCACAGGATTTGGGCCCGCTTGTGGAAGCACACCCAGCGGCCGCGGTAGACCGCGCTGTCCCGGAACGAGGGGAGGTGGGCGGTGAGGAGCTCCACCAGGCGGAAGCACGAGCCCCGGGCGGCCGCAAAGAAGGCCCGGGCCGAGCCCCACTGAACCAACACCCGCCCCACTTCCCGGCAGCCTTGGACCCGCCAAGGAAGAAGGGGGATGGCCCCCAAGACGTCCCGCAGCGCCGGCTCGTCCAGGTGGGCCAAGTGTTGGGGATCAAAGAACTCGGGGGCATTTTCGGCGGCGCGGCGGAGGGCGTAGGCCAGGGCGACGTAGCCGCTCAGCCGTTCGCCCTCCGGCCCGACCACGTGCCAACTTTTGTCTGGCCAGAAGCAGTAGTTCAGGGTGTCCAGCACCAAAAGGTAGCGCAGGGTCAGCTCTTCCTCGCCGCGGAAGTGGTAGCGGCCCTCCCAGGCGTTCGGGGGCAAGCCAAGAAGTTCCTGGGCAAGGCGGTCTAGAGCTTGGGCATCCAGCCGGACCCCCTGGGCCTGACCCATAACGAACCGGGCGCTGGTTCGGACAGGGTTTTCCCGCACAGTAGCTTTACTCCTCGAACACCGGGGGAACGAAGAAGTGACCCTCGCGGGTTGCAGGGGCGTTGGCCAGGGCCTGGTCCCTGGGCAGCGAAGGCCGGGGTACGTCTTCCCTCCAGGCGTTGGTCTGGCCGGCCAGCGGGTCGAAGGGTTGTACGCTGTCGGTGGGCACTTCTTGGAGCTTCTGGAAGTACGCAAGGATTCGGGACAAGTCCTGGCGCATCTTCTCCCGCTGTTGGGGAGAGAGACGCAGCCCAGCCAGGGTCTCGATCCGCTCAAGCGTTTCGTCGTCGATCACCGTTACACTCCCAACAGCTCCAGGCTCTTTCCAAACCGCCGGTTCACCTCATGGGCCACGGGCTGAGGAACGCCTTGGTCCACCAATCGTAACGCTTCGGCACGGGCCCTTTCCAGAAGGGGCAGGTCCCTGGCAAGGTCGGCTGCCCGGAACTGGGCCAGGAAACCGGACTGTTCGGTGCCCAACAGGTCGCCGGGCCCACGGATCCGCAAGTCCTCCTCGGCAATGGTAAATCCGTCGTTGTGGCTTGTGAAGGCGGCGAGGCGCTCCCGAGCCTCCTCGGTGGAAGGATCGGCGATGGCGTAGCACCAGGCCGGCTGCCCGCGCCGACCGATGCGGCCCCGGATTTGGTGGAGCTGGGCCAAGCCAAACCGCTCGGCGTGTTCAATGACCACGAACGAGGCATCGGGCACATCCACCCCCACCTCCACAACCGTCGTGGCCACCAGCAGCCGGATCTCCCCGGTCCGGAACCGGGCCATGGCCGCCCGCCTCTCCTCCAGGGTCATTCGCCCGTGGACAAGGTCGACCCCGAACTTCCCCAGGCGGGCCTGGAGTTCCCCAAAGCCCTGCACAGCGGCCCGGAGGTCCCGGTCCTCGGACTCCTCCACAACAGGGAAAATCACGTACCCCTTCTCTCCCCGCTCCAGAAGCTGGGCTACCTCCCTGTACACCTCCTCCCGCTGCTGAGGAGGGACTTCCACGGATCGCACCTTGCCGCGCGGGGCGGGCATCTCCTCTAGGACCGAGAGGGAAAACTCCCCGTACAAGGTGAGCACGATCGTGCGGGGGATAGGGGTGGCGGACATCACCAGAACGTTGGTTCCCTCTCCCTTGTGCTCCAGAGCTGCGCGCTGGATCACCCCGAACCGGTGCTGTTCGTCCACCACCACAAGCCCGAGGTCCTTGAACACCACGTCTTCCTGAATCAGGGCGTGGGTTCCCACCACCACCTGGGCCTTGCCTGACTCCACGTCTGCCAACACCCTCTTGCGTTCCTTGTGGGTCAGGCTACCGATCAGGCGGTCCACCCGGATCCCCAGCTTGTCTAGGATGGCCGAGAAGGAGAGGAAGTGCTGGTCGGCAAGGATCTCGGTGGGGGCCATCACCGCGGCCTGAGCTCCCGCGGAAGCGGTCAGGGCGCACGCACCGGCGGCCACGGCGGTCTTGCCCGAGCCCACGTCCCCCTGGAGAAGCCGGAGCATGGGATAGGGCGCTTGGAGGTCCTCGTGGATGGCCTCCAGGGCCCGGCGCTGGGATGGGGTAGGCAGGTAGGGCAAACAACCCAGGAATTGGGTCAGGGCGCCCGCGGGGGGGGAAAGCATCCGTCCCCGGCGGGCCTGTTCCTTGCGGCGGGTGAGCACCCCCACCTGAAGAAGAAAAAGTTCCTCAAAGGCCAGGGAGTTGCGGGCCTCTTGAAACTCCTCCCCGCTGCGGGGGAAGTGAATTTTCCTCAGGGCCTCCCGGCGCGGGAGCAGCCCGTTCTCTTGGCGGATCCTTTCGGGGACAACATCGGCCAGTTCTTCCCCCCACGAGCCGAGCGCCTTGCGGATCAGGCCCTGGAGGACGGGCTGGGAAAGGCCCTCGGTGCTGGGGTAGATGGGCACCAGCCGCCCGGTGAGCCTGCGCACCCCCGCCCTTTCCCAAATGGGGTTTTCCATCTGCAGCTCCCCGAACCGGAGCTGAACCTTCCCGTACAGGGCGTAGCGTTGTCCCTGTTGGAGTTGGTCGGCCCTCCAAGGTTGGTTGAACCAGATTGCGTACAGGATTCCCGTTCCGTCATCCACGGCCACCTTGAGGAGTTCCAGCCTGGGCCGCACCTGGGACCGGGCCTTGACCCGCACGGTGCCTTCGATCAAGCACGTTTCTCCGTCTCGGACCTGCCCAATGGGCTTGAGCACCGATCGATCCTCCAAGCGGCGGGGGAGGAAGGTGAGCAGATCCTCCACGGTCTGGATTCCCAGCTTTGCCAGTTGCTCAGCGCGCCTGGGTCCAACGCCGGGGAGCTCCGTGATCCGGGGCAGTTGAAGGGCTTGTTTTCCTTGGGCCACGTCCTGAATTCTCCGTTCCAAGATGGCCACGGCCTGGGCCCGTTGTGGGGCTGGCCATGAGCGGTAGCCGGCGAGCACCGGGCCTGCTTCGGGGAGCTGGGTTCGCAGGAAGGCCTCCAGGCCCCCCACCACCGCCCGGTCGGTGAACCCCTTCTTGCGCTCAAGCTCCAACACCTTGCGGACGAGCTCCACCCGGGCGGGAAGACTTTCCCTTTTTGTCGGCATTTCCTGCCCTTCTATAATAAGCGGCCCCTCGGACGGGGCCAAGACCATGGTCAAGTTATACCCTGATCCCCATCTGCGCCGGGCGGCCCTCCCCGTGCGCCCGGGAAGTCCGGAGGCGGCCGAGGCCAGCGCCGCCCTGCGAAAGGCCTTTCACGAGGTCCATGCCCTTGGTCTGGCGGCCAACCAAATCGGGCTGCCCTACCGGGTCATCCTCGTACGCCTCGGCGACGAGGAGAAGGTCCTGCTCAACCCAGTGATCACACAGCGCTCCCCCGAACTCGTGGTGGACTCCGAGGCCTGCCTGTCCTTGCCGGGTGTGGACTGCGACGTGCCCCGGGCCGAGTGGGTGGTCCTCCAAGCCCAGGACGAGCAAGGAAACCCTGTGGAGCTCAAGCTTGAGGGTCTGGAGGCCCGGGTTATCCAGCACGAGATCGATCACGTGGATGGGGTGTTGTACGTGGACCACTTGCCGGCCGAGGAGCGACGCAGCGTCCTGCGGGCCTACAAGCAAGTGCGGGAGAGAGGAAAGGAGGGGCAGCCTTCGCTCAAGCAAATCTGAGGGTGGCGTTTGCTGGAACGGGAACGTTCGCGGTCCCTGCTTTGGTGCGCTTGGCTGAGACCTACGGGCTGGAACTGGTGATCACCCAGCCCGATCGACCAGCAGGCCGAGGCCTGGAGCTCACCCCGCCCCCGGTGAAGGTCAAGGCTCTGGAGCTGGGCCTTCCGGTGCTCCAGCCCAAGTCCATCAACAAGCCTGACGTGCTGGCCCGCCTGCGGGAGCTGAACCTGGACCTGTTGGTGGTGGCCGCGTTTGGGCAGCTTCTGCGCACGGATGTGCTGCGCTTGCCCCGCCTGGGCTGTGTCAACATCCACGCCTCGCTTCTTCCCCTGTACCGCGGGGCAGCCCCCATCAACTGGGCCATCATCCAGGGGGAAAGGGAAACGGGCATCACCACGTTTGTGCTCGACGAAGGGATGGACACAGGGCCCATTCTTCTTCAGGCCAAGACGGCCATCGGCCCCGACGAGACGGCAGGGGAATTGGAGAAGCGCCTGGCCGCCCTGGGGGCCGAGCTGATCGTGGAGACGATCGAGGGCTATGTCGCCGGGAAACTCGTTCCTCAACCCCAGCCGGTCGAGGGGACCTTGGCCCCCAAGCTCACCAAGGAAGACGGCCGCATTCGCTGGGAATGGCCCTGCCCAAGGATTCACAACCTGGTGCGGGGAACGAACCCCTGGCCTGGAGCCCACACCACCCTCCGGGACGTCTTGGTCAAGGTCCACAAGACGAACTTGGTGGATCGATCCCGACCGCAGGCCCTGCCTGGGACGATCCTCCCCGACAAGCACGGCCTGTTTGTGGCTGCGGGGGACGGGGTCTTGGAAGTGCTGCTCATCCAGCCCACGGGGTGCCGGGTGATCACCGGGCGGGACTTCGTCAACGGGTACTGCCGCTACCCCGGGGAGCAGTTCGTGTAGTGGGGCTCCACACCCACAAGGCCAGAGCCGCGATCAAGGCCAGCCCAGCCCCAAAGTAGAACGGGGACTCCGGCCCGAACCGATCCCACAGGGCTCCGGCCACGAGGCTGGCCGGCAAGGCCATGGCTCCCACGACCATGCTGTATGCCCCGTATGCGGTCCCCCGCAGCTCGGGGGGAACCAAGTCGGCAATGAGCGCCCGGGCCACACCGTAGGCCACCCCGTAGTACGCCCCGTAGGCCATGTACAGCACCCACATCGCCCAGCTGTGCCGAGCCAACCCGACACCCAAGTACACCAGCGCGTAAAACAACCAGCCCCCCACGATGAGGAACTTGCGGGGAAGGCGGTCGGAGAGAGCTCCAGCGGGAGTGGAAATGAGCGCGTACACAAGGTTGAACGTGGCGATCATGCCCAGGATGGCGAGCACGTTGGCCCCCAAAGTTTGCGCCCGCAGGGCCAGGAAGGCGTCGGCCGAGTTGCCCAGCTCAAACGTCCCCACGATGGCCAAAAACAGCAAGAAAGGCTTGCCCAAGTTTCTGAAGCTTAGTTTGGAAGGGGATTGTTTCTTGATCAAGCGGACTTCCTGGGCTAGGACCGCCAACGCCATCACCGCGAGCACGGCAGGAACAATGCTCACCAGCACAATCACCCGGAAGGTCTGCACCTGCAATAGGGTTGTTCCTCCTTGGGTCATGGCCACGGCCAGGAGGGCCCCCAGGACGCCCAGGAGGGCTCCGGCTGTGTCGGCGGCCCGGTGGAATCCGAAGGCCAGGCCCCGCCGCTCGGCCTGGGTGGAGTCGGCCAACAGCGCATCGCGCGGGGCAGTGCGGATCCCCTTGCCCACGCGGTCGGCCCAGCGCACAGCGGCCACCGCCCCCCACGAGCTTGCGAAGTACAGGAAAGGCTTGGCCAAGGCGGAGATTCCGTAGCCCGCCACAGCCAGCCCCTTGCGCCGGCGCAGCCGGTCGGAAATCCGCCCGGAAAAGAGCTTGAGCAGGGAGGCTGTGGACTCGGCCACGCCCTCGATCAGGCCGATGAACGTCCCCTTGACCCCCAGCACGTTGGCCAAGAACAGAGGCACAAGGTTGAACAGCATTTCCGAGGAGATGTCCATGAAGAAGCTGGTGAGGCTGGCGGCCCACACGTTGCGGGGGATTACCCGGGTAGTTGTCCTTTTCAAAGGCCCTCCCTTCGGGAGGGCAAGTATAGCTCGTCGGGTCCTGCCCCGTGCTGATAAGGCAAACTTGCCCGACGCCCTGGAAGTTTGCTTGCCATGGCCGCCCTCCGTACAATTGGGCAACTTCTCTATGGGAGGTGGTAGATCCGTGAACAGGGCGATTGTGGTATTCGGTTTGGTGCTAGGCCTGGGGGCCTTGGCCTTTTCTCAGGCCGTGGAAATGAGGTTTTTCCCCAGTGAGGCCCGCGCTGTAGCTTGGTTCCTCAACAAGACCGGCAAGGCTGTCACAGGCCTGAAGGTCGAGTTTGACCAGCCGGTGACCCTCCTGGGCAAGCTGGAAGTCGGTGGCGGGTTCAAGGTTCTTGCCGGTGGGACAAACGCCACGGAGCTTGCGCTGGGGGGCAGCCTGGTCAAGGACGGGTTTGTGGAGCTGCGGTGGCAGCCGGCCGCGGCCAAGCCGGTGTTGGTGATGTGGCTGGTGGACGGCCGTGCGGCGGGCTTGCCCTACTTCGGCAACCTCTCCGCTCTCATCAAGGTCCTCTCCTCCGGCCTTGTGGCCCTGCGCGAGGCCTCTCCTCAGGGGTTCTCCAACATGCTGACGACCTTCTTCACTACCAACCCCACCCTTGCCGACTCCCTCAAGCTTTTGGGTTTGACGCCGGAGCTCCTCACCGCCATGGTCATGGCCTCCCCGGCCGAAGGCATTGAGAACCTTCTCCTCACCCTGGCGGCCTCGTTCAAGCTGGACACCGTGGAGGCCTTCCTGAAGGCCCTGAACTGGGAACCCATCTTCAAGGCCCTAGGCTTCTAACCTTCGAGGATTCTGGTGAGGGGGCCGCGCCTGCGGCCCCCTCTTCTTGGGCTTTCACCGCCACGTTCAGGACCGCGTCCAACATCCCCGGGGTGAGCCGCCCGGTCTGGGTGTTTTGTCGGGAAGGATGATAGGAAGCGATCACCAAGGGGCCTTGGGGACCGACCCTCAAGGTCTGCCCGTGAGCAAAGAGGGAACGACTCCGTGGGTAACCCAAGTGTTCAAGCGCCGTCAGGGTACCTAAAAACGCCACTCGGCCCAAGGTCACAATCGCGCCAACGTTGGGGAGAACCCGAAGCTCTTCCTCAAGGAAGGGGATGCAGTTGCGAATCTCTTCCGAGGTGGGCCGGTTTTGGGGAGGGGCGCAGCGCACCACGGCCGTGAGGTAGACGTTTTGCAGCACCAGGCCGTCGCCGCGGCGTTGCGAAAATGACTGATTGGCCAGGCCCGCACGGTGGAGCCCAGCCATGAGGAAGTCGCCCGCTCCCCTGGGCCCGTCCCCCGTGAACATCCGCCCCGTACGGTTGGCCCCATGGGCTGCCGGGGCCAGGCCCACGACGAGAATGCCGGCCCGAGGGTCTCCAAATCCTGGGACAGGCCGAGCCCAGTAGTGTTGGCCATGGTAAGCAGCCCGCTTGCGCCAGGCTGCTTCTTCCCGGTAGGCCACCAACCGGGGGCACTTCCTGCAGTGCTGGACGCGTCGAGCTAACCGCTCTAGCTCCCCAGGCGCCAAAGGCGGATGGACAGGTCCCTCGAAGTGGTGATCAACCTCTTCCCGTCGGGCAAGAAGGCCACGCCCCAAATGTCGTCCTCGTGACCCCTGAACTCCGTCACTTTTTGGCCCGTGCCGACGTCGTAGATTTCCAGCCTCTTGCCGTACCCACCGCTCGCCACGAGTCTCCCGTCGGGGGAGAACGTCACCGCGTACATGGAGCCCCGCAGCCCCTCCCGAAACACGCGGACCAGTTCCCAGGTGTCGGTCCTGTAAATCCGGATTTCTCCGGGGTTGTTGGAGCAAGCGAGGTAGCGGCCATCGGGGGAGAAGCTCAAGGAGTACACGTTGATCCCGGCCTGGATGGGATCGCGGCGCAGGCGGAGGGTGTCCACGTTCCAAATGCGGATGAACCCGTCGCAGCCGCTGGTGGCCAGGGTTTTTCCGTCCGGGGAGAACGTGATACACCGCACCCAGCCCACGTGGGCCCGATCCTTGTATTCGGGGTCCACCAGCTTGGGATCAATGAACACGCCCACCTCGATCCAGGTGCGGGTATCCCACAGGCGCACCGTGGCGTCAAACGATCCCGAGGCCAGGAGGGTCCCGTCCGGGGAGAAAGCCAGCGTCCACACCGTGAACTTGTGGGCGTACTTGGTCCACACCACTTTGCCGGTGGCCACTTCCCACACCGTGATGTTGGCGTCCAAGTCCCCAGCGGCGAGGAGTTTGCCGTCTTGTGTGGAGGCCAGGCTGCAGATAATCCCCGGTGCCGCGGGCAAAGTCCGAATCGGGCGGGCAGGGTTCGTCCAAGAGCGAATTTCCACTGTGCGGCTTTGGGCCACAGCAAAAGTGTCGGGGCCCAACACAGCCAGGGCATGCTCATGGTACCCATACTCGCTTTGAATCACTTGGCCGGAGCTTATGCACCAAACACTCCCCAGGCCCACAGCCAGAAGGAATATTCTGATCACGGTGACCTCCTTCAAACCCTTAGTGTACCCCTTCGGGCACCGGGCGGGCTACCATCGCCGGTGATGGACCGGAAGCTGGCCTGGGTTGGACTGAACCTGTTGCCCGGCTTGACGCCCCGCCGGCTTCGCTTGCTCTTGGAGCACTGCGGGGGACCTGTGGAGGCCTGGGAAGCCCTGGGCAAGGGTCAACCCGAGGAGCTGGGGGAGGAGCTCGGTGAGGCCGTGTTTCGCGAGCGGAAGGAATCGGATCCCTCAAGGGAGCTGGATCGGGTCGCCCGGGCTGGGGCTGCCGTCCTCACATGGGACGATCCGAACTACCCTGATCCCCTGCGGGACCTTCCCACGGCCCCGCCCGTGCTGTACCAGCTGGGGGAGTGGAAGCCGGAGGACCGTGTGGCCGTGGCCGTGGTGGGCACGCGGCGGTGCTCGTCCTACGGCCGGCTTGTGGCCAAGAAGCTTGGGGAGGAACTAGCTTCCCGTGCGGTGACGGTGGTTTCGGGCTTGGCCCCGGGGATTGACACCGCGGCCCACCAGGGGGCTCTGCTCGCCGGGCGGACAGTCGCGGTTCTGGGCACAGGCCTGGGCCGCATCTATCCTGCGGGAAGCGAGCGCCTGGTGGAGCAAATCCGTTCCCGCGGGGCCGTGCTCACCGAGTTTCCCTGGAACATGCCGGGGGCCAACTGGTCCTTTCCCCGTCGCAACCGCCTCATCGCCGGGTTGTCCCTGGCCGTGGTTGTGGTGGAGGCCCCCCTGCGCTCCGGCGCCCTGGTCACCGCAGACTACGCCCTGGAACAAGGCAAAGAGGTCATGGCCGTGCCCGGTCCCATCACCTCGGAGGCCTCGGCCGGCACCAACCGCCTCATCCAAGAAGGGGCCAGGGTCGTGACCTCCGCCGAGGACGTGTTGAGCGAGCTCGGCCTCGTGCCCCTGTTCACCCGGGAGCGCCGCCAGCCCGACTTGGAACCCGAGGTCCGGAAAGTGTACGACCTTCTGGCCCAGGAACCCTTGGACCCTTCCGAGCTGGTGGAGCGCTCGGGCCTTTCCCATGCCCGGGTGGCCCAAATCCTCTTGGAGTTGGAGTTGGCAGGGTTGATTGGCGAGTTCCCCGGGCGGAAGTACGGCCGGGTGTAGCCTGCGTTACAGATCAGGACCGACCTTCCCCTTATACTGTCCTCGGATTCCCATGAAAAGGTGTCGACTGTCCCGTCGTGGGGCAAGGCTCAATGTGGGAACAAGGAGGAACCCATGAGATGGATGGTATTGGGTGCAGCGCTCGTAGCTCTGGCGGCTCCGGTTTGGGCTGATCCGGTGCGAATCGCCTTCATCTTGGACGCGTCCGACTCCATGAACCTGCCCCACAATGGCGTCACGAAGTTCGAGTTTGCCAAAGACGCTTTGGTGCAAACCGTGGAGGGGTTGCCGGAAGGTACAGCCTTTGCGGTGGTGGTGTTCGGTCACCGGGTGGTCAAGACCTCGGAGGCTGCAAGCTGTAAGGACATTGAACTCCTCTACCCGCTCAAGGCCTACACCGCGACCGAGCGGGCGAGCATCGTGGCCCGGATCAAGGGCCTCGTGGCCAAAGGGAAGACCCCGCTGGCCTCCTCCCTGAAGTTTGTGGCGGGCAGCGTTCCCGCTCCTGCCCGGGTGGTGCTTCTCACCGACGGGGTGGAGACCTGCGGGGGGAACCCGGAGGCCGAGGCCCGCAAGTTGGCGGCAGCGGGGTACACCGTGGATGTGGTGGCCTTGGCCGTGAAGCCCGAGGAGGAGAAGGCCCTGCGCGCCATCGCCGCGGCGGGCAAGGGCCGGTTCGTGTTGGTCAAAGACCCGGGGGAGTTGGCGGCACTGTTCCGCGAGCTTTTGGGGTTGCCTACCCTTCCCCCCACGCCTCCGGCGCCTACCCTGCCCACCTGCTTGACCAAGTACAAAGTCAGTACGGACATCCTTCAGTTGTTGGTCAAGCACCTCCCCTACCCCACCTGCGACGCCATGTGGGACTTGATCCTGAAGTTCCTGGAGGCCAACCCGCCGGCCAAGGTCCTCGTGGGGACGGACGGGGACGACGTGCTATTTGGGACCTCGGGCAACGACCTCATCCTCGCCCTTGGAGGTAAAGACCAGATCTACGCGTTCGGCGGAAACGACCTGGTCATCGCTGGAGCGGGAGACGACCTGGTGCAAGGTGGGGATGGGGACGACCTCATCCTGGGGGGTGCGGGGAACGACCTCCTCCTTGGGGGTACCGGGTGCGACGTGATCTACGGGGAGGAGGGCGATGACCGCCTGGAAGGCGAAGCCGGCGACGACATCTTGTGTGGGGGCCTAGGCGACGACCTGATCCTGGGGGGTCCGGGCTGCAACAAAATCGACGGCGGCCCAGGCAAGAACAGGGTGTTCGACGAGGGCCTGTGTTTGCCGTGCCCGCCGCCAGCCCCAGTTCCTGCAACCAAGTGTCCCACGGCTGTCCCGCCTGGGCAGCAGCCCCCTGTGCTCGCCGCCCCCAAAGCGGTGAAGGCCGTGAACGAGGGGGAGTGCATTGTGCTCCGGGCGGAGATCTACGATCCCGACGGCGACCCGGTCAAAGTGACCTGGTCGGCCCCTAAGGGGTTTTTCACGGACCCCAACGGTGTAGAGACCACGTACTTCGCTCCCTGGGTCCTCCCCTGCGAGGGGGAGATGGTGGAGATCACCGTCACGGCCGAGGACGCCTGCGGGGCCAGAAGCGTGGACAAGCTGCTTTTGCACGTGCGCAACGTGAACCGGCCGCCGGTGGTGGACGCCGGCCCAGACCTCATGGTGGACGAGGGGGGCAAGGTCAAGCTCATGGCCTGTGCCGCCGACCCGGACAGTGAGCCCCTCACTTTCCTGTGGATCGTTCCCTGCGGCCGGGGTTCGTTGGACAACCCCACGGCCCTCTCCCCAGTGTACACGGCCCCCTTGACCAGCAAGTGCGAGGGGGAGTTCGTGGAGCTGGTCCTCAAGGTGCGCGATGTCTGTGGGGCTGAGGTTCAGGACACGGTTCGCGTGTACGTGCGCAACGTGAACCGCCCACCCTGGGCCGATGCCGGTCCGGACCTCACCGTGCCCGAGTGCGGCCGCATCGCCATCCTGGCCAAGGCCGGGGACCCGGACGGGGAGAAGCTTACCTACAGCTGGACCGCCAGCGCGGGCCTGCTCATCGGGGACGACACCCTGTGCCCGATCTTCGTCGCTCCCGAGGTGGAAGGCTGCGACCACATCATGGTGACGCTGGTTCTGCGGGTCATGGACCCCTGCGGGGCGATCGCCGAGGACGTTCTGTGCATCAAGGTCACGAATGTGAATCGCCCACCGCAAGTCAAGGCCGACCCGTAGAAAGAGTGGAGTAAGTCCGGCGGGGCCGCTGTGCGCGGCCCCGCTTCTTTTCTCCTTGCTTCAGGTCCCCTTCTTTGCGATCTGGGGCGACCGGGGGCTGGGGTTTGAACCGCCACCCGGACAAGCATCGTCCCAGGACTTGCTCAGTCTGTCACGGGCTTACGGATGAGGGGGGTCGAGAACCGCAGTCAGGGTGAGATGCTCCCCGTCCGCAGCGGTCAAAGGACGTTTTTCCTGGTGCCCTCCTTGTCGGAGAGAATCGCCGTTACCTTCTCTACCCCAGCGAGCGAAGACAGGGCCTGGGAGAGGGCCGGAAGTTCCGAGCGTTTCTTGGGTTACGTCCCGGCAAGCGCTGTACATGGGGTTCCTCATCGGTTGTGACGAGCCAGACAGCGATCACCTCCTTCGGGACCTCCAGGGCAAGGACTTCGAGCTCCGCCGGGGAGCTCCCGTAGAGGGCGGCCCTGGACCCCAAGCTGAAGTACCAGCCCACGGTCAGCCACTGGCCTCCCTGTTCCTCCAGGACCGTCCCGATCAGCCGTAGCGCCGACCGCGCTCGGGAAGATCCCCGCGACAGGGCCTTCTCCGTCCTCCGCCGGGCCTCAACCAACGCCGGGAAGTGGCTCCCTTGCCGAACCTTGGGGATCCGGAGCGTCACCCCTGCCTACTCGGGTGTCCCACCGTCTTCCGCGGTAGCCGTTGCGGTACATGAGGCGAGCGGACGTTCGCTCCTATCGCTCGGCCGGGGGTGTTCTCCTTCACCTCCGCATCCACGGAGCTCCTGGATGAGGAGGACCAGGCCGAGGCGTCCACCTTCGTGTCCTCCCGGTACTTGCGCAGAAGATCCCTTCGGCCATCGGTGGGGTTCCTCCTTCAAACTGAGATAGCTTCAAAGGAACCCTCCGGTGGCCATCTCCTCAAGGCCA
>OGCI01000712.1_pt1 | contig 33780 bp, 25 predicted proteins | sample 1570021 | NCBI WGS metagenome assembly OGCI01 (sample SAMN06264664, study PRJEB24512) | hot springs metagenome | isolation source: Hot spring water | place: South Africa: Tshipise | collected 2015-06-21 | reverse complement strand
GTTTGTGGAAAATAACCTTTCCTGATGGTAGGTCTAACTGCCACCAAGCCCAATTAGCAATTTGCATTGATAATTCAAGACGATCATTTATTAGCTTAATCTCTTCTACCATTTTCTTTCTCTCAGTAATATCTTCAATCTGAGAGATAAAGTGAAGAGGCTTTCCATTTTTGTCCTTCACTAAGGAGACGGCTAACAAAACCCAAACAATATTTCCATTTTTATTAAAGTATCTTTTCTCCATTTGATAAGTTTCGATTTCGCCGGTGAGCATCTTTTTTACATTGTTGAGGTTTAAATCTAAATCATCAGGATGAGTAATATCTTGAAAAGTTAAGTTCATCAATTCATCTTTATCATAACCTAGAATTTCACAGACTTTTCTATTTACTCTTAACCATTTACCTTCAGGAGATACTAATGCAATTCCAATAGGAGAATATTCAAATGCATTACGAAATTCTGTTTCGCTCTTTTGTAAAGATTCTTGCAACAGTTTTTGTTGAGTTATATCTTCACCGAAAGATTGGTACTCAACTAAATTACCTTCGCTGTCAAAAATTCCCTTGTTTGTCCATTGATGCCAATAAATGTTATTTGACCGATAGACTCTATGCACATGGGTTAAAATTGGATTGTTGTAATTGATTGAATTTATTGTTTGTATAACATTTTCACGTTCATCTTCAGGTATGAATTTAAGGAAGGACTTCCCAACAAGATCTTCAAAATTCACTCCGAAGTAATTACAATAATATTTATTAACGTAATTTATATTGAAATCCGGATTAAACCGGCAAATTAGAACGGGCATATCTTCTGAAATTGCTCTATACTTTATCTCACTTTGTCTTAATTTTTCTTCAGCTTGTTTTCTCTCGGTGATGTCTCTGAAAATGCCCATCAAACAATTTTTCCCGTTGTATTGAATTTGTGATGCAATTATTTCAACTGGAACTTTCATCCCATCGGAACATAATACATCAATCTGAACTGTTGTTGTTTTATTGTGAAGTTCTGATTCTTGAACATGCTTCTGAAAAACTTTCTCACTATTTGTTTCTATTGGATGGAGTTCTGATTGATGCATTCCCACAATTTTTTCAACGGGAAGTTTCAATAGCTCAGACGCTTTTTGATTAGCATCTAAAATAATTCCTGTTTGAGCATCCGCAATAAAGATAGCATCGGCTGCATTATTAAATAAATTTTTATATTGTTTTTCACTTTCAATTAAAGCGAGTTCAAATTTCCTTCTTACCTGATTAGCAATTGCTAATGAGATTTGATCAGCAAGTTGGCAAGCAAAATTAATTTCATCATTTTCCCAATGATGTTTTTTATCAACGTGTTCAAAACATAGAGTCCCGTAGTTTTTGCCTTCTTTTCGAATCACAGCATCAAGCATTGAGGTAATTCGATGGGGTTTTAAGTAACCTTCCACATAACCGGCGGTTCTGGGATCTGTTAATGGATCATTAGCATCAACATATTTCGAATTCTTTAAGGCATTGAATTCATCTTTAAATTCTTGCTCCTTTAATATTGCTCCTGCTGAATGTTCCCCTGTTGATAAAAAGAATTGTTCAATATTTTCAAGCAAAGTTTCATCATCGTTGAATAGCCAGACACCTACTCTCTCGATACCAAATTCTTTTGCAACCAATTCTGTTATTTCAAATGCAAGTTCTTTTATGTTACCTTCTGCTAAATTTTTACTTAATGCGACTTTCGAAAGTATTTCAAATTGTTTAATCTGTCGAAGCCTGGTTTCTTCTAATTTTTGATGTTCAAGTATTTTATGAGTAACATCTTTTCCGATTACCAACATATAATTATTGCCATTTCGTTGTATTTTATTTGCGTAAACTTCAACTATTATAATCGAGCCATCTTTTTTTCTCCAATGTCTATTACTCAGTTTTATTTCTCCGATTTCAAGAATTCGTCTTACATTATTTTCGATGCTTTCTTTGTCTTCGGCAATGAAATCAGTCAGAGAAAGATTGTAAATTTCTTCTTTGGTGTAACCTAAAAGATTTAAAAAGGATGTGTTTGCATCAGCAATACGATTATTTTCAAGATCATATAAATAAATGGCATCAACAATATTTTCAAAGATTATTTTTCTTATTTCTTCGAGGTCACTTTGTAATTTCTCTTTCTGCTTAATATTAGATACATCGAAGAACAATGTAGTGAAATATCTTTTTCTATTAGAATAAACATAAACTCTATACCACTTATTAAGATGTTGACTGAACTGTTCAAACTCTTTTTCTCCACCTTGCAATGCTATCTTTCCATAAAAATTTATCCAATTAAATTCCGCATTCCCAATTTCCGGAATAACTTCTCTAACGGTTTTTCCTATGATTTTTTTACTGTTGAGTCCTGTAATCTTTTCGAAGGTTTTGTTTGCTTCAAGGAATATGTAATCAATTGGTTTTTTGTTTTTATCGAGGATGATTTTGTGGTGTGCGTATCCTATTATTTTGCTTTTTGCAATTTGTTTATTTGTTTCCATTAAACAAAGCCCTTAAAGAGTTAATTAACTTATTTAATTGGCGATATTTCTTTATGGTATTTAAGCAATATTTACAAAATATTATAAAGACATGAACCCTTAATAATTTTATTCACAAATCTCACTTTAAACAAAATAAAAATGAAATGATTTTAGTTTAATTTATTATTAATTATGATAGATATACAAATTGTTGTTGAATAATAATGAATTTCATTTTGAGATAAGCATTGCAATAATAATAAGTTGAGATATTTTTCTTCTTGATAAATCTTAAGAGATAATTTATATTGCAACTAAAATTAATCGGAGTAAGAATGCAGAAAAGAATACTATTTCTTCCAATCTCAATCATAGTTTTAATTTTATGGGGATGTAGTAATAAAGAAATAGTTAATCAAAAACAAAATACAGAAGCTCAAACTAAAGTTGGAATAGTTTCCGAATTACTCGAAGAAGCAAGACAATTCTATCTAACCGCACTGAAAAAGCAAGAATTAAATAGTATAAATGAAACCGTAGAAAATTTTGAGAATTCTTTAAGAATCATAAATAATCTTAGCTATTATCCTGGAATTGAAAAAAACGAAGCTTATAAGGAATTGGAAAGTGCAATAATTGAAGATTATAAATCTTTTATTGATGGATTAGCTGTTTTGCCAGAAGGAATTTCCTTTGCAGCCTACGATGAATGGATGAAAAGAGCAGTACCTGAAATAGATGAAGTTGTTCATTCTGATGAAATCCCGATAAATAAGTTTATAATTCCTGCAGATATTCCATTGGAAGTCAATACACATGTTGAACAATGGATAAACTATTTTACAGGAAGAGGAAGAGATGTAATGACTCGTTGGCTTTCAAGATCTGGTAAGTATTTCCCAATGATGACAAGAATATTTAATGAAGAAGGTGTACCACTTCAGTTATTGTATTTGAGTATGATGGAAAGTGGATTGAATCCAACTGCAAGATCTTGGGCTTCAGCAGTTGGACTATGGCAGTTTATTAAGTCAACCGGAGCTTTGTATGGTTTGGAGACCGATTTCTTTTATGATGAAAGAAGGGATCCCGTTAAATCAACTTACGCAGCTGCGAGACATCTTAAAGACTTATATAATTCACTTGGAGATTGGTACCTTGCACTTGCTGCTTACAATTGTGGTGAAGGCAGAGTAAGAAGAGCAATCAATAAAGCTAATTCATACGATTACTGGACGATAAGAAAATATTTGCCAAAAGAAACCAGAAACTATGTTCCAATTTACATTGCTGTATCCTTGATTTCGATGGATTATGAAAAATATGGCTTTACAAATATTAACTTCGAAAAGCCTTATGAATATGATGTTTATACGATAAATGGTGCGATTGACTTAGGCTTTTTAGCAACTGCTTCCGGAACTGATTTGCAAACACTTCAGGATATGAATCCGGAATTAACTCAATTATCAACTCCGATGAATTATCCTGGTGGTTATCCTCTTAAAATTCCTAAAGGATCAATTAATCAATTTGCTGAAAACATAAAGAACATTCCTGATTATGCAAGAAGAACATATATAGTTCACACGGTAAGAAAAGGCGAGACAATTTCTAAGATTGCTCAAAAATATGGAGTATCAAAAGTTGAACTCGCTGATGCTAATAATTTAACGACCAAGACAAAATTGAAAAGCGGACACAGAATAAAAATTCCGTTGTTAGTTAATAGTTCAGGTGAAACCGAATATGTTATGAACACCGATACTCAGATTGCTTCTGAAAATAATAATTACGTATCTCCTTACGCATCCTTACTGAAAGAAAATGTAAATAAAAACAATATTATCATCAGTAGGAATGATTCTGATGAAGAAGAAATTGAAGCCGAAGAATATGCCACAAACAATACTGAAACTGAGATAAGCAATGCAAATGAAGTAAGTATCATTACCCCAAAAGGTTTTGTCCCTGTGAATTACAGAGTAAAGAAAAATGATAGTCTTTTGGGAATTTCAGAAATGTTTAATTGTAGAGTTAGTGATATTAGAAATTGGAATGATATTCCATACACAAGAACTGTTAAAGTTGATGAAGTTCTTACAATTTATGTTCCTGAGTCGCAACAGCAATATTATGCAAGTCTGGATAATGTTAATTCAGAAAATGCTTTTGAAAATACAAAGACCACTAATGTTAATTCTTCATTGGTTTATCATAAAATAAAAAGAGGAGAGAATCTTCAACAGATAGCATCACTATATAATGTTACTCCTGAACAAATTAAGGATTGGAATAATTTATCAGGTAATAAAATATTTAGTGGAAGAACATTAAAAATCTATAAAGATGGAAAAACGGTTCCCAAAAACAATAGCATTGCAAATTCAACTTTTCGATATAAAGTAAGAAAAGGAGATTCTCTGAGTGAAATTGCTGAAAAATTCGGAGTTAGCATAAGTGATTTGAAGAAATGGAATAACTTGACTTCAAATACAATAGCAGTTGGTAAGATTCTTAAAATACAAAGTGATAATAATCCGGGTAGCACTGCGTACGGTGATAATTCCAATAACAGAACTGCAAATTTAACTTATTATAAAGTAAAAAAAGGTGATACGATTGGTGAAATAGCTCGAAAATTCCAAGTTAAAGTATCCGATATCGTTGCTTGGAATAATTTAAAGAACAACAAAATTCTAACAGGAAGTAGAATTAAAATTTATAGTAACAGCAGTATCTATGATATAGAAGAAGATTTGACGGATAATAACTCCAGAATTAATGAAAGAAAAGAAACTGTTTCAAACAAGAAAAACAGTAATTCAGATTTTCATGTTGTAAAATCTGGCGAATCACTTTACTCGATTGCAAAAAAGTATAATATGTCGGTTGCCAGATTAAAACAGCTTAATAATATTAGTACAAATAAAATTAAAATTGGTGACAAACTAAAAGTAGAATAAACAAAAATATAATTAACTGAAAGCCGTTAGGGGTGTTATCCCGCTTCCTTAGTGGGATATCTGAGATAATACCCTAAAACCTGATCTGGGTAATGCCAGCGTAGGAAAACGGGCTTAAAGAGTGATTTACTTTGAGCCGTTTCCCCAACGGCTTTTTTATTTATTTTTATTTATTAACCATTTATTAGGAGGTTAAAATGAAAAGTAAAATCATTCTTTTGTTTTTGTTCTTGTTCCATTTTTCACAAGCTCAACAATCCATTTCCGGATATGTTTTCGATTCTGAAAGTAACAAACCACTTTCAAATGCGAACATCTATTTGTCTAAAAGTAATGTTGGTTCAACATCTGATAATAAAGGACAATTTTTTATTTCTTTGAAAGTACCTGAAGATACAATCATAATCAGCTATCTCGGATACAAAGCAAAAAGAATTTATGTAAAAGATTTTCCGAATAATACCATTGTATATTTGGATAGAATTATTCTTCCATCGCAGACTGTGTTAGTTGAGGCGAGTGTCGGTAAAAAAGGAATAACTCCACTAACTTTTGAAAAGTTAGACCGTTCACAAATTCAAAGAGACTATGTAGTTCAGGATATTCCGCAATATCTAAGTCAATTACCATCAATAACTTCGTATTCAGAAAATGGGAATGGATTGGGCTATAACTATCTGAGTATCAGAGGATTTGACCAAAGAAGAATTTCTGTTTCAATAAATGGAATTCCACAAAATGATCCTGAAGATCACAACGTTTATTGGCTTGATTTTCCGGATTTATTAGCCAGTACAGAATTAATTATGGTTCAAAGAGGAGCGGGTTCGGGAGTAATAGGTTATCCTGCAATCGGCGGCTCGATAAATATTATCACTTCTCCTTTTAGTGATAAAGCGAAGCTGAATTTAAGTTCTTCAATCGGAAGTTATAATACCAGAAAATACAGTGCTGCATTTTCGAGCGGACTTATTGATAACAAATATTCTTTTTATGCAAAACTTTCTCAGATATTAAGTTCTGGATACAGACAACTTTCTTGGGTGAAATTTAATGCATATCATCTATCAGCAGTGAGATTTGATGAAGATTTAACTTCACAAATTAATATTTTCGGTGGTCCAATTTCCGATGGACTTGCTTATACCGGAGTTGCGAAGTTTGCAGTTAAAGATAGAAATCTGAGGCGCGCAAATTACTCTTATTGGGAAGCAAGTAATAATCAATATACGTTTACTGTGAATAGAAGACCAGAAGAAATTGAGAATTTCAGCCAACCGCATTTTGAATTATTGAATGAGTACACATTCAATCCGAACATTAAATTTAATTCAGCTTTATTCTTGGTTATTGGAAAAGGATTTTTCGATTATGATGGGTCATGGTCTATTTTTTATGATGATTATTTCCGACTTAGACAAAATGGATTTGATACTAATTTTATTCCGACAAATGCAATTATAAAAGCAATGGTGGAAAATGTTCAATACGGATGGATTCCTCGAGTCAGCATTAAACATCACAATGGAGAACTGATTTTAGGTGGTGAAGTAAGAATTCATCGATCAGATCACTGGGGTAGTATTGATTATGCAGAAAATCTTCCGCCTGATATTTCGAAAAGTTATAAATACTATTTCTATAATGGTGCAAAAGACATTTTATCATTTTTTGCGAATGAGAATTATAAGATTTCCGATAAACTAAATTTACTTGCAGAATTTCAAATTGCATATCATCGTTACAGACTTTATAACGAAGCATATATAAATAATGATTTTACTATTAAAGATTTGTTCTTTAATCCGAGGATTGGATTAAACTATAAAATCACAAATAATATTAGTTCTTTTATAACTTTGGCGAGAGTAAGTAAAGAACCTCGATTGAAAAATTATTATGATGCAGCTGAATCAAGTGCAGGTGAACTTCCAAACTTCGAACTCAATCAAGATGGATCGTATAATTTTTCCAAACCGCTGATAAAACCTGAAACTATGACAAACATAGAAGTTGGGTTTAATTTCATCGAAAGAAATTTTAATACTTCCGTTAATTTTTATTATATGCTTTTTGATAATGAAATTGTTAAATCAGGTCAACTTGATAGATTCGGACAACCAATTACCGGAAACGCAGATAAAACTCTTCACGCGGGTGTTGAATTAACAGGGTTACTAAATCTAAATGATAATATCTCACTATTTGGTAATGCAACTTACAGTGTTAATAAAATTCAGAAAGCGAAATATTATCTTGATCAAACAACATTTATTGATTTGAGTGGAAATACAATTGGAGGATTCCCTGATTTCCTTGCAAACGTAGGTATTCAATATAAAGATGAAAAATTCTTCGCTAAATTTTCTGGTAAATATGTTGGTAAAATGTTTAGTGATAATTTTGGAGTGAATCTGAAAAAATATATTTCTGATTATGCTTCGATTAGCTTTGTTGATTATGATGACAACGTAAATGAAGCTTACTTTACAGCTGATCTCTATGCTAGTTATCAATTCGATTTGTTCAATGCTTTGGATAAGTCAAAGGTATTTGTTCAGATAAATAATGTTTTTGATAATCTTTATTCGGCTTATGCAATAGGGAAAGAGTTTTTCCCTGCAGCCGAGAGAAACTTTTTAATTGGACTTCAATTAGGATTATAAGGAATATTTTGAAAAAATGTATTATCGTAGCAAATGGTAATATTCCGAGAAAGAATGATATTTTATTCTTCATAAAAAAAGGCTACGACACAATCATTTGCGCTGACGGAGGAGCTAATTCTATTTTCAAATTAGGATTAGTTCCTCATTTCATAATCGGTGATTTTGATTCTGTAAAAAAGCAAACATTAAATCATTTCAAGAATAAAAGTAAAATAATTAACATCAAAAGACAAAATGATACCGATGTAGAAAAGTGTTTGAAATTTGCAATCAAGAAAAAATTCGATGAAGCGGTTTTACTTGGAGTAACAGGGGATAGACTTGATCATACAATTTGCAATCTGGGTATTGTCATTAAATTCTTTGATAGAATAAAGTGCTGCATATCAGCAGAAAAATCTTTTCTTGTTCCGATTAATTCAACAGCAGAATTTCAGACAGTTCCAAATGAAACAATTTCTTTGTATGCTTTCAATGAAAAAACAGTAATTACAACCAAAGGATTAAAATTTCCAATTAAAAATTCTACTTTGCCTTTTGGGAAAAAAGAAAGTACTTCAAATCGTGCAGTTTCAAACAGAGTGATTTTAGAAATTCAAAATGGAATTGTTTTCGTTATCAGAGACTTAGAAACAATCAAACGATATGATCTCATTTAGTCTGCTCGATATAATTGTTATTCTGAGTTTCTTTGTTGTTCTTATTGGCATTGGATTATACAGTAGTAATAAAGTAAAAAGCTCATCGGATTATTTATTAGCTGGAAGAAATGTTGGTTTATTTCTCTTTGTATTAATCAATGTTTCGACTTGGTATGGAGGAATCTTAGGAGTAGGGGAGTTTACATACAGATATGGTTTACTCAGTTGGTTCACACAAGGGTTGCCTTACTACATTTTTGCTTTTTTATTTGCACTTTTTTTTGCAGAGAAAGTTCGAAATTCTTCACTTGTTACGATTCCGGATAAAATCAGATTGGTTTATGGAAACACTAATGCGAATCTGACGGCATTGGTTGTTTTTATTCTCGTCAGTCCTGCTCCTTATTTATTAATGACTTCGATTTTGATAGATCAGATATTTCAAATTGGATATTTTTACTCATTACTGATAAGCTTGATTCTTTCTGGTATTTATTTAATAAAAGGAGGATTCAGGGCTAATGTATTTACTGATGCGTTTCAATTTTTTGTAATGTTTATCGGATTTATAATCATTCTTATAACAGCTTATTTGAATTATGGAGGATTTGAATTTCTTAAACAAAATTTGCCTTCAGAGCATTTGAGGTTAACTGGAAGTGCTTCTAATTCATTTATTATTGTCTGGTTTTTGATCGCTTTGTGGACATTTGCAGACCCAGGTTTTCATCAGAGATCATTCTCTGCTAAGAATGGTAAAGTTGCAAAGTGGGGAATAATCATTTCAATTTTCTTTTGGATGCTGTTTGATTTTCTTACAACAACTACTGGACTATATGCAAAAGCTTCCATTCCAAATTTAGAGCAGCCTTTGATGGCATATCCATTATTGTCTGAAAAAATACTTGACGAAGGATTGAAAGGAATTTTTTACATCGGTATGCTTGCGACTATTATCTCTACTCTTAATAGTTTTTTGTTTCTTAGTGCAACAACATTAGGAAAAGATTTTATAAATGTTTTAATAAAAAATTCAGATGAAAAATTATTACGCAAGTATGTTTCTATTTCAGTTTTACTCTCTGGTTTTATTTCAATTCTAATCTGCATGATTATTCCATCCGTTGTTCAAATTTGGTATACATTGGGAAGTCTTTTTATTCCAGGAGTTATTCTCGCTGTAGTTTCAGCTTATTATGAAAAAATTAGAGTTAATAATAAACTAATGACTGCAGAGATTATCATAGGAATTTCTATAAGTTCGTTTTGGCTATTGATTCGAGATTATTTCAGTGGAACTTTATTATTTGAGGTTGAACCAATGTTAGTTGGATTAATTGCAGTTCTAATTATTCATATTTACGGCTTGATCAGAGTAAAAACTCATAATCAAGCCTGAAGAAAAATTAAGGTAAGAATATTCCTGCGGCTACGACTGTAGTCCAAAGACCGTTTTTATCACCTTCTGCTGATTGAGTAATATTAAATGTTCTGACAATTTTTCCAGACATTTTGTAGAGGTTTTCTCTTTCACTCCAGTCTTTGTCAGCATCAAACTCAACACCTAAAGTTGTTGCCAACATTGTTGCTGCAAGGTCTTCTGCATATTCGCCAGCGACTTTTTCAGTTTGTCCATAAGGATGATGTTCAGATAAATAACCATAAGCATTAGAATCAGCAGGAATGGCAACTCCAATGGAAGCGGCTATCAATCTGTTGGGTTCGTTAGTTGAGTTTCTTGCCATAACGCAGTGAGTAATTTGTCCAGGAGTAATAAATTTTAATCCTTCTTCAACGGTAATTCTTTTACAGCCAATTGGAAAAATACTGCTGACAGAAACAAGGTTACATATTTCTATTTTTGCATTTCTTAAAGCAAGCTCAAATGAGCTTAAATATTCTTTGTGTTTTCCAACACCTTTTGTGAAAAATATTTTAGTTGGTAGATACAATTTATTTCCCTTTCAGTTTTAGTTTAACAAATTTTCTTTTACCTACTTTTAAGATTAAATCAGATTTTATTTTGACGATAAATTGGGGATCAGAAATTTTTTCACCATCAATTGAAACTCCCCCTTGCTGAACTAATCTCTTAGCTTCGCCTTTGGATGAAGCAAATTTTACAAAAACAATTAGGTCTAAAATATTTAATTCTACAGTATTATCAATAAAAACTTCTTCAATTTCATCAGGAATTTCTTTTTTAATAAAAATTTTATCGAACTCTTCTTCAGCCTCAATAGCTGCTTTGGAATTATGATACATTGATACTAGTATCCTTGCAAGTTCTCGTTTGAGATCTCGAGGGTTTTTTGTAGGATCAGATAAATAATTCTTTACTTCAATTAATTTGTCATTACTCACATCAGTTGCAAGCTCAAAGTAAATATAAATTAAGCTATCAGGGATTGATAATGTCCTTCCATAAATCTGTTGAGGGGAATCGGAAATCCCAATGTAATTATCATATGACTTACTCATTTTTTCAACGCCGTCAGTACCAACTAACAAAGGCATAGTCAGTATTACCTGAGGTTCTAAACCAAATTCCCTTTGAATATCTCTTCCAACAAGCAGATTAAATTTTTGATCAGTTCCACCAAGCTCTACATCACTTTCAATTGCAACAGAATCCATTGCTTGAGCTAAAGGATAAAGAATTTCGTGCATACTAATTGGCTCACCTGATTTATATCGTTTAGTGAAGTCATCTCTTTCAAGCATTCTTGCAACAGTGTATTTAGAAGATAGTTTGATTACATCTTCAAAATTCATTTTAGATAGCCAATCAGAATTATATACAATTTTAGTTTTTTCTCTATCAAGAATTTTTGAAGCCTGTTGTAAATAAGTTTCACCATTTATTCTGGTTTGTTCGAGAGATAGGGCTGGTCTTGTAGAATTTCTTCCTGAAGGATCACCAATCATTCCAGTGAAGTCACCAATAATAAGAATTGCCTGATGACCTAATTTTTGAAACTGCGCTAATTTTCTGAGTACAACAGCGTGTCCGAGATGTAAATCTGGCCTGCTTGGATCACAGCCAAGTTTAACATTTAATGGTTTCCCTGTTTTAATCGAATTCTCAATTTTTCTAACTAAATCATCTTCCGGAATAATCTCAACAGCGCCTCGTTTTATGATATCCATTTGTTCATTTAGAGGGGGAAATTTATTCAACATTTACTCTCCGATTTTTTCAACTCTAAAATTTTATCCTTCTTTCTTGTTCTCTTTGGAAGTCTTTTTTAGCAATAGATTCTCTTTTGTCAAAAGATTTTTTACCTTTTGCTAAAGCTAATTCAACTTTTACTTTACCTTTTAGAAAATATAATCTTAGTGGAATAAGAGTGAGACCTTTTTCTTTAATTTTCCCAATGAGCTTTCTGATTTCACTTTTATTCAATAATAATTTTCTATCTCTAGTTGGATTGTGATTATTTATATTACCTTGTTTATACTCACTAATATGAGCATTTAATAACCAAACTTCTCCATTTTTAATAGTTGCATAGCTATCAACTAAATTTACTTTACCTTCACGAAGAGATTTAACTTCAGTACCTTTAAGTACAATGCCCGCTTCGAATGTCTGAATTATAAAATATTCGTGCTGTGCTTTGCGATTTACAGTAATATTTTTTTCTTCTACGGAATTTGGCTTATTCATTTCGTAAAATTAATTACATCGGTGATATTTACCAGCAGTTTTATTTCAACTTGACAATGAATTTTTGCGGGATGTAAATAAACTAGCAAAACTATTATCAATTTCGAAAGAATTAAGTAGCTTACTATAACTTTTAGATAATATTAAATAAAAAAGTTTATCAGTAAAAACAAATATTAGTGGGGCACATAGATAAAAAATGTGCAAAATGGATGTTCCATGAATTAAATTAAATATCAATGCTGTTGATTTCGCTTTACTTATTTCGTGAATTGATAAAATATATTGACCTAAAAATTCATAAATAAGTAAAACCGATAAGTAAATAACATAGAGATAAGTAATCGAAATTATGTTATTTCTATTCCGATTTTGTAAAAAGCTATAAAGAAATAAAATGATAACTCCACTCGAAAACCATAAGAAGAAAGCCCAAATATTTATTCCCTGTGTATTAAAAATTTCTATATTATACCTGTATCTATAAAATCCAACCCAAATGAAAGAAATTAAAAATGCTGTTACAACATTTGTAAAACTATTAAGCGTATGATTTTTAGATAATTTTAGTACATAATAATAAAAAATTCCTCCTGACAAACCAATGATAATGTCGGTAATCTGATCTTTAATAATCTCTGGTAAAAATATATTTAACGAAAAAAGGTAAAGAGATATTTCAACTATTTCATATATTTACAACACAAAAAAAAGTTTTAGCCAAATATTTCTTGAAGTAAATAATGAGATTAAAGCTAAACAGAGCATTCCACTGAAAAAATGAAGTAAACTCCAAAAATCTATGAAGAAGAATTTATTCTGATAAATTACTGTGTAAAGCCATCCAGTATTATCCCGTATTGATTCTATGAAAAGTCTCAAAAAATTCATTGCTTTTTAGTCTTTTTCCTATCAATAATTTTAAGTGTTTGAAAACTTATTATCAAAAAAAGATTAAATAAAAATAAATTTAATATTAAAACATAGATGAAAGATAAACCAAAGAAAGTAAAAGTTGTTATTAAGATAAATACAGAATTAATTGTGAATGCCAATAAGAAAGATTTTATAAAAATTTTTGTTCAAAAGACATAAATCAAATAATGAAAAATGCAAATAAAAATTTATTAGCTAATAAAATTTAATATTTACATTAAAATGAAGTTCTTTACTATCTTTGAAAGAATTATTTAGGATAATGATGAAAAAACTGATTTTAACAATCCTATTTATACAAAGCATTTTAACATATTCCCAGAGTAATTGGATTAAAAGAATTGAACCACCAAATTGGTGGACTGGATTTAAAAATGATACTTTACAATTATTAGTTTATGGAAATGAAGTATCAAAAATTCAGGTTAGAATCGAAGACCAATTTGTTCAATTGCTAAAAATTAATGAAGCAGAAAGCCCAAACTATCTCTTTCTTGATATTCTAATACCAAAAATAGAACAAGAATTTTCTTTCAAAATTAATTTTTCTTATGGAGCTACCGACACTTCAATTTCTTATAAATTACATAAGAGACAAAAGGGTACAAGACATCAGGGCTTTGACAAAAAAGATGTTGTATATTTGATAATGGCTGACAGATTTTGCGATGGAAATCCTTCAAATAACAAAATTGGGGATAGTCTTGATAATTACACCGAGAAAGATTTAGACGGAAGAAAAGGGGGCGATATTGAAGGAATTATTTCAAAATTAGATTATCTGAAAGATTTAGGAATCACTGCTTTATGGATAACTCCGATGCTTGAAAATAATATGTATATGAGTTATCACGGTTATGCTGCAACAGATTTATATAAAATTGATCCTCGTTTCGGTAGTAATGAACTTTATAAAAAACTTGTTGATGAAGCCCATCAAAAGAATCTTAAAATAATAATGGATCACGTTTCAAATCATGTTGGAATAAATCATTGGTGGATACAAGATTTGCCGTTCGAGAATTGGATAAATGGTAAGCTCGGTAATCATTATCCTGCCAATCATAACAAGATGACTTTCTACGATATTTATAGTCCAGGTGAATCTGTCAGATTAAGTTGGGAAGGCTGGTTTACTGATTATATGCCAGACTTAAATTATAAAAATCCTTTTCTCAAAAAGTACATGATTCAAAATACTATTTGGTGGATTGAATACCTCGGTATAGATGGAATAAGAGAAGATACTTATCCTTATGTTGACCAATATTATATGTCAGAGTGGGCTCAAAGAATTTTTGAAGAATTTCCCAACTTTAATATTGTTGCTGAAGTTTGGACAGGCGAATCACCATTTTTAGCTGCATATCAAAGAAATAATAAATTCGGAAGTAAAATAAATTCGAACATTCCTTCAGTTACTGATTTTGCTTTTGCAGATGCTGTTCGTGATTTTCTTTCTGGTAAGAAAAATTTAGATGCAGTATTTAATATCTTAGCGATGGATCATCTATATTACCAACCTGATATGCTCTTAACTTTTTTCGATAATCACGATATTAGCAGAGGACTCTATCTTGCAGACGAAGATTTAGAAAAATTAAAATTAGCTTTGACTATTCTTTTAACCACGAGAGGAATTCCCAAATTACTTTATGGAACTGAGATTGGAATAGTGGGCGATGACCGTCACGGAAGTATTAGGACTCCTTTCCCGGGAGGTTTTTCAAAGCATAAAAGAAATGCCTTTACAGATGAAGGAAGAACAGAATCAGAGAAAGATATTTTCAATTTCACAAAGAAACTTTTACATATAAGAAAAACAAATAAAGCATTGACAGAAGGAAAACTTATTCATTTTTATCCTTTTGACAATATTTATGTTTATTTCAGAATTTCAGATAAACAAAAAATTATGATAGTAATTAATGGAAATGATAAAGAAAAAAAAATAAATCTTAATAATTACAAAGAAACTATTGGAGATGAGAAGAAGTTATTTGATTTAATCTCTGAAAAATTTTTTAATCCTGATGAAAAGAATCAAATTATTGTTCCTAAAAAATCATCACATATTTATTTGCTTAATAAATAGAGGTAAAAATGTTGGAAATTCAAAAGAAACTAACAAACACATTTTATGGAATATTAGCTTTGCCAGCAACAGCTATGGGTTTTGCATTATCAATTCAAATTGCAGCATTAAGTTGGTTGATGAGAACTCAATACAATCTTGATTTACACGAAATCGGTTTTGTTTGGGCTGCTGGACCTTTAGCCGGAATAATTGGCCAACCAATAGTTGGATTAATTAGTGATAATGTATGGTTTTGGAATGGAAGAAGACGACCATTCATTCTAGTTGGTGGAACCTTAGCTGCTCTTATGCTTTTTGCTTTACCTAACATTGGTGCTATAAATGATTTCCTCGGAATAGGCAACATAATTATCGTGGCAGTTTTTGTTGCTCTCACACTTGACTTGGCTATCAATATTTCTTTTAATCCAACCCGCTCTATAATTGCAGATGTAACTCCGGAGGGAGTTCCAAGAACTAAAGGATACACCTGGATGCAGACAGTTTCAGGTTCATTTGGAGTTCTTGCCTATGCTATCGGAGCAATATTTGGAAATTATTTTTTGATTTACTTTGGAGTCTTTCTTGTTTTGTCGTTTTCAATTATTCCTATGTTCTTTATTAAAGAACCAAGAGAATTACAAAATGTCTCTGGACAATCTATAATAGATAATAAATCAACAACAGACTGGAATCAATTTCTGAAGCTGCTTTTTGCTCATTCGTTTTCGTGGATAGGTGTTCAAACAATGTTTGTTTATATGATAGGTTTTGTTGAGCAAAGATTAAATCCTGCAAACAACGATGAAACAGGTATGATACTTTCCATTTCATTCCTTGTATTAAATGCTGTTGGGGCTTTACTTCCAGCCTTCGTTTTAGAGCCGATAACTGAAAGAATTGGCAGAGTTAAAACTCACATATTTAGCCTTTTATTTATGTCAGCCAGCTACTTTGGAATAGTTTTTTTAGGGAATACAAAATTTTTACTTTGGGGTATGATGGCTGTTGCTGGAATAGGATGGGCTGCAATCGTTAGTTTACCATTTGCGATTATGTCAGAAAAAGTGAACAAAAATAAAATGGGACTATTTATGGGAATCTTCAATCTTTCGGTTGTATTACCACAGTTATTTGTTTCATTGGTATTAGGATATTTTATTCAGCAAGCTGAAGACAAAAGTTTGATTTTTATTATTAGTTCTGTAACCTTATTGGTCTCAGCATTACTTTGGTTTCTAGTCAAAGAGGAGAAATCTATTGTTGTAAATAAAAAATCATTTCCTTCTTCTCACTAAATTCAATTAGGTATAAAATGATTTATCTATTCTTGACTATTATTTGTTCCAGCAGTCTTGCACTAATTTTAAAATTTGGCAATGTGAAAAAATCAAATACTGCAATACTGATTAATGCTAATTACATAACTGCATCTATTTTATCATTGTTGTTTACACTGTACAAGGGTAAGATATTTTTATCAATTGAGGCACTAATATTTGCTTTATTTCTTGGTTATTTATTTGCAGAAACATTTTTCATCTATTCAAAAGCAGTAGGTTTGGCTGGAACCGCTTTAGCTACTGTTAGCGCAAGATTATCTGTTCTGATTCCTGTTCTGTTTTCTATTTTACTTTTTGGTGAATCTCCCGATTTGACGATGCTCATCGGGTTCTTAATTGCACTTATAACATTTTATTTTTTCTATCTTTCATTAAGACAAAAAAATTTAGATGTTCACGGAAAGAGGGGATACATTTATTTAATTTTACTTTTAATTGGCATTGGTGTCGTGGATTTATCAATGAAAATATTCGAAAGAAATTTTTTATCTGAAGAAAAAGGCACTTTTGTATTCGTTATTTTTTTTACTGCCTTTATATACACTTTAATAAAAATTTTAACTCAAAAAATCTCTTTCGAACCTAACACATTCAAAACAGGACTAATACTTGGCTTACCAAATTTTTTATCAATTCATTTTCTTTTAGCGGCGCTTGGTCAGTTGCCTGCTATAGTAGTCTTTCCGACATTAAATATTGGTGTAATAGTATTTACAGCAGTTACAGCTTATTTGATTTGGAAAGAAAAAATTAATAATTACGGTATATTGGCGATTATAACTGGAATAATTGCTATAATACTTCTCAAGATATGATGTGAATCGAAAGAATTATTTTTATTCGCTTAAAAGTTTTATTTTTGCGGTGCAAAAATTATTAAGCGAGTAACCTTAATTAAATTATAAGTCAAGCCATTAAGGAAACAAGCAATAAGTTCTAAAAAATATTTAAAGTATAATACACAGCTTTTACGATTGAGAATTGACAGGCGCGTTCGTCTAGTGGCTTAGGACGCCGCCCTCTCAAGGCGGAGATCACGGGTTCGAATCCCGTACGCGCTACTTAAAATCATAAATGGCGGGGTAGCTCAGTAGGTTAGAGCAGTGGAATCATAATCCACGTGTCGGGGGTTCGAATCCCTCCCCCGCTACAATTAAATTAGGAGAAAAATTAAATATGTACACTTTATTAGTCACTTTATCTACAATTATTGCAATTTTTCTTATAATCATTGTTTTGCTTCAGGCAAGCAAGGGTGGGGGATTAGCTGGTACGTTTGGCGGTGCTGGTAATCTTGGAAGTATTTTCGGTACCCGAAGGACTGCAGATTTTCTCGCAAAAGCAACTTGGTGGTTAGCTGGAACCTTAGCAGTTTTGGCTCTTCTAATCAATCTTTTCTTTTTGCCGGGTCAAACTACTACTGAGCAAAGAAGTATAATTCAGGAAAGTGGAAGACCATCAGTTCCGAAGCAACCAACTTTACCACCACAGAATTTACCCAATCAATAATTCTTAAAATCATACTTCGCTTATTCAGCGGAGTATGATTTGTACCACTCATTTAATGACGCTATTATCTCATCCTGAATATTTCTATAGAAATTATAACTGCCATTCTTGTACTCAAATAAAATAGTTACGATTAAATCATCATCAGCAGCAGTTTTTAAGTAACCAGCAAGACCGATTACTCCATTTAAAGTTCCGGTTTTCCCTCTAAAGTTTATGTGACTATTCATTCTGTTTCCTAGAGTGCCATCAACACCGGCAATACTCAGCGAATTATAAAAACTTTCAAAATTTACTAAATCGAAATACATTCTTTCCAATAATGAATTGACAGAAGATGCGGTGATTTTATCAAATCTTGAAATACCAGAACCATCAACTATTTCAGTTGCGAATGTAGGAATATCATTCTTTTTTAAGAAATCCTTAATTGCTTGTTGGGAAAAGAAATATGTCCCTTGCGATTTTGAAAATTCAGCCCCCAGAATTTTGAATAAACATTCAGCATAAAAGTTATCACTGTATTTGTTTATGTATGATATTAAATCATCTAATTTTACAGATGACTCATCAATATCATATACTTTTTCAGGTGCAATTCCTGAAATGGCTACTCCATCAACAGAGATATTTTTTCGCAATAATATTTCACGAAATTTCTGAGCAATCTCGAGAGGTGGATTTTGAAGATTAATTTGAATATATCGTTGTTTTTTCTTAACCTTTTTAACAATTGTTTTCTTATTTCTGTCTAACACAAGGGCAGAGATAGGTGGAAGAGGAACATTCGACCTTTCATCTTCGATCCAGTCTTCACGGCTATAAATGTTGTCAAAGTATGAATCATCTCCAACAACATCACCACTTACTCTTTTAATTCCTGAACTCACTAATTTGTCAGCGAAACTTTCTAAATCAGTAGAAGTAAATAATGGATTACCAAAACCTTTTAAGTACAGATTTCCGTTAATTATTCCATCTTTAATATTATAATCATTGGTTATGAGTTTCGTTTTTACTTTAAAATCCTTTCCTAATAATTGAAGAGATACAGCAGTAGTGAAGAGTTTAGTTACAGATGCTGGAATCATCTGATCCCAAATATTTTGTTTAATTATAGTATCCTGATTTAATGGATTGTAAATTAAAATTGCTGCTTTAGTAGTTGAGGGCAATTTAGAAAGAATATTTCTAACTTTGTTTTCAAAATCTTGTTTTGAATTTGCGTTTAGGATATTTGCGCAAATAATAAAAAGAAGTAAATAGAAATTAACCATAAAGTATTGTCGAAATTTTATTTTATTTTTGAATGCAATTATAAATTAGATGTTCATTTACTGAAAGGTATTTCAAATGGCCAAATCAAACAGTCCAGTTAAATCATATCAGAATCAGGAATTTCTTTCCTCTGCTGATGCGAGAATCATAAGAATTATTGCCGAATATTTGGAACCACAATTAAGATTTAAAAAACATAAAATTGTAGATACAATAGTTTTCTTCGGTTCTGCAAGATTAAAATCGAAAAAAGCTGCTTTATCAGAGTTAAATAAGTATAAATCTCTTGATCCTAAAAAATCTGGATTTGCGAAAGGTTTACGCGAAGCTCAAATTGCTTATCAAATGTCTAAATATTATGAAGACGCTGTTGATTTAGCTAAGAAATTGACTTCCTGGTCAATGAATCTTGAAACAGAAGCTAATAGATTTATAATCTGTACAGGTGGTGGACCCGGAATTATGGAGGCTGCAAATAAAGGTGCAAAATTAGCAGGCGGTTATTCTATCGGTTTAAATATTAGTATTCCTTTTGAACAATTTGTAAATAAATATGTAACTAATGATTTGCAATTTGAATTTCATTATTTCTTTATGCGAAAATTTTGGTTTGCATATTTATCTAAAGCTCTGATTGTTTTTCCAGGAGGATTCGGTACGATGGATGAGCTTTTTGAAATTTTAACTTTAGTTCAAACTGAAAAAATCAGGAAGAAATTGTGTCTGGTTATTTATGATGAGAAATACTGGCGCAAAATTATTAACTTTGAAGCACTCATTGACTCAGGAGTTATAAGTAAGGAAGATCTTAATCTTTTCCATTTTTGTGAGGATGTTGAATCTGCTTATAAAATTATAACAAATCACTTAGAAAAGAATTTTATAAAAGGGAAAGATCTTACTGTAATTGAACCAAAAATTAATATAAAATAAAAAGGGCTGATTAACAGCCCTTAAGTTTATTCCTGAGTAGGGATTTGTGCTCTTCTTATAGCTTTTAATTTTTCCATTCTTTTTTGAACAGAAGGCTTTACGAAAGCAGTTCTTTTCTTAAATTCTTTAAGTACACCGGATCTTTCATATTTCTTTTTGAATCTCCTAAGAGCTTTATCAATAGATTCGTTTTCGCCTATTTGAATTCCAACCAATTATATCACCTCGCTTTCTGGTTGCTTTTTTAATGATTCAATTAATTTTTTATTCCCTGACTTTTTAAATTCGACTGAAATTGAACTTTGACCATCCGACATAAACAATTTGTTAACCACTATTCCGTAATCATCCCAAACTTTATGATAGATTACGTCGCCAACTAAATATGTTTCAGATGGTGAATAATTTTTTGATTCTCTGGTTTCTAAATCATCTAATACTGGTTTAGTTGAATGAACAATTTCTTGTAAATCAATAACTTGTGTTTGTTTACAAGTCTTACATTTAGCCCATTTTTTCGTCTCATTCTCTTTATCAGAATATTCACCAGTTATTTCGAATTTTTTGACTGCTCCACAAATACTACAAAAAGCTTCTACATTTTTAGTCCTTGCCATATTTTACCTTTCTAAAGCAATAATTAATTACAAAATTATCTAAAAAAATTGATTTTTGAAAATTTTTGAAAGCCAAAAAACACAGTTTATTGAATAACCGTGAAAAACAGAATGAAATATTAGAAAAGACTGAGATTACAGAAGTTATTTTTTACATCATCAAAATCATTATTTGCTATCACAGCAACAATATTGTTCTTCATCTTTGAAAATAATACTAAATTCCCATTATACATTTTTGAATAGCAATTACCGTCATCCAAATAATTTATTAGCTGAGAGTCAAGCTCTAATAGTTTGTTGATGTATGTTTCATCCACCTGAAAGACGTAAATAATTTGATTTTTATCTCCTACATAAACGTGATGAGCAAGTTTTGTCCCTTTGTCTTCGGAAATAACTGCACCCAAAAGTTTCCATTCCTTGAACTCGGGAACGATTGTAGAATAATTAACTCCATTAGTTGAGAAATAATTGCAAATTTCTTTTGAATTATTAGATAAAAACTGAGGTGTTAATTGACCTTTTAGAATTGAAGAATAATTATTGACAGCCTGAAAAAACATATTCTCAGGATTTAGCTTTGTAATATCAATCTCCGGGACTCTATTAACATTACTACGATTGATTGTTATCAGCACAATCGCAATCACTATAATCATTGCTGTAGCAAAAGAAAATGACGGACGATAAAAGAAATCTAAAATTAAATTGTTCTTTTTTTTCTGAATATTTTCTTTGGGTTTGATTTCAGATAAAATTCTATTCCTCAAACTTTCAGGAGCGGGAATTTTTTTAACTTTTGAGGTTACAATCTTTTTACATAATGATTGTACCTGATATTCATACTTCAAAGAAGGATCTGATTCAATTTGATCTTTAATCTGAATCAGCAGATTTTGATCTGAAATTTCATTATCAATATATGCAGTGATTAGTTCATTATTCATTTCTATTCCTTGACTATATAACCTTTATCTGAAGCATATTTGTGTAATTTTGTAAAAAGCATTTTTCTGGCTCTGTGTAATCTTGACCTTACAGTACCTACAGGAATATCAATAAAGTCTGCGATTTCCTCGTAAGTATATCCTTCCAAATCACAAAGAATGATAACGGTTCTAAAATCTTCAGGTAATGAGTTTACTGCTTCAGAAACTTCATCATCGAGCAAGTTATCATAAATATCTTTTTCTAAATGAGCACTATCAGCATTAGAAGGTTTGATATTTTCATAATAATTATCTACTTCTTCATAATCAACTTTATCAGGCTCTTTGGTATCTTTTCTATATTTATTTATAAAAGTGTTTTTCAGAATTCTGAACAACCACGCTTTACAATTAGTTCCTTGCTCAAATTTGTCGAAAAAACGAAATGCTCTAAGGTAGGTTTCCTGAACTAAGTCGTCTGCTTCGTCGCTATCTCCTGTAAGTCTGAATGCAAAATTATACAAAGCATCCATATGAGGAATGGCTTCTCTTTCAAAATCTTCGTATAATTTTTTTTGCTTTTCGACTTCGTTCATTGAATAAGATGTATTTTCTAATAAAGTATGTTTTACTAATGCTAAAATATAAAACATAAATACAAAACAAAGTAATTAAAATATAGTTCATTTTATTGTAGCTAAGTAATAAAAAAACCTTGTAGGAAAAACTACAAGGTTTAATTTGTGGGCCCGGATGGGCTTGAACCACCGACCCTCTGATTATGAGTCAGATGCTCTAACCAACTGAGCTACGGGCCCAATTTATGATTGCAAAAATAGTGGTTTTAGTTTTGTTAATCAATATTATGTTGAATAATATTCAACTAATTTCAAATGTTTCTTTTATTCTTTGACTACAAAGTTTACAATATCTATATCCCTTTATATCAACTTCTTCGATTGCAGAAGAAGAATGCATAACGCATTCCCAGTCTTTGCAATGAATTAGTCCGAAATTGTGACCGAGCTCGTGTAAGATTTCTTTAATGGTTCGTTGCTTTAACAATTCATAATCACTTTTGCCAGAATAAAATTCTTCGTGAAGTCGGAATAATGAAACTAAAGAACATTTCCCATTTAATTGTGCTTCTCCAAAAACATACGTTAAAACTGGGATGAATAAATCATTCTTTACAATTCCGACAACTTTCGAAGATTGATTCGAAATATTTTCAATCATCAGCTTTAAAATTGTTGTTGAATGATATTGCCCTCTTTCAACTGAGTATGCTTCAGAAATATCAATTTTTAGAGGCTCGATGACAAAATCTAATTTTGAAATATTTTTCAAATCAGGTATGATTTCATCCAGAAGTTGAAGATTGTCAATGTTAATCGGAGCCAGAATAACCTTTGTCATTAGTTATTCTTTCGCAAGCCATATTTCTTTATTTTATTGTAAAGTGTAACTCTGTCTATTTGTAATTCTTCAGCAGATTTTGAGATATTCCAATTATTATCATTCAGAATCTTCTCAATATGTTTTTTTTCAATAGCCTCTAAAGATCTTTCTGTTAGTGGTTCTTCATTTACTGTCTTTAAAACTCTAAAAGGTAAATCATCAAGGGTTATTTTATCTTTATGACAAACAACTACTGCACGTTCAATAGCATTTTCCAATTCTCTTACATTTCCCGGCCAGTAATATTCTTTCATAAATTTGATTGCTTCTTTATCGAAAGATGAAATTTTTTTGTTCATTGCAGATGAGTATTTATTTAGGAAGTATTCAGCTAAAAGAATTATATCATTTCCACGTTCACGAAGCGGAGGCAAGTAAATATTAAAGACATTCAATCTGTAAAATAAATCTTCTCTGAATTGTCCGGAACTTACTAAATCCTGTAAATTTTCATTTGTTGCAGCAATTATTCTAAAATCACTTTTTATTGATTCTGAGCCTCCGACTCTCATAAATTCTTTTGTTTCAATGACTCTTAATAACTCGATTTGGACTTTGAGAGAAATAGTCCCGATTTCATCTAAAAAAATTGTACCACCATTTGCCATTTCGAATTTGCCTTTTCTTTTATAATGAGCACCAGTAAATGCTCCTTTTTCGTGTCCAAATAATTCGCTTTCGAGAATTGACTCTGGTAATGCTCCACAGTTTACCGTTACCATAGGAAAATATTTTCTTTTACTATTCAGATGAATTGCTTTTGCTACAAGTTCTTTCCCAGTGCCACTATCACCTAAAATTAAAACTGTTGTATCGGTTTGAGAGACTGTGCTGATTAATGAGTAAACTTCTTTCATTTTAGGGGATTCACCGATGAGATTATCTGGTTTAATAATTTCCTCAATACTGGTTTTCAATTGAATATTTTCATCTTTAAGATTTTTCTGATTGAGTGCGTTTTTTACAAGATGAGATAATTCATCGGGATCAATTGGTTTTGTAATGTAATCATAAGCACCATTTTTTAGCGCCTTGACAGCTGAAGAAACTGATGCAAAAGCAGTAATTAAAATTATAATTGCTTCAGGATCGAATTCTTTCAGTTTAACTAATAATTCCATCCCACTCATTCCCGGCATTTTGATATCGAGTAAGATTAGATCATATTTATTTTTTTCATATAATCTTAAAGCAACTTCTGCATCTTCTGCGATATCAATCTCATATCCGTCCTCAAGAAACCAAGCTTTTAACGATTGTCTAACAATTTCTTCGTCGTCAACGATTAATAATTTATTTTTCTTTTCCATTTTGTTTTTCTTGTTTTATTGGTAATGAAATTTTAAAAGTAGTCCCTTTTACTGATGTTTCTTCAACGAACACTTTTCCATTATGCTGTCGAATTATTCCGTAAACGACTGAAAGTCCGAGTCCGGTGTCTTTGACTTTATCTTTTGTGCTAAAAAATGGTTCAAATATTTGATGAATAATATCAGGACTAATTCCATGCCCCTGATCGGATATTCTGATAACGGCATTGTTCATTTCCTGAGAGATGATGATTCTAATTTCGCCTCCCTGATTCATAGCTTCAACAGAATTGACAAGAAGTGCGATAAGAGCTTGTTCAATTCTTTGAGGGTCGCATTCAACATAAAGTGAGGGCATTCTATAATCTTTTATGAGTTTGATGTTATTCATTTCAAAATGATGAGCCATAAGCATAGCTGCCTTGTCTGCAATCTCATTCAGATTTGTAACAACAAATTCTGTCTCACCACGATGAGCGAATTGAAGTAAATCTTTTACGATTCTCCCACATCTCGATGATTCATCAGAGATCAGTTTTAGAATATCAACTATTTCTTTATACTTTTCAACGTCATCTGATTTTTCGAGTTTTCTGATGATTAGTCGGCTATAAGTTAGAATTCCCTCAAGTGGGTTGTTTAATTCGTGAGCTACTGTTGCAGATAACTTACCTAAGGAAGCTAATTTCTCAACCTGCACAATTTGTTCATAAATATTTTTAAGCTCTGCATTCTTTTGCTCAATTTTTACATTAAGATTTTCATTCCAGTCTTTAATTTCAGTATATGCTAAGTTAAGTTTATCTGACATTTCATTGAATTTCTTCGCCATTAAACCAAGTTCGTCTGAAGAATTGTAATTTATTTTGAAGTCGAGATTGCCACTCGAAATTTCATTTATCCCGTCGAACAATTTTTTTATTGGCTTGTTTACAAACATTTTAATCATAAGAATAGATGTAACTATCAAACTGAAGAAAGTCAATATTATTCCTAAAAGAGTGTTATCAGTTGATTCATTGACTATATTATCAACAATTTCAGTACTTACCTGAAGAGAAATAATCCCTAATAATTTTTCACTTTCTTTATGAGCGTGACAATTTGCCTCATAACAGCTTTTTTCATTGATGATTGGATTTATAAGTGTTAACACACCTGAATTTTTATTGATTAGTTTTTCAAAAGGTAAAGTTTCGGGAGTTGGTTTAATTGAATGACAGGAATTACAGGCATAATGTTCAAGTGCTACTTTTGTACCAATCTCAACTGAATCTGAAGAATAAGAAACAATCCCTTCTTTGTTAAAAATTTTTATTCCGATTACTCCTTCTTCAGTTGCAATCGTATTTATAATTTGTGTTACGTGCTCTTTACTGTTAATAAGCATCCCATATCTTGTGGATTTTTTTACAACATCGCTGATATTATAAGCGTTTTGCATACAAGCGAAAGAAAGATTTGATTTAATAACAGTTATGTTGAAATATCCATATAACCCCATTATAATCAGAAATATTGAAGCAAAGAGAACGGTGAGGCGGGTACCTAAACGATTATAAATTTTCATATAAAATTCCTGCAACAACTACCACAAAGCTAATCAAGAAAAAAGCAATATTCAATTGAAAATAAAAGATGCTTTAAGTCAGATGAGGAACTTCAGATTTAATTTTTTTTATCGAAAAGCTGAATACTGTTTCTTTATTTGGTTTGCTTGAAATAAAAAGTTCACCATTATGTAATTTTACAAAGTCTTTAACAACCTGAAGTCCTAACCCTGTGCTACTTTCAGATTTTTTTGCATAGGATGAAAAAGACTCATCTTCTTGAATAATATTATTTATTTGATCTTGAGTAAGACCTTTACCATTATCAATGACACTTATTAAAACTCTGTCGTTTTCTAAAACTGATCTTATCCTTATTTCACCATTATTGTCACAAAACTTTATTGAATTATTGATGAGATTCCTCAAAATGGCTGAAAGCATATTTTCATCAGCTAAAACTTTTCCATATTCTATGTTTTTAATTACTGTTAAATTTTTTTCTTGAATGTTTGAATAATACAAGTCTATAATTTTATCAACCACATCATTCAGGTTAACTTCGGAAAAACTGTAATTGAGATTTCCTAATTTGTTCATTGACCATAGAATTAGATTATCAAGCAGGAGTATTAGATTTTTATTTGCCCGATAAATGATTTCAAGATAATTTTTCAATTCCGATTGTTCTAATGAATCAGAGTTATTAATCAGAAAATCTGAAATTGAATAAACCGAGCCGAGAGGATTTTTTATATCATGTCCGATAATTGAAATGATTTTTTGTTTATTCTTGTTATCCTCTTCAAGTAATTTATTTTGCTCAGAAATTTTCTCGATCAGTTTTCTTTTTTCAGAATTAGCTCTTTGAGTAAAATAAACACTCACACCTAAAATCATAAAACCGATGAATAGAGAAATCAGTATTATGTTCCTCTGTTTAATTTCTTCGGAGGCAAGTAAAAGTTTATTCTGCAATTCTTTATTCCGATACTGAACCTCCAACAAATAGATTTTCTGAAAGGAAATCATTTCATTTAATGAATCTTGATAAGCATTATTCTGAAGAATGTGAAAATAAGCTTCTTTATATTTACCTATGGATGAATATAGTTCAGCTTTTAATTTATAGATGCGAATTATCCCTTCAAGATTATTGATTGATTTAAATATTTCTAAAGACTCATCAAATTTTTTTACAGCTTCAACATATTTTTTCTTTTGTTGTAAAATTTGAGCTTCTGTTCGTTTTATTCTTGCAAGTTGAAGACTATGTTTTTTATTATCACCAATGATCTCATAGAGTTTCTTTAAAGTTTGCTCGGCATTTGAATAATCTTTACTGTTAAAATAAATTACTAAAATTTCTCTAAGTGAAGTTATAATACCTCTTTCATCATTTAGTTGCTCTCTAATCTCCAAAGATTTTTTTGCGAAATTTAGAGCAGTATTATAATCTTTTATTTCTCTGTAGTAGTAACTAAAGTTTCTGTAAATATATGCAAGAAGTTCTGGGTCATTAATTGCCTGAGCAATTTTATAACCTTTATTTAAGAACTCAAGTACCAATTCGAATTTTTTAACATGAATGTAATAATTAGCAATATTATTATAAGCAAAGCCAATATCCTTAAATAATTTAAGTGAATCTGCAATCTTTAGCCCTTCCAGATAATGTTTCAAAGCTTCATCATACATAGATAAATTTTCATAAGCCACACCCATAAAGCTGTAAGATTTCGCAATTCCACTTCCGTAATTGATGCTTTTGGAAATCTCGAGAGCTTTCGAACTAATAAAAATTGATTCCATCGGATTTAACCATCGCAGTTCGAATGCTTCGTTCAACAATGAATCAACTTTGATACTATCTATTTGATTTTGAGCATAATTGTTTACGAATAAAAGCGTAATTATGAGAATAATTCTTTTAGCCATAGAATTCATAATAATTAAAAAGTATTTCTCAGGAAGAACTTTGTTCGGTTAATAAAGAATTAATTATGATAATAATTTATAACCAAAGTTAAAAATAATTTAGATTATTCAAACTCTATTAAAACACAGATAAAAATTTTTTGTAGAAATAAGAATGGAAAAACTTAAAAAAAAGTCACACTGAGAAAGTGTGACTTTATAGAAATTTATATAGACAATTCGTTTAGTTAGTTGCAGTATTCTCTTTCAACTTTGCTTCATATTCTTCCTGATGCATTTCTTCTGTGAATACAGGGAAATTTTTAGCAATTAGTTTGAAAGACCACAACCCTATAACAATCAACATCAATGTTACGCTAACTTCATTTACACTTGGGAAATAACTTACTCCCGTTTCAGGTGAAATTGATGATATACTTACATTTAATCTGTTTAATAAAAATCCAGCAATTACCATTACAGCTGATGCATATAACCATCGTCTGTTTTCTCTAAAAGTTTTTTGAATCAGTAATCCAAATGGTATGAAAATTCCTATCAGCACTTCAAGGTAATAGAGGAGTGAATAATTGTTTATCGTAAGTAGTAATGTAAAATTACCGCTGACAATTAAATCAATAACTTTAATCACAAAACCAATCATAAGCACAATAACACTTATCAAACCGACTCTTGATAATAACTCAGCTTCAATTCCTTTGTTGAAAGCCCTTGCTGAAAGGTATGCTTCAAAAATTACCATTGAAAGACCTGCTCCAATAGCAGAAATAAAGAAATAAACTGGCAAAAGAGGTGAATACCAAATTTGTGACATCTTCTGTGGAATAATCAGAAACAATGATCCCAAAGATGATTGATGTAGGGTTGATAAGATTATACCGACGATCATAATTGGGATTCCGATTTTTTTCATAAAATTAAGAATTTTGTAATATCTGTATTTCTCCAAAACAACTGGAATGAATTCAAGAAAAAGTACAGTTGTATATAACATAACACACCATGCAACTTCAAACATCACTGATCGAGGATTCCAGTAAATTATCGCGTGCCAAATGTTGTATGGTTTTCCAAGGTCATATATTAGTCCGAAGATTACAAGCAAATATCCAAGAAATGCGGTTAGAATTGCAGGACGCGCTAATGGCTTATATTTTTCTATATTAAAAATATGCACAATAGCACAGATGGAGAAACCACCCGCAGCTAACCCTACTCCAACGAGTATATCAAAACCAATCCATAATCCCCAGGGAAAATCATCACTAAGATTAGTTGAGGCAGATAGACCTCCGAAAAGTCTTAAATAAGTAGAGTAGAGACCAGCAATTACGATAAGAACTGCCACAACTCTCCAAAAAGTTATTTTAGGGATAATAAGTTTCATAAAATTCCTCATTCTTTTGTAAAGTTAGATTGTTTTTCCTCTTCTGCAATCTTGTTCTTTCTTTTAGTCAACCAATACATTGCAGCGAGAAATACTCCACCACCAGCAACCACTCCCGGAATTTTTTCTAGAGCTTTTGCTGTATATGTTGGCAATGGTTCTTTTGGAAGATTTGTTGCAAACCCGAGTTTATCAAATGGGACTGGTGATAGAGCTAGAACATTTGTCCCTCCTGCTTCTTCAAGACCATAAATATGCTGATAATAAGAATCAGGATTTTCAGCTAATCTTTGCTTTGCGATTTCAATAATCTCATCACGATTACCAAAAATTGTGGCTTCAGCAGGACAAGCTTCAGCACAAGCAGTTTGTTCTCCATTTTTAATTTTATCATAACACATTATACATTTTCTAACCCGTGGATTGACTTTACTCCATTCATATCTTGGGATATGATGAGGACAGGCTTGCATACAATATCTGCAACCAAGACATTTATCTTCATCATAAGTGACCGGCCCAAGTTCAGTTTTTGTGAATGCACCAACAGGACAAACTGATACACAAGTTGGATCAACACAATGCATACATAATTTTCTTGTATAAACATCCTCATATTGCTCTACAACTGTATAAGTATTTGCTCCAAGATGATCCTTCAAGAAATCTGTGTTGGTTTCAGGTAAATCATTTGCTTGTTTGCAAGCTAAATAACATTCACCACAACCAACACAGAGCGTAGCATCGAATAATATTGCTTTTTGTTTTAACATGATTTTACTCCGATAAAAAATGATTAAAGAAGAAATTGCTCTTCAAATTCTTTTATGGTGTTATCATCGAAAGACCTTAGAACTCCTTCAACGATATTTCCACCATCCTGAAGAGTAACACCTGCAAGTTCTGGTTCATTGGATTTAGCAGCGATAAAATCTTTAAATCTGTTGAACTCATCGTGCAACCATTTAATTGCTTCAGAGCTTTTCTTAAAATCATTCAGGTTATTGGATTTTGGTTCTATCATAATTGCCCAATCGTCACCGTAGCAATCATTCACAACTTTGTTAGTAAGATTTTTATTAACAAAGTTAATTTTTCCTTCAATTGGAGATCTGAATAAAACTGTTCGGTTACCAAACACTGCTTTTAAAAACGGCTCACCCTTATTGACGAATTCGCCTTCATTTTTCATCGGAATTAAGTTCAGTTTTCCTAAAGCTTTTAATATAAATTCATCAATGCCGAGCTTCAACATTCCGTTCTGTACTTTTTGAAGCCAGATATGACTTGTTGAAATCAATGATTCCTTTGGGAAGAAGAATTTTTTATTGAAAACTTTCACAGCAAAAGCCGGATGCTCTTTACCCTGAGCTTTTAATACTAATAAATCAAGTATTATGAAAAAAAGAAATGTTAGTACAACAAATAATGCTACCATTTTAGTTACCTTTCTTATTGATTGAATGAACTCTTGTTCGATAAAATGGTGCAAGTAATTTGCCAGAGAAATTCAAAATAATTTTTGATGTGCTAACTAATTGAAAATAAAAGAGTTAACGAGCAGATTATATATTGTTGAAAAAATTTAATTAAAAAATCAGAATGATGATTAATTAAACACCATTATTTATAATGAATAAAAAGCTCATTTTAAACAAAATTTTAAATGTTTTTGACTGTTGAATTTTATTACAGCAATATGTTGAAATAATGATCAATTAGATTAAGCATCGAAAAGATTGGCGATTTTTGAGATTAGTATATTTTCTTATTCTTTTGCAAATGGAAATAGATGTTTTAGAGAGATTAAATTGATTCACTCTGAATTCAAGTTATTTGTTGAAGTAAAATAGTATTTAATCTTGGTTAATAAAATTTGCGGAAAGAGAGGGATTCGAACCCTCGTACCGACTTACGCCGATAAACGGTTTTCGAGACCGTCCCGTTCAACCACTCCGGCATCTTTCCAAAATATTTTTATGATTGCTCTAAAAAGATAATCTTTACTTACAAAAAAATTATTGTTTAAATGTGAGTAAAAATAATCATAAATTTTTTAATTAGGGTTGGTAACTAGATGGTAAATTGATAAATACAAATTGTCACAAAAAATTATTTTGGAAAAAATTAATTAGGAAAAAATGGTTTATAACAATGGGAAGATTTTTTTCTTGTAAGTTATATAACATTATTTTAATTTTTGAAGTCAAAAATAACAAGGAGCTACAAAGTGAAAAAAATCTTTTCTTTTCTTTTTCTTTCTCTTCTTCTTTTGTCAAATTCTTTTGCACAAGTTGAAGTCAGTTCAAGATTAATGAACGCCCTTCAATCAGCAAAAGAAAATGATTACATCCGAGGACTTGTTTACTTGCGAGATCAAGTTGATTTACTTGCAATAGATCAAAGACTATATCATAAAAAAGCAAGTCTCGAGGAGAGAGCATATACTGTTATCACGGCATTGCAGAAAAAAGCCGCTGAAACACAGGGTAATCTTATAAACTATCTTGCAAACAGAGAAGCAAATGGCGATGTATTTCAATACCAATCATTTTGGGTTGCGAATATGTTGATGATTGAAGCAAAGCCATCAGTATATCAGGAATTGATGATGCGAATGGATATTGCAGAAATGGATTTAGATGCATTTCTTGAGTTAGAAAGACCCGTTGAAGTTGGTGAATCTGACGAAGGCAATGGTTCAGAAACAGTTGAAATAGGATTAAGAGTCATTAAAGCCCCTCAGCTTTGGGCAATGGGAATTACTGGTCAAGGCAGATTATTAATGAATATCGATACCGGAGTCTATCCTAATCATCCGGCATACTGGCATAAATGGAGAGGAAATTTTGTCCCTGCAAATCAAGCTTGGTTCGACCCAGGTGGTGGAACAACTACACCAAGCGATTGCGACGGACACGGTTCTCATACAATCGGTACAATGGTAGGTAGATCTACAACTACTGCCGATACGATTGGAGTTGCAATTGATGCACAATGGATTGCGGCAAAAACAATTTGCTCAAGTCCACATACTTCAAATAGTATCGCTGCTTTTCAATGGGCAATGAACCCTGATGGAAATCCTTCAACTATTACAGATATGCCTGATGCAATATCCTGCAGTTGGTATGATCCAAATACAACAAATGAATGTTCTGGCTTATACAAACAAACTTTAGATGCAGTTGAAGCTTCAGGAATTGCAGTTGTTTTCTCTGCTGGAAATAACGGACCTAATGCAAGCACCATAACAATGCCTAAAAACATCAATACTAATGAAGTAAATGTTTTTGCTGTTGGTGCAATTGACGCAACTCTATATAGTGGTGGAAACAATAATCCCATAGCAAGTTTTTCAAGTAGAGGACCTTCAACTTGCGGTGGTACAGGTTCTTTACTTATCAAACCAGAAGTTTCTGCGCCAGGAGTCAGTGTAAGATCATCTGGTACAGCTACTGGCTATAATCAATTAAGTGGGACTTCGATGGCTTCACCTCACGTTGCTGGTGCAATTGGTCTGTTGAAGCAATTTGCTCCAACTCTTACCGGACAACAAATTAAAATGGCATTGTACAATACAGCAATTGATTTAGGAACTGCAGGTGAAGATAATACTTACGGCAAAGGACTGATTGATTTAGTTGCTGCTTATATGAGTTTAGGTACTCCGGATACCGTTCCTCCAACAAGAATTACTGATCTTGCAGTTGTTGATCCAACTTCAAACTCTTTAAGATTAACATGGACAGCACCTCTTGATACTTCAATGGGTGGGGTAGTTCAATACGATATTAGATGGGCATTATCTCCAATTACAGATACTACATCATTTTATAACGCAACTCCATTAACCTATCCAGGAGCTCCCGGAGCTGCAGGAACACCTCAACAGTTGATTGTAACGGGTTTAAATTTTAGTACTACTTACCATTTTGCTATTAGGTCAAAAGATGCATGGGGTAACTGGTCATTAGTTTCCAACAGTGCAAATGGTACGACATTGGCAGCACCGTCAATCGGAGTAAATCCGTTATCAATGACGAAGATATTA
>OGCI01000711.1_pt1 | contig 33819 bp, 30 predicted proteins | sample 1570021 | NCBI WGS metagenome assembly OGCI01 (sample SAMN06264664, study PRJEB24512) | hot springs metagenome | isolation source: Hot spring water | place: South Africa: Tshipise | collected 2015-06-21 | reverse complement strand
TGGACACCTCCTTGCTCTGCTTCTTTTACTACAAAGCAAGTATAGGGGGTGTCCACCATGTTTCTGAACCTAGACACAAACTGCTCCCCTTGCGCCCCTTGCCCGCTCGCAGCACCGTGGCCTGTGTGGCGCGCCCGGTGAACCATCCTTTTCTGCCCGCCTAATCCTCCTGCCCTGCCCGGACGGCGGGCGTACCCTCAACCTCTCCTCTCCCCGCCCGGAAAGAGCATGTGGAGGCGGAGCTGCGCCTCATCCCTCTTCCCCGGACCCCTCCCTCGGCCCTTTCCCCGTCTCCTTCCCTGTCCTGCGCTTCCACTCCTCCACCAGGGCGGCCTCCCGCCCTCCTCTTCCCGGCCGGTAATACTCCCGGCCCTCCAGCTCGGGAGGGAGGTAGCGCTGCTCCACGTATGAGCCCGGGAAGTTGTGGGGGTAGAGGTACCCCTCGCCGTGGCCCAGCGAGGCGGCGGCGGGGTAGTGAGCGTCCCTCAGGTGTGCCGGCACCGGCGGGGTCAGGCCCGCCTCCACCTCCCTGTCCGCCTCCCCGATAGCGCGGGTGGCGGAGTTGCTCTTCGGGGCCAGGGAAAGGTAAAGCGCCGCGTGTGCGAGGTTTAACCTGCACTCCGGAAGCCCCACGAACTCCACCGCCTGTGCCGCCGCCACCGCCACCTGCAAGGCGCCGCTGTCGGCCAGTCCCACGTCCTCGGAAGCGAAGATCACCATGCGCCGGGCGATGAACCTCGCATCCTCGCCCGCGTTGAGCATGCGCGCCAGCCAATAGATGGCTGCATGGGGATCGGAGCCACGCAGGGACTTGATGAAAGCCGAGATGGTGTCGTAATGGGCGTCCCCCCACTTGTCGTAGAGAAGCGCCTTGCGCTGCGCCGCCTCCTCCGCCGCGCGCAGGTCGATGCGTTTCGCCCCCGCGACCTCCTCGGCAAGCAGGGAGGCCGCCTCCAGCGTGTTCAAGGCCACGCGCGCGTCGCCTCCCGAGAGGTGCACGATGTGCTCCAGGGCCTTCTCCTCCACCTCCAGGCCGAGCCGTGCCAGGCCCCTCTCCCCGTCCGCGAGGGCCCTCTCCACGATGGCCCTGACCTCCTCCTCGTTCAGGGCCCTGAGGCGGAATATCTTGCAGCGCGACACCAGGGCCGAATTGACCTCGAAATAAGGGTTTTCAGTGGTGGCCCCGATGAGGGTGATGGTCCCGTCCTCAACCGCGGGGAGCAGCGCGTCCTGCTGGGCCTTGTTGAACCTGTGTATCTCGTCTATGAAGATGATGGTCCGCTGCCCGTGCATGGCCCGGCGATCCCTGGCTTCCCGGATCAAGCTTCGCACTTCGGCGACGCCGCTCGCCACCGCGGATATCTGCTGAAAATGTGCCTGCGTCATGCCGGCGATGATCGCCGCCAGCGTGGTCTTGCCCGAACCCGGAGGACCCCAGAAGATGGCCGCGCCGAGCTGGTCCTCCTCTATGGCCCGCCGCAGGTAGGTGCCTTCGCCCACCAATTCTTCCTGGCCCACGAATTCCTCCAGCGAACGCGGTCTCATGCGCAGGGCCAGCGGCGCCTCGGTCCTGAGCAGCTCCTCGCGAGCCGACTCGAAGAGGTCCAAGCTCTATTCCCCCTCTCCCGCGGGTCTCTTCCTCCACGTCCCCTCTTCCATTATATTTCGCACCCCGGACATGCGGGCGGGCACGCGTTGCAGGCGGAAAAGCGGGCGGATCCCCCATGGGCGCTTCCCCGCATAGGAACGGGCCCCACCTTGCCGTCCACGCCGCCATCTTGAACCTGCACCCATGCAGGTGGGCACCTACCGCGGGCCTCCGCGGTCCCCCACCCGGGTTGGGGGCATGGCGTCCGCCCGCGGAAAGCGGTTCCCTTTCTCGAAGTGTTGGCTCAACGATAACTCGCGGCGCATAACGCACAAGGTCGAGCCCGTAAACCGCGTCATATTAATCTTATATGCCACCGCACGCCGAGCGCAATCACCCCTCCAAACGGCCGCTGAACGAAGCGCGTCTTTTCCGCGGGCTCTTCCTGGCCGGACGGGTCACGCATCAGCGGGCGCGCTCCCGCCCGTGCTCAGCTCCGCCAGCTTGCGATACACTTCGTCGATGCTCGACGCGGGGGTCGATGCCCCTCCCAGAACCGCAATCCTGCTGGCTTCCCCGATGGAATCCGCCGTCAGCTCCTCGGCGCATTCCACCTTCAGGGTCCTGGTGCCCGTGGTCGCGCAGATCTTGCGCAGGAACTCGGTGTTGGAGCTGTTCCTCCCCCCCACCACCACCACGAGGTCCGACTCGAACGCCGCCTTGAGGGCCTCCGTCTGGCGGGCCAGGGTGTTGCGGCACAGGGTGTTGATGAGCTTCATCTCCCCCAACTCCCGCATCAACTCCGGGACATCGTTGATCAGGCCGTCAAGGAGGCTGCGGAACATGAGCAGGTCCACGGTGGTCTGGGCGATAAGGCCCACTTTCCTCACCTTCTCCGCCCGAACGCGCCACCATTCCTTGAGTTCCTGCGTGTCCTTGATCACCTCGGCGTTTCCTCCCACGTGGCCGAGTATGGCCACCACTTCCGGGTGCTTCGCATCGCCGATGACGAAGAGGCGGTACCCCTCTCCCACGAGGCGCATGGCTGCCCTCTGCGCCTTTTTCACCGTGGGGCAGGTGGCGTCCACGAGCAGCGCCCCGCGCTCCTGCAGGAGCCGCGCGGTGCTCGGGGGGATGCCGTGCGACCTCACTATCACCAGCGCCCCTTTCAGTGGGATCTCCCGCAGCGCGTGTTCTTCCTCGGGCAGTATCTCCAGGCCCTTCCCCCGCAACTCCTCCACCACCCGCGGGTTGTGTATGATGGGCCCCAGCGAGAACACCTTTCCCTCCGCGCTTGCGAGGGCCTCATCCGCCAGGCGCAGGGCACGCCTGACCCCGGGGCAGAAACCCACGTAGCGCGCTATCTTGATCTCCATGGTTCCTCTCGCCCGCTCCTCCAACGGAACCCATGCCTCCCTGGCCCGCATCACAGGTCATCGGCAGCTGGCCGGGTGGGTTTGCAGGTCACCGCCGCCGGCCGTGACGCCGCACCGCCCACGCCCATGCTCTTTCCCGCCACCGGAGATCACAGCGGGCGCAGGCGCAGTTCCTTGAGCTGTTCCTGATAGACGAGGTCCGGGGCGCCGGTCAGCGGATCCGCGCCCGACTGCGTCTTGGGAAAGGCGATCACCTCTCGAATGGATTCCCGGCCCGCCATGATCATGACCAGGCGGTCCAGGCCGAAAGCGATCCCACCGTGCGGCGGGGGGCCGTAGCGGAACGCCTCGAGGAGGAAGCCGAACTTCTCCTCCACCTCCTCCTCCCGCAGCCCCAGGATGCGGAATACGCGCTCCTGCAACTCGGGCCGGTGGATGCGCACGCTGCCGCCTCCCAGTTCCACCCCGTTCAGTACCAGGTCGTAGGAGTCCGAGGTCGCCTCCAGCGGGCGCTCTTCCAGAAATTCGAGGCATTCCCGCGAGGGCGCGGTGAAGGGATGGTGGTTGCTCTTGTACCTCTTCTCCTCATCGTCCCATTCGAAGAGGGGGAAACGGGTCACCCAGACGAAGGAGAACCTCTCCGCCTCCACGGGGTGGAGGCGCGCGCAATAGCTCCGCATCCCGGACAGGACGGGGTTCACCTCGTCGCCTCCCGCCGCCACCACCAGCACCTCTCCCTCCTGCAGCTCCGCGGCGCGCAAGGTCCCCTCCACCTCCCGCGGCTCGAGGAATTTGGCCACCGGCGACCTTATCTCGTCCCCCTCGCGCACCATCCACACCAGCCCGCCGCCCCCCAACCGCTGCGCCTCCGCGACCAGGTCGTCCAGCTCGCGGCGCGCGGGATCCCTCATCCCCGCCACCTTGAAACCCCTGATCCGCCCCCCTCCCTCCAGGGCGGAGCGGAACACCTTGCAGGCGGTAGCGGCGTAGAGGCCGGAAAAGTCCTCTATCTCCATGCCCCAACGGGTATCCGGCCGGTCCGTCCCGTACCTGTCCATGGCCTCCCGCCATTCCAGGCGGGGAAACGGCGGGTTCAGTTCCACCCCGAGAAGCTCTCGGAAGAGGTGGGCGAACATCTCGTCCATGAGGCCCATGACGTCCTCCGGCTCCACGAAGGACATCTCCAGGTCGATCTGGGTGAACTCCGGCTGGCGGTCTGCGCGCAGGTCCTCGTCGCGGAAACAGCGCGCAATCTGGTAGTACCTCTCCATGCCGGCCACCATCAGCAGTTGCTTGAAAAGCTGCGGCGACTGCGGGAGCGCGTAGAACTTTCCGGGCTGCAGGCGAGAGGGGACCACGAAATCCCGTGCCCCCTCGGGGGTGCTCTTGGTGAGCATGGGGGTCTCTATCTCCAGGAACCCGCGGGCGGCGAGGAAGTCGCGCACCTCCTTGGTAACCCGGCTGCGCAGGATAAGGGCGTCGCGCTGCTCGCAGCGCCGCAGGTCGAGGTAGCGGTAACGGAGGCGCAGCGTCTCGTCTGCCTCCCCGCCGCCCTCTATCTCGAAAGGGGGGGTCTGGGAGGCGCTCACCACCGCGACCCTCTCCGCCATGATCTCCACTTCCCCGGTGGGAAGCCGGGGGTTCACCGCCTCGGGCGGCCTCGCCCTTACCATCCCCCGGCAGGATACGACGTATTCGCTGCGCAAAGAACGGGCAACGGCATGCGCTTCAGGGCTCACCTCCGGGTTGAAGACCACCTGCACCAGGCCGGAGATGTCCCGCAGGTCGATGAAGATAACCCCGCCGTGGTCGCGCCGGGTCTGTACCCAGCCGTTGAGGACCACCTCGTCTCCCACGTCCGCGGACCGCAGGTCCCCGCAGTAGCGAGTCCGCTTCTCCCACTCCTCGACCGGCACGCCTTTCAGCTCCTCCATGGTAAGCGCATCCTCGAAGCACTACCCCCCGCGCTCAACACGCCATGCGCCCCCGCAGCGTCTCCCATACAGCATCTTCTTCCACCCTCTCCTGGGTGCCCTCCTTCATGTCGCGCAGGGTGAGATAGCCTCCCTCCAGCTCCTCCCCTCCCATGATCAGGCAATAGCGGAACCCGCCCCTGTCGGCCTCCCGCATCTGGGCCTTCGGGCTGCGCTCCATGTGGTCGAGGTCGGCACGGATCCCCATGCCCCTTATCCTCCAGGCGACGACAAAGGCCTTGCGCCTCGCCTCCTCGCCTATGGCCACCACGTAAACGCCCTCCTCTCCCTCGCCCGCGAGCCGGGGCTCCGCGTTCATCACGCGATCGAGGCCTATGGAGAATCCCACCGCAGGCGTGGGCTCGCCCCCCATCTCCTCCACCAGGTAGTCGTACCTCCCCCCGGCCGCCAGGGAGTTCTGCGCCCCCAGCGCGGGGTCCTGGAACTCGAACACCGTGCGCGTGTAATAATCAAGGCCCCTCACCAGCCTGCTGTCGACGCGAAACTCCACTTCCGCCACCCGCAGCAGCTCCTCCACGCGCCGGAAGTGCTCCCGGCAAGCCGTACATATGAACTCTCCCAGGTCCGGCGCCCCGCGCATGACGCCGCCACACGTCTTCTCCTTGCAATCCAGCAGCCGCAAGGGGTTCTCCTCCATGCGCCTGCGGCAGTCGGCGCACAACTCGCCCTCCCTTCCCCGCAGGTAGGCCCGCAGGGCATCCACGTAGGCGGGCCTGCACGCGCGGTCGCCCACGCTGTTGACCACCAGCACGCTCTCGATGCCGAGGAGCGAGAAGAATTCACGGCAGAGCAGGATGACCTCGGCGTCGGCGCTGGGATGGGAAGAGCCCATGAGCTCCACTCCCAACTGGGTGAACTGGCGGTAGCGGCCCGCCTGAGGGCGCTCGTGACGGAACATGGGTCCGCGGTAATAGAGCTTCACCGGCAAACCCGACTTGTCCAGGCGGTGTTGCACGAAAGCCCGCGCCACCCCCGCGGTGGCCTCGGGCCGCAAGGTCAGGCTGCGGCCGCCCTTGTCCTCGAAGGTGAACATCTCCTTGCGCACGATGTCCGTTCCCTCGCCGATGCCCCTGGCAAATATCTCGGTGTGCTCCAACACGGGGAGCATGATCTCCTCGTAACCGTAGGCGCGGAAAAGGGCGGACCCCATGTCCATCACCCGCCGCCAGCGCCCGCTTTCCGGCGGCAGGATGTCCGCGATCCCCTTAGGTGATTTCGCCTCCACGCAAATTTCCTTTCTCACGGGACGCGCATACGCGCCTCGCGGATACCAGCGCCTGCGCCCTCCCCGCGGACGGCATCCCGCATCGCGGCCATGCTCACCTGGCGCTCCCCCTCAAGCCCACGAGGAAGGGGTTGCGCGCCTTCTCTTCCCGCAGGGTGGTCTCCGGCCCATGTCCCGGCAGGATGACGGTATCATCCGGCAGGTCCCAGACCTTCTCCCTTACCGACCGCATGAGCTCCCGCAAGGAGCCGCCCCGCAGGTCTGTCCTGCCTATGGATCCCTGGAAGATGAGGTCCCCGCAGAGAAGATAGCCGGGGGTGTAAAAGCTCACGCTTCCCGGGGTGTGCCCCGGGGTATGCAGGACGCGCAAGGCCAGCTCCCCCGCCCTTACCTCGTCGCCTTCCTTGACATGGACCACCCGGCGGGGGCGCGCGGGAAGCGTGCCCCCCGCGAGCCCCATGAGCTTGGTGCGGGGAGCGGCCAGCACTCCCGCATCCGCCTCGTGTATGTAGACGGGTACGTCCAACGCCTCGCTCAGGGGCCCCGCCCCCGCCACGTGATCGACGTGGCCGTGCGTGCAGAGGATCCCCTTGCAATCCAGCTCCGCCCGTTGCAGGCGGGATACGATGCTCCTTATCTCCCCCGCCGCATCGACGACCAGAGCCGGCGAACCCCGTCCAGGCGCCAGAATATAGCAATTGGTGGCGAGCATTCCCACGGTCAAAGCCTCGAGAAACATGAAACCTCCGGCATCCCTCAGCCTTCTCTCCACGGGACAGCAGTCATTATATCCTCAAAAGGCGGCCTTCTCCACAAGCCGCGTCGATCAGCGAGCGGGTCATGCGGGGTGGGCGGGAGACTCGAGGAGGATGGTCACCGGGCCGTCGTTCACCAGCTCCACCTCCATGTGCTGCCCGAAAACCCCCCGGGCGGGGGGGAAGCCAGCGGCGGCGAAGGCCTCGCACGTCTCCCGGTAGATCTCCTCCGCCCTCTGCGGAGAAGCCGCCGCCACGTAGCTCGGCCGCCTCCCCTTGCTGGCATCCCCGTAGAGGGTGAACTGCGAGACCACCATGATCTCCCCTCCCGTATCCGCCAGCGACAGGTTCAGCTTCCCCAGGTGGTCGTCGAATATGCGCAGGTTCACGGCCTTGTTCACTATGTAATGGACGTCCCTTTGGTCATCCCGGGCGGAGATGCCCAGGAGCACCAGCATGCCCGCCCCGATGCGGGAGACCTCCCTGCCTTCCACGCGCACCGCGCAGCTCTTCACCCTCTGCAGCAAAGCCCTCACGGCCGTCCTCCTCGCGAGCGGTTGCGCCGTCCCGGGAAAGCGCCCCTGCCGCTTCGCTCAACTCCCCGGGACCACCCGATATGCGTTGTATACGGAATCGATCTTGCGTATGTTGCGCAGGATATCCTCCAGGTGGCTGATGTTGCCCAGCTCGAAGACGAAGCGGCTGACCGCCACGTTCTCCCGGTTGATGTTCATGGTCGCGGAGAGGATGTTGACGTGGTACTCGCCCATCACCGTGGTGATGTCCCGCAGCAGGCGCGGCCGGTCCATGGCCTCCACGCAGATCTCCACCTGGAAGCTGGTCGGCTGCTTGGTATCCCAGCTCACCTCGATGCTGCGGTAATCCTGTTCCCTCATGTGCTGGGCGTTGGGGCAATCCTCCCTGTGCACGGATACCCCGCGACCCCTGGTGACGAAGCCCGTGATGCGGTCGTAGGGTACGGGATTGCAGCAATGGGCGATGCGCACCAGGACGTTCTCCACCCCTTCCACCCTGACCCCCTTGGTGTAGGCGGGTGCCTTGCGGCGGCGTTTCGGGGCCGGCGGCTCCGCTGTCTCCTCGGGAGGACCCAGCCGCGTGATTAGGTGGTTGACCACCTGACGGGCCGAGGTCTTGCCGGCACCGATGCTCGCGTAGAGGTCGTCCAGCTGGGTGAACCCATATTCTTCCTTGGCAATATCTTCCAGGATGCTCGAGCTCAAGATCTTCTGCAGGGGCAGGCGCGCTTTGCGCATCCCCTTGAGAAGCATCTCCCTGCCCTCCTGGGTGTCCTCCTGCCGTCGCTCCTTCGAGAAATACTGGCGTATTTTGGTCTTGGCGCGCGCCGTCTTGACGATGTTCATCCAGTCCTTGGAGGGCCCGGGAGAGGTGTGCGAGGTGATGATGGTCACGATATCCCCGTTGCGCAGGTTGTACTCCAGGGGCACCAGCCTGTCGTTCACCTTGGCCCCCACGCAACGGTGCCCCACCTCCGTGTGTATGGCGTAGGCGAAATCGATGGGCGTGGAGCCCTTGGGGAGGTCGACGATGTCCCCCTTGGGCGTGAAGACGAAGACCTCGTCCTCGAAAAGGTCGACCCTCAGGGTGTCCATGAATTCCTGGGCATCCGAGAGGTCCTGCTGCCACTCCACAATACGCTTGATCCACGCCAGCCGCTCCCGTATGCGGTCCTGGGAGCGACGCGCCTCCTTGTAACGCCAGTGCGCGGCGATGCCGAATTCCGCCGTGCGGTGCATATCGTGGGTGCGGATCTGGATCTCCAGCGGCTTTCCCTGGGGACCTATGACCGTGGTGTGCAGGCTCTCGTAGATGCCGAAGCGCGGCTTGGCGATGTAGTCCTTGATGCGCCCCGGGACGGGTTGCCAGAGGGAATGCACGATGCCCATCACGGTATAGCACTCCTCCTTGGTGTTCACCAGGATGCGCACCGCGAAGAGGTCGTAAATCTCGTCGAATTGCTTGCCGCGTTCCTTCATCTTGGTGTAGATGCTGTAGTAGTGCTTCACGCGGCCGCTCGTCTCCGCCTTGACGTGGGACTGGCGGAGCAGCGCATGCAGCTCTCTCTCTACCTTCCTTATGTATTCCTCGCGTTCGCCCCGCCGCTGGTTGACCATCTGCACGATCTCCTGGAAACGCAGGGGATAGAGGGTGGCGAAGGCGAGGTCTTCCAGCTGCCACCTGAGCTGGGATATGCCCAGGCGGTGCGCGAGGGGCGCGTAGATCTCCAGCGTCTCCCGCGCCTTCTCCCTCTGCTTCTCCTCCGAGAGGTGCCCTATGGTCTTCATGTTGTCCAGCCGGTCGGCGAGCTTGATGATCACCACCCTTATATCGCGCGCCATGGCCACGAACATCTTGCGGAAATTCTCCGCCTTCTCCTCCTCGCGGCTGCGGAAAGAGAGGTGGTCGAGCTTGGTCACCCCGTCGATGATCTCCGCCACCTCGGGGCCGAATTTCCTCTTCACCTCGTCCAGCGTGATGTCGGTGTCCTCTACCACGTCGTGGAGGAGCGCGGCGGCGAGGGTGATCTCGTCCATCTGCATGTCGGCAAGGATGTGGGCCACGCCCAGGGGGTGCAGTATGTATTCCTCTCCGCTCATCCTCAGCTGGTCGCCGTGATGCTGGCGGGCGAACTCGTAGGCTTCCCGGATAAGCTTGATGTCCCCCTTCCCGTTGTAGGATTTGACCTTTTGGAGAAGGGATTCCAGGGACTGCGACAAGGCGCTTACCTCCCCTTTCCTCGCCCGAAATCTCTATTCTGATAGTGCCACAACCTGGCGTCGCATGAAAAGCCGCTGCGGGGAGGTGGCCTCTCGTGGAAAGCCGGGAGAAAGACCGCTCCGGACGCTTGCCAGCCGGAGCGCCCTGCCGTCTCGCGCCGCGTAAAAACCGGGAAGCCGAGGCACTGCCGTTTGCTCAGCGCTTCTTTTTCTTCTTCTTACCTCCCCCCGGGCCCTTGGTGGTGGCCTTCTTGCGCTGCTGAGCCCCGGTGGGTTTCCTGGCCGCCTGGGCTTTGCGTGCGGCGGTCGCCGGTTTGCGGGCAGCCTCCGCCACGGTCCCGACGCCCGCGGCCTCCGGCTGCAGTCCCGCCTCCTCCGCCGCCTCCCCGGCGCCCTCTAAAGCCGCCGTATCCGGCCCGGAAGTCCTCGCCTTGCTGACGAGGATGGCCTCGCGGGCGCCCCTGGTGTCCGCCCTCGCGCGCACCGCCGCGTAGCGCGGCTCCCTCTCCTTCCACATGGCCAGCAGCGGGGAAGCGACGAAGATGGAGGAATACCCGCCCAGGAGCACCCCCAGGAAGAGGGCGAAAGCGAAGTCCTTCAGGGTCTCACCCCCGAAGGCAAGGATGGTCACGATGGGAAGAAGCGTGGTCAGGGTGGTCCCGATGGATCGCATCAGGGTCTGGTTGACGCTCTCGTTCACGATTCCCGAGAAGGACACCCTCCCGGTGCGTGCCATGAGGTTGGTGTTCTCCTCCACGCGGTCAAAGACCACGATGGTGTCGTAGAGAGAGTACCCCAGTATGGTGAGGAAGGCGATCACCGTGACCGGCGTCACCTGCCTGCGCGTCAAGGCGTAGATGCCCACCGTTATCACGGTGTCGTGGATGAGGGCGGCGATGGCCGTCACCGCCATCTTGAACTCCAGGCGCAGGGTGATGTAGACGAGGATCACCACTAGGAAGACGCCCAGGGCTATGAGGGCCTTGCCGCTCACCTCTCGCCCCCACTCGGAGCCCACCTGCTCCTCCTGCAGCACCTCGGCGATTCCGTATGCCTCCCCCAGGCGCTTTTCGACTGCCTCTATGGTTTCCTTCCGCGACTGCGCATCCTCGATGTAGGGCATGCGCAGGGTGAGGGTCAAGCCGTCGCCGGATACCTGCACTATGGTCTTGTCCAGGCCCTGTTCCGCGTAATCGCCCAGCATGGACCGGACCTCGCCCACGTCAGCGGGGCGCTCCAGGTTCATCTTGACCAGGTACCCGCCCCGGAACTCGATCCCCAGGTCGAGGCCCATGACCGACAGCACCACTACCGACACCGCGATGAGTGCAGCGGAAAATGCGAACCAGTAGAGGTTGGGCGGGGCGAAAGGCCGCCCTCCCACCAGGCTGTACTTCAGTTCCCGGCCCCTTACGTACATCAGGCCTCACCCCCCGCGGCCTCCCGCCCCACGCCCACCATGCGCGGGCGGTTGTAGACCTCGAGGCGGGAGAGGAGGGACACCGCGTTGCGGGTGAAGAAATAGGAGATGAAGACGTCGAGGATGGTGGCGATGCCCAGGGTGAAGGCGAAGCCCTTCACCGCGCCCATGGCCAGGATCCACAGGATGAAGGCGGTGATGAAGGTGGCCGCGTCGGCGGCGATGATGGTGCGGAAGGCAGACCTGTAGGAGCGCTCCACGGACGAGCGCACCGCCTTGCCCTCCCGCACCTCCTCCTTGAGCCGCTCGAAGAAGACCACGCTGGAATCGGCGGAGATACCCACCGAGACCACGATGCCGGCGATGCCCGCCAGGGTCAGCGACCAGTTGACGAAGCGGCCAAGGAGCACCACGATCCCGAACATGAGCAGCCCGAAAACCCCCAGGGAGAAGCAGGTGACAATCCCCAGCATCCTGTACACGGCCAGCATGAAGAGGGCCACCAGGATCAATCCCACCAGGCCGGCGACCAGCCCCTGCCGCAGGGAATCCCTCCCCAGGGTAGCGCTGATGTTCTCCACCAGGGGATCGGGCTCGAACTCCACTGGCAGGGCGCCCATCTTCAGCACCAGGGCCAGGTCACGTGCCTCCTCGCGTGAAAAACTGCCAGTGATCTCCCCCGTGCCCTCCGTTATCTCCGACTGCACCGTGGGGAAGGACTCGATACGGTAGTCGAGGACTATGGCCAGCTGCTTGTTGAGAAGTTCCCTGGTGAGGGCGGCGAACTGCGGGGTGGCCTCGTCGGTGAGCTCGAAGGTGATCTTGAAGCCGCCCTTCTCGCTGGTATCCACCGCCGCCTCGGCATTCTTGATGATATCCCCGGTGAGGCGCGTCGGCCCCAGCCTCACCTTGTAGACCTCTCCCTCCACCTCCTTTTCCAGCACTATCTCCTGGTCCTTCAATGCCTGGTAGGCCTCGAGGTCATCGGGGTTGATGGAGGTCACCTGGGTCTGCTCGTAGTTCTCGCTGTCCGGGGAAATGAGTTCCAGCACCTCGCGGAACTGCAGTTGAGCCGTGCTGCCGATGATCTTGAGTACCCGTTCCGGGTCCTGCTCGCCCGGGATCTGCACCAGCACGCGGTTGTTGCCTTGCGCCGCCACCACGGGCTCGGTGAGGCCCAGGGCATTGACCCTGCGGCGGACTATTTCGGCCGCCTTCTCCATCTTGGCGGCCATGTCCCCCGCCCCCTCTTCCGGAAGCGCCTGCAGGGTCACGCTTATCCCCCCCTGCAGGTCCAGCCCCAGGCGGGGCGAATATCCCCCGACCAGTATGGGCACGTACATGGCGACGAGGATCACCGCCACCACGGCCAGCATGCCCAGGGACCTGCCCTTTTTCACATTCCACCTCCCAAAGCACGCACTTCCTTCCGCCTCCGTCCCTTATCGTCCCCGTGGGTTCCTCGGAGATGGAGGTATCCGCGGCCCTCGCGGGACCGCGGCCCTTTACGCCGACATGTCATCCATCACGGGCAAGGCGATGCGAGCATCATGGACTGCCTGTGGCCTGGATAAGGCCTTCACGCGCGGAGAAGCTCATTCGGCTTCCTCTGGGGGGCCTTCCGGCGTACTCTCCTCCCCTTCGCTCTCCTCTTCGCCCGGTCCTTCCTCCTCCGGCTCCTCCCTGACGGTGAAGACCTTGGCGATGGCGCTCTTGGCTACGCGTATCTCCACGTCCTCCGCCACCTCCATGAGGACGGTGTCCTCCTCCACCTCGCTTATGGTGCCGTAAATCCCGGAGGAAGTCATCACGTCGTCTCCAGCCCGCAGGTTGCTCATGAGCTCCATCTGCTGGCGCATGCGTTTCTGCTGCGGACGTATGAGCATGAAGTAGAAGATGACGATGAGGCCCACTATGAGTATGATGGACATGTAACTGTCGCTCGCCGCCGCCACCAGGGGTACGGACGCCGCATGCAGGTTCATCTCAACCATCCTTCCCAATAATTACCATACGATCTTCGACCATTATTCTCCGGGGTTTCGCTCGTCCCAGCCTTTCCACTCCCGGATTAACTCCAACATTCTACCAGCCTCTATCGCGGCTCTGCAATCGAGCATCAGGCGGTACACGAAGGTGAGGTTATGCCAGGTGAGAAGGCGGTGGGCGAGTATCTCGCCCACCTGGTGAAGGTGACGGATATATGCCCGGGTGAAGCGCGCGCAGGCGGGGCAGGGGCAACCGCTCTCGAGCGGCCTCAGGTCGTCCTGGTAGCGCGCATTGCGCAGGTTCATCCTTCCCTGTCTGGTGAGCGCCACCCCGGTGCGCGCCATGCGCGTGGGAAGCACGCAGTCAAAGAGGTCTACTCCGAGGGCCACCGCCCGCAGCATGCCCTCGGGATCCCCGATACCCAGCAGGTGGCGGGGTTTGCCCTCGGGAAGTATCCCTGTCTGTATTTCCAGGCAACGGAGCATGGCCTCCCGCGGTTCGCCGACCGAGAGCCCTCCTATGCCGTACCCCGGGAAATCCAAGGCCGCCGTTAGCTCCGCGCTCACCTTGCGCAGGTCCTCGTAGGCGCCGCCCTGCAAGATGCCGAAGAGGGCCTGGTCCTCGCGCCCGTGCGCCGCGAGCGAGGCCTCCGCCCAGCGCAGGGTGGTGTCCACGGATCTCTTGATCTCCTCACGCGAGGAAGGGTAGGGAGCGCAGTGGTCCAGCACCATGGCCACGTCGGATGCGAGGCTTTCCTGGATGCGCACCACCGCCTGCGGAGTGAGGTAGTGCTCGCTGCCGTCGTACACGGAGCGAAAACGCACTCCTCCTTCCTCCACGCGCGCGGCGGCCGAGAGGGAGAACACCTGGAAGCCGCCGCTGTCGGTCAGCACCGGTGCCCGCCAGCCCATGAAGTCGTGCAGGCCGCCCGCCTTCTCGATGAGCTCCACACCGGGGCGCAGGAAGAGGTGGTAGGTGTTGGCAAGGACCATCTCGTAACCGATATCGGCGACTTCCCAGGGGGCCATGGCCTTGACCGTGCCCCTGGTGCCCACGGGTAGAAAGGCGGGCGTGTGCACCTCCCCGTGGGCAGTGAGAATGCGTCCCGCCCTCGCCCCGGTGTCACCGTCCCGATGCAGGATCTCGAAACGCAATGATCCTCCTTTCCCGGCGCCCGTGTGGCGACGGGAGCCTGTTTCCCTCTGTGTGGCCCGCGCTATGCCCGTTCAGCTGAGCCGCGTTCCCGGGAATCATACGCCCGCCCGCGGTACCGGGTCAGTGCGGGGGCCGCCAGCCGTGCGGGTAGCGGAAGAGGCACGCGTCGCCGAAGCTCAAGAAACGGTATTGCGAGTCCACCGCCTGCCGGTAAGCCTCCATCACCAGCTCCCTCCCGGCGAAGGCGCAGACCATGACCAGCAGGCTGGAGTACGGCATGTGAAAGTTGGTGAGGAGGTGGTCCACCACTCGGAAGCGGTAGCCGGGGTAGATGTAGAGATCGGTGTGTCCCTTGAAGGGGCGCAGCTCGCCGCCGCGCGCCGCGCTCTCCAGGGCGCGCACCACGGTGGTGCCCACGGCCAGCACCCGGTGCCCCTCCCCGCGGGCGGCAGCCACTTGGGAGCACAACTCGCCGTCCACGCATACTTCCTCCGTATGCATGCGGTGCCGCTCCACCTCCTCCTCCGTGATGGGCTGGAAGGTGTCCAGCCCGATGTGCAGGTCGAGGAATGCGAAGCGGACTCCCTTCTGCGCGAGATCCCCCATAATTCCGCGGTTGAAATGCAGCCCCGCGGTGGGTGCTGCGGCCGAGCCCAGCCTGCGCGCGTACACCGTCTGGTATCTCTCCTGGTCCTCCAGCCTCGCCTTGATATAAGGCGGCAGCGGGACCTCCCCCACCTTCTCGAGCCACTCCTCCACCTCGCCCCCGTCCGCGGCCTCCAGGGCAACCCGCAGCAAGCCCCCTTTCCCTTTTTCCACCACCCTGCCCCGTAACGCTCCTCCGCCAAAGCTCAGGGAGGCTCCCACGCGCAGGCGCCTCGCGGGACGGGAAAGGGCCTGCCAGCACCCGCCGCCAGTGGGTTGCAGCAGGAGGAGCTCAACCTTTCCTCCCCCCTCCCTGATCCCCCGTAGGCGCGCCTTTCTCACCCGGCTGGCATTGAAGACCATGCAGTCCCCTTTCTCCACCAGCGATGGTAGATCCCGGAAAAGGCGGTGCTCGACGTCGCCCGTCTCGCAGTTCACCACCAGGAGGCGCGAGTCTTCCCTCCTCTCCAGGGGCCGCTGCGCGATAAGTCGAGGTGGAAGTTCGTATGCGAAGAGTTCCCTTTCCATTTACCGGCTCCCGCGCCTTCCTTTCAACTTAGCGGCGTTACCGTCCGCTCTCCCGCCTCATGTCTGGCCCTCACCCCGCGGAGAGCCCTCCGCGCGCATCCTCTCCCAGTAAGCGCGGTCGTAGCGCTCCCTCTCGCTGAAGAGGCAGCCGCAATAGGGTTGGGTGTACATGCCGCGCTCCCTCGCCTCCGCGAGGATCTCACGGTAGATGCCGCGGCCGTCCCAGGCCACGAACTGCAACCCCCGGCTGCGCGCCACCGACTCCCCGAGCAGCCTCAGCAGGTCATGGTCCTGGAAGGGGCTGGCCAGAAGGGTGGTGGTGAGAGCTACCATCCCTCGCTCCAGGGCGAAATCCGCCGCCCGGCGCAGGCGCAGGCGGTAGCACAGCTCGCAGCGGCTTTCCTCCCGAAAAGCCACCGCCCTCACCCATTCTTCCGGTTCGTAAGCCAGGACGGTGAACTCGCTCCCCATCCACGCCATGAGCTCCTCGAAACTCTCCAGCCGCCGCCGGTATTCGCGGAAGGGATGCACGTTCGGGTTGTAAAAAAGGTAGTGCGCCCCTCGCCCAGCGAGGTTAAGCGAGCGGTGCGCGGCCAGGGCACACGGCCCGCAGCAACCGTCCACGAGCAGTTCTCCCAAGTGCATATCCAGCCCGAGCCCTTCTCTCCTCCGTGCCGCGGGCCTTCCCGGGAAAGGGCTAGAAAAGCGTGTTCCCGCGCCGTTCCTCCATGCCGAGGTGCCGGTAAGCGTTCTCCGTGGCTACCCTGCCCCGGGGGGTCCTCTGCATGAAACCTATCTGCATGAGGTAGGGTTCGTATACCTCTTCCAGGGTGTCGATCTCCTCGCCTATGGAAACCGCCAGCGTGTTCACCCCCACCGGTCCCCCGTTGAACTTCTCTATGATGGTGGTGAGGATGAGCTTGTCCACCTTGTCCAGGCCCATCTCGTCCACCTCGAAAAGGGCGAGCGCGCGGCAGCCGACCTCATGGGTTATGCTCCCCTCCGCGCGTATCTGGGCGAAATCGCGCACCCGCCGCAGCAGCCGGTTGGCTATGCGGGGGGTTCCCCGGGAACGGCGGGCCAGCTCATGCGCGCCATCCTCGTCTATTTCCACCTCCAGTATGCGCGCGGAGCGCAGGATGATGGCCCTCAACTCCCGCACGTCGTAATAATCGAGCCGGCACTGTACCCCGAAACGGTCGCGCAGCGGCGAGGTGAGCAGGCCGGAGCGGGTGGTGGCTCCCACCAGGGTGAAGGGCGGCAGGTCCAGCCGGATGGAACGGGCTGCCGGCCCCTTGCCGATGACGATATCAAGCTGGAAATCCTCCATGGCCGGGTACAGGACCTCCTCCACGGCGCGGTTAAGGCGGTGGATCTCGTCGATGAAGAGGACGTCTCCCGGCTCCAGGTTGGTCAGCACGGAGGCCAGGTCTCCCGCCCTCTCCAGGGCGGGGCCCGAGGTCTGGCGCAGGGAGACCCCCATTTCGTTGGCGATTATGCCGGCTAGGGTGGTCTTTCCCAGGCCTGGAGGCCCGGACAGCAGCACGTGGTCCAGGGGCTCCCTCCTCTCCCTGGCCGCCCCGATGAAGATCTCCAGGTGCTCGCGGATGCGGTCCTGCCCCACGAACTCGCTCAGCCAGCGCGGACGCAGGGTCAGGTCGAGTTCCTGCTCGTCCTCCCGGGGCTCCGGGTCCAGGAGGCGCTCCTCCTCGGCATCCCGATCAGCCTCGCGGTCCTTCTCTTCCTCCGCCATCAGGCATCCATCCCTTTCCGGCCCTGCGGTGCGGGGCGACCCCGCCCGCCGCCGCCATCGCCCTCACCCGCAAGATCTATGACCTAAATAAACTGGGTGCCTCTTTCCGCCGCTTCGGCGCCCGCCCCTCCCGGCACCTCTCATCACTTGCCCCCCAGGCGCCGCAGCGCGTAGCGGATCATGTCCTCGACCCGCGGCTCCTCGCAACGGTAACCGTCCAGGGCGCGGTTCGCCTCCGCCACGCTGTAGCCCAGTCCCTTCAGGGCCTCGCGCGCCTCCCGCAGCAGGTCCCCCCCGTCGGGGCCCGCCGCCACCGCTCCCAGGTCGCCGGCCAGCGGCGCCAGCTTGTCCTTCAGTTCGACGATGATGCGCTGGCCGCTCTTCTTGCCCACGCCCGAAACGGCCGTGATGGCCTCCAGGTCCTCGCTGGCCACCAGCCGCACGAAGGTGTCCGGGTCGTAGGCGGAGAGTATGGCCAGGGCCGCCCGGGGGCCGATGCCGGTCACGCCGATCAGCCTCAGAAACACCTCCCTCTCGCGCCGGTCCCGGAACCCGTAAAGCTGCACCACGTCCTCCTTGATGTAGAGATGGGCGTAGAGACGCACCTTCTTCCCAACCGGCGGGAGGCCGCCCAGGGTCCCGGTGGTGAGGTGGAGGGCGAGGCCCATCCCCCCCAGGGCCACCACCGCGCAGTCCTCGGCCTTCTCTACCAGTACGCCTTCCACGAAATCGATCATTCCCACACCTGCCGCGTTATGCTCGCTCCAGGACCCAGGGCGGTTCCCATCCTCTCCCTCCCGCGCCGCCGTCTTCCGGCCCCTTCAGGCGCCCGGTCCCGTCACCGCGTCCCGCGCCCACGCGCCCCGCCTTCCCTCGCGCCCTTCCCGGCAGCTTTTTCCAGCTTATCCTGCAGCTTCTCGCGGTGCGCGTGGCATATGGCAAGGGCCAGGGCGTCGCTGGCATGGGTGGAAGATATCTCCCCCTCCAGGGAGAGCAGCGCACGCACCATGTAGCTCACCTGCTTCTTGTCGGCGCGACCGTGTCCCACCAGGGCCTGTTTGACCTGCAACGGCGTATATTCCTCCACTCTAACCCCGCAGTGCGCGGCAGCGAGGATCACCCCTCCCCGGGCCTCCCCTACCACCATCGCGCTGCGGGCGTTGCTGCTGAAGAACAGCTCCTCGATGACCACCAGCTCCGGGCGGTACTCCTCGATCAACGCCTTGACCTCGCCGTATATCTTAGCAAGACGCGATGACAGCTTTTCGCGGGAAGAGGTATTGATGCCCCCGAAGCCCAGGGCCCGCAAGCGGTCGCCCTTCTTCTCGATCACCCCATAGCCGGTGGACGAAAGCCCGGGGTCGATGCCCATGATGACCATGTGTGCCGCGCGCCCCTATTCCTCAGCGATCTCCGCCAGTATCTCGTCCGGGATGTCGAAGTTGGCGTATACCTCTTGCACGTCCTCGTAATCCTCCAGCGCGTCGACCAGCTTGAGCACTTTCTTGGCCGCCTCCTTGTCCAGCTTCACGGTACTCTTCGGAAGCATGGTTACCTGCGCGGAAGCCACCTCGATACCCGTCTTCCCCAGCGCCTCCACCACGCCCCGGAAGGACTCCACGTCGGTTATCACTTCCCAGTGATCGTCCTCGGAGGCCACGTCCTCGGCCCCCGCCTCCAGCGCCGTCTCCAGGAGGGTATCCTCGTCCACCCCGCCCCCCTTGTTCACGATGATGTTCCCCTTCTTCTCGAACATCCAGGCGACGCAGCCGCTGGTCCCCAGGCTCCCTCCCGTGCGGTTGAAGATGCGCCTGATATCGGAGGCCGCCCGGTTGCGGTTATCGGTCATCACGTCCACCATGATGGCCACGCCGTCGGCGCCGTATCCCTCGTAGGTAATCTTCTCGAACTCCTCGGCGGAACCCTCCCCGGTGCCCCTCTTGATGGCCCGCTCGATGTTCTCCTTGGGCATGGAGTAGCTCCTCGCCTTCTCTATCGCGTTGGCCAGGGCTATGTTCGTTTCCGGGTTGCCTCCCCCTTCCCGCGCCGCCACGATGATGGCCCGCGAGAGCTTGCTGAACATCTGCCCGCGCTTGGCATCCTCCGCGGCCTTTTTATGCTTGATCGAAGACCACTTGGAATGTCCGGACATCTCCTCCTCCTGTTTTTCTAAGCGGCTTGTTCCCGTGAAGCCTGCCTGCCGATCTCCTCACCTCTCGCCCACCCGCCGCAGCGGCGAGCGCCGCGGCAGCCCGCCCGGCGACCGCCGCGCCCGTCAACCGCCCGAGAGCTCCTCCACCATGTTCAGGAAATAGCGGTGCACGCGCTCATCGCCGGTAAGCTCCGGGTGGAAGGCGGACACCAGCATGCCGTCCTGGCGGGCGATCACCGGCCTCCCCTCGAACTCGCCCATGACCCTCACGTGCCGGCCCACCTCCTCGATCCACGGCGCGCGGATGAAGACGGCGCGAAACGGCCTCTCCGCCTCCTCGACGTCGCGCAGGGAAAGGTCGGCCTCGAAGCTGTCCACCTGGCGGCCGAAGGCGTTGCGCCTGGCGGTGATATCCATGAGACCGAGCAACGGCTGGTCTCCCTCCACCAGGCGGCTGGCCATCATGATCAACCCCGCGCAGGTACCGTAAAGCGGCATCCCCGCAAGCACCAGCGAGCGGATCTCGTCAAGGAAACCGTGGGCCTGCATCAACTTCCCTATGGCGGTGCTCTCTCCCCCGGGGATGATCAGTCCCTGGCAAAGGTGAAGCTCGGCGGGATATTTGACCATGATCCCCCGAGCTCCGCATCCCTCGATCATCCGCACATGCTCGCGCACCGCGCCCTGCAGCGCGAGCACGCCGATGGTCGGTTTCTTCATCATTCCGCCCCTCGCCCTTACAGCCTTCCTCACCAGCCGCGGAACTGGATGAGGTTCTCGCGGCCGATCTCCGAGATCTCCTTCCCCGCCATCGCCTTTCCCAGGCCGCGTGACACCTCGGCGAGTATCTTGGGGTCGTGGTAATGGGTCGTGGCCATGACGATGGCCTTTGCCCGGGCGGCGGGGTCCTCGGACTTGAAGATCCCCGAGCCCACGAACACGCCGTCCGCCCCCAGCTGCATCATCATGGCGGCATCCGCCGGCGTGGCTATGCCGCCCGCCGAGAAGTTCACCACCGGCAGCCTGCCTTGCTCGGCCACCCAGCAGACCAGGTCGTAGGGGGCGGCCATCTCCTTGGCCGCCGCCATGAGCTCGTCCTTCGGGGTCACCGTCAGGCGCCTTATCTCATCGTTGATGGTGCGCATGTGGCGCACCGCCTCCACCACGTTGCCGGTCCCCGCCTCCCCCTTGGTGCGGATCATGGCCGCGCCCTCCGCGATGCGCCGCAGCGCCTCACCCAGGTTGATGGCGCCGCAGACGAAGGGCACGGTGAAGCGCCACTTGTCGATATGATGCTTCTCGTCGGCGGGAGTGAGCACCTCGCTCTCGTCGATGTAATCCACGCCCAGCGCCTCCAGTATCTGCGCCTCGACGAAATGCCCGATGCGCGCCTTGGCCATCACCGGTATGGTCACCGCCTCCATGATGGCCTCGATGACCCCGGGGTCGGCCATCCTGGCCACCCCTCCCGCCGCGCGTATGTCGGCGGGTACCCTCTCCAGGGCCATGACCGCCACCGCGCCCGCCTCCTCGGCGATCTTCGCCTGCTCCGGCGAGGTGACGTCCATGATCACGCCGCCCTTGAGCATCTCCGCCAGGCCGGTTTTAACCCGCATCGTCCCTTTTTCCACCATCTTCCGGATCCCTCCAAACGGTACATCTATCAAGACAGAGCCCCACGGGCTCTCCATCTCTAAATATAGACCATACTTCCCCGCAACTGAATAGCTCCCGCGCCGCCTGAGCCCTCACGCAGGCATATGTGCGCCGGGAGAGGATGTGCAGCCGGCGGCCTTTGCTCCCGTCGCCTTCCCGCCCCCCTGCCCGCAGGCGCTCCGCGTCCTGCCCTCGCTCCCCCGCCGGCTGGGTCGCCCGCCCTCCGCCGCTGACGGCGAGCCGCTATCCGCTCAGGGCTCAATACTTGAGGATGTCCAGGATGATCCGCATGGGATGGGTCTGGTATATGAGCCGGTGCGGCCGCGATGAGACTCCCGGGTGGGCGGGGGAATACGAGCAGGTTACCAGGAAGAAGACCGGCTCGGTATCCGCGGTCCCCACCCTCTGCAGGGTCTCCACCAGGGGATCTCCCAGGCTGACGGGCGTGTCGTCCGCCGCGAAGGGCGCGTAGTCGAACCTGTAGGTAGGGATGTCTTCCAGCGTGATGTAGATCTTATGGTACTCCTTGTCCCCGGGAGCGCCCGAGTACCAGGTATGGCAGTTGGGAACGGCGGTGACCTCTCCGCCGCCCGACCTGGCGAACTCGAAGACGATGCGGAAATAATCCCCGTGGTCCGCCCACCTTATATCGGCGACTTCCAGGTCGGAGACCGTGCTGCCCGACCCTATGCTCTTCTCGTTCAGGTCGAACTCGCTTATGCCCCCCGATTCCGGGATCTCGTCCTCTCCTCCCTCCTCGTCCTCCTCCTCGTCCTCCCCATCGCCGGTGCGTGCGCCTTCCTCCTCGCTTTCGTCCCCGTCTATCTCCTCCTCTTTCTGCTCCACCTCCTCCTGCTCGCCCTTCACGCTCCTGCCGCACTGGCAGGACACGAAGAGCGACGCCAGCAGGAACAGGCCCGCGCAGCAGAGGGCGAAGACCCACCCCCGCTTCCTCATTCCGCCAGCAGGTCCCATCTCTCCTCCTTCCTCCCAACCGTACCGGCCATGACGGGCCGGCAGGTGGTCCGCGACTCCGATTCCCCCCACCCGCCACATCCCCTCATTCTATTCTACATCCCCACGGGGTCCATTCCCTTTCCCGCACCCCCTTCATTTACACCGCAACATGTATGGGATTATCATGGTTTCCTGGCCGCAGGCGTGCCCCCGGGCAAGCAAGGTTTGCGTGCAGGAGGGGGAGAATTGAGCAAGCAGGGGGAGATTGACTATCTGAAGAATATAGGGGAGGCGGGAGCCGAACATGCCGCCAACAAGCCCTTCTCCGACGCCGACTGCGGCGTGTACCTGGTGCAGATAGGGGTAGTGATGTCCCTGCTCCCCCCGCCGCCCGCCAAGCTGCTCGACCTGGGATGCGGCACCGGTTGGACCAGCCGTTTCCTAGCCAGGCACGGATACGAGGTCACCGGGGTGGACATCTCTCAGGATATGATCGCCTGCGCGGAACGCATGCGGCGGGAGGAGAACGTCGGCAACCTGCGCTTCCTGGTCCATGATTTCGAGTTGCCGGGTTTCGCGGGCGAATTCGACTGCGCCCTTTTCTTCTCCGCCCTGCACCACACGGAAGACGAGGAGGCGGCCCTGCGCGGCGTGCACCGGGCCTTAAAGCCGGGGGGCGTATGCCTCGTCTACGAGCCGGGGACGGGTCACGCCGCCGCGCCCGCCTCACGCGATGCCGTGGAGAGATACGGCGTGACCGAGAGGGACATGCCGCCGTCGCTGGTGGTGGCGGCGGGAAGGAGGGCCACCATCTACGTCAACCAGGTCGTGGGGCCGGGCAGGGACGTGGCCGTGAAGGTGGCCTCGCCGCAGGGAATCGTCGCCGAGCGCGCCATGTACTTCCTCTACCACGACGCCTGGGACGGGGGACACGATACCCTGGGGATGTCCCCGTGAGCGGCGGCGTCCGCGGGGCGGCCTCGAGGGGCGGGCCGCGAATCCCTCGCGCGTCACTAAATCCTGCTACCGACCCGTGCTATAATCTCAACGTGAATGCGGAGGGAAAGAGGTTGGCTTGAGCTGTCCGGCAGGTGAGCGAATGTTAGACGAGGAATGCGTGCGGCAGGCGGCCGCGATGATCCTGGAATCCACCCAGGTCGTGGCGCTGACGGGGGCGGGCATATCGGTGGAGTCCGGAATCCCCGACTTCCGGTCCCCGGGCGGCCTGTGGACCAAGTACGACCCGTTGCTTTACGGCACCTACGAGTCCTTTATCAACCACCCGGAACGCTTCTATGAGATGGCCAAGGAGCTGAACCCGACCCTGGAGAGAGCGGAACCGAACCCGGCCCATTACGCCCTGGCTGATCTGGAAAAATTAGGAAAGTGCCGGGCGGTTATCACCCAGAACATCGACAACCTTCACCAGAGAGCCGGTTCCACCGACGTGCTCGAGTTGCACGGCACGCACCGGACCGGCCACTGCATGCGGTGCAGGCGCATCTTCGACCTGGAGGTGATAAAGGAGCTGAGCAAGGGAGGGGAATGCGTGGCCTGCTGCCCGGAGGACGGGACGGCCATCAAGCCGGACGTGGTCTTTTTCGGGGAACCCCTGGACTCCCGGGTCCTTGCCAGGGCCGCGGAGCTGGCTTCCACCTCGGACCTCATGCTGGTCATCGGGTGCAGCCTGGAAGTGTACCCCGCGGCAGCCCTTCCCGAGTACACCAAGAGGCGGCGGGGCCGGCTCATCTTCTTCAACACCGTGACCACGCACCACGACCGCATGGCCGATCTGATATGCTTGGGGAAGGCGGGGGAGAACCTGCCGGCCGTCGTGGAGGCATATAAGGAACTGGCCGGGGTCAAGTGACGCGGGGGCCCGCGGGCTTGGTACTATGATGTTGCTGGACGCGAAAGCGCGTACAAGAGCCGTACAAGGAGGAATGTCTTGCCGGAGGAAAAATTTCCCTGGGAGTCGCTTTTCAAGGGTGGTGGCGGGGAGCCGCCGCTCCTCTTCCGCCGTAGGGGCGCGAAGGAGGGTGGAGGGTTCGGCGAGAGATGGAAGAAAGTGAGCACCCGCACCAAGTGGATAGCGGGTGTCGTCCTCGTGGTCCTCCTGGTCCTCATCCTCAGCGCCTCCTGGCTGTCCACCTTCTACACGGACTACCTCTGGTACAAGGAGGTGGGATACACTTCCGTTTTCTGGAAAAGAATAACCACCCAGATATGGCTCTTCTTCGCCTTCGGCATCATCTTCTTCGTCATCTTCTACGGGAACATCTACCTGGCCCGCAGGCTGACGCCGCGCTACGAGAGGCCACCGGGTGAGCTTTCCCCCATCGAGGAGTCGCTGCAGAACTTCCGGGAGAGTGCCGGCCGCTGGCTGGACCGGGGCATCCTGGGGGTGTCGGCGTTCATAGCCTTCGTCGTGGGGTGGTCTTCCGCGGGCCAGTGGGAGAACGTGCTCAAGTACTTCAACCACGCCTCCTTCGGCAAGGCCGATCCCATCTTCGGGAAGGACCTCGGTTTCTACATGTTCGAGTACCCCTTTCTCCGCTACTTCACCGGCTGGCTCTTCACCACCCTCGTGTTCACCGTCATCGTCTCCGCCCTGGTGCATTTCCTCTACGGCGCCATCAACTTCGGCGACAGGAAACAGCGCTTCGCGGCACACGTCAAGGCCCACCTTTCCGTGCTGGCCGGGCTGCTGCTGTTGCTGCAGGCGTGGCGTTTCCGCCTCAGCATGTTCGGCCTCCTCTATTCGCAACGCGGCCCGGTGACGGGCGCCACCTACACGGACGTCCACGCGCAGATCTCCGCCTACTGGATACTCATCGCCACCTGTTTCATATGCGCCGGGCTCTTCATCCTCAACATCCGCTACCGGGGATGGAAGCTGCCGCTGGCCGGGCTGGTGGGCATAGTGGCGGTATCCCTGATTGCGGGCTCCCTCTACCCCTTCATCGTGCAGACCTACGTGGTGAGGCCCAAGGAGCTTGCCCGCGAGAGCGAGTACATAGGTTACAACATAGAGTTCACCCAGGACGCCTTCCGTATCCAGGACGAGGGGGAGGAGGCGGTGGTGGAGAGGCGCCTCTTCCCGGCGGAGCTCGACCTAACCTACGAGGACATCCAGGAGAACCAGGCCACGGTGGGCAACATCCGCCTCTGGGACCCCCGCCTGGTGCAGCAGGTCTACAACCAGCGGCAGGAGTTGCGGCAGGAATATAGTTTCAACGACGCGGACGTGGAGCGCTACACCGTGTTCGGCGACGTCTACACCCAGATGCTGGTTTCGGGGCGCGAGCTCTTGGTGGATCAGTTGCGCGAGGACGCCCGCACCTGGCAGAACGAGCGCCTCTCCTACACCCACGGCTACGGCCTGGTGATGAGCCCTACCAACCAGATCACGCAGGAGGGCGACCCGGTGCTGGTGATAAAGGATATACCGCCCGTTTCCCAGGAGGGGTTGGGGCTGGAGGTGAAGCGCCCGGAACTCTACTACGGCGAGCAGGCCCACGATTACGTGGTGGTGCGCACGGGAGCCCAGGAGATCGATTACCCGCTGGGGAACACCAACAAGTTCGTGGACCCATACTACGAGGGCGAGGGCGGCGTGCCCGTCTCCAACTTCCTGAAGAGGGTGGCCTTTTCCATTCGCAACCGGGACATCACCTTCCTCTTCAGCGGCTACGTAAAGAGCGAGTCGCGCCTCATGTTCCGCAGGAACATCCGGGACAGGGCGCTGGAGGTGGCGCGTTTCCTGCGCCTGGACGGCGACCCCTACCTGGTGGTCACCGACGAGGGGAGGCTGGTGTGGATCATCGACGCCTACACCACCAGCGACCTCTATCCCTATTCCGAGCGCTACCAGGATGACTTCAACTACATACGCAACTCGGTGAAGGTGGTCATCGACGCCTACGACGGGACCCTCACCTATTACCTGGTGGACGAGAACGACCCCATAGCCCTCACCTACGGCAAGATCTTCCCCGACCTCTTCACCCCCATGCAGGAGATGCCCGAGGACATCAAGCGCCACCTGCGCTACCCGGAGGACCTCTTCTCCGTGCAGATGGAGATGTTCCGCACCTACCACATCGACGACATCACCGCCTTTTACCAGAAGGAGGACGTGTGGGACGTCTCCACCGAGACCTACGGCGCCGGCGCCGAGCCGCAGCCGGTGACGCCCTATTACGTGATCCTCAAGATTCCCGGCGAGGAGAAGGAGGAGATGGTCCTCATGCTCCCCTTCACCCCCCGCGGCAAGGACAACATGGTGGACTGGGTGGCGGCGCGCTGCGACTTCCCGCATTACGGGGAGCTGCTGAACTTCTCCTTCCCGGCGGGAAAGCTGGTGAACGGCACCCAGCAGTTCGAATCGCTGGTGGACCAGAAGACGGAGATCTCGGAGCAGATAACCCTGTGGAACCAGGCGGGATCGCGGGTTATCCGGGGGAACACCCTGGTCATCCCCATCGAGAATTCCCTCATCTACGTGGAGCCCCTCTACCTCCTGGCCACCAACCCCGCCATACCCCAGCTCAAGCGGGTGATCGTGGGATACGGCACGCAAGTGGAGATGAGGCCCACACTCGAGGAAGCGCTGCGGGCTGTTTTCGGGGCGGAGCCGCAGCCCGAACCGGAGCGCGAGCCGCAGCCGCAGCCCGAAGGGGACCTCGCGGCCTTGATCCAGGAGGCCAACCAGGTCTACGACGAGGCCAAGACCGCTCTGCGCAACGGAGACTGGGCGACCTACGGGGACAGGATGGGCAGGCTGAGCCAGCTCCTGGACCAGATGGCTTCGCTCACGGAGCAGACGGCTCCGACGGCTCCTACGGCTCCATGAGAGAGGCTCGCAGCGCGGACGACTGCCGCGAGCGGCGGGGTTGGGGGCGGAGGGCAGACGCGCGCGGGAGGCTGCTTCTCGTGCCCGTGCCTCGACGCGGTATGGCGGGCCCTTGCGCGGGAAGAGCCCGACAGAGTGACAACCGGGGTGGGAGCGGATAAGATAAGCTTACGACGGGGCGGATGGACTTGGGCCGTAAGGTGCCAAGGGTTGCGGAAGGCAGGTGTAAAGATGGCCCTGCCACGTTGCAAGGGATGCGGATTGCCCAGGCGGCTTTCACGAGGTTACCTGTGGTCCGGCAACGGCACTATTTTTTCCCGCAACGATCCCACCATGCGCATGGTGTTCTTCGAGGCCGATTACTATCCCTATGTCTGGAAAGAACTCGAGGAAAGGCTGGGGGTGGTGATCTCGGAGACCTACATTCGCGGCCAGAAAGCCTCCGTCCTCGATTACCTGGAGAAGAACGTCCTCTACGGCTGGCGTGGATCGGTCCTGCGCAGGCTGCCCTTCTCTTTCCTGCTCCGCAGAGTCATCGAGGAGCTGGCCTTTTTCGGGTTTGGCCACCTCGAGCTGCTCGAGTACCGCAGGCACAAAGTGGTGCTGCTCAGGGTCACCAACGCATTTGACATAATTTCCCTGGCATGGGGGACCAAGGGATTCTGCGCGCTGGTTGACGGTATCCCCATGGAAATGGCCTGGACCAGGGAAGGCAAGGATTACCTCCTCACTGCCACTCCGCTGCCGGGGAGCCAGGCGGAGGAGGGGCCGGACCTGGAGGCCCAGCTGGCCTTGCGTCAGGCCAAGAAGGAGCTCTCGCAGGTCGCAGCCTCGTTCCCCGGCCACGAGAGGCGGTTGCCCTCCTGCCCCCGTTGCGGCATACCCGCCGAGCTCATCTCGTGTGCATGGAGGGAGGAGGAGGGTTGCATCGTCCTCGTCCCCGAGGGGAGGCGCATGGTTTTCAGCTCCGGACACGTCATGCTCAGCGTGCTGCGCGAGCTGGAAAGGATCACCGGGACCTCGCTGGAGCAGACATTTTTTGAAATTACCAAGAATTACCATATGGAGACCATGGAGGACCTGGAGGGTCGGGACAGGGGGGTGACCTACCGTCAACTGCTGGACCGCCTGCATTCCTGGGGATACGGCTTTCCCTTGAGCGTCAACTTCGGGGTGGGGCACCTGGAACTGAGAATCGGGAACCCCTTTTTCCCTTCCCGCCTCTTGGGGATGATCACGGCGGTCTTCGAGGGGCTGGAGGGGCAGGAGGCGGTGGTCGAGCAGCGGATGACGGAACCTCACGTCCTGGAAGTGCAGATAAACACCTTGTGACCGAACATGCGGGAGAGCGTAAAACCCGCCCGGCTACGGCGTCCTCTCGCCGCCTCCTTGCTCTTCCAGTTCCTCCACGGGAATGTAGCCCTTCAGGCTGGCGCGCACCACCAGGCGCTGGGTGGCCTGGCCCTCGGGGGCGCAGGTGGTGAGGGTGAGTATGGGGTCCTCCGTCTGCAGGGTCACGTTCTCGCTGGGGTCGATGAACCTGAGCTCGTAAACCCGGTATTCGTAGATACCCCGCGGGTTCTGGATGAAGATGGCGTCTCCCACCTTGAGCTCGTCCAGGCGGTTGAAGGGCTTGGTTTTCGTGGTGCGGTGGCCGGAGATGACGCAGTTCCCGGGCCAGCCCGGGAAACCGGTGTGGGGCAGGTGGATGGGCCCCAGGGCGAGGATCTCGTAGAGCTCCTCCTCGTCGTCGCTCCCCTCCCTGACCTCCTCGTCCAGGCCTATGGCGGGGATGCGCATGAAGGCCGGCGTTTCGAAGGAAAGGGGAGGGCCGAGCAGCTCGTCGTGGGTGAGGGGCCTGGCCACGTCGGCATCCGCGCTCGCGTCTCCCTCTTCCGCGGCGCCGCGCCTCACCCGGTCGTAGAGGAAGGGCATCAGCACCGCGAAGGAGGCGACGATCAGCACGGAGGCGAACGCCGCGATGTATGCGGTGCGACGTCCTCTCAAGGCATTTCACCCCCGGCGCTTTCTCCCCCGGCGTCGAGCATCAGCACCGCGAAGGAGGCGACGATCAGCACGGAGGCGAACGCCGCGATGTATGCGGTGTGACGTCCTCTCAAGGCATTTCACCCCCGGCGCTTTCTCCCCCGGCGTCGAGCACGAGATCCGCCCCTCCTCGCGCTCCCGGTGCCTATTATAACCGTTGCTCCCGACGGCAAAGCCAGCACCCATGGTCGACACCCCGGGGGTGTTGACCACACTGCGTTGACCCCGTTTCGTTGACCCCGTTTCGTTGACCCCACCGCGGAAAGGCAACATTTGATGCCTGACCCCACTGCGTTGACTCCACCGCGTTGACCCCGTTTCGTTGACCCTGTTGCGTTGATTACACTGTGGAAACGTAACATTTGAGTCCTGACCCCATTATGTTGGCACCACTGCGCCCCGCCTCCCCTCTTGTTGCTTGCATGGTTTTTCCTGTAACATATACATTTGAAAGCGGTAAAGCGACGCGGGGTGGAGCAGTCAGGTAGCTCGTCGGGCTCATAACCCGAAGGTCGGGAGTTCGAATCTCCCCCCCGCTACCAGCGGAGGAAGGCCGGGGATTTCTCTCCGGCCTTTATCCTTTATTTTCCTGCCGTGCCCTCCCTTTAGCCGTCACGCCTCTCAAGTGTGGGACTTCACCGAAGACATGTCGCGTTCCAGGTACTCGGGGAGGCCGACATGCCCCCAGAAATCCTCGATGAAGAGGCCGTCGACCATGCCGCTCTGCTGGCCTTCGACGAGCAGCTTCACCTTCTGGATGGTGGGGAACTCGGTGAGGGTGTTGGCGATGGAATCCAACGCCAGCCCCTCGACCATGGCGCCGGCTCCACCCTGCTGCACCTTTTCGGTGATGATTTCCTTGCTCACGTTGAGGGTACAGACACCGTTTTCGATGCTGATGTCCAGCACCCTGACCGTGTTGGGGAAGATGGCCTTTAGCCCGCTTCCCTCCGCCGGCCCCTTGAAGAGCTCCTCCATGGCCGCGCGGGCCACTGCCTGGGTGTAGGGAATGGTGCGTTTCTCCGGCACCAGGTAGAAGTCGCTGGCCGTCACCTCCATGAAATAGAGGGTGAGAGTGACGGGCCCTTCCTCGCCGCCCTGTTCCTCGCCTTCCTTTTCCTCACCTTCTTTTGCCTGCCCGTCTTGCCTCTCCTCGGCGCCGGGCGTGGCCTTGCCGCATCCCGCGAGGAGGGCGGCTGAGGCCAGCAGGGCAAGCGCCAAGGCCGCCACGCAACATCGCAATAACCTGTCCCGCAATAACCCGTCCCTGTCCATCACAACTCCTTTCCGCGTGTTGCCAGCGTTGTCCGAGGCGCGCCGCTGTTCATTCCCGAAACCGCAGCTCTCCCCGGCTCCATTGGCCATCGCGAGCCAAGCCGGCATATACTGTCCGCATAATGACCACGTCAGCATAATATGATAGGGGAGTGACAGCCGGCGGGGAACAGGGGAGCGGCGCGCGGCTGGGACCATGAGCGGTGCGCGGCTGGGACCATGAGCGGCGCGCGGCTGGGAAAGATGAATGGAGTAATGCTTAGGCAGGGGAGTGACGCAAGGCCGGCGAGGACTCGCCTGGCGCAAGCGGAGGGCGGGGAGGCCAGGATAGGGGAGTGACGGCCTGCGGGGCATGGGTCGTTGTGGAGAGGATGAGGAGCAGGGAGGTCGAGAAGATGGCGCATTACGAGCACCGGACGGAGGAGAGCTGGAAGGGTTTCAAGTTCAATTTCCCCTACCGGGAAGGGTTGCGGAGGTTGCGGGAAGAGGTGCTGGCGAAGACGGACTTCGACCCCTCCGTCCTGTGGGTATGGGGCACCATGCAGGCCATGGCGGTGATCGGCATCCTCAAAGCCTGCGAGCGCGAGTTCGGCACGGAGGGGCAGAGGGTGGTGAAGGAGGCCCTGGTCGAGGTGGGCAGGGACATAGGCCGTCAGATGATAGGGGACCTGGAGAAGCCCGCGGGCATCTCCGAAGCCGAGATGGCGAGCTTCTTCGCCACCGTGATCAACTGCGTCGCTTACGCTTCCCTGGAGGAGCCGAGCATCGACAGCGAGGGCGAGGTCAGCTTCCACATCCTGTGGTGTCCCCACCAGGACTGTTACAGCGCCTTCGACTGCCGCGTGCAGCGCTACTTCGTGCAGGGGATGCTGGAGGCCGCGTGGGAGAAGGACATGCTCACCGACTGGCAGCTGCGCTTCACCCAGACCATACCTGCCGGCGCCGAGACCTGCCGGTTCGTGCTCTGGCGCGCCGCGGATGAGGAGAAATCGCAGTGGGAGAAGTACACCGAACAGCTGGAAAGGAAGGCCCTGGAAATAGCGCGGGCGGAAAAGGCGGAAAGTAAAGAGAAAGAGGAAACGGAGTAGAGGAAGGAAAGGGAAAAGGATAGGAAAAGGAAAAGGAAAGGGAAAGGGAAAGGGAAAGGGGTAGCTGACATGTCGCTTTTGGGCTGGATCGTCATCGGTTTCTTCGCCGGCTGGCTGGCCGGCCTTGTGACCGGCACCAAGAAGCATTTCGGCTGCCTCTTGAACCCCGTGGTGGGGATCATCGGCGCTTTCATCGGTGGTTTCATCTTCACCTACCTGCGCAACGAAAAGGTCACCTTCGCCTTCGACTGGTGGAGCTTCTTCGTGGCCTTCGTGGGGGCGGTGGTGCTGCTCATGGTGGTGAAGTTCTTCGCCTGGCTCCTGGCGGGGCGCAAGGGGTAGGCGAGCTGCCGCGGCGCGCTTGAGGTACCGCATCGCTAGGCTTGCCGCGTTTCTCCACTGCTTGTTAAGTTATAGTGCCAGAAAAGAGCCATGTGCCGGCTTGAGGGACGCGCGCGGTTTGGGATATCATATGCCTGTGGCTGAGGCCGGCTGTTGAAGGCAAGGATTGCGGCAGAGGGGCGGGCATACCTCCCAGTCCTGTACGAAAAGCCGTTTTTCCCGTAGCAAGAGGAGGAAGAAAATGGAAAGAAGAGAAGAACTCATCACGCAGATAATCGAGCTGGAATGGGAGATGTTTCGCGCCGTACCGGCCGAGGAAAGGAGCGCCGTCTGCCAGGAGGACGAGGAGTCCTTTCGCATCGTGCGCATCGCGGGCTTTCTCACCTGGTCCGACGCCACCCTGGCCAGCTACCTGCTCGACCTGAAGATGGCCAAGAGCGCGGGACGCAACCTCATGACCGAGAAGTACGCGCTCATGCAGGGGCTCATCCCTTCTCCCAATCCGGACGTGGAAAACATCATCTCCCGCATCGTGCGCAAGGAATGCGCTTGGGCGGAGGAGTACCTCCGTGCCAACCCGGGGGCTACCCTGGTGAGGCCCATCTATGCCAGCGAGGACGCCCCCGGCGTGGTCTCCTCCGAGACCTACTCCCGATGCGAGCTGGAGACCTATTCCGCGCGGACCCTTGACTACTATTACTCGGACACCCTCAACATGGCCGCACGCCGCGAGAACCGCGTGGCACTCGCCGTACGCTACATGCAGGCCATGTCGGGGGACCCGCCCGTGGACTGGAGGGATCTCCTCTCGTCGGGCGGGGGCGGCAGGAGCGCCGGAGCCGCGGCCTGCACCTGAGAGGCGTTAGCGGCCCGTTGTCGTTGGGCTGTCACCGGCGCCGCAGCCTTCACCCGTGGGGGAAGGATGGGCTATTGCCGGCAGGCTATCGCCGGCACCGCAGCCGGGGGCCGGTGCCACTCGTCTTTTCACAGCCACCACGGACAACGTCATTGCGAGGGACCCCCCGGACAACGTCATTGCGAGGACCCCCGGACAACGTCATTGCGAGGAGCGAAGCGACGAAGCAATCTCATCCGCTTAACGGCTCCATACAAGGTCCAGGCAATGGCCCCCATGCCTCACTTGCTCAGAAGGGGCGCCCGCGCTCTTTCTTCATGTCGGCGAAGCTCTTCCCCAGGCCCAGGTAGTGGAACTGGAAGTCCATCATCTTGGGGAGTCCCAGCCCGCGCATGAAGGCGGCCAGCCGCATTATCGCCCGGGGCACGAAGATCTCCGCCTTGTTCTTCTTCACCGCGTCCACAATGGCGTCCGCCACCTTCTGGGGATCCACCCACCTGGTGAGGAGGGGAGGTTTGGAGCCCTCGAACATGCCCGTGGAGATGTAGCCGGGGTTTACGATGGTGAAGTCAACGCCGCTGCCCCGCAGCTCCTGGCGGATGGAGTCGGTGATGCCGATTAAGGCGAACTTGGTGGCGCAGTAGGCCCCCAGGTAGGGAGCCGCCACCTTGCCGGCGACGGAACACATGTTGACCACGTGGCCGGAGCCGCGCCGCACCATGCCGGGGACCACCGCCTGCATCATCCACACCTGCCCCAGGTAGTTGACGTCGGTGATGCGCCGGAAGTGCTCCTCCGGCGTCTCGAGCACCGTCTCGTTGATGGCGATGGCGGCGTTGTTGACCAGCACGTCGATGGGGCCCAGGTCGGATTCCACCTGCTCCACCACGCGGAAGCAGGCCTCGCGGCCGGAGATGTCCAGGATGTAATGGTAGACGTCGTGCCCCGCGTCGCGCATCTCGCCGGCGGTCTTTTCCAGCTCAGCGGCGTCGATGTCGGTGATGGCCACCCGCGCCCCCTCGCGAGCGAAGTTCATGGCCTGCAGCTTGCCCATCCCCCGCGCCGCCCCCGTTACCAGCACCACCTTCCCCCGCAGATCCTTCATATTCGCCCCCTTCGCTCCACAACCCGCTTCCCTCAAGTGTAAGAATTCTTTCCGGCCTGCCTCCTTATCTATCACGGTAGAGGATGGATTCGAACTAATCAAGCGTGCGGAAACGATTCTCAGTCCGGAAAATATCGTCACGTCTGATAGTATGTCAATCTTCGGCGAAATAGTCGGCATCCAACTTCTTGATCTCATAGGTTGCGATCGTGGACACGCCTACATCTGAACCGCCCCCGGTTTCTTGGACACCGCTTTGGTCTTGATCTCCCGCCGATTATAACTCACGCCGCCTCGCTCTCG
>OGCI01000710.1_pt1 | contig 33858 bp, 31 predicted proteins | sample 1570021 | NCBI WGS metagenome assembly OGCI01 (sample SAMN06264664, study PRJEB24512) | hot springs metagenome | isolation source: Hot spring water | place: South Africa: Tshipise | collected 2015-06-21 | reverse complement strand
CGCCTTCTCCACGCGCGCCAGTAGGGTATCACCCGCTTGAAGGGGCACATCGGCAATCTGCTCCATCACCGTGGTCTGGCGGTGGCGCAACGCCAGCACGGTCGCCCCATAGCGATTGCGGAACCGTGCTGACTTGAGCGACTGCCCCTCCAGCGAGGCGCCGGGCGTTATCACCACCTCCAGCAGAATCTCCTCCTTCGCCTCCGCATACTGTTCCGCGTCGCTGACGAGCTGTAGCCCATACTCCTTCTGAAGTCGCTGAAGTTTTTCAATGTCACAGCGCACCCTCAACACATCCCCCGCTTGGATGAGGCGGTCAGGCAAAGGCAGGAGCCTCAGCCCCTCGCGCCAGATATCCAACACATCCACGCCCATGTCGCGCACGAAATCGGCGTTCATCAAGATCTTGCCTGCCGATTTGGCGCGGGGGGTCACCACCACCTCTGCCAAATAGTTGCTCAGCAGATACGCTTGGGTGGGGTCAGCGCCCGTTCGTCGGTCGGGCAATAGGCGCGCCCCTATAGTCAGCAGATAGACCATACCCACCCCCGTGAAAATCAATCCCATCGGCGCAAACTCAAACATCCCCAACGGCTCCAAGCCCCTCTGCTGAGCCACCCCGCTCACAATCAAATTGGTGGAGGTGCCAATCAGCGTGCAGACCCCTCCAAGCATAGAGGCGTAAGAGAGGGGCAAGAGCAACTTGGATGGGCTACGGCGCACGCTCTCCGCCAGTGCTAACGCCACAGGGATGAGCAAAGCGACGACTGCCGTGTTGTTCACGAACGCCGAAAGGAAGGCTGTCATTTGAAGAAGGAGCACCACCGCCAGCCAGGGGCTTACACGCGCCAGCCGACCCAGATGACGCACGACCGCATCAATCAAGCCCGAGCGGCGTAGCCCCTCACTCAGCACGAACATGGAAGCAATCGTGATCACCGCCGAGTTGCTGAACCCGCGCAGACCCTGCTCTGGGGAGACCAGACCGCTCAACAGGAGCGTCACCAACAGAATGACTGCCACCACCTCGGGCGGATAGCGACTACTGATGAAGAGCGCAACCGCCCCAACGACCAGCCCCAGCACTAGTGCGATCTCAAGCGTCATAGCATGCCCCGTAGCCCAAGAATGATACCTCTGCCCTCAGCAGTCTCAGAGGCGCACTTCACTACTTGGCGTGGTATAATCTGTACGGAGGCGAAATGATGGCAAAATTTGCGGTACCTGTGGTACTTATTGGGATTGCAGTGCTCCTGTTCGCGGTGTTGCCCTCCCAGTCGGCGCTCCGACGCGGACAGAAACTGCCCGAAATCCAACTCAAAGACCTCGCCGGCAAAGAGGTCAAACTAGGAGGACGCCAGGACAAGGTCTACCTGGTGGACTTCTGGGCGACTTGGTGCGGACCGTGTCGGGAGTCGATGCCGTTCTTCCAGGAACTGCACGACAAATATGCGTCGCGTGGTTTAGAAGTGGTCGGTGTGGCGCTCCAGTCGGGCACGGTGGACGAGGTGCGCGCCTTTATTGAGGCGAACAAAGTTACTTACCGCATCGTGGTTCCCACCAACGAGGCGGAGGTGATGCGACGCTACCGCGTGGAGGCGTTCCCCACCCTGTACATCGTGGACAAGAAGGGCGTCATCCGCTACGCTGAGATTGGCTACAGCAACGAGCTCCGCGAAGACATCCTGCGAGTCGTTGGACAGGCTTTAGCAGAGTAGCGGGTATACTCTTGCGCACAATTTGACAAAAGCGAGGGTGACACTGCCATTCAGAAGGAACTGAGAATTAACAATCGTATCCGCGCCAAAGAGGTGCGCGTGATTGATGTGGACGGTAAGCAGCTGGGCGTGATGCATATTCGCCGCGCCGTCAAAATCGCCCAAGAAAAAGGACTGGATTTGGTCGAGGTCGCACCCAATGCTGACCCACCCGTGTGCCGTATTCTGGACTACGGGCGCTTCCGCTACGAGCAAGAAAAGCTGGCGAAAGAAGCGAAAAAGAAACAGAAGGTCGGCGATATCAAAACCCTGCGCCTGCGACCCAACATCGCCGAAGGCGACATCAAGACCAAAATCCGAAACGCCCAAGAGTTTTTGGAAGATGGCGATAAGGTAAAATTCGTGGTCATCTTCCGCAGTCGTGAGTTCAGCCGCCCCCAACTGGGCGAGCAACTCCTGAAGAAGATTGCCTCGGCTCTGGAAGAGGTCGGCACAGTGGAGAAACCGCCTGCGATGGACGGACGCCAGATGGTGATGGTCATCGCGCCACGCAAAAAGCCGACCCCGAAAGTGAAGCCGAGCGACGAAGGAGGTACAACCAATGCCAAAAATGAAGACGAGCAAGACCGCCGCCAAGCGGTTCAAGCGGACAGCGACGGGCAAACTGATGCACAAGAAGGCGGGCAACAGCCACCTCTTCTTGAGCAAGAGCCCCAGTCGGAAGCGACGGCTTGACCTTGAAGACGAACTCTTCAAGGGCGAGTACCGCCGTATCAATCGCCTTCTGGCAGGCAAATAAGTAAGGAGGAACAGTATGCCACGCGTTAAAGGTGGAATTGTCACGCGCCGACGCCATAAGAAACTGCTCAAACGCGCCGAAGGCTACTACGGCGCCAAAAGCAAACTCTATCGCAAGGCGCACGAGCAAGTGATGAAGTCGCTGATGTATGCGTTCCGCGACCGACGCCAGCGCAAGCGCGACTTCCGCAAACTCTGGATTACGCGCATCAACGCCGCATGCCGACAACACGGACTGCGCTACGGCGAGTTCATCCACGCCCTCCAAGCAAAGGGCATCGAACTGAACCGCAAACAGCTCGCCGAGATGGCCGTGCGCGACCCTGAAGCGTTCGGGATGCTCATCCAAGCCGTGCGCTCGTAGAGCCGATGGAGACCGTCCACCAACTGCTTCAGCAAGCGCAGGCAGAGATAGAACAAGCTCACTCCACCGCCGAACTCCAAGCGGTGGAGTCGCGCTATCTCGGCAAGAAGGGCGAGCTGAGCCTGCTCCTGCGCCAAGTGGGGAGCTTACCCCCCGAAGAGCGTCCCCTGTTCGGGCAAGCCGTCAACCAAGCGCGCGAAACCTTAGAACAGGCTATCGCCCATAAGCGCGAGCAACTTACCCAACAGGAGCTTCAACAGCGCTTGGAAATCGAACGCTTAGACCCGACCTTGCCTGGTGTGCCTCTGCGCCCTGCACGGCTCCACCCGCTCACCCTCACTGCCCGACGCGTCAAGTCGGCGCTGATTGGTTTAGGCTTTGAGTTTGTAGAAGGCTACGAACTGGAGCAGTTTGAGTACAACTTCGGGGCGCTCAACTATCCGCCCGACCATCCCGCTATGGACGCTCAGAACTCGTTCCATGTGGCGGACGGGTGGCTCCTACGCACGCAGACCACTTCCATTCAAGGGCGCATCTTTGAACAGGTTCAGCGCGGCGAGCGGTCACTCCCCCTGCGAATCGGGATTATCGGGCGATGTTTCCGCTACGAAAATGTAGACGCCACCCACTCCCACACCTTCCACCAAGTGGACGCCTTCATGGTAGATGAAGGAGTGAGCATGGCTCACCTGAAAGGCACGCTCACCCAGTTCGCTCGCATTATGTTCGGTGATGAGGTGCGCGTGCGCTTCCGCCCCGACTTCTTCCCCTTCGTGGAACCCGGCGTGGACTTCGCCATCTCGTGGAAGGGGGGCTGGCTGGAGTTGGGAGGCGCAGGACTCATCCACCCGAACATTTTGGAACATTACGGCATCGACTCGGAGCGCTATTCGGGCTTCGCCTTCGGGCTGGGGATTGAGCGCATCCCCATGCTCCAATACGGTGTGGACGATTTGCGACTGTTTTTGGAAAACGACCTGCGTTTCTTGGCGCTGTTCCCGATTTTGTGAACGACGATGCGAGTGCCCATCGAATGGCTCAAGGATTTTGTTCAGTTTGACCTGAGTGCCCAAGCCCTTGCCGAACAGCTCACGATGGTGGGCTTGGAGGTGGAGGAGGTGTTGGAGACCCCTCAGGGCGAAGTGTTAGCGCTCTACATCACGCCGAACCGTGGCGACTGTCTCAGCATCTTCGGCATAGCGCGTGAGGTTTATGCGATGCTCGGCTCGGATTGCGAGCCAACCCCACTGTTCCTACAGCTGAACGAACGGATACTCAACCCTCCCACCCCAGACCCGACCGAGACCGCCCGCTACGCCCAAGTGGAAATCCGCGACCCTGACCTGTGCCCTCGTTATGGGGCGCGCGTGATACGCGGGGTCAAAATCGCCCCCTCCCCTGCCAAAATCCAGAACCGTCTGCTCGCTGCGGGGATGCGCCCTATCTCCAACTTGGTGGACGCCACGAACTATGTGATGCTGGAGCTGGGGCAACCTCTGCACGCCTTTGACTTGGACACGCTCAAAGAGGCACGTATCGTGGTGCGACGCGCCTACGAGGGGGAACACCTCCAAACATTGGACGAGCAGGAACATAGGCTCACCCCAGAAATGCTCATGATTTGCGACGCTGAGCGCCCCGTGGCTGTGGCAGGCGTGATGGGCGGTGCCGAGACCGAAATCAACCCCAGCACTCAAAATGTGCTGATGGAGTCGGCGCACTTCAACCCTTTCTCCATCCGCGCAACAGCGCGCCGTCTGGGACTGCGTACCGAGTCGTCCTACCGCTTTGAGCGCTTCGTTGACCCGAACTTAGTCATTGTCGCTCAGTACCGAGTGTGTGAGCTGATTGAGGAGTGGACGGGCGTACGCGCCGTGGAAGGGATGATTGATGTCTATCCCCACCCTTACGAGGTGAGCGCTTTGAACCTGCGTTTAGACCGCGCTGAGCAACTGTTGGGCTTCCAGATTGTTCCAGAGGAGGCGTATGCCGTGCTGGAGCGGTTGAATCTGAAGCCAAACCCTGACGCTTCCAACCCACGCCTCGTGGAAACGCGCGTCCCGCTCTATCGGAACGACTTGGTGCGCGAGATGGACTTGGTGGAGGAGCTGGGACGGATACTCGGCTACGAGCGCATCCCCGAGTCGCCGCCTGCAGGACACACCACCCAAGGCAAGGACAGTCCTGAGGGTGCCTTCAGTGAGCGCCTGCGTACCCTCTTGCTCAGTGGGGGACTTCAGGAAGTGGTGAGCCATACTTTGGAGCCAGAGAACCCGTTGCAGACCGCTGGCGAGGGTATCGGCGAGCTGATGTACCAGCCCGTGATGCTGCGCAACCCGATGAGCGACGAACTGAGCCACCTGCGCCACTCGCTTCTGTCCAGCCTGGTGCGCACTGCCGACCATAACCGACGGCACGGCATCCGTGACCTCCACCTGTTTGAGATCGGGCGCGTGTTTGCCGAAGATGAACAGAAGCGCTACCACGAGTGGCTCCATCTGGGATTGCTCAGCACGGGGCAACTCCACGCGCCGCACTGGGCACAGAAACCCACCGAAACCGATTTCTACACCTTCAAGGGCTTTGTGGAGCATCTGCTGAGCGGACTGGGCATCGAGGCGCGCTTCTTCCCTGCCGAGGGGCACGACCACCGTTTCCATCCCGGACGCTCCGCCTATGTCCACGATGCGCATCATCAGCGGTTGGGCATTATGGGCGAACTGTACCCTGAGATTGCCCAGCAGTACGAATTTCGCCATCGGGTCTATCTTGCCGAGTTCGGACTGACCACCCTGATGCACAGCGCTCTCCACACAGTTCACTATCGCCCGCTCCCGGCGTTCCCGCCTGTGTTGCGCGATATTGCCCTGTTGGTGCCTCAGCAGGTTGCTGTGGGCGCGCTGGTGGAGACGATTCGGCGCATCGCTGGGAACCGATTGGAGTCGCTTCGCCTGTTCGACCGCTACATCGGTGCGAATGTGCCGCAGGGATGGCACAGTCTGGCGTTCTCGCTGGTGTTCCGCGACCCTGAGCGTACCCTCACCGACGAAGAGGTCAACGCACAAGTTCAAGCGATTTTTGAGGCGTTGGAGCGCGAACACGGCGCGCAAGTCCGAAGATGAGGCTGGTTCGCTCTGCCCCGCCTGAGGCGCTGATTGAGCAAGTCGCCCACGCACTGGTTCAAGCGGTTCAGCAGACTTTGAGCCGTCAAGAGCGGTTCCGTATCGCCCTCTCTGGAGGAAGCACGCCCCGCGCACTCTATGAACGGCTTGCCTGCCCCGATTTTCGTGAGGCAGTAGACTGGACACGAGTGCGTTTCTTCTGGGGCGACGAGCGCTATGTGCCCCACGACCATCCCCAAAGCAACTTCCGAATGGCATTTGAGGCGTGGCTTGGGCATCTGAGCCTGCCTGAGGGCTGTCTGTTCCCGATGCCCACCGACTGCGCCGACCCCAACGAGTGCGCCCGACAGTATGAGGCGACCCTGAGGATGGAGTTTTTTGATTTCACCTCACCCCCTAACCCCCTCTCCGTAAACGGAGAGGGGGAACGCCCTGCTTCGCCCCCCTCTCTGCTTGCGGAGAGGGGGGACGGGGGGGAGAGGTTCTCAGATGCCCTCACCCACCCCAGCCCTCTCTCTCCCGAAGCTTCGGGAGAGAGAGGGAGCCAGCCACTCCCCTCTCCCGCAGCGTTGGGAGAGGGGTTGGGGGTGAGGGCATATGAAAACCCCTCACTGCGTGCGGAGAAGTTCCCCACCTTTGACCTCATCCTACTGGGCATGGGCGATGATGGGCACACCGCCTCGCTCTTTCCGAGCGACCCTGCCCTGAACGAGGGCATGCGGTGGGTCATGCCTGCGACTGCGCCTTTTGAACCGCACCAAAGGTTGACCCTCACCCTGCCCGTTCTGAACAACGCCCATCGGGTTTGGTTTCTTGTGGTCGGTCAGAACAAGCAAACGATGCTCCAACGAGTATTCAACGGCGAGCCACTGCCTGCCGGACTGGTTCAGCCCGCTCAGGGTGAACTAATTTGGTGGTTAGACGAGACACTGGCGCAAACGGTGTGACTCAACTCCCTCTCTCAGCAGGAGATATTCCCAACAAGCCGTAATCTAAATGCAGTATGCGACAGTGGCGAGTTGTTTGTTGGGTTTTAGCATGCGTTACGGCGAGTTGGGCACTGGCACAAGATACTCCTTACCGCCTGCCTCAGGTCTATGCAATCAAGGGCGCGAGAGTCGTCACCGGGGCAGGTGACCCCATCGCGCAGGGCTCGATTGTAGTGCGTGACGGGGTCATTCAAGCGGTCGGTGCCGAAAGCGAGACTCCCATCCCTGCCGATGCCGAGGTGATAGACGGCGCAGGGATGACCGTCTACCCAGGTTTCATTGATGCGTTCACCTCTTTGGGGATGCCTCCTCAGGCAAACGATACCGCTTATGCGTCCTACGAGCGGGGCAACACCTATTCCAACCCCCAAATCCGCCCCGAACGCCAAGCGATGGTTCTACTTCAGCCCGACTCGGCGCAGGTCTCGCGCTGGCGACGCGCAGGCTTCGTGGCAGTCCACACCGCCCCGCCTCACGGGATTATGAGCGGGAGCAGTGCGGTAATCAGTTTGGGCGACGACCCAAACAGCAACTTGGTGATTGTGCCCGACTACGGCGTGGTGCTGAACCTGCGCGGGCGGGGTGCTTTCACAGGTGGAGGAGGCTACCCCAGCTCGCTGATGGGAGCGATTGCGCTGGTGCGCCAAGTGCTGTACGACGCTCAACATCATGCCCAAGTTTGGGCAGAGTATCAGCGCAACCCATCAGGGAAACCCCGCCCAGCGATGAATCGCTCGCTTGAGGCGCTCCAGCCCCTCCTGCGCCGAGAAGTGCCCCTGCTCGCAATCGCCAACAACGCTCAAGACATCCTGCGCGTCTTACGAATTGCCGACGAGTTCGACCTGCGCGTGGTGATTGTGGGCGGTCAGGAGGCGAGCAAAGTCGCCGACGAGCTCAAACGGCGCAATGTGCCCGTGTTGCTCAGCATCGAGATGCCCGAACCCCTGCGAACCTATGACCCGCTCAATCCACCCACTTTGACCAGCCTGCGCAATCGCGCGCTCGCCTACCAAAACGCCGCCATCTTGCACGAGAAAGGCGTGACCTTCGCCTTCACGACCGAAGGGCTTGGCGACCCCGAACGCCTATTGCGCAACATCCGCACCGCCATCCAGAACGGACTGCCCAAAGAGAAGGCACTGGATGCACTCACGAAAGTTCCTGCCCAGCTGATGGGCATTAGCAATCGGCTCGGCACGATAGAACGGGGCAAACTCGCCAGTTTCGTCGTCGTTCAGGGCGAACTATTTGATGCGCGGACTCAGGTGCGCTTTGTGTTTGTGGACGGCAAGCGTTTCCGAACCGACTTGGGTACCCCTGCGTCGGCTTCCCCTGCCCCGCGTTTCCGAGGACCGCGAAACTGGGACGCCGAGAACACCGCCAGCCAGCTGGAAGCCTCCTGTTGTTATGAGCATGCGCGCGGTGGCGTGCAGGTGCATATGCAAAGCCACGACCACGAAGCCCACGCCTGCGAAGACCACTGCTCCGACCACCTGACAGCAGGCGTTCCCCCTCGTCAAGATGTTCCGCAGGAGCCTGCGCTTTCGCGCTCTGATGAACAAGAAACACCGCGCCCTCAAGGCGAGGGAGGCTCGGATGATGCGCCCCAGTTCCCACGCGTCCGCTTGGAACCCCTGATGCCGACGCCTGCTGACGAACATAACACATGGCTCATCCGCAACGCCACCGTATGGACGATGGCACACCCTGCACCCTTGCCCAACACCGATGTGCTGATTGTGGACGGGCGCATCCAAGCAGTCGGCAAGAACCTAACCGCGCCCGCCAACGCCCGCGTGATAGACGCTACGGGAATGCACCTCACGCCTGGAATGATAGACTGTCACTCGCACACGGCTATCAGCGCAGGCGTGAACGAGGGCACCAATGTCTGCACGGCGGAAGTGCGTATCCAAGATGTCATCAACCCCGAAGATACCAACATCTACCGCCAGTTAGCAGGCGGCACAACCTCCGCTCTGATGCTCCACGGCTCGGCGAATGTGATTGGTGGGCAGAGTATCACGGTCAAATGGCGTTGGGGCAAGAGTGCCGACGAGATGATATTTAAGGAGGCACCAACGGGCATCAAGTTCGCGCTGGGCGAGAATGTGAAGCGTTCTAACTTCCGCACCGACAGCACGCGATACCCCGCCTCGCGCATGGGAGTGGAACAGGTCATCCGAGAGCGGTTCCTCGCCGCGCTGGACTATAAACGCCACTGGGAAGAGTACCGCGCAGGCAAGCGTCCCCTGCCCCCTGCACGCGACCTGCAGTTGGATGCGCTGGTAGAAATCTTGGAGGGCAAGCGCCTCATCCACTGCCACAGCTACCGCCAAGACGAAATCCTGATGCTCCTGCGTGTGTGTGAGGAGTTTGGCATACGCGTGGGCACGCTCCAGCATGTGCTGGAGGGCTACAAGGTCGCCAACGAAATCGCCCGACACGGTGCAGGCGCGTCCTCTTTCTCGGACTGGTGGGCGTACAAAATAGAGGTGTACGATGCCATCCCCCACAACGGCGCGATTATGTGGGAGCGCGGGGTGGTGGTCTCATTCAACTCAGACAGCAACGAACTGGCACGCCGTCTCAACACCGAGTCTGCCAAAGCGGTCAAGTATGGAGGCGTGCCGGAGGTGGAATCGCTCAAGTTTGTGACGCTCAATGTCGCCAAGCAGTTGGGTATCGACCGTTACGTGGGTTCCATCGAGCCGGGCAAGCACGCCGACTTGGCGCTCTGGAGCGACCACCCACTCAGCGGGTACGCCGTCTGCCAGAAGACCTTTGTGGACGGTGTGCTGTACTTTGATATCCAGCGCGACCGTGAGTGGCGCCAAAAGCGTGAGCAGGAACTTGAAGGGTACTTAAAGGCTCTGCGTCCCGTGTCGCTGTTCGACCGACCTGAGCGCGAACGCCCCCAAACCCCCACTGCAGAGCGCCCTGCTCCGCAGGCTCTTTCCATCGCTGGTACTTGGCGGGGCAAAATCTTCGGGGCAGACCCATTGCCACCTGAGGGGGTGGAGTTCACGCTGGTCATCCAGCAAGAGGGCAACACGCTCAGCGGAACCTTAGAGACCCCCTTAGGCTCCCAGCCGTTCAGCGGAGTGCCCTTCGACCCCAACAGCAACACGCTCCAGCTCACGGTCAGCGCTCAGGGCATGAGTTTCACGGTGTCGGCTACGGTGGAGGGCAGTCGAATGACGGGCACGGTCTCGGCGATGGGCTTTTCGTTCAGCCTGCAGGCGGAGCGCGTGCCGAACTCATAACCATCGTGTGGGGGCAAGTATATCTGCCCCCGCACGCGCTCACAATTCCCCAAAGTTTTAGGAACACCCCCTCAAGAATGGCGTCTACAATTCCGACAATCTCTGTCAGCACAGAGCAACCTGTTTCACAGGTTGAGGCGAGAGAAACCAAACCTACTCAAATGGAGGACTGTATGCCAAGAAGAAGCAAAACTGAGAAGGTGCCTGTTGAAGAGCGCCCTGTGTCGATTAGCACCGCCAGCTACTTGGTGGGCGTGGAGACCCATACCATTCGGTATTGGGAACGTGAGTTTGCTGAGTTTTTGAACCCTGTGCGCACCACTGGCGGTCAGCGCCGATACCACCGAGATGACATTGAAGTGCTCAAGGAAATTAAGCGTCTGCTCAAAGATGAACTGTACACCATCGCCGGCGCTAAGCGCATCCTCACCCAAAAGTTCGGCGTGCGCAACACCGACACACAAGGCAAAAACGGCAAGCACACCAAGAGTACCAGCAGAGTGAAAGCATAAAACCGTCCTAAGGAGGGCGCTGATGGAACATCTTGTGAACGAAGGCGGATTCTCGTTGTATGTAGAGTGCCATCCCGATCAGACCGCCCTCCCCGAAGCGTTCGGGCTTTTAGTGGGTGGACAGTTTGCGCAAGCCTATCAACAGTTCCGTGCTTGGCTGGACACACACCCGCACGATGAGTGGGCTTATGAGGGCGCGATTGCTTCGCTCCTCCAGCAGAACCTTTGGGAAGATGCCCAAAATCTGACGCTGGAGGGGCTGGAACAAATCCCCGGCTCTCAAGTGCTACGCGCCCGCGCCACCTGGCTGGTAGTGTACCAAGCGCGTGAGCGCGATGCCTACCCCATGGTCAAAGCGCTCTTAGAAGAGGGGTACAGCAACCGCCTCTGGTTGGAAGAGGTGGTACTGCCCTTGCGCAACCACTTGGTGTGTTTGTATGGCGACAAGCGCTTCCCCACTCCTAAGAACCTCTCACGCAAAGCGTTCCAGCGCCAACTCAATCAACAAATCCAACTCTTGGAACACTGGCTAAGCCGACACAAAGTGCCCATCCCCGACGAGCCAGTCGGCACGCGCATCAGCCTCACGATGATCGTGCGCAACGAGGCAAAATTCTTAGCCGACTGTCTGCAGAGCGTGGAAGGTGTGGTGGACGAGATTGTGGTCGTGGACACTGGCTCCACCGACGACACCGTCGCAATCGCCGAGCGGTTCGGTGCAAAGGTTATCCACAGCGAATGGCAGAACGATTTCGCCCAAGCGCGCAACATCGCCCTGCAACACGCCACAGGCGATTGGGTGCTGGTGTTGGACGCCGACGAGCAGTTGACGCCCGAAGCGCGCGCCAAAATTTTGGAGGGAGTTCGGCATCCGCAGTTCGTCGGCTACTATATGGAGATACTGAACTACATCTCCGAGACCCACACGAGCGATGTCTTCTCGCACCGCCTCATTCGCCTATTCCGACGCCTGCCTTATGCTCAGTGGGAAGGCGCTATCCACGAGCAGATACTCAACTCTCTCCAACAACGAGGGGGGAAGTCCGCTACCCTTTATGGTGCGCAAATCCTGCACTACGGCTACCAGAAGTCGGTCGTCCAAGAGCGTCAAAAGGTGGCGCGTAATCTCTCCTTGTTGGAGAAGGCGTTGGCTGATAGCCCCGACGACCCCTTCCACTGGTTCAACTTGGGCAATACCCATTATAGTCAACAAAACTACGAGCAGGCGATTTATTATCTTCACGAGGCGTGCGAGCGTCTTAGGGGATACGAAGATTTCGCTCCCTTCTGCTGGAGCATCTATATCCACTCGCTGAGAGAGTTGAACCGCACTGAAGCCGCGCTGGAAGTAGCCGAGCGCGCCGAACAGGTTTGCCCCTCACCGCAAGTGTACTACGCGAAGGCGCATGTTCTACTCAAAATGGGACGGTTCGAGTCTGTCGTGGACACTCTTCGGAAGGGGCGTGAAGACGCAATCAGAAGAGGATGGCTCCAACCCAGTGGGGTCACTCTCAATCCCTCTACTAACTTCGTGGGCGACACCGCAATCCTCACGCACAAGTGGCGCCTTATGATGGTGGAGGCGTTAGACCAGCTGGGGCGCTACGAGGAGATACACGCACTGTTCAACGAGGCACAGGGTGCGTCTGACGAACCGTATGCCCGCTTCCAGTACGCTCAGTGGCTCACTTTGCACGGCGCCTATGAAGAAGCAGATCATTGGCTTCAGTTCGCCGAGTCCCAGCCGAGCCTTCGTAAAGAGGCGCTCCTCCTTCGGGCGCGTATCGGGTGGGAGGCTCAAGACTACAGCCGTGCCCTGCCCGCTTTCAAGGCGCTTCACGAAATGGAACCGACCAACGAGGACTACTGGCAGCGATGCTATGAGTGCGCCCAACGCACACAGAACCAGGCTGAGATTGCTGGTATTTTCCAAAGGATGGAGCAAGCGGGCTACGCCCTGACCGCCGATATGTACATCAATTGGGGGCGTGCCCTCTGGCAGTTGAAAGAGTATGAGAGCGCCCTCCAGCGCTTTGCAACCGCCATCAACAAAGACCCGCACAACGCCAACGCTTTCTTCAACGCGGGCGATGCCCTGTATCAGCTGGGCGCCTACTACGAAGCGGCGGATGCCTATTCGGCAGGCCTAGAGCGCGACCCGATGAATGCTCAAGCCTGGTTCACGCTAGGCAACTGCTATTTCCAAGTGGGGGTCTATGATGCGGCGCGCATCGCCTTTGAACAAGCCCTCAACTTTGACCCCACTCACCAGCTTGCAAAACACAATCTGGAGTTGACATGTGAGCGCATCAAAATCACCGCTGCGTAAATAAAGAGGGTGGGAGCGTCCACACGCTCACACTTTGACACTTCGAGAAACCGTAGCACGGGCATCCTGCCCGTGAAGGTAGTCCGCTGGGAGCGCAGGCGTCTCGCCTGCACTATCAACCTATTGGACACGGATGCCCAAGCCATGAATGCGGGGGAGATGCACGCGATCCTAGTGATTTCTCAAACACCTTCAGCACTTTGACAGCGCCTTTGACAGTCGATTAGACACCTCAACACCCGCTTCCAAAAGCGAACAGCACTGTTAAAAGGTCTGCATCGTCCACAACCCCATCGCGATTGATATCGGTGTCGCGGTTGCAGCCTGTTGCCCCGAAATCAAATAGCACCGCCAGCAGGTCGGCATCGTCTACACACCCATCATTATTGACATCGCCCTCGATGGGAGGTTGCGCCACGATGAGATAGTCAAACCAAGCCACAGGAGGGTTCGTGCCACTCCAGCCTGCGGTATCGGTGTATAGCCCGATGAAACCGCCGTTCTGGATGAGGTCTTGTAAAATCGGGAAGACACTGGGCGACACGGGTGAGCCATCTAACGGACGCCAGCCTTGACGGTCTTCCAAATCGTAGTAGAACTCAATCGCGCCGTTCGGCTCGCGCTGGCGTATCAACAGACGCACGATGTCGGTGGTGGTGGGCGACCAGCTGTTCGGTGAAATCAGTCCCGCAAACTGGTAGCGTCCCGCCTGTTCAACGCCAGTGCTCACATAGTAGTTGCCTGTGGGGGGATCTAATACAAGGTGGAAGTTGAAGTAGTTGTCGGCGTTGCGAAAGAGTTTCAGCCCCGCCTGCACATAGGCTCCTGATGCGCCATTGCGTTGGAGGCGTACACGCGTCTCGATACGCCAATCGGCACGCAGGGCGCTAATCGGCACGCTGGGTAGGTTGCGAATGGAGTTGAAACCCTCATAGAGCGTGCCGGGCTGGAAGGTGATACGCAAAAACTCGCTTGTGAGCTGGACACGACTGGTGTCTAAGGTATTCAGAGGGCTGTTTAGCGGAACCTGCCATCCCCAATGGGTGGGAAGACTTCCAGAGAGGAAGTCTTCCTCCACCGATTGGGGATAGACGGAGGTACAACCGAACAAGAGCAAGCCTATCAGCAATACGCGTCTCATCATATCCCTCAAAGCGGAATGAACACGAAGCGTGAGATGACCACCTCCACCTCGCGCCCGTTGGTCGGTGGCTGACCATTCAAGAGCCATAGGTTAATACGCGGGTTCTCGTTACCGGGCACAGGGCGCGTCGGACCTGAGTAAGTCCACTCCGCGTGGATGTACTTCGAGTCGGGTGGCGGGAGGCGGTGTCCCCGTACGCTCTGGAACACGATTCGGCTCGGCTCCCATCGGAACCAGTGAACCGATTTGGGTGTGTTCGGGAGCCAGTTGAAGGTATGCTGAGGTGCCGAACTCCCCGTGTACGGCATAATCGTGTAGAAGGCATTCGGACCTGTGGCGCCCTGAAAGCGGGCGAACTCAATGTCGATCTCACGATGGGCATAGGCGGGGTCATCACTCCATGTGAACAGCCCCAACACCACGCGAGGGTCTAAATCGTGAACCTCGCTATCCAAATAGAAGCGATAGGTTCCGTAGCCCAGCGAGCGCGTGTTGATGACCTCGGCGCAGTCCCATCGGTTGCCCACGCGCGTGATTTTGAGGTGGAGCCGACCCCGCGAGTCGACCCACACATTGCAATCAGAATCCGAGAAGAAGTTCGGACCGGGTCCCACTGGCGTGGTGTGTCGTTTCACCCGCCAGGTAAACCCGGAGAACTGGATTGTTCGTGTGTATTGCATCGTCTCACCGAATATTGGGGTCAAAAGCATCGCCCCCCAGTTGCCAGTGGATGGGCTGGATGGCTCCGCGTCGCATCGCCTTCACATGTCCATCTGCCCACACGATCACAGCGACCTTCCCACCATGTCGGTAGCGCACTTGGAACGCTGCGTTCAGGTTCGCGCCCAAGCCGTTGAAGTCGCGGTCGATGGTGTCCCACTGGGCGTCGGTGGCGGCAAAGTCGCCTCCCCAGCCTTGAAGCCGACCGGGTGTCCACCAGAACAACGCCCCACAGTTGCCCGACCATTCTTGGTTTTGCGTGCCGTCTCCATAGATGATGGTCTCGGCAGGACGGTTGAGCAACGCCAGCGGAGCAGGGGTACACGGATTGAGGTTGTTCGAACAGCGCCAAGTGGTCTGGTTCGACAGAGCGACTCCGCTGCCTCCGATGCGCTCGCTCATAGAATAGGCAAGCGCATTACGGTAGGTTGCTGAGGGGCAGCTGCGCACTTGAGGCGCGGGACGTTGACCGTTGGCGCCATCCGCATAGGTTTCAAAGCGCCCCTCACCCATATAGGGCGAAATCAGGAAGTGCCAGATAATCTCGCGTCCCAAAGTGGAGAACGCATTCAGATAGCCGATTGGGTAGACCTCGTCGTAGTCCTGCAGATACATCTGGGTCGCTATACCCACTTGACGGGCGTTGGAGCTACACTGGGTCTTGCGCGCACTTTCGCGTGCCTGCGCAAATACAGGGAACAAGATAGCCGCCAAAATGGCGATAATCGCAATCACCACCAGAAGCTCAATCAGCGTAAAGCCGTTCCTGCGCATCGTTCCTCACCTTGTGAGAGTGGGGAGAGGTGAACCCCTCCCCGGAGCGTTTTTGTTAGCACCCTGTGCCGAACTCGAACAGCACGGTCAACAGGTCAGCGTCGTCCACGACGCCGTCACTGTTCACATCCTCATCCAAGCAGCCGCCAGTGGTTCCGAAGGCGAACAGCACAGCGAGCAGGTCGGCGTCGTCCACCACACAGTCGCCATTCACATCGCCTGCGGAAGCACGCGTCTGAACGGGGAGGTTGGTTTCAAATCGCTCAAAAGACCAAGTCTCGATCAAGCCACTGCCCGCATTATCGGTGTAGACGCCTATACGAACTGTGCCCGCCTGACTGATAAGGTTCCGGATATAGTCGTACTGACGGCTTCCTGCAGGATAGACACCCCCGTTGAAGCCATCAAACAGCTCCCAGCTTCCATTCACCAAGCTAAGGTAGTACAGCTCGATTTGTTGATTATTCGAGTCGTGACGAATACGCAGGCCGAGGCGCTCATCAGGAGGGGATGGAGTATAGTTGACGGTCACGCGCTCGCCCCACTCGAAGTTGTCGTTTTCCTCAAGGTTTGTGGAGCCGTAAACGGCATCGGTCTGATTAAAAGCGTCGCGTGTGATAAGCACCTGGAAATAGTTGCTCGCGTCCGTTGCAATCACGATGCCCGCTTGGACATAGTGAGTGGTGGGAATGCGCGACCAATCGATTCGGAATAGGACTTCTATGTACCAATCGTCAGGTGCAGTGCCTTGAACAATCAGGTTCGGCACGTTCTTGTGGGCGTTGAAGGTGGTGAACATGCCCCCATCACGCATCTGGATTTGCAGGAAGTTGCGTGTGGTGTCAAACGAAACGGCGGTCGGGTCGAGTGTACAAAGCGGGTCATTGTTGGGCAATACCCAGTTCCATCGTAGGGTCGGGTTGAAACCACCGACGAAGTCATCCACATACACTTGCACATACGCTGTGCTGAGTAGGCATAGAGCCGTCGTTAGAGCGATTAAGTGTTTCATCGTTGGACCTCCTTCAGTTGAGAGTAGTTGGGGCGCCTCTGCCCTCCACGCAGGTTCGCCACGGAAGACCGCACTACCAAAGAACCCTCTATCAGGGTAGACGCAACCGAGTTCGTCTCATTCACAATCTGCTGGAACAGCATTTGAGACGCGAGGTAGCCCACCTGTACCTTGTCGTGTCGGACAGTGGTCAGGTTAGGCGCAATCGGGTGGAGCAGGGGTTCGTCGTCAAAGCCTGCTACCGAGATGTCTTCGGGCACGCGGATACGCAGCTCCGTTAACTGTTGGATGAACCCTACCGCCGAACCGTCGTTGGCGCAGATGACGACCGTGGGCAACTTGTTACATGCCAGTATCTGTTGCGCGGCGCGTCGTCCTGACTCAGCGGTGTAGTTGCCCTGAACAACCCACTCCTCGCGGGGGTGGATGTTGTGTTCTGCCAGCACTTGGCGGAAGGTACGCTCGCGCTGGTAAGCGCTCCAGTGCAACGGGTGTCCCTTCACAAAGCCAATCTGCCGATGCCCTTGCGCTAATATCCATTCCACCAGCATGCGCATCGCCCGCTCATTATCAATATCCACATACGGAATGCCGTAGTCAGGAGGGAGCGTGCTTCCCACCGACACCACTGGAATCGAGAGGTGCTGATTCCATTCCAGCAAGGGCGATTCCATCACAGGCGCAAGGAGGAGCGCGCCGTCGATAGCCGCTGACTCAATGCGACACCAGAGGTACTTGGGATGTTCGTTCACAAGGGTGATGATTTTGATGTCGTAGTCCTGTTGAGTTAGGAACTCAGTAGCCCCTTCTAAGATGGGCAGGGCATAGTCGTTGCGGGTGATGCGCGAGTGATGGGGTTCCAACACCAAGCCGACGGTGTGGGTAGTCTGTTTTGCCAGCCCACGCGCCAGCAGGTTCGGTCGGTAGCCCAGCTGTTCCGCTGCCACCAGCACTTTCTGCACCGTTTCTTCACGGTACAGTTCGTGGCGCCCCTGCAGGATGTTGGAGGTGGTCGTCATTGAGCATCCGGCATACCGCGCCACATCGCGTAAAGTTGGTCTCCGAGTCCTCATTGTCCTCAGCTCATAGGAGCGCTTCCATCATCTCGCCTGAAACTTTTGGAAGCGCTTCCATCCCTATTATAGCACATTTTTGGGCGATTGTCAAGGGGGCATGAGGGTGTTTGGTAATGCTGGGAGCGCGGGCATCTTGCCCGCTCGTGGCTTGGGCATCTTGCCCAAGAATGCTCACCGTGTCCGCACCTGTTTTCGTTCACGGGCAGGATGCCCGTGCCACGATTTTTCAAGCACGTTCAGAGGGCATAAGGGGGGTTGAAAAATCGGTTTTGACCTCACCCCCTTGCCCCTTTTCCGTTTACGGAGAGGGGAGACGCCCCGCTTCTCCCCCCTCTCCACAAGCAGAGAGGGGGGAGAAAGTGGGATAAGGTTCTCTGGAAAGACGAGGCGTGAACAAGGTACGAGGACCCCCAGCTATTTTTCAAACATCCTCATCAGTCACTCACGACGCGCAAGCCCAGAACTTGCATAAATTTCGCCAACCAGTCGGGATGGGCGGGCCAAGCAGGCGCGGTGACGAGCTTGCCATCCAGAACCGCCTTGTCCGCAGGCACTTCTTCATAATGCGCCCCTGCCAGCGTCAACTCGGGGCCGACCGCAGGATACGCTGTGGCAGTGCGCCCTTTCATCACACCTGCAGCGGTCAGCACCTGAAGCCCATGGCAGATGGAAGCAACGGGCTTGTTCGCATCAAAGAAGTGCCGAACCATCTCCAGCACCTTGGCATCGCGCCGAATGTATTCCGGAGCGCGCCCGCCGGGGATAACAAGCGCGTCATAGTTCGCAGGGTTCACCTCGTCGAAAGAGTAGTTGAGCGTGAAGTTGTGACCAGGTTTCTCGCTATAGGTCTGGTCGCCTTCAAAGTCGTGGACAGCCGTGCGCACCTTCTGCCCAGCACGCTTGCCGGGGCACACGGCGTGAACCTCACAGCCGAGCATCTGAAGTGCTTGGAATGGGACCATCACTTCGTAGTCCTCTACAAAGTCCCCAACCAACATCAGTATCTTGCGCATAGAACCCTCCTTGAAGCGCTTCGTTGCGCTTCACTATAAATTTTACCTCTTGCAGGATTCTTGAGGACAATCAAGAAACACCTCATTCAGGAGGCACTATGCGCAGGCGACTGAGTGCAAATGAGAAGATACAGATAGCGATTATCGGTTGTGGCGGGATTGGGCGCCACCACTACGGACAGTTCGATCGGCTGAAAAATCAATGTACGATTGTGGCAATCGCCGATGTGTACCAGAAACACATCGACGAGTTCCGCACGATGACAGGACGCCAAGACTTAGAAGCTCACACCGACTACCAGCGGGTCTTAGAGCGCAAGGATATCGACGCGGTGGTAGTCGCCACCCCCGACCACTGGCACGCTAAGATGACGATTGATGCGTGCGAGGCGGGCAAGCATGTGTTCTGCGAGAAGCCCGCGATGCACAACATCGCCGAGGGTCTGGCGATGGTTCACGCTGCACGCGAGCATAAGCGCGTGGTATCAATCGGACTACAACAGCGCAGTGGCGAACACTTCAAAGAGGCGATTGAAATCGTGCGATCTGGCAGGCTCGGCAAAATCACGATGGTACACTGCTGGAATGTGGGCAACGAGACGCCCGATGGAATCGGCAACCCGCCCGATGAACCCACCCCACCAGGACTGGACTGGAATATGTGGCTTGGACCTGCCCCGATGCGCCCCTACAATCGCAACCGCTGTATCTACCACTTCCGATGGTTCTGGGACTATGCTGGGGGGAAGGTCGCCGACTGGGGTGTCCATCTGATGGATATTGCGCTGTGGGCGATGAACGAGACCGACCCGCTGGAAATCAGCGCCACGGGAGGTAAGTTTGCAGTGCGCGATAATCGCGAAACGCCCGACACGGTGGAATGTCTGTACCGATTCAAGGATTGGGTGCTGGTCTACTCGCACCGTGCGGCAAACGGCTACCCGATGAACGGGCGCGGCTACGGCACGATGTTCTTTGGCACGAACGGGAGCCTGTTCGTGGACCGAGGCGGACTGGAAGTTCATCCCGATGGCGACCGAATGCCCGCTTACAAACGCGGTGGCTCGGCACAGAGTGAACCCCACGCCGAGAACTTCCTTGCCGCTATTCGTGAGGGCACCCCTCTGGCGTGTGATGTGGAGGCAGGCGTACGCTCTACGATTGTGCCCCTGCTGGGCAATATTGCTTATCGCACGGGCGAAACGATACGCTGGGATGCCAAACGCTGTCAGGTCATCGGCAGTCGGAACGCCACTGCCCTCTTCAGCAGAAACTGGCGCGCCCCTTGGGGTATTCCGAGGCGGTACATCAAGCCCATCTGAAGACGGGCAGATGTGTGGAGGAGGACTGTGAAGAGAAATCAGTAAACGGTTCCCTCGTGGGGTACACTGGAGAGCGTTATGAAGGCTTTTCAGTGGCTGATGGGGACTTCCGATTTTTCCAGTCCTCTGGCGAACTTTGGTGGTTGGTTCTGCGTCTCTTTTCGGGTTTGGCGATGAGTTTTGCGCACGGCTTCGGCAAGTTTCCTCCTCCTGAGCGGTTCGTAGGGGTTGTAGAAAACTTGGGGTTTCCTGCGCCTGCCCTGTTCGCTTGGCTTGCAGGCTTCGCGGAGGCGATTGGCGGGATTCTGATTGCAGTGGGGTTCCTTACGCGCCCGATGGCGCTGATGCTCGCTTTCACGATGGTGGTCGCAGGGTTTATGCAACACGGTGCCGACCCTTTTCGCGAGAAGGAACTCGCCCTGCTCTACCTTGCGGTGTTCGTAGCACAGTTCTTAGTGGGCGGGGGACGCTGGAGCATCGATGCCTTGATGAGCCGACGGTGGGGAACTTCTCAGTAGTAGGCAAGGTATACTCTTGGTAGCCTGCCGTGTGCGTGATGCCCGAGGTGGGTCGAACCGTCGCCTAAATTGGCGGAGGGTCAAGACCTCAAGCCAAGTGGGAGCGTCCCTGAGACGAATCGCGAGGCAGGTCGGATCCCTCAAATAGGACTCTTGGGGTTCACGACCCCAACGGCACACGGCACGGCGGGTAATAGCAGGAAATCGCTTCCACCCCCCGAATCCTAATCTCTATAGGAGGGCATCGATGCTCAAGTTTGCTTCTGCGGATCAGTTACTGGATATCTGTTTTGAACGCGATGCGTCGGACATCCATATCGTGCCGAACGAGCCTGCGACTTTACGCCTGCACGGACGCCTGGTGCGCTTGGAAGAGTACGGCGAACTCAGTCCATCCGACACCGAGCGCCTGTTCCGCGAGGTGGCACCTCCACGCGCCATCCACGAGTTAGAGCGCGTGCGCACTGCCGACTTCGGATACACCCACGCCAAGGCGCGCTTCCGTGTCGCAGCGTACTACGAAAAAGGCTCCATCGCCATCAACTTCCGATTGATACCCTACCGCTTGCGTGGTTTTGAGGAGATTGGACTGCCAGAGCATGTGAAACGGCTTCTGCACCTCCCCCGTGGACTGGTCTTAGTCACAGGACCGACCGGTTCAGGCAAGACCACCACGCTCGCCACGATGATTGACTACATCAACGCCAACCGTGAGTGCCACATCATCACAGTGGAAGACCCGATCGAGTACTTCCACTCGGCAAAGAAATCGGTCGTGAGCCAGCGTGAGGTGGGGGTGGATGTGCCCAGCTTTGATGAGGGTGTGGTGCGTTCCCTGCGTATGGACCCCGATGTGATTCTCGTAGGTGAGATGCGCGACCTGAAGACCATCCAAGCGGCGATTACCGCTGCCGAGACGGGGCACTTAGTGTTCTCCACCGTTCACACCACAGGCGCCGCACGCACTGTAGAGCGCATCGTGGATGTGTTTCCTACCGAACAACAGGAACAAATCCGCGTCCAGCTCAGCACGAACCTCGTGGCGATTATCTCCCAACTGCTCTTGCCGCGCGCCGACCGTCCCGGACGCGTTGCGGCATTCGAGATTATGTATGTAACCCCCGCAATCGGGCACATGATACGCGACCGCAAGGTTCACAGTATCGAGTCGGCAATCCAGACGGGTCAGCAGTTGGGCATGATTTCGCTGGATAACCACCTACTATTCCTATACCAGCACAAGCTGATTACCCGCGAGGAGATGTACCGCGTCGCACAGAACCCAGAGGACATCGCTTCACGACTTGGCGAAACGCTCCCCGAAACGGCGATGGCACGCCAAGCCACCTGAGCATGCGGTTCCGCAACAAGGTTGTCTGGATTACGGGGGCGTCTTCGGGCATCGGCGAGGCGCTCGCCTACGCATTCAGCGCCGAAGGCGCCCACCTTGTACTAACTGCCCGACGACAAGAGCGGCTGGAGCAGGTCAAAAACGCTTGCAAAGGCGAGGGCAAGATACTGCTTCTGCCGTTTGATATGACCCACCTGGATTGCCACGCAACAATGGTCGGCGCCGTCATAGAACATTTCGGTCAGGTAGATGTGCTGGTGAACAACGCAGGCGTCTCGCAACGCTCTCTGGTAATGGAGACCGACTTCTCGGTAGACCGACGGATCATGGAGCTCAACTACTTCAGCGTGGTTCACCTTACGAAGCAGGTGATTCCGTTTATGCTTCAGCACGAAGGAGGGCATATCGTGGTCGTGAGTAGTCTGCTGGGCAAGTTCAGCACGCCGCTTCGCTCCGCCTACTGCGCCTCCAAGCACGCCCTCCACGGCTATTTCAACGCTCTGCGCGCTGAACTCTACGACCAAGGCATTCGGGTCACGATAGTGTGTCCCGGCTTTGTGAAGACCGAAGTTTCTCAGCACGCGCTTCGGGGCGACGGCACCGAGCATGGGCAGGTTGACCCCTCCATCGCCAAGGGCTTAGAGCCGAACAAGGTCGCCCAGCGGATAGTAGACGCCATCCACAAAAAGAAGGAAGAGGTCTTTATAGCAGGACCAGAAGGGTTCGCCCTCCTCATCAACCGCTTCGCACCCGGTCTGTTTTCTAAGATAATTCGCAAAGCACGGGTGACTTAGAGTAAGTGGAGCCTTTCTTAGGCGAAAATCCTCCGTTTGGTGGGCGATTTTCACCCATTCAGTGGGTGATTTTCGCCCACTGAAGGTATAATCCCCTCATGTTCACGCGGTGGGTTCAGAGGCGGGTTCAATCGCTTTTGGAGGGCTTTCCAGTGGTCTTTTTGCAGGGCGCGCGTCAGGTTGGAAAAACCACATTGGCTCAGCAACTAATCCAACAAGGGCTTCTAAGCCGATACTACACGATGGATGACCCCTTGATTTATGCCTCGGCAAGTCAAGACCCGATGGGTTTTGCCGAGAGTTTGCCCGCTGGCTCTGTTTTGGATGAGGCTCAGCGTGTACCCGAACTGTTCCGTGTGTTGAAGATGCGGGTGGACGCACATCGCCAATCGGGGATGTTCTTGCTGACGGGATCAGCCAACCCCCTCACCGTGCCGAAGGTGTCCGAGAGTCTCGCTGGGCGGATGGCAATCGCGACGCTGTACCCGCTTTCACAAGGGGAGATTGAGGGACAACAAGAGGAATGGCTCCAGCGAGTGTTCTCAGGAGAGACTTCCGTCTCGTCTCAACCTGAACCGATGGGGCTTGGGTTGCGCCTTTTGCGAGGAGGTTATCCCTCTGTCGTTGAGTTGGGGGCTGAAGCGCGCAGTGAGTGGTACCGAGCCTACCTCGCTACGCTCCTCACGCGCGATGTGCAACAAATAGCGGATGTTGAGCGACTTGTAGAGTTTCCACGCTTGCTTCAGCTGTTGGCGACACTGTCCACTCGGCTGCTGAATGTGGCGAGCCTCTCGCGTGAGACGGGGATTCCCCAAACCACCTTGCAACGCTACCTTGCCCTTTTGGAAACGCTCTTCCTGATTTATCGCATCCCAGCGTGGTACGCCAATCTGGGCAAGCGTCTCCTCAAGACGCCCAAAATCCTGCTCAACGACACGGGGCTGTGTGCCTACCTTCTGAATGCCAACGAGGAACGCATAGAGCAAGACCCTCTCCTACGCGGTCAACTCGTGGAAACTTTCGTGGGCTTGGAAATCCTGAAGAAAATCGAGTTCACAGGGCATCGGATGAGTTTGTTCCATCTGCGCACCGACAAGGGGTTAGAGATGGACTATGTGCTGGAAAATGCGAGTGGGGAGTTGGTGGGAGTGGAGGTCAAGGCAAGTCGCACGCTCACTAAAAGCGATTTCAAGAGCCTTGAAGCGTTCCGAGAGATGGTGGGCGAGCGGTTTGTGGCGGGTGTGGTGCTTTATCTCGGTTCGGAGACACTCCCGTTCGGGCAGCGATTGTGGGCACAGCCCCTCTCTGCCCTCTGGAGCTAGAGAGGTCAGCCCCGCCAGCGCACGGTCTCGCCCGGCAGTACAATCTGAAGGCGCAGGTCTTGCGTGCCGAGCATCCCCTGAGACTGGCGCACCTTGCCAGCAACGCGGGCGATCAACACCTGTGCCCGGTGGGCTGTGAGGGTCTCGCCCTGCACGATTGCCCACGCATCCTCATCCACCCCTATCCCCACACATTCGGGATTTTGCAGGAGGGCGCACAACAGGCGTTGCACACGCTGGCGTTTGAGGAAATGCTGGTCTACAATACAGTTGTGCAACAGTCCCAATCCTGTCGCCACTTTGCAGGCGCCTTGTTTCAGGTCACCGTCGGGGGACTGCTCACCCGTGGGCATCAGGCTTCCCATCAGCGAGGCGCCCGCGCTCGTGCCTCCCACCACACCGCCTCTCTCGTGAACTCCTCGTATGGCGCGCAGGAACCGTTCGGAACCACCGAGCCGAGCCATTAGGCGATTTTGGTCGCCACCGGGTATCCACACGGCGCGCGCATCGCTCAGCAGGTCGGCAAGCGCATCGGGGTCGGTGATGATGGGGGCACGCACATTCTGCCCCCCGTTTTCTTGGATGAACTCGGCAGAGCGTCGCCCGCCGCGCTCAATCTCTTCCTGCGTGTGCGCCAACACGACGACCTTAGCGTTCGCGCCACCAGCGAGTTGGAGGATTAATCGTGGAACTTCTGGTGGCGTGCCGCCCCCTCCAGCCAGTATCACAGTGCCCGTTCGCATGACTTGATTCTACTTGATTGGGCGGGTATACTGGAGCTATGGGAGGCGTGCGACACGGAAGTTGGCTTGCTATCGTGCTGATTGCTCTATGCCTGCTTGCGCCCGCTCAAACTGACCGAACTCAACAACAGCAGAAACTCCAAAACGAGCTTCAGACGATTCAGGGGCAGATGGGCAAACTGCGCACCGAAATCGACAAGAAACGCCGAGAGGAGCGCAAGGTACAACGAGACATTGGGGAACTGGATCGCCAAATCAGTCAGGTGACCGACCGCCTCCGACAGACGCGCAACCGGCTCAGTGTCGCCCGAAAGGAGCAAACGGAACTCGCCAAGCGCCTTGAGATGCTCACTCAGCGTCTTCAGCGTCGGCACAATCTGCTTGCCCAGCGATTGCGCTCTGCCTACAAACATCGTTCGGTCTCTTATTTGAGCGTGCTGGCGGGAGCGCACTCCATGCGCGAGTTGAGTAGCCGAGGCTATGTGCTCCGTCAGATTATCCGCACCGACCGCGAACTTTTAGATCAGGTACGCGCCGACCAACAGGCAGTGGCGAAGGCGAAAGCGCGTATGGATGCGCTCGTGAGCCAAATCGCCGGGCTGGAAGGCGACCTGAAGAGCCAAGCCATAGAGCTCGCCGATGCTCAAGCCGAGAAACGCGAACTCCTCAAAGACATCTCCCGCGAGCGAGCGCTCTACGAACGCCAGCTTGCCGAGCTGGAAGCCGAGTCTCAAGCGATTGCACGACGCCTGCGCGCTTTGATGGAGCGCGGTGCAGGACGCGCCCGCGCGGACAAGCCTTGGACAGGGCGATTTATTCGCCCCGTGAATGGACGCCTGACCTCAGGTTTTGGGATGCGTGTGCATCCCATCTTTCGCGTGCGTAAAATGCACACGGGGATAGACATCTCCGCTCCGACAGGAACCCCAATCTTGGCGGCGGACAGCGGAGTGGTCGTTGAGGCAGGGTATATCCGTGGCTACGGCTACACTGTCATCATAGACCATGGTGGGGGGGTGGCGACCCTGTATGCCCACTGCTCTGCCCTGCTGGTGCGCGTGGGTCAGGAAGTTCGGCAGGGACAAACGATTGCACGCGTCGGCAGTACTGGCTATTCCACGGGACCTCACCTGCATTTTGAAGTGCGCATTAACGGTGAGCCTGTGAACCCTGCACAGTACGGTTTTTAGCAAACCTGTTTGCCGTCTTCAAGGAACAGGGAGACGGAAACCTGCTCGACATTTTTGTCTGCGCCCTTGTCATTCTGAGCGAAGCGAAGAATCTCCGTGCCGTGCTAAGCAGAGACCCTTCGCTTCGCTCAGGGTGACACGGTGGGGGAACTGTCATTCCCCAATTTGTCATTCTGAGCGCAGCGAAGAATCTCAACGAAACCCAAAGCAGAGACCCTTCGCTGACGCTCAGGGTGACAGAAGTGGGATTGTCATTCTGGCGCCCTCCTTCTGTCATTCTGAGCGAAGCGAAGAATCTCCGTGCCATGCTAAGCAGAGACCCTTCGCTTCGCTCAGGGTGACAAGAGGGGAAGCGTTACTCCGAGCGAAGCGAAGAGCCTCACTCTGTTCTATTTGCTCCAGCACCCACAACCTCCACATACTCTGTCTCAATCTGGCGATGGAACGGTTCAGGTAAATCTTCCCAGATGTGGAGGTCTACTTTGAAGGGGAGGTCGCTCTCGGCAAGGGCATCTCGGAGTTCTGCAACTGCCCAGCGTTGGCTCTCCTCGGCAAAGACCACAAGGTCTAAGTCGGAGTTGGGGCGTGCGGTGCCTTTCACACGCGAACCGTATGCCCAAACCTTGACGCCCGGCAGATATTCGCTCAGGAGCCGTTCTAGTAAAGCGCGTTCCTCAGGAGCGAGCTGGAGATTGGAACTCATGACCACTGCTCCCCCGTCATTCTTTCATAGAGGGCGATTGCATCGGTCAAAAAGTAGGGAATGACCCCCAAAGTCGCTTTCGCTTTACGCTCGTTGTAGTCATGGGCGGTGTCAATCCGAGCATTTGCGTAGGCGAGCCATTCGTGCAATCGCCCTCCCAGCAGGTTGTTAGCATCTGCTTCTTTAAAAATGGGCTTCGGTGAGTTGGGCACTTCTGCCAATCCCAACACCTCGATAAGGTGGCGCCTGAGCGTCTTCCAGAGGGTGTCATAAGCCGTCTCAAAGCGATGAATGGTTGACTCAGCAATCGCCTCTCGGTCAAGTTGGGTCAGTTCCGAGCGATGGGATGAGGCTTGGAAGTTCGCAAGTTGAACCTCCAACTGTCTCAGTGCCAGTTTGAGCTTAGTGTAGTCAACCATAGGAGGGAGTGTACCTGACAAGGGCACAATTCCTGAGTTCAAAATCACACCGACCCGCCCCTGTTCTGACACCCTCTGTCAGTCCCCGCGCTCCCTGTTGTCATTCTGTCCCCTCTTTGTCATTCTGAGCGAAGCGAAGAATCTCCGTGCCGTGCTAAGCAGAGACCCTTCGCTTCGCTCAGGGTGACAGGGGGGCGGGTTGAACTAGGGTCAAGAGGCCAAAACAGCTCTCCCTCTGTCGGGCAAGGATACTTTCGCCACGAGCGGGCGAGACGCCCGCGCTCCCAGCATTTTTCAAGCACCCTCAACCAACTGCTCCAGATAACTTGGGTCGCTCCCCAACTGGGTGATGCTATCATAGGAAAAGAGGCAGTACCCTCTTGCTCCCAGCTGGCGAGCTACTCGTATCTTATTGCGCGCACTTTCAGGCGAGATGAGCCACGCCCCTACCCCCGCCACCACGGGGCGACCCTCGGCGAGCGCAAGCACCGTCCGAATTCGTTGCTCAAACACCCCCGTGTCGCGCTCATACGCCATCGGGAACAGCACATCCAACCAACCCCTTTGAAACCAGTCTTGCCAATCTTGCAGTTTGCGCTCACGAGCCAACTGAGGCTGGGGCCAGACCGCCGACGAGAGGATGAGGCGCGGGTTGATTTGGCGAGATTGCTTCTGAAACGCTTGCACAAAGAGGCTCACCTGCTGACGACGCCAGCGGTTCCATTCGTTCGGAAGTGCCTGCACCCAAGCGAGACGATTACCACGCCTCGTCTGACGGTCAAGCGCATGCGCACGCTGGGCAGATACCTGTTTATACACCGTTGTACGAAACCGCGCCAAACAGCCCGAACAATAACAGTACTCTTCGTTCGGGTAGCGCACATAGTCCAAGTGAATGCCATCCAGTTGGGGATAGCGCTGGGCGACCTCAGCGTACACTTTTAGCGTGTGCGCCCGCAGGTTGGGGTTGCTGGGACACATATAGATGCCCTCCACACGCCCGCGTGTGGTCATCTGGTAGCGGTTGCGCAGGTCGCGCGCTATCCATTCGGGACGGCGCACCACCAAATGCTGGGCACTGCGTGGCAGGCGCGACTCGCTCCACACATAAAACACATTCATCCACGCATGCACCTGTAGAGCGCGCGGTCGCGCCTCGTCTATCAGCATACGCAGGGGGTCAAAGTCGGCGGGTTGCCCTGCCAGCGCCTGCGCACGCGGTTCTAAAGAGGACCGATAGTAAGCATCGCCCCGCCCCCGCACCTGCGCCAAGATTGTGTTGAAGTCATACCGCTCCGCCAGCGACACTACCCGCTGGACGGACGCGGGCGAAGCCAACGAGGTGCGCACCACCCACAGCGCACGCACCTCCTCTGGCAAGGTCAACTCGTCTCCTTCACTGAGACAAGGCACCACTTGCTATTCCACCGATGAACAAGATGCCATATACCACACAGATTAAAATAATTAACACAGTACCGATGATACCAAGGATACGCCCGCGACAATCTGCCCGCGGTCGTTGGGATTGCCCAACCCGGCGTCTAAATCCCTCAAGGCGTTGTTGCCCAAAATCCAGGCAACAGGAGCGAGGAAGCCACAACATACGATGCCCAAAATGCCCAAAACTAAAATGAGCGTTGCGTTAGGTCCTGAACTGCCGTTTGCCATAGTTACCTCCTGTAGGTACTACCTCCTGTACTGCCCCAAGTTCCCCAACAAATGACCGTCTCCTGCTGATAAAATGCACTGTTTGGGATACCCAAGTGCGCCTTATGTGGAACAATAAGAGTGTGTGCTGAGTCTTATAAGCAACCCATTTGGAGAGGTGATTTCGGTGATTTGGGCATACCGAATTGTATGGATGTTAGGCGCCCTTGCGCTGATTGTAGAGCTGATAGTGTTTTACAACCCGCGCTACCATACCCCACCGCGTTTTACTACGATGTGGACAAACGCCCAGACCGACAAGTACCAGTTTGAGGTGCCCCAGCCGTTCCGCAGGGCTTCGCTCCCCGAGTTGGCGCTGGGGGTGAGCTCGGCACGCGAATCGTTGCGCATCTTGGAAGGCGTGCACATAGAACACAGCTGGCGTGCCAAGATGCGTGCGATGGTCGTCTCGTTCCGCACGCAAGAGAGCGGCGAAGAAGCCCCCAGCACCGCCACGATGGACAACAACGCCTATGAGATGGCGCGCCGTGCCCACCAAGAGTATCTGAGCCTGCTCCAGCAAGACGACAAACTGCGCCAAGTGCAGGCGAAGCAGACCGATGTGGTGCAGGTCAATCAGACTCCTGCCCTACGCACGAACTACTCGGCACAACTCCAACACCGCCTGCCAACCTTTGAGGCGCCTGTGGACGGCTTCGTGATGACTTTCCCTATCTCGGCAAACGAGGCGTTGATATTCCACGCGCACTACCCTCGCGAGCGGGCGAAGGAGTACCGCCCAGCGTTCGCCCGAATCGTGAAATCGTTTCGCGCAAAGAGCAGTTGAGGAGGTTCAACAATGCAATACGACAACCGTTATCGTGGAGCGCAGGTATCATCCTTCGCAAGCAACCGTTCGTCGGGGCAGGGAGGAGGGCTTTCGGTGAATGTGGATGTGCCCCCACCACAGGATGTGAAGTTTCTGTACGAGGTAGAGCAGGGGTTCCCCCTCAGCACACGCTGGGAACGCTTCTTGGCGGGCGCTCTACCCCTCACCGCCCTGCTGATAGGGATGCTGGTGTGGCGCCCCGAATGGAGTTTGTGGTTCAGCATGGCCTACTGCTTCCTCATCGGGCTTTGGCTCCCCCTGTCCTACCTCATCAACCCGCTGGAAGACACCAGCCAATACCGCGACCTATTCGTGGTGCTGGCGTTAAGCTTCGTCGCTTTTGAGAACCCCATCGTGGCGTTCGTGGGTTTCACCGTCGTGCTTCTGGTGAGTCAAGGCTTCATTCAAGGCGCAATCGACTGGCAGACGCTCGGCGTGCTGTTGGGTTTCACGCTCATCCAGCTGCTGGTGTCGGGTGTGTTGGCTTGGATTGGCTACTTAGATAGCGCGTTCTGGCAGGAGGTTCGGCTCGGCTTTACCCTGCCTGCGACCTTGTTCACCCTGCTGGTGGGTTGGTTCTTTGGGAGCGCCTTCCGTTCCGAGTCGCGGGCATAAGGGAGGCTAGCCCACCCATCGGATGAGGGCGCCCTTTGGTCGGGGTTGACCTGCCTCCAGCCAAAGGGGGATGCCCTCCAGCCGTTCTATGCCCACTTTGGTCAATCGGGCACGCACCATCAGCGCACGGCGCGCCCGCGCACTGATGGGGGTGTGAACGAAGTTGCCCACGCTGTACACCGTGTGCATCGCGCCCACCCGCTCGTAGCCCTGCACCACATGCGGATGATGCCCCACACAGAGATGCACGCCCGCCTCTGCAAGCGCGCTCGCAATACGGCGTTGCTTGGCGTTGGGGGTTGTTTTGCCCTCCTCGCCCCAGTGCGGGATTGCAACCAGCACATCGGCATTTTGGCGTGCCTCTTGGAGCGTCGGAAGCACATCCCCCCAAGTGGCGACGCCGGGCGTGTGCGTGCCTGCGGGGAAGCCTCTTGGAACCACCGCTGAAAAACACACCAGCGCCACCCGAATCGCCCCCATATCCAGATAAACCGCCTGACTTGCCTGCGCACGATTGCGCCCCGCGCCTGCCCACCACACCCCTGCACGCCACAAATGGTCTAAGGTGTCCTCAAGAGCGACTGCCCCATAGTCCATCGAGTGGTTATTGCCTAGCGAGACCATAGGGATATTCGCCCACCGCAGGACGAGCGCAAGTTCTGGGGGCGCCCGAAAGGTGTACTCCTTCTCCATCGGCTCACCCCGATGGGTGATACACCCCTCCATATTCGCCACAACCCAATCCGCGGAGTGAAACAAGGGAGCAACTCGTCGGAAGAAGTACTCTAGCCCGTGTGCCCGTGCCAGCGTAGAGACTCCCTTCCCGAAGATGATGTCGCCCGCCAGCACAAGTTCCATCATTTTTGGAGACTGAGGTTGGTGGGGCGCACGATTTGAACCTGTTTGGACGCTTGGGCGGACGGCTCCGCCAAGTAGGCAGGGCGCACGCCCAGCAAAATAAGCCCCAGCGCACACACCAGCAGGCAGACCACCATCGGCACGGGCACACGCCACGGCACGACGGGCGTCTCTCTGGGCTCCGCGTACAGGCTAAACGCCAAACGCAGGTAGTACGCCGCGCCCACCACGCTGGTCAAACCCAGAATGACCGCCAGCCACACATGGTTCGCCTCCAACGCCGATAGGAACAGATACCACTTGCCCCAGAAGCCCGCCGTGGGGGGAATGCCCGCCAGCGAGAGGAGCAGAATCGCCATCATGTGCGCCACGAACGGTTGGCGTCGGTAGAGACCGCTGAGCGCGCTGATGGTCGTCGCATCGCCTGCGCGCGCCATCAGCGTCAAGACCCCGAATGCCCCGACAGTCATCAGGCTATAAGCGAATAGGTAGAAGAGCATTCCCGTCAGCCCCGTCTGATTGGCACTGACCAGCCCCACCGCAAGATAGCCTGCGTGCGCCACACTGGAGTAGGCGAGCACGCGCTTCGCATCACGCTGAATGAGCGCCATTAGATTGCCCACCCCCATCGAGAGCGCGCTGAGCGCCCACAACACAGGCATCCACAACTCCATAAACGGCAAGGTGTTGAATACCACCCGTATCAGCACCGCGAACGCAGCGACCTTCGCCACGGCGGACATATAGGTGGTGGCAATCGTGGGCGCGCCCTGATACACATCGGGCGTCCACATGTGGAACGGCACAAGCGAGGCTTTGAAACCCAGTCCCACCGCCATCATCGCCAAGCTGGCAACCGTCAACAGCCTGCTAAAACCGCTCTCCTCAAACTGCGCCAAGTTCGCCAGCACCTGCTGGAGATCGACCGTGCCCTGCGCGCCATACATCAGCGCGATTCCGTACAGAAAGAAGGCAGAGGCGAACGCGCCCAGCAGGAAATATTTGAGCGCGGACTCTTCCGAGCGGACTTCGGTGCGCGCTAACCCTGCCATCACATACAGCGCGAGCGACATCACCTCCAGCCCCAGAAAGACCACCATCAGGTTCGTGCTGGAGACCATCAGCATCGCCCCTGAGGTCGCAAACAGGAGCAGGGGATAGAACTCGCCGTAGCGTATCTGGCGGGCGCGCAGATAATCGTCCGAGAGCAACAGGGTCAACGCGGTGGCGCCTAAGACAGCGAGGTTCAAAATCGCGCCCAGCGAGTCGGCGCGCACCGTGCCCGCAAAAGTGGTTAGATTGACCTGCCAGTTGACGAGTTGGAAATAGCCCGCGATGCCGATCCCTATCAGCCCTAACAGCACGAGGGGGGTATGGCGTTCACGGGGCAGGAACATCTCGGCGATCAACACCGCCAGCGCAGTCGCCACAACCGTGATAAACGGGAGCATCACGCTCCACTCAATTTCGGGCACAACGAACGCTTCCATGCGCCCCAAAGTATACCTGACCACCCAAGCGGGCATTTCGGGAGAATTCGCGCCGAAACTGGCAGGAAACATCCACCCCATGCAAAAATATGGGGTATAATACGATAAGCATAGTGCCTAGCATCGTCCCTGAAGGACGGAAAGGATGGATTTTCAGATGCCTCGTAGCACTTTGTCTGTGTAGTACTGGCTCGTATGCGTGCGTTTCACAGATGAGGTGGGTTATGCGATACGGGTTCTTGGCAGGGATTTTTATAATCGTTAGCGTCTTTTGGGCACAGACATATCGGACATCAGACGGACATTTGTGGGCAGGAACGACCTTTCAACTGCGTGCAAGCGCAAGCCTTTCTGGACAAGTGAGGGCGCTCTCAGAGCCTGCACAGGTCACGGTGCAGCAGTTTGCCCAGTGGACACTCGTCCATGAGTCCACTCCCCTGCTCAGCGCAGAGGGCGAGGACTGGTTCGTCCTAAGACTGGTCAATCGTGGGAACGGCGTGGACAGCCTGCGGTTGAAGCTCCAGCCGTCCGAGGGTCCAAATACCACTCCTTGGCAGTGGGCGCTCTTTATGCAGTCCGAGCCAGAGCGTGGCTTCAACCAAGCCACGCCCATAGAGAATTTTAGCTTGCCCGTGATGCCAGGCGAGTTTGGACGCCTCTACATTCGGGCGCGTCCGCCTTCCGACCGCAACACCGATGGGGTGTGGCTCCAGCTCTCCGCAACCTCGCTTCTAAACGCTTCCGTGAGCGACTCCACGCTCATGCTCGCAGGTCTCAACACGACGACAAACACCCAACTGGGTTACACCACTTGGACATCCAATCCAATTATCGTGTCCCCCTACCTGATTGAGGGGCGGCTCTGGTGGATTCAGCAGAGCGGGACTATCGCACGGGTGATGTCCACCCCACAGCCGATTGCCCAAGCCGGCACCTTCAGCAACAATGTGCGCTCGGAGGCACGAATTTTTGATTTTACACCCTCCAAGAATAACGCAATTGTAGCAGGGCGATGGTTCATCGTGTCTCAACAAGGCACCTTGGGGGTCTGCTTTATGAGCATGTTTGGCAACGATGCGCGCATCTACCCCACCGTGATTAATCTGCCCCAACAACACCGATTGAACCCCCAAGTGCCCATCGTGGGTCTATACAAC
>OGCI01000708.1_pt1 | contig 33930 bp, 26 predicted proteins | sample 1570021 | NCBI WGS metagenome assembly OGCI01 (sample SAMN06264664, study PRJEB24512) | hot springs metagenome | isolation source: Hot spring water | place: South Africa: Tshipise | collected 2015-06-21 | reverse complement strand
AAGCGACGAAGCAATCCCCATCCGCACCCCGTGTCATTGCGAGGAGCGAAGCGACGAAGCAATCCCCATCCACACCCCGTGTCATTGCGAGGAGCAAAGCGACGAAGCAATCCCCATCCGCACCCCGTGTCATTGCGAGGAGCGAAGCGACGAAGCAATCCCCATCCGCCACCTACCGCACAGTCCTTACGAGATGCCAGAAGCCCCGCGGTCTGCGCACCAACCCAACCTCCGCGCGCAGGACTCTCGTCACCCCATACGAAAGCTGCCTCTTGATTCCCACACAGAGGAGAACACGACATGAAACGCTGGACGATAGTGCTGACACTGATAGCGATCACACTGGGGGCAAATGCCGATACTCTGGAACTGACCGATGGAACCGTCCTCCGCGATTGCTTTATTCGCGATGAGGGGGTGCGTCTGCTCGTCTGGGAGAACATGCAACAGGTGGGCGGACCCGCCAGAGAATATCCACGAAGCGCGGTGAAGAGCTTCAAGGTGGAGCGAGATGACTCGTGGGACGCCCGTCCCAACCTGCCCGACCTCACTGTGACCTTCATCGAGTTGAACCCCAAGCTGGCAGGACTGCACGGCAGGGTGCACTACGACCAGTGGGGACGTCCGAAAATCGCGGGAGCGCCGATACTGCCCGACCTCGGCGAGGAGAGCTACCTGAAGCCTGAACAGCTTGTCAGGCAGCTGAAGCTGAAGTACCAGCCGGGCGAGCCGGTTACCCTCACCGCGCACGTCAAAAACGTCGGCTTTGCCACCGCGGAGCCGTTCGAGTACGTTTGGCTGATTGACGGTAAGGAGGTGAGCCGGGGCAGGCACCGCGGCAGGCTTGGCGAGATGCAGGAAGCCACCTTCACCCTCCGCTGGAACTGGCAGGAAGGTTTCCATCATGTCACCTTCCGCGTCGTTACCAGCCAGCGCGAAATCGCCACCATCAACAACGAGGTCACCGATCCGCTGTGGGGCTGGGGCTTCTTCTACATCGTCAACAACAAGCGCCTGCAGGTGTGGCATACCTTCCGCAGTGCATACGGCACCTTCTGTTTCGAAGACTACTACCGATGGCATATCCACATCATGAACCTGCTGTTCGAGCACGCCATCTTTCCCGCCTCACCCGAGGGCATCAAAGCGCGCGTGCGCCTCGACCGCATCATCGTCACCGACGATGTGGACAAGGCGGTGCAGAGCCTCGTGGCGCAGGACGGCATTGCCTACCACCAGGGCGGATGGATATGGCGCGACAGCCCCGAAGAGAAGGCAGGAAAGTGGGAACCACCCACGAAGGAATGGCGACAAAACACCGAGTGGTCGCTGCCGCACGAGCTGGGGCACCAGCTGGGTCTGACCGACTGGTATGCGCTGGACTATGCCGGGCATGAGCACCACAAAATGCCCGACAACGGCGACCTCGTCGCTCATTTCATGACCCACCCCGTCACCATGATGCACTGGCATGGACCGCAGGTATGGTCGGAGGCGGATGCCGGCTACCTGAACATGACGTGGGACAAACCGCGTGGGCACTTCGGTGACCACTACTTTGCCATCCCTGCCGAGAACTTCCTGCGCATCGTGGATGTGAATGGCAAGCCCGTTGCCGGTGCAAAAGTGGAAATCTACCAGCGCGGTTGTGTGGTGGACCCCAGCGGTCAGCCGGGCGAGGAAGCAGGGGTGAAGTACTATCCGGTGGTCGAGGACGGCAACTTCGACTATCCGGTCTCCAAAGACCCCGTCATTGTGGGCGAGACGGACGCCGACGGGATGTTACGCCTGCCCAACCGCCCCGTGAAGGAAGTTCGCACCCTCAACGGCTTCCACCGCCGTCCCAATCCATTCGGCAACATCAACGTGGTTGGTGGACGCGGATTGATGCTGGCAAAGGTTACCAAATATGACCGCCCATGCTATTACTGGCTGGAGATTACCGATTTCATCACGGCATGGTTCCGAGGGCAAAAAGACCGATTCGTCATGACCCTGAAAACGCCCTACCGCTCCGTCGATTCGCCGCTTCCGCCGCGCAATGTGAAGGTCGAGCGTATCGACGAGCACCATGTGAAGGTCACCTGGGAGAAACCCCAGACCATCCGCGAGACACAGTATCTGGACCGCGCGATCGGGTATCGGCTGTACCGCCGGGTGTCCAGCGATGGGTTGAACGACCGCCCATGGTTTCCCGTTGCCACAGTGGGACCGGATACGTTTGAATGGGTGGTAGACCTGCGCCAGAGACCAGAAGACATCTACTGGTTCTCACAGGTCAACCGGTTTGCCGTGTCCACCCTCGGCGAGCTGTCGGTAGAGAGCGAGCTGGTGGAGACACTACTGCCACAGAAACCATAGTTTGTCGATGAGCAGGCTGGCGTCCGCGCTGCCGGTGTTGACCACGATGCGCACGAACAGGTCGCCTTCGTAAGAGACCCACCGGCTGGCGGGCGCCGGCAGGTTGAAGGTCAGCGTCTGCCCCGCGTGGTTACCCGCCTGCGCGCTGAACACCTTCACCCAGTTGCCGTAGGGATAGCTGCCGCTGCCAAAATCATATATCAGTATACTCTCCAGCGGGTTGTTGACCACGCCAGCATACTGCCGGAGATACTCACACGCGATGGACGATACCGTCTGCTTGTCCAGACCGCGTACCAGCAGTTTCAGTTCGATGGTCTTTCCGTTGTTGTCGCTGCGAGGGCGAGCCACCAGCGTCCTGCCATCTGCTTCCAGAAGCTCCGCATACCCGCCGGACATCTGCGCACCCTGCCCATATCGCCCTACGACTCCCACGTCGCTCGGCGCGGTAGTAAACGCGGCAGAGGTAGAGGTAACGGTGAGCCACAGACGGTTCGATTTCCGTCCGCGCACCTCTACCTCCAGCCAGCCCGACGACGCACCCGGCGGAAGCTGTACCACAATGCGCGAATCGCTCCACTCCAGTATCTGCAGCACAGGCTTGGGGCGAGGCGTCGGGCGCACTGCCAGCGTCAGCATCTGTCTTGCCTGCAGGCTCACGCTACCCCACTGCCAGCCGAATCCTTGCCCGAAGACAGTTACCGTGCCTCCGCTCGCCGGGATGCGGTGGGGACTGATCCAGTGGATGGCGGGCGTGGTGGGATACCATGGCGACTGAAGAGGTAACAGATTCAGCGCACGCCAGGCATCCACACGCCCGTAGTTTGCGAAGGCGCCCACCACCGGGTCGTTCAACGGGATCGAAGCGTATTCCAGCGCCGAGCGAATGCGATCGATGGGGGCATCTGGTTGAAGCGCCCAGAGCAGGGCAGCCACTCCCGCCGCGTTCGGTGTAGCAGCGGATGTGCCTGCGAAGCGATTGGTATAGCCACCGCCCAGCGTGGTGGCATGGATGCTGACGCCGGGGGCACTCACATCCACCCACGTACCGTAGTTGGAGAAGCTCGCCTTACGGTCCAGCGTGGTGGTTGCTGCCACAGCCACCACCCTGTCGTAACCGGCGGGATAGATGGGATACGGCTCGTCGAAATTGCCAGCCGCAGCAAGCACCAGACAGCCCTTGCTCCACGCATAGTCCACCGCGGCGCGAAGCAGAGGCGTCAGGTCGTCGCTGAAGTAGCTGATGCTCTGCACCTTCGCTCCCATATCTGCCGCGTATACCACGCCGGGTGCAAACATGGAATCGTAGGAATAGCCGTTCGACAACCCAATCTTCACGCACATCACCCGACACCGATAGGCAACACCCGCCATCTGGAAGCCGTTATCGCCCACAGCGGCAATAATGCCTGCGCACGCCGTGCCGTGACCGTGGTCATCCATCGGATCGCGGTCGCCATACGCGAAGTCCCAGCCAAGGTCGTCGTCCACGAGCCCGTTGTTGTCGTCATCTGCGCCGTTGCCGGGCACCTCTGCCGGATTACGCCAGATATTTGGCTCCAGCTCAGGATGATAGTAGTCCACACCGGTATCCAGCACCGCCACCACCACATCGGGATGCCCCTGCGTGATGTCCCATGCGGCAGGCACGTTCATGCGGAACAGGTTCCACTGAGATGACACCAGAGGGTCGTTGGGGGTGTATGCCAGCCGGTATGCCCGGTCTGGGAAGGCTTCACGAACCAGCCCTTTTGCTTTGAGCTGCGCGATAGTCTCATCGACCTGACCGCGTGGCACCTTCAGCACTGCGTAGCCCAGCTGGGGTATCTCGCGGATGACCGTATAGCCCATCTGCCGAACCGCTCTGCTGGCGGCAACATGCGGGAATCGCACGATAATGCGGTCGGGCGCCGCCAGCACGCGAGTTTGGGAGGTAAGCACGGGTTCCAGCGCCTGATCGGCGCGCAACACCGCACACAGCAGGAGCAACAACGGCAGAAAAAAGCGCCTCATCCTCCACTCTCCCTTCCCTCAAAACGCAAAATGACTATCAGTACGCCTATCTTACGCTATCCGTAAGGCTGCGTCAAGGCTGTGCGGTCTGTTCCCACAGTCGCTCGTGACGGCGAGGAGCAGGCGCATGCCGGTAGGTGCGCTTATATCCTTCGAAGTCCCAATGCGCGAAGAACTCCTCCGCGACTTTGACACCGGACTGGTACAGGGCGTCGCGTCGCTCGGGGGACAGGTCGAACTCCGTGGTCTGCACGCCCAGTGTCGGAATGGGCACCGTTCGCACAAAGTTGCTGTCCTGGATATAGCGCGCATCGTGTGCCTCCATCATCGTGGCAAACAGCGCCGCGAAGAGGCTAATTGGTCCGCGCACCGTGTTCGGCTTGCCTTCGCTCGGTTCCACCAGCTTGTAGCCTATGGTGGGCCACGGCGGGTCGGGAGTGCCATCGTCGAAGAGCCACACGGGATAGTTGCTCAGCACGCCACCGTCCACTATGTAGCTCGGTGTGCCGTTCACGTCGTGCAGCAGCACCGGCTCGAAGAAAAAGGGGATGCTCATGCTCATCCGCACCGCGCGCGCCACCTCCAGCCTGTCGGGGTCCAGCCCATAGTCGGTGATGTCGCGCGGCAGCACCAGCATCTTTCCGCGAGAGATGTCGGTGGCGATTACCTGCACTTTGTAGCGGTAGCGCGGATTGTCCTTGCTCTCCTCCATCACCAGATCGCCGAAGGTGCGCACCCCTTTTGCCTGCAGCAGGTCGCGTATCCATCCCTCGAAGTATGCCCCTTCGTAGATGCCCTTCTCGAAACCCAGGCTGAGCAGGTGACCAAACACGGGGATTTTATCCACCAGTCCCTCGTCTTTGAAGCGGTTGTAGTCGAGGGCGTCCATCACCGTCTTGAGCTCCTCTGCGGTGTAGCCTGCAGCGAGCAGGGCTGCCACAATCGCTCCCGCCGAGGTGCCCGCAAGGTTCACAAACTGGTAACCGAGGTTCTGGGTAACGGCTACCGCGCCAACCAGCGCAGTGCCCTTTACGCCACCACCTTCGAAAACCGCATCCAGGCGTTTGGTACCGTTCGGCATGGTTGTATTTGCCTCCTTGAGCAGGAATGCTCTCATGATACCAGCATTTTTGACAGGGTGCAACGCCAGCATACATAGCTGCCACGTCCAGCGAACGACGATCACCGGACCTTGCCCAACCGTCGGGGAAAACCACCACAATTTTCTAAGACAACCGCGCAAAATGCCTTGACATCCACTGAAGGGTCTGATAAACTGTAGCCAAATCGCATAGGGAAAGCCGTCTGCGCTCCGATCGTATCGGAGCTGAAATATCGGGGGAAGTCCGGTGAGAATCCGGCGCAGGCCCGCTACGGTGTGTCTCCGGAATGGGGACGAGCCCGAATGCCCGGCGACGGCTGGTCACTCCTTGCCTGAGGCAGGGTACCCCTTCGCGGAGGGAGGGGGACGTGACCCGAAGGTGAATCGGGCGCATGTCAACCAACCTGGTGCGGAAGGGCATCAGGTTTTTTGTTGACGCGCCGAAAGCACACACCGCTTCCGACGTTTCCCTCCGCGCGTCGTGAGCGGTGAACTTTTTGGTAAGGAGGGAAACATGCCAACCAAACGCAACGCCTTCACGCTGATTGAGCTGCTGGTGGTTATCGCGATTATCGCGATACTGGCAGCCATCCTCTTCCCCGTTTTCGCGCAGGCGCGCGAAAAGGCACGACAGGCAAGCTGTCAGAGCAACATGAAGCAGCTGGGTCTTGCCACGCTGATGTACCTGCAGGACTACGACGAGACCTACCCCATCGCGCAGTACGCCTACAGTGGCTCTCTGCGGCAGTGCTGGTTCGGACGGGAGACCTCGCCCAACGTGTGGGATAAGACAGGGAGCCTGCTCTATCCCTACATGAAGAACGGGCAGATTCAGCGATGCTCCAGCTGGGGCGGACGCACCCGTTTCGGTGATGGCAACGGCTACGGCTACAACTGGGGCTATATCGGCTCGGACATCTACATTACCTTCAACTGGAGAACCTGGCCCAACCTGCAGAACCCCGCCAGCGAGGGTGCTCTATCGCGCCCTGCCGAGAAGGTGATGTTTGCCGATAGCGGCTTCTTCAACGTGCCGTGGTATGGCGGCGACGGTACCATGTGGGAGACGCCCTTCATCGACCCGCCATCTATGTGGTGGGGCAACCCTACCGTAGACTTCAGGCACGTCGACAACCGTAAGGATGTGGACTCAGCCACCCAAACGGTAAAACATCGCGGGCTGGCGAACGTGGTCTTCTGCGACGGACATGTCAAAGCCATGAGCCAGACGCAGATGACCGACGCCCACTTCACCCGCGATTAGGAATTGAGAGTTCCTCCTGCAATTACATGCGATGCAGTTGCCCCCTTCCGGCACCCGGAGGGGGCTTTTTTACATCCCCTGTTTCGCCGGTGGGCGATACTGCCCTGTGGGATGTATTTCGACGGTAGCGCCTGCCTCACGCAGCATCCGGCGGTACGAGTCCGCCTTGCGTCGGGGCAGGTCTACCAGAATCACCATCGGCAGGTCTTTCAGGATACCCCGGCAGTGGTCGCGCGGCGCCGCCAGGATGGTGCACAGGATTTCCAGCACCTCTTCGGTGTCGTGTCCCGCGTTCACCAGCACCAGGTCGTAGGTGGTGTACTCGATGCTCTCCTCGCCCGCTCCTGCGGTTGCCGCAGCGACGCCAGGTTTGGCAGGCTTGAGGTCGTTCTGCCCGTTGCAGTTGTCGCAGATGAACATCCTCGCGCGAGGCGATACCTTCTGGGGCGAGCCACAATGCCGGCACACCAGCACCAGCGGAGGCACCACCTGTCCGCCCTCGATGGCTACCACACGCTTGCAGTGCTCGCAGGTGTAGTCTTCCGCTGGTGGAGCAAGGAACAGCGTTGGTTGATTACAGTAAGGGCACAGCGCGCGATACGAGGGCATGTTGTTCAACTGCATATACTGCCACCCGCCGTACCCCGCGATGCCCACGCCCGCTATCGTCACGATTACACCGATGAAAAACGGCATCCACGCCGCAATAGTGGAAAGGTACAGCAAGAACAACCCCAGAAGCAGCACCACCACTCCCCAGATAACGATGGGAATGATGCGCTGAAGTTCGGCTTCCATCACTTCTGCACGGGTCGGCTGTGCCATAACGAAACCCCCTTCAACCGTTTCTCCGCAGTCTAAGATAACACCACCTGCGTATCGATGTCAACAGCGCGATTGACGAAAAAAAGACGCTGGTTTGCCAGCGTCTAAGGTCAGGGGGTACGTTGTTTTGTTGTTGGTATGATAAGGGCTTACACCGGCCGCAGTTTCACATCTCCGCGTATCGTGCGCGCCACCAGCGTGCCCACCTCGGGTCCCGCGCCAAAGGTGCCTTCCCACTCACCGCGCTCGTTGCGGTTCAGTTCAACACCCAGCTGGTTCTGCACCTCGCCGTCGGTAGCGATGACCCGCAACGAGCACGAGGAACCGGAAGGCAGACCCACCGACACGTCGCCGCTGGCGGACTGCACCTGCGCCTCCCCATTGAACGGTTCCGCGAAATCCAGAGAGATGTCGCCACTGGCAGTGGTGAGCGATACAAACCTGCTGCTGACCTGTCGTGCCGAGATGTCGCCGCTGGCGGTGCGGGCGCGCAATCCCTCGGCGCCGGCGAACGTGCTCATTTCGCACCGAATGTCGCCGCTCTGTGTCTGCAGGTCGGCGCTCTCGCATCGGGCATGCTCCAGCACCACATCTCCGCTGGCGGAGATCAGTCGCACTTTCCCTGCCGGTTCCCGCGCGATAATATCGCCACTGGCGCTCTCCACACTGGCTGCAGCCTTCGTGCCCTCCAGCAGCACGTCACCCGCTGTGGACTGAATCTCCACCGGAGTGCCAGCAGGCACCGTGATGTCCACATCCGCGGAGGCGAACTTTCCCGCTCGCGCCACCCGCACGAACACCACATCCCCGCGCTGTTCGACCACTGGCGACCACTCCCCTGCGCTCTGCTCTGCCTGCTCTGGCGCTTCGGCGCGGACGGCACCTTCGGCACGAATGCGCATCTGCGCAGTGCCCTCCGCAGCCCGCACGCGCACATCACCCAGCACATTCTGCACGATCAGACGTGTGCCCGGCTGGACGTCTATCGTCTGTTCAAACTCCACGTCCTGCACCGCCCCCAGCCGCAGGTCGATGTCCCAGCGTCCCATACCGCGAAAGGCACGCGCCGCCTCCTCCCAGCCGCGGCGGGTCTGCTCCCGAATCTCCTCGCTGATACGGCGCCACTCCTGCTGAATGCGCCGCCAATCCACGCCCTGGAAGGCTTTGCGCAACTGTTGCATCGCCTCCTCGAAGGCATCTTCCTGTCGGCGCTTGCCGCGCTCGCCGGGCTTCGCCATCAGTGCTTCGATCAGCATCTCCGCCTGCTCTGGGGTGATCTTGCCTTCCCGTACCATTCGCAGGATTCGCTTCAGTTCCTCATTCATCGCAAACACCTCCTACCGCAATCGGCGCAGCTCGTCTGCTGCCTCTTCTGCGGTGATCTCGCCGCGCTCCAGAGCATCCAGTATCTCCTGGCGGCGGTTCAGCACGTCCATCTCTTCGGCTTTCTCTTCGCCGACAGTCGCCAATCCCAGCGCCTGCAACAAAGCCTCCAGACGCGCCTTCACGGTCGGATATGAGATGTTCAGCTCGCGTTCCACACAGTTGTACACTCCCCGACAGCGCAGAAACACCTCCAGAAACTGCCTCTGCTCTGCATCCAGTCCGCAATAGCGGCAGGTGGATGCCGAGAACTCACCGCGCATCTGCGTATGGCAGCTCTCGCAGACCACTTCGCGGATCCGCAGACTACCACCGCATACCGGGCACCTTGCAGGAACGGAGTACATGTTCATCACCTCCACTGCTTCAAATTATACACGCTGACTTTCAAAAAATCAATACATCATCGTGAAAATTTGAAGAATTTTCCGAACAATCCGCAGACTCTCGCAGGAAGTGCGCCTGCGCAGGGTATAACGAATACACAGGGTATACTTACATGCATGAGATGCCCTGTGAATCCGAGCATATTCAGGCTGTGCGCACTGTGCCTGGCGGTAGCAGCAACACTTGCCGGATGTGGGGTAAGTCCCCGTCGCATTGCTGAGAAGCGCGTGGAGTCGCGCCTGCCTCAACTCATTGGTCCGGCAAAACGCTATCGCGCTTACCTTTATGGGAGGCATGAAAGAATGTTTCAGGGAAAGGTTCAGTCTGCCCGTATTGTGGGCGAAGGGGTGGAGATACAGCCCGGCTTTGTCCTGCGTGAGCTGGTGGTGGAACTGCAGGAGATAGAATATCGCCAGAACGAACCGTTGCGGGCGAAGGCGGGCTCGTTTCATGCGACGCTGGACGACACGGCGTTACGATCGTACCTGACAGGCTTACTGCCCCCCATCCGCTCGCCGTGGAATCTGGTGGTCTCGCATCTCTCCAACCTGCAGGTACGCAGCCGCGCGGGCGAGGTGAAACTGTCCATCGACGTGCACACCCGGCTGGGGCTGAAACTGTCCGGAGAGCTCATGGGGCAGATTCGGCTTAGAGAGAGCACCAAAGTGTGGTTCGAAGCCTCCGAAGTGCGGGTCGTGGGGCTTTCCGTGCCCGAAAGGGTGCGCGACCTGCTATCGGAACTCTTCCTGAACCGTCCCCTCATCGATCTCTCGGAGGTGAAAGCGCCCATTCGAGTGGATCGTGTGGCTATTGGGGACGGGGTTCTGCTGTTCGAAGGGACGATACTGGTAGACAGGCTGGCAGAGCTGATGGCGGGCTGATCAGGGCTGGATCGGCTCGCGTTCGCCCACAGATGCCCAGTGCTGGAGCAGGCGGGCGAAATGGATCTTCTCCATGCGATTCATCTCGGTGAAGCGCACTCCCAGCTCCCACCCGACATCGTCGAGCAGTTTGCTGGTGCGCACCACCTCTGCCATCGCGCGCACAGCCTGCTGGTTGGAGGGAGAGATGAAGACGACCTCCAGCGAGGTGGACTTCAGCACAAGTTCCTGTGGCACGTAGATGCGTGCTCCCCCCGCCGAGATGTCGCGGCAGATACCGGCTATCCAGTCCGTTTCTCCCGCGGCTCGCAGATGTACCTGCATCTCGCAACGGTAGCGCTCGTGCTGGCGCCTCTGCTGATGACGGAAACATCCGTTGACGGTGACCACGAGCTGTCCTGTCGGCGGATAGTAGCGCTGAACCGTCGCCTCCGAGGTGTAGATACCCGTGCTGCTGCTGATAACAACCACCACGCCTGAACCCGGCTTCAGCGAACCGTCATGCACCGGCTCGTCCGTCAGATGCACCTCGATCAGCGAGCGCACAGCCTGCGCCAGCTTCCCGCGCAATGCGACGGCGCTGTTGCCCAGCTTGAATTGGATTTGTACAGGGTCGCCAGCATGAAACACGGATATCTCTCCACCGCCTGCAATGCTGTCGAAAGCATTATCGGCTTACGAGGCAGAAGAGCTCAGGTCCGAGAGTGCGCCCTCCTGCGGCACGCGCCATCTTCGCCCTGCGGCCACTGCGCGCTGTTTGTGGTGCACGAAGCGCGCGATGCGCTCCATCTGCTCCGTGTTCAGATCGGCGAAGGCGCAATGCAGGCGGTACTCCAGACGCCCATCCGCTACCGCCTCGGACACCCCAACCACCGTTAGTCGCACCTGGTCACACAGGACATCCGACAGTTCGGGAGCATCGACGCGAACGACGCTGCCCGGATCGACAGCTACCGGCGCCAGCAGGCACATCCCGCCCCCGCCGATATCCAGAACCATCCCCGCATATCTGCCGATACCCTTTCCACCCACCACCTCCACCGTGGCTGGAGTGAAGAGTTCCACCCGCGCGAATTGACGTCGCTGCAGGCGATGCAGGAGGGGCTGCCGGCGCAACCGCAGGATACCGGAACCACTGTTGTCGGCATCCATTACTTCCGTGTCCATGACATACAGCGAATCGATGGCGTTCACCGCCAGTGCCACCCTCACGCCGCGGGTGAAGCGACATCTGCCATCCGGCGATACAGGCAGGTCGACGTGCACTGCGTTGGGTTCCACCCGCCGTACCATCGTGCGCCACTGGCGAAGCCGCTCCTCTTCACTGCCTTCCAGCAACTGCAGATGGGCACACTGCCCCACGTGCAGTTCCGAAGAGGAGATAAGCCCCTGACTGCGAAGCAGGCGAATGCGATGCAGCCACCACTGGGAGTAGAGATATCGCAGGGCAAGAACGGCGATCAGGGTAAGACTGATGACGAGCGTGCCAATCCACACCCACGATTGTCCATCTGCTACGAGCGCACGCTGCCACCATGCCGGAGGCTGGTAGACAATCATACTCTCCGCCAGTACAACAAACATGCGCAATCCTCTCCTCAAAAAGAGTCCGACGGGTTCGTTCCACAACAGGAGGGAAGCGCGTTCTGTTAGAGCTACGGGCAAATCGGCAGAAAGTGGCTCAGAAGGTAAACAACCGGTAAAGCGAACAGCAGACTGTCGAACCTGTCCATTACCCCACCATGCCCCGGAAGCAGCCCGCCGAAGTCTTTCACCTGCAACTCGCGCTTCAGGGCGCTCTCGAACAGGTCTCCTGCTTGTCCGGCGGCGGTCGCAGCGATGCCAAACACCAGCGCCGACAGCGGTGACAGGCTCAACGGCACAGACACCAGCAACGCCGCGCCTGTTCCCAAAAGCACTCCGGCAACGCCACCCTCCCAGCTCTTGTGCGGGCTGAGCAGACGAGACATCGGTCGCCGCCCATACCGCCTGCCCACAAAGTATGCCGCCGTATCGCACGCCCACACCGCAGCACAGGTCATCAGTACCAGACTCAGACCATCCGACTGCCCCAGTGCACTGCGGGCACACCCGGTATCCACCACGCGCAGGCGCACCCACGCGCTGAACAGCATTCCCAGGTACAGCGCAATCAGCGCACCATAGCCCACATTCTGCCACACCGCCAGCCTGCCCCGTCGCTCTGCCTGCCACACCTCCCACCCAAACGCCATCAGCAGCGCGACGACGACCGTGGAGCGAGCGGTCATCAAAAACACTGCCTGCTCGTGAACACTCAGCCATGCGTCGAACGGCAGGTACACCGCCAGCATTGCCAGAAGCCGATTCACGCGCACCTCCGGCTGCTGCCGCTCCACCGCCGAGAGCATCTCCACCGCGCCCAGCAGAGAGAGCAACATGACCAGCGCCGTCCAGGTGCTTCCTTCAGGCAGGACGGCGTGAGGAGGTCCCACCAGTGCGAGCAGGAACACCGGAATCCCGATGAGGGCAGTCAGCACACGCTTATGCAGGTCCGACATCAGCGACCGCCCTCAACGCATAAAGGTACTCTTGCGGGGTATCGATATCGTAACCCAGCTCAGGGGGGCTTTCCACAGCACCGCAACGTATTCCCAGCAGCTGCTCGGCGCGGAGCTCGACATCAGCCACCGTCAACTGCCTGATGGCGTATCTCCACAGCACTCTGCCCCCTGCCAGCAGGGCAAGCTTCCACAGGCTCTTGCGCCGCTGCGCCACCCGGCGGATCCACTGCGCACGCTGAAGCAATCGTGCAGGGCTTACCACTGCCGCGCATCCCGCCACGAACTCGCCATCGCGCAGTCGGGCATAGGTGCTTGGCGAATTGGGAAACCGTCGGTCAAATACGTCGCGCCGCACTATGGCATAACATAGTCCTTTGTCAACAGGGCAGGCGTCCACGAACTGACGCACTGCCTCGGCAGTAACGAACGGCAGGTCGGTCGTCAGGTAAAGGGCACGCGGGTGGTCTACCACAGCCTGTAGCCCGGCAATGAGGTTCTCGTGCGCCTCCCGATGCTCGGGGACCAGCTGCACTGCCCACTTGCTGAGCCGCTCTTTCAGCACGGAATGTCCCACAACCACCACCGTACCACCACGAGCAACAGGAAGCACCGCGCTCAGGGCAATCTCCAGAAGGCTCCGCCCACCCACCCTCAGCAGTGCCTTGATCATTCCGCTCTCGTCTCCGTCGTACGAATCCGAACCATCGTCCAGCGATGCGGCGTGGGCAAACTGCGCCCTGGGAACTCGTCCGCCCGCCGTCAATACCACCGCCAGCTCTGCGTTCACGGCGCCACCACCACACGGTTCTTGCCGTACCGCTTTGCCCGATACAGGGCGGTGTCCGCCGCAGCCACCAGGTCGGATATGGTCAGACCATCATCAGGGAAGCTCGCCACGCCCACGCTGATAGTGCATCGAGTGGCAGGACCGCCTGGCACCCCCGGGAACGGCGTACGCGCCACCGTATCGCACAGGCGCTGAGCCAGCACCACCGCGGATTGCTTGTCCGTCTCCGGCAGAATGATAGCGAACTCTTCGCCTCCGTACCTGCCCACGATGTCGGTCTGGCGCACGTTACGCTCGAGCGTCTCGGCGAGAATGCGCAACAGCTCATCGCCCTGCTGGTGACCGTAGGTGTCGTTGTACCGTTTGAAGTAGTCCACGTCGATCATCAGCAGAGACATCGAGTGGTGGTAACGCAGGCAGCGGGAGACCTCCTCTTTCAGTCGCTCGTGCAGTCGCCGGTGATTCAGCAATCCGGTCAGCCCGTCGCGAACCGCCAGGTCCATCGTCTGCCGATAGAGGCGGATGTTTTCCAGCAGGATAGCAAGGTGTTCCACCAGCACACGCACCACCTCGTAGTCCGCTCGGACGAAAGGCTCCTGATGCGCCGGACGCTCCAGCACCAGCAGCCCCCAACGATAGTCGTGCACTGCCAGAGGGATGATGAACAGGTGTCCGGAGAAGTAGTTCGCCAGTTCGCGGTGGTGCTGTCGTAGTACGTCTGCAATCACCATGGGCTTCGCATAATCCACCGCCGCGCTGAATACACCTTCCACGTCCATGTAGGCAGGAAACTCTGAGCGGTCCCCCTGTGGGTACGCGCCTACAATTTGCAGGTGCGATTCCTGCCGGGCATAGCTCCACAGGCTCAGCCGCCCGAAAGGTAGCAGGCGTCGCAGCTCGTTGCCCAGCTCCTGCAGGAGGCGGTCAGGGTGCGCGTGCGCGATCAGGCGCTGATGCATGGTTTGCAGGGCGCGTATCTGCCGTTGCGCCAGATGCGCCTCGATGAACGCCCGCGCCGAGAACAGCCCGGCAGCGCCCAGCCCACAAAGCAGAAGTACCGACAGCCATCCCCACTCCCGATAGATGGAAAGCGCCGCCAGGATAGCCGGCAGAGTGACGGCATCCACAATCGCCTCGGCGCGCAGAATTGGGCGCAGGTAGGTCCGCCTTTTACCGTCCACCCACCAGAGAATCACGATGCGCACGACGCTGAAGGTCAGCGCGGCGGCAAGTACCCTTAGCCAGCCCTGCCAGCTCAACGGATACGAGGGAACGGGAAACGCCCCAAAGTGATACAGCAAACCGCTACACTGTGCAGCGATTGCCACAGCAGGCGCGTATTCCAGGATTTCACGCCGGTCACGACGCTGGTACTGCGCCAGAGAACCCGCCAGCAACCCAGCTGCTGCGCCCTCCACTGCGCCGTACAGCAGTGTGGCAAAGAACACCACTGAGCCCCCGAACCGCACCGCGCGAGGTCCCATACGGCCCACCGGTACGGACATTGTGAGAACAGCAAGCAGAAGAAGCACCAGCAGTGGGAAAGCCTCAGGTGCAGGTGGGGGCTGAAGCCACCAGCACACCACTATTCCGGCGAGCGCAAGCGCCCATATCACCCTCCCTTTGCGTTGGAGACTGCGCACGGGTCAACCGCTCCACTCGAGGCTCTTTAGCACATTATAAAGCGAAAGGGGTAAAAGTGCAAATGCCACGTAACTTGCACTCTCCTCAGGGTTCTCGTATAATCTAAGCGTTATCCGACGGGAGAGTAAACATCATGAAGAAAGTGGTACTGGTCTATTCCGGCGGGCTGGATACCTCCGTATGCATCCCGCTGATGCGTGAAGAATACGGTTACGACCACGTGATTACCGTCACCGTGGATGTAGGACAACCGGAAGAGGACATCCGTGAGGCAGCAGAGAAGGCACGCACCCTCGGCACCGAACACTACACCGTGCCCGCCAGAGAGGAGTTCGCCCGCACCTACTGCTTCGCCGCGGTGAAGGCGAACGCCAGTTACGAAGGCTATCCGGTGAGCACCTCCATCGCCCGCCCCATCATCGCAGCGAAGGCGGTGGAAGTGGCGAAGTCGGCAGGCGCGACGGCGTTCGCGCATGGCTGCACCGGCAAGGGCAACGACCAGTTTCGCATCGAGTTCACCATTCGGGCGCTGATGCCCGACGCCACCATCCACGCGCCCATCCGCGAGCGCAACATGACCCGCTCGTGGGAGATCGAATACGCGAAGTCGCGCGGAATACCCATCACCCAGAGCCTGGAGAAAATCTGGAGCATCGACGAAAACCTGTGGGGACGGTCCATCGAGGGAGGCAGGCTGGAAGAGCCGGACTATGCCCCGCCAGAGGGGATTTTCCGCTGGACGCGCAGCCCTCTGGACGCGCCGGATGCACCGCGCGAGCTGAAGCTGGACTTCGAGGAGGGTGTGCCGGTCGCCGTCGATGGGGAGCGCCTCTCCCCTGCCGAACTGATTGCGAAACTGAACCGCGTGGCGGGCGAGAACGGCGTGGGACGCATCGACATCATGGAAGACCGTATGCTGGGTTTGAAGGTTCGTGAGAACTACGAATGCCCCGCAGCCATTACCATTCTCGCCGCACACCATGCCCTTGAAGCGCTGGTGCTGACACGCGAGGAGCTGCGGTTCAAGGCGCTGGTGGACGCCGAATGGTCTCAGCTGGCATACTACGGGTTGTGGTTCGACCCGTTCAAGGAAGACCTCGAGGCATTCATCGCCAGCACGCAGAAGCGCGTTACCGGCTCGGTGTGGTTGCGGCTGTACAAGGGTAGCCTGCAGGTGATTGGGCGGAGCAGCCCCTGGGCGCTTTACTCGGAGGAACTGGCTTCCTTCGATACCACCACCTTCGACCAGCGCGAAAGCACCGGCATGGTGAAAATCTTCGGACTGCAGGCGCGCATGTATCACGCACTGCGCCAGAAGCACGAAGCACAGCGATGAGCAAACTGTGGGGTGGACGTTTCGAGAAGGGAACTGACGAGGCGGTGGAGGCTTTCACCGCCTCGATCGGTGTGGATGCCCGTCTCTGGGAGGTGGATATCCGCGGAAGTATCGCCCACGCGCGGATGCTGGGCAAGGTGGGTGTATTGACTCAGGAAGAGTCTCAGACCATCGTCGCGGGACTGCAGGCGTTGCACGAGGAGATCAGGGCAGGCAGAGTCAGCTTCAACCCGAGAGCGGAGGATATCCATTCGGAGATAGAGCGCCTGCTGACAGAGCGTATCGGCGCTGTAGCGGGCAAACTGCACACCGCCCGCAGCCGCAACGACCAGGTGGCAACCGATACGCGCCTCTACCTTCGGGAAGGCATCGACGTCCTGCGCACAGCAATCCGCGACCTGCAGGAGTGGCTGGTACACTCTGCACAGCAGCACCTGCACACAATCCTGCCGGGCTTCACTCACCTTCAGCACGCCCAGCCGGTGAGCCTCGCCCACCATCTGATGGCATATTTCTGGATGCTTCAGCGCGACCGGGAACGGCTGAGCGACTGCCGGAAGAGAGTGAACCAGATGCCGCTGGGCACCGCTGCACTGGCTGGCACCTCGTTCCCGCTGGACAGGGAGATGGTGGCGCAGGAGCTGGGATTCGAAGGCATTTGCGAGAACAGCCTGGATGCCGTGTCCGACCGTGACTTCGTGGTGGAGTTTCTCAGCGGCGTCGCCCTGTTGATGACACACCTCTCGCGCCTTGCCGAAGAGCTGATCCTGTGGAGCACGCCGGAGTTCGGCTTTGTGGAGCTGGACGACAGCGTGACCACCGGTAGCAGTATCATGCCTCAGAAAAAGAACCCGGACGTCGCCGAGCTGATTCGCGGGCGCGTGGGGCGCGTGGTGGGCGACCTGACGGGGGCGCTGGTGATGCTGAAGGCGCTGCCCCTCTCCTACAACCGCGACCTGCAGGAGGACAAGGGCTTCCTGTTCGACGCGCTGGACACCGCACGCGATGGCGTGGCGCTGATGCACCTGATGCTCAGCCGGGCACAATGGCGCACCGGGCGATTGAGGCAGGCGGTTCAGGGCGACTTCTCGAACGCTACCGACCTCGCCGACTTCCTGGTGCGCAAAGGGATGCCCTTCCGCCGGGCGCATGAGGTGGTGGGGCGAGTGGTTCAGTACTGCCTCCGAAGCGGGCGCACGCTGGAAAGCCTGCAGGTAGACGAACTGCGACAGTTCAGCGACCTGTTCGACGAAGAGGCGGTTGTGGCAATTCAGCCGGAAACCGTTCTGCAAAGCCGACGAACGCGCGGAGGTACGGCGCCGGAAGCGGTGCAGGCGCAGATCGCACGGGCGCAGCAGCTGCTGGGAGGTGATCCGCACTGAGCACACGACCATACCGCTACCTGGACGTCATCACGGTGAGCTTTGTGGTGGTGCTGCTGCTGTCGAACATTGTGGCAGTGAAGCCCGTACGGTTGTTCAACCTGTTCCAGATGGACCTCGACGCCGGCACCCTGCTGTTTCCTATTTCCTACATCTTTGGGGACGTGCTGGTGGAAGTGTATGGCTATGCCCGCTCGCGCCGCGTCATCTGGATGGGCTTCGCTTTTAATCTTTTTGCTGCGCTCCTGTTCACCATCATTGTCCACCTGCCGCCCTCTCCCGAGTGGCAGATGCAGGAGGCTTTCGCAACCATTCTGGGACAAACACCGCGCATTGTGCTCGGAAGCCTCATCGCGTTCTGGTGCGGGGAATTCGTGAACTCTTATATCATGGCAAAGATGAAAATCTGGACAGGCGGACAGTATCTGTGGACGCGGACGGTTGGCAGTACGGTGGTTGGGCAGGCGGTGGACACCGTACTGTTCCAGACCATCGCCTTCGCAGGGGTGTGGGATACGGGTCTGCTGTTGAGGGTGATCCTGTGGAACTACATGGCGAAGGTGCTGTATGAAGCGCTGGCAACGCCGCTCACCTACGCGGTGGTGGGCTTTCTCAAGCGCGCTGAGCAGGAAGACTATTACGACTACGATACCGATTTCAACCCGTTCTCCCTGCGCTCATAGTAGGGTGGCAGGAGCTGCAAGCAAAAGCCTCCCTTCCCGAAGTGGAAAGGGAGGCAGGAAGGTTGGGGAAAACCATCCAGCGACTATCCCTGCGCTGCCCGATATGCCTCGTATACCACCTCCACTGCGCGCAGTCCGTCGAAACCGGTGACCTGCAGGGGTGCCCTGCCCAGACAGGCATCGACGAAGTGCTGGAGCTCGCCCACGAATCGGTCAGGACCCACTTCCTCCAGCGGCTGCCAGTCCTCCATCCGGTTTGTCTTGTATCGGCTCTTGAAGCCGTCCCAGTAGTGTACCATTGCCGCGCCTTCCGTGCCGTACACCTCCACCACGTTGAAGCCCGCGACAAGCACCCAGCTGGCTTCCACCACTCCCATGCGTCCATCTTCGGTGGACAGCAGGGCGATGGCGGTATCTTCCACCTCACCAATGGCGGGACTGGTCTGCCGAATCACCGCCTGCACACGCGAGACCTCCCCTACCAGAAAGCGAAACAGGTCGACGCTGTGCACGCTGGTGTCCATCAGCACTCCGCCGCCAGCCACTTCCTTATCCGAGAACCATCGCTCCTCCACCCCCGTGAACGGACCCGCAAACCGGTTGCGGAACATCACCACCTCGCCCAGCTCGCCAGCGTCGATGAGGCGCTTCAGCGCCATGACGGGTGGATGGAAACGATGGCAGAAAGCGGTCATCAGTTTCACACCCTTCTTCTCAGCAGCACTGACTATCTCGCGAGCGGCATCGGGATGGTGCGCCAGTGGCTTCTCGCAGAGCACGTGCAGGCCGCGCTCGATGGCAGGCAGCGCTGCCTCGAGGTGTGCGGCGGGAGGCGTGCAGATATCCACTGCATCCAGCTCTATCTCGTTGAGCATCTGCTCCACGCTATCGAAAGCCTGCGCCCCAACCTGCCGCGCGGCGTTGCGTGCGATCTGCTCATTGATATCCACCACTGCAACGATCTGTGCTTCACGCACGCGGTCGTAGCTGGCAAGGTGCGTTCGTCCGATGCCGCCTGCTCCAATCAAACCAACGCGAAGTGTGTGGTTACTCACGGTCTCTTACCTCCTGTAGTATCGCTCGAACGTCGTCCAGGCTTTGTCGCACACCCGAGAGGGTTTCCGACATGCTCAGACACTCCACACTGGAAATGCCTCGGAATCCCCCGGCGACCAGCGCCTCGATGCATCTCCGGATGTCTATTTCGCCGTCACACACTCCAGTTCCCGCATAGGTTTCGCCCGTCGTGCTGTAATACAGGTAGCCCGGGTATCCCCGGTGAACGCGGCGCAAGTTGTTCAGATGGACAAGCGCACAGATATCGGCAATCGCCGCGCACTCGCGCACCGGGTCCAGCCCACTCAACAAAAAGGTACACAAATCGGCACTCACCCCGAAGGCTGAGGAGTGCACCTGCTGGTGCACGTATCGCAGAGTCTCGGCAGAGTTCACCACATCCCCATGCGGTTCCAGAACCACCCTGATTCCGGCTTTATGGGCGTAACGTGCCACCGAGGACACCGCTTCCACCACCATCTGCAGAGCATCTTCGTCCGCGATGCCCTCCTTCATCCTGCCCGGCAACAGGCGCACCATCTCTGCCCCAATACGCATTGCCTCCTCAACGCTTGCGTATGCCAGCTCCAGTTGCTGGTGCCTGGAGGCAGGGGCCAGATGCACAAAGTCGCTCGCAATGTCATAGGCGCACACGCACAGCCCGCAGTCGGTCAGCAGATGCAGGGGCTGTCCAACCGGTATCCAGAAATGGTCCACCAGTTCCACACAGTCCACCTGCAGGTCGCGGCAGACGTTGAGGAAGCGTTCGATGTCCATGTTGCGCCGCTGGAACTCCAGTGCAAAGCTCCACATACTGAGGCAGAGATGCGACATGCGGGCGGGTACCTCCTAAAGGTTGTACGCCGGTAGTATACCTGATATGGTTGCCCGCATCAATGACCGCAGGAGTCGCGAGACATACCACCGAATGGAAGTGGCAGGAGCCGGACGATGCAGGTGCTTACTTTTGGCGAAACGATGTTACGGCTGTCGCCGCCGGGCTACCAGCGCCTGGTACAGGCGGAACGCTTCGAAGTATCGGTGGCAGGTACCGAGAGCAACACCGCCGCCGTGCTCGCGCAGCTGGAAATATCGGTCGCGTGGCTGTCGCGCTTGCCCGACAACCCTCTGGGACACATGATAGCACAGCGCCTGCAGGCTCTGGGCGTGGATGTTACCCACGTATCATGGGACGCTGACGGACGTCTGGGGCTGTACTTTGTGGAAGCAGGCGTCACACCGCGCCCCACACGGGTTTACTACGACCGAAAAGGCTCGTGCATGAGCCGATGGAAACCGGGCGAATGGGACTGGCACAACCTTTTGAAAGGGGCAAAACTGCTGCACGCCACCGGCATCACCCCCGCGCTCAGCGACACCTGCCGGGAAGCTACCTTCGAAGCCCTGCGCATCGCGCGCGAGATGGGCATACCCGTCTCGTTCGACCTCAACTACCGTTCTCTGCTGTGGACGCCTGAGGAGGCGCGCGCGGTAATCGAAGCGCTGCTGCCTCTGGTTTACCTTCTGATTGTGTCGCCTGCTGATGCGCGCACCGTGCTGGACGTGCACGCGGAAGACATCGCTGTGGCTCAGGCGGTGCGTCAGCGCACCGGAGTGCCCATCGTTGCCACGCCGCTACGCGACCAGCAAACCGCCACCGCCGGGCGCCGTTACAGCGTGGTAGCCACTGCCGATGGGCTGATGCAGTCGGAAGGGTGCTTGTTCGAGGTAGTAGACCCCATCGGCAGCGGCGACGCCTACGATGCAGGCTTCCTGTACGGCTATCTTCAGGGTGACCTCGCGCTGGCAATGCGCTGTGCCGATGCCCTGTCCGCCCTCAAGCATACGGTGCCGGGCGATGTGTTGTGGACAACAGCGGACGAGCTCCAACAGGTTCTGCAGGGCGCACTGAGGGGCATTGTACGCTGAAAAGTGGAGAGGGATTGCCTCTCCACTTCTTCTCGAGTCCTGTAAGCGCTTCTGTCAGGGTTTCTGGGTACCCGCAGGCTGTGGAGCCGATGAGGGCGGCGGCACCCGCTCCGCGCGCATCCGTTCCTGGTATTTGCGCTCCCACTCAATCTCCTTCTGCACCAGGTCCTGCCTGCCCATCTGCTTGTAGATGCTCTTCAGCTGAGCATGGACATCCGGCTTGTCCCAGGCGATTTTGCCCACTTCCTCGTACTGTTTGATCGCAAGGTCATGCTGCTTCTCCTTTCGGTACAGCTCCGCCAGCATCAGGCGCAACTGGATGCTCTCGAGGCGCTGCAGGGCGTTCTGCCATGCGGTGATGGCGGACTCGCGTGCCTTCTTGCGAGCCGGTTCTGCCAGCCCCGGCAGCTCCGACTGTGTGCGATACAGTGACCCCAACACCACCATGCCTTCTGCCGAGGGGAACTCCTTCGACGCCTTCTCAAACGCCTCGATCGCTTTGTTCAGAGCGGCCGTGTACTCGGGAGTGCCCGCTTTGGTGCGCAGCTCCTCGAGGGTCTGGAACGCCTGCAGCTCGGGATCGAGTATCTCCACCTTGGCAGTGCGACGCAACTCCGTCAGGTACTGCTGCCACCGCGCGTTGCGTCGGGTCTCCACGTACTGTTTTGCGTACTCTTCCTTCTTCTTGTCGAAGTCAGCAGGCACGTTTGGCTTTACCGAGTCGAGACGGATGATGTGGAAACCGAACTGAGTCTTCACCAGGTCGCTGATCTGCTTGGGTTGCAGAGCCTCTACCGCTTTGGCAAACTCCGGCACAAACATCAGCGCCACCTGCGAGCGCGGGATGTCACCGAGGCTTCCGCCCGTCTGCTTACTGCCTGGGTCGTCCGAGAACTCTCTGGCGATTCGGGCGAAATCCCTCCCCGCTTTCAGCTTCTGCATAATCTCTTCCGCCCGTTTGCGCGCCTGTTCCTCGGTGCGCTTGTCGGTGCTGATGAGAATGTGGTGTATCGTTAGCAGATCGTAGCTGCGCTTCAGCTCCTCGTCCGAGGGATTGGGTACCTTCGCCACCTTCTCGGTCAGCTTCTGGTGGAGCAGTGCCTGTCGAATCAGCGGTCTGCGCGGTTCCCAGCTCTGCTTCAGCTCCTCGCGCCATGCCGCAAGGCTCTTGCCCATCGAGTTGCGGATGACCATCTCGAACTGCTGGTCGGTCATGTCCTTGCCCTGTGCGGCGCGCTCGCGCTCCTGCTTCACCTGTTCATCCACGAGTTTGTCGATCTCGCGGTTCAGATCGCGGTCGGAGATGGAGATACCCTCCTTTTTCGCCGCCTGCGCAATCAGCGCCTGAGTAATCTGCTCTTCCAGTACCTCCGCGCGTACACCGATGGCTCCCATCGCGTCCCCGGTCAGCATCAGGCGTTCACGCGAGCGGTCTTCCACCTGCGCCTCGAACTGATCGCGCGGGATAGGCTCGTTATTCACTTGTGCTACGGTGCGTGCTGCTCCTTCACCGCCGGTTGGTCCGCCGGTTGGCACCGCAGCAAAGTAGGTGATCAGGCTGGCAGCGATGACGAAAACGAAGACCAGCGATATCGCCTGAAGCTTCTTCGCGAACCCTGTGCGGATGTTGCGCAGGGAGAGCAAATCGTCGTCGGGTGTTTTCGTGCGCTTGGGCACGTCGTTCTGTCTTGCCATCTTGCATCTACTCCTCAATCCATTCTCTGAGTGCTTGCAGACACAGACGCGATGCGCGTTCGCTGTCGCCGTCGATGCGCGCGTGTGTCTCCAGCGAAATCCAGCCGGTGTATCCGTCCTGGCGCAGGGCTTCGAACTGCCCGGCGTAGTCGATAGCGCCTACTCCCACCACCACGAAGCGCACCGTGCCGTCCACCAGCACGCCATCCTTCACGTGCACGTGGACGACGAGGTCGCGAACGGCGTTGTAGCCATCAGGATAGGGCGTTTCGCCGGCACACAGGGCGTTACCCGGGTCCCAGCAGAGACGCAGGTGCGGCGACCCCACCGCCCGCGCCACACGTGCCACCTCGGCACCCGTGCCCAGATAGCAGGCGTGCTCGTTCTCCAGAGCCAGAACCACGCCCTTGCGCTCGGCGACCTTCACCGGCTCGGCAAAGGAATCGACGATGCGTTTCTCGATCTCCGGTGTCAGCTCGCCGCGCTTCCAGAACGAGAACACGCGGATAATCGGCGTCTCGAAAAAGTGCGCCAGGTCCATACAACGATGCAACATGTCCATCTGCTCGCTGAGGTCGCGCGGCGTTGCCAGATGCATCGGTCCCTTCACCTCGGCGCCTTCCTCATACAGGTCGCACTTGTAAAACGGCGAGGCGATACTGGAAACCTGAATACCGTTCGCATCCAGCAGCTTCTTGGCACGGCGGGCAGTGGCGTCGTCGATATCGGCGATGTTGACGTTCCACACGCCGCGCAGCTCCGCGCCCCTGACGCCGTATTCACCCATCACCCTGACTGCATGTTCCAGGTCCTGCGATATTTCGTCTGTGATAACCGAGAGTTTCATCTTGTCCCCTCCAGCGTGACGTCCTTCATCCGCGTGGGCATCACATGCTTTCACAGCCCCTATTTTATCGTCACCTTCCCCTGCCAGGTGTTGCTCAAGCCCGCCGCATTGTATGCCCGTATCGTTACCTGATGCTCGCCCCTGGAGAGCTGTTCAGAGCGGAACCGGAAAGATTCCAGGGGGCTGTCAAACACGCCGTCGGCTGCCTCCGCCGCAAGCCACTCCCCTGCGCCGATGCGCACCTGTACGGAGGTCACAGGCACTAATTTCTGTAAGACAAAGCCCGATACCTGCACCGTTGCGTCCGGCTCCACCCGAACGCCATCCTGCGATGGCACCACGATCACCGGTTTGCTGTTGCACACCACTATCGGCTCGGAGATCGCCTCGGCGGATAGGGCATCGGAGGCGTTGGAGGGACGATCCATCGCCACCACTCGCAGACGATACACCCCGTCCTTCACCGACTTCGTGTCCCACTTGCGTGAGGTGGACGTCTGCGGCGGAGTGGGAGGTGGAACTTCCGACTCCCTGCCCGCCTGCGATTGTGCCCGTACCTGTTCCTGCATGGCGGCACGCACCTGCGGAAGGTCTCGCTCTGCGGTTGCCAGGATCTGCGCCTTCACGTCCGCGGGGATGGTCGGGTCGTTGTCCACCTGCTGACGCAAGTCTGCCATCATCTCCTCCACTGTGGGCACCTGTTCGTCCGCCGATGCCTGTTGACCCGCTGGCTTCTGCTGAGACGGACGCGGTTCAGGCGGCGTGTTTCCTCTGCCCGATGTCGCAATCTCCTGCCACTCGCGTTCGCCTTCGGCACGGTAGTAAACGCGGTAGCTCAGGGTGTCTTTGTCCGGATCGTCCGCCTGCCACTCGATGGTCTGCTCTCCCGACAGCATAGCTCCGCCCTTTGGCGCACGGATGGTCACCCGCGGCGGCTGATTCTGCGTGCGATAGTAAAGGGTTACCGACAGCAGACGAGGACTGACCTGCGCGTTGCGCGTGCGCAACACCGCCCGATACTGCACGTAGCGCGCCGGCGGGCTGGTGATACGGTCGCCCGGACTGGTCAGAGGACTGCTCCAGTCGCTCCAGCTGGCGTCGGGTTCGGCGACGTTTCCGCTGCGCGTGCTGATTTGGAGGGAGGTGCCTTCCGGTGTCTCCGCCAGCCAGTACAGCGCTCCCCAGCGAGCCGGGTATCGGGCATCATGCACCGCCGAAGTGTACAATCCTTCCCAGCCATCCAGCCGTGCCGTGTATATCTCGCCGCCGTTTGCCGTGCCCAGCCACAGCGTATCGCGCCACCACACCCCGGTGGCGAAGTCCACGTCCAGCCGGTTCTCCACCAGATTCACCCGGTTGTCCGGGAATATCTGGTACAACACACCGCTACCGGACGCGAAGACGCTGCCGTCCGGAGCCGGGATGAACGCCAGGACGGGGTTGTCACTGCGTTCGATAAGCGTCCTGGTGCGTCCGTCGGCGTACAGGCGGATGACCTGCTGGCGCGACTGCAACGCCACCAGCACCGAACCATCCTGCCATACCTGCAGGGCAGACACCGCGCCATCGCCGAAGTCGCGCACCGCCTGTGCGGAATTGTCGGGCAGGATGCGCCACAGCATGGCACTATCGCCCGTGCCCACGTATACCGTGCCATCCCCGCTTACAGCCAGCGCGGTGACGTGGTTCTGTCCCGTCTGCAGAAGGCTGGTCGCCTGACCATCACGCAGTTCGTATACGATACCAGCACTGCCGCCCGCTCCTACCAGAACGGAGTCGCGGCCACGACGCACCGCACACACCGGATAGCTCTGTTCGAGCTGCGCCACCTGCTGGAACTGGCCGCTGGAGGAGACGCGATAGATGCGCCCACGCGGCGACGTGCCAGCCAGCCAGCCATCGCCGTCGGAAAGGAGCCAGTGCACCTCCAGTTCCGGCAGGCGGCACAGCGCAGACACCTTCCCGTCTGAATGCACGCGCAGGATTTCTCCCTCATGTCCCGTGCCCGCAAGCAAGCCATCCTCGCCAGCAGGAAGCAGGCTCCAGACAAACGGTCTGCCGGTGTCCAGCGCCCGCGCCAGCGACAGGGAAAGACGCACATCTCCTTCCGAAGACGCTGCTGTTCGATTGAAGAACCCCTTGGCGAAGTCCGCTTGCTCCGTTTGTGTCCAGACCTGCGCAGCACGTGCTACCGGTTTCTCTTCCTTTTCAGCAGTGTCCCGCGCCGTGCCCCTGCCCTCTTGCCCGGACGGCGCTGACGCTGTGCTACCACCCTGTGCAGGGTTCGGGCTTTGCCGGGATTGCTGGCTCAGAGATACCACCTCCGCGAAAGCCTGAATATCCTCCGTGACTGTGTCTCCATCCAGCATCGCTGGCACGCCCGGAGGCGCAGGAGGAGGCGGTGCGTCTGGCGGAAGCGATTCGGCAGGGGGCGGCATTCGAGGCTCGGCAGGGCGCGTTTCAGACGAGTCCCTTCGCTGAACGTTCAGTATCAGTGTTTGCGTGCCGCTGACCACCCACTCGGTTGGCAGTACCAGCTTGATCTCGTCTCGTTCCAGACGCAGGGCACTGCTCTTACCCGAGCGCATCAGCGCGCCCATGGTGGGCGGAAGCTGGCTAAACCTCTCCCCGCCGATATTCACGGTAGTGGTTGGCAACAGCAGGCGCACCACCAGATCGTTGTTGCGCTCGCGCTCCAGAAAGCGGTTGACCATCTGCCTCAGGCTGGTGGGAGGCGCCTGTTCCGGAGCGGTGGTGCGAATCACCAGCCCGGGCAGCAAAGTCAGTGAAGGCGCCAGACCGCCACGCACCTGCAGGGTGTAGCGTCCGCTGCGCAGGCTGGGCGGCAGGGTCAGGCTCACACTGCGGGTCACTGGCTCGCCGCGATAGGGTTTCAGCACCACCCCCAGCTCCACCGTCTCGCCCGGTTCGTAGCGCCCTCTCCGGACGAACACCCGCTCGATGGTGGCGGTTTGCCGTCGGCTCTCAATGCGCACACGCAGGTTAACGTTGCGGATTGGCACCGGGTAGAAGGGGTTCGCCGTGAGGATGTTCATCAGGCTGTCGAGGTCAGCGGTGGCGCTGCCCGCGATGTCCACATCGTCAAACACCACGTTTTCGCGGGTGATGGTGCCCACCTCGTCCGCACTGACGCTCATCTGCACCCGCGCCAGCGAGTCGCCGGGCGTTCCTCGTATCTGCGACAGCGTTTCATACGCCACCAGCGACACGAGTTGCCCCGTCAACAGCGGATGCTGAACCACCTGCGCATGGAAACGACGCTTGCGACCGGTAGCCACATCCTCCACGTCCACCGCTACAGGCACCATCGCCGGACGCCTGCCCAGCTCCCCCGCCACCGAGAAGAGCCTGTCCTGCGTTGCCCTGCCGATGACGCTCACCGGTGCGGCAATCTTCACTGACCTGGAATAACTCGGCACCACATCGAAGACGTACGCGCTGGTGAGAGGCGCCTCAATCGCCCCAATGCCCATGAAGGGATGCCCGAATATCAGCACGCGGTCACCGTCGCGGTAGGTCACCGTGCCGATGGCGCTCACGTCCACATCACCGGTCACCAGCGCCACTCCCACTGCCGAGCCGGGCTGAAGAGGAGGCACCTGTCTCGCCAGATTTTCGGCGCGACCCGGCCCGGGCATGGCAAACATGTTGTAGGGTTGAAGCAGAGCGTTCAGCCGCTGAACGCCACGTGCGGAAAGCCCACTCACCATCACCGGCACGGGTGTGCGCGTGAACACCAGTTCGCCCTCCCCGGCGGGTGGAGCGTTGTCCGGACGGATGATAATACGTTTACCGCCAAAGGTCACCGTTTGCGGTTCCGCCTGCGCGCGCACCATTCCGGCAGGCTCTCTGGGCAGACGAGGGTCCAGCGCCTCCAGCATATCCTCGATCGGCGTCACCAAACACTGCGGTTCCTTCGGGAACCCCCAGAAGGTCATGGACACCGCCCCAGCCAGCCTGCCGTTGATGTAGATGGGGCTACCGCTCATGCCCGCAGCGATGTTCACTCCGCGCGAATGGAGAGGACCCCCCACCATCCTGATGAAGATGAGGTCATGCCCCACGTTCGCTTTGGGCAACACGCCCAGCACTTCCACCTCGAAACGCTCGATCTTGGTTCCCTGAAAAACGGTCAAGCCATAGCCCTTCATGCCGGGCTTCATCTCGCGAACGCGGATAATGGGCGGGGAGCACATCGCCGAGGTGGCGAACAGAAGCAGGCTCACAAGCAGGGTGAGCAGGGGGATAAGACACTTCCGCATACGACGGGGACCCTCCTCTGGTTGAACCGTGTGTGGAACAAGACAGCAACTCATGGCGACGGTGCAGCAACCTCAGCCGAGACTCCGGCGCGACGCGCCTGATCTGCCAGCTTCTCTGCATTGGTGCGGTTGCGGTAGACACCCAGCTGCACGCGAAACACCTTTCGCCCGCCCAACGTGTCGGTGACCACTGCAGCCGACAGTCCTCGTTCGGCGATCGCGCGCACGGCGGCATCGGCTTCCTCGCGGGTGTCGAAAGCATCGGGCAGGCGCACCCGATAGAGTACATCTGCCGCGGGCGCACTGCCGGACACAGCGCCCGACGGGACAGGTTCGTCGTTCAGAAGCTGTGGCACCTGCACACCGCCCGTCGACGGAGCCGGCTCGCTGGCAGGGCGCGAGGGGGCGGGCGGGGATGGCGCAGGCGCCCAGAGATTGGCAGGCGGTGGAGGTACGGATGGCTGGTCTTCCAGCGTAACGGACGGCTCCGGTTCCTCGGTGGGTACGTTGTTGTCGCCGGCAGCGCCATTTCCAGAAGGAATAACCCGAACGGTATCGGGCAGGGTTGCGGGAGTGACCTCGCGTATTTGCACGCCTGCCAGCTTGGGCGCACCCGGCGGGCTGAGCACAGGAGCGGTCGGAGGCACGTTCACGGCACCAGCCGTAGATGGCACAGAGACGGTGCTGGAAGTTGCCGGAGATTGCGCCTGCCGTACGCGGTGCAGCCACGGACCGATCAGGTAGGCTCCGGCGAAGTAACAGAGCACCACACACGCCGCGCCCAGCAGCACGAACAGAATGCGCTGCCACAGGTCGGATTGCCCGCTGTTTGTCCCGGAGTAACGCATGGCATTCCCCTCCCACTACCTGCACGAGAAGGGGCAGTGATACTGCCCCTCGGCTTCACTCATCTACACCATGTTACGCGATTCCCGGCTCGGTGCGAAGTCGCTTGGTGATCGGCGTGCGCGGCGTCGCCTCTGGCTGTTCGGACGTTTGCTCCCCTTCGCTTTCAGGGCGCGTCGAGCTCCAGGTATTAATCGGCTCCGCAGGCTGAGCGCCCTCCATCAGCGCCAGGAACTCCTCGCGCTCGATGGTCTCCTTCTGCAGAAGCACCCGCACCACCTCGTGCATCTTCTCGTCGTTGGTGGAGAGGATGTCTACCGCGCGCCGGAAGCACTCATCAATGATGGCGCGTACTTCCTGGTCTATCGCGTAGGCAACCTCCTCGCTGTAGTTCCTGTCCTCCATGATGTCGCGCCCGAGGAACGGGTTGCCATGTCGCCTGCCGAAGGTCAGGTTCCCGAGCTTCTCACTCATACCGTATTCGCAAACCATGGCGCGCGCGATCTCGGTGGCGCGCTCCAGATCGTTGTTAGCGCCGGTAGTTGCTTCGCTGTAGACAATCTTCTCCGCGGCGCGCCCGCCCAGCAGTGTGGTGATTTCGTCCAGCAGTTGCGCCCGCGTCAGCAGATAGCGGTCTCTCTCCGGCAGCTGTAGCGTATAGCCCAGCGCCCTGCCGCGCGGAAGGATGGTGACCTTTTGCACGGGGTCGGCGTTGGGCAGCAGCTCGCCCACGATAGCATGACCAACCTCGTGGAAGGCGACCATTTCGCGCTCTTTCTCACTGATGAGTTTACTGCGCCTTTCCGGACCGGCGATGACTCGTTCGATGGCGTCATCAAAGTCCGACATATCGATGCGCTGTTTGTCCCGCCGTGCAGCCAGCAGAGCCGCTTCGTTCACCAGGTTGGCGATATCTGCCCCGGTGAAGCCGGGCGTACGGCGAGCCAGTATTTCGGCGTCCACGTCATCGGCGATCGGCTTGCCTTTCAGGTGCACCTTGAAGATGTCGCGTCGCCCGTTCACGTCGGGGGCGTCCACCACGATGCGGCGGTCGAACCGTCCAGGGCGAAGCAGAGCCGGGTCCAGCACGTCGGGGCGGTTGGTGGCTGCCAGCAGGATGACACCGGCGTTGGGGTCGAAACCGTCCATCTCCACCAGCAGCTGGTTGAGCGTCTGCTCGCGTTCATCGTGCCCTCCGCCCAGTCCGGCACCGCGCTGGCGTCCCACCGCGTCGATCTCATCGATGAAGATGATGCAGGGGCGGTTCGCTTTGGCGGTATCGAACAGGTCGCGCACGCGCGACGCGCCCACACCGACGAACATCTCCACGAAGTCGGAGCCACTGATGTGGAAGAATGGCACGCCCGCCTCTCCTGCGATAGCGCGAGCCAGCAGCGTCTTGCCGCAGCCGGGAGGACCGAGCAACAGCACCCCTTTGGGTATCTTCGCGCCCAGCGCCTGAAACTTCTTGGGGTTCTTCAGGAACTCCACAATCTCCTGAAGCTCCTCCTTCGCTTCCTCGATGCCTGCTACATCATCGAAGGTCACTTTAGGCACGTTTTCGGAAGCGCGCTTGGCGCGGCTGCGCCCGAAGGAAAGCGCCTGATTGCTTCCTGCCTGCATCTGGCGAAGAATGAGAAACCAGAAGAAGACCACCAGCACCAGCGGCAACACCATGGGCAGCAGTCCCTGCAGAGCATCCGAGAAGACCGACCGTCGGAATGTGAAATTGACCCGCTTCTGCTCCAGCTTGCGGTGCAGGTCGGTACGCGACTCCGGGGTGTCGGGAAGAACCACATAGTAGCGCGAGCCGTCGTCTGTCTGGAACTGGAAGGTGTCTTTGTCGAACTCGCCCTGCAGAACCCGGTCTTCCTCCAGCAGGTCAAGGAGACGTTTATACTTCACCTCTTGTGGCGAGTCGAACGCGCGGAAGGGTCCGCCGCGTACGACAAGGTAGAATGCCAATCCCAGAAAAACAAGCACTAAGGCGTTTCGCAGGCTGCGATTCAAGTCTTCCTCCTCTTAGCGCCTTTCCTCGTTTAGCGCCGTTGCGTTGAAATTATACCACATCGAAATCTGTCTATTGACTCTGTTACCATCCTCCGCTGGGTTGCGCCCGCAGATGAACGGTCTGTTCCGTTTCAGATGTACAGCGCACCCGATCCGCCAGACAGATGCCCACTACCCAGACGATACCCTCGTCGTCGCAAACGATCGGAAGGCACCGACGTAATGAAGGGGGCACCTTTCGGTCTATAAAGATATCGGAGAGTTTACGATGCCCCGATAGCCCCAGAGGCTGAAGCCTGTCGCCCTGCCGCCAGCTGCGCACCACAAGGCGCCCACGAATCTGCGAAGCGTCGCACCACACTTCCCAATTATCTCGACGCCACTGAGATGCATCCGGTAACGCCGAGTACTCGGCATACACTGTGACATGTACGCAGGGGACAGGTGTCGTTCCGGGTAGCTGCACCACCATTTCATACGCGGTGGTAACCTCTCCGCGTTTCACCATCGCCCTCAGCGTGCGCTTACCGACCGCTACGCGCACGTTCCCGCCATGCAGGGTGACACCGCACTGTCCGCCGCTGTTCATCGCCTCGCGCAGGCGTTCCACCTGTTCGAACTGCAGTTCCCTGCCCTCCGGCGATAGCTCCCTTACCACGTAGCGGATGACCCGCCTCTGCAAAGCCGGTGGCTTACCAGCCAGCCACTCCAGCGATACCTGCCATTCCTGATCGCTACGGCGCAGGGTGAACGTCGGCTCCAGCAGGCGCAGGTAGTCCTTCCACCACTGCTCCTCGTCGTGTGCCAGCACAGACAGGCGTTCGATGGCGGAATCGACGCCGGAGTTCAGCAGGCGCAGCTGGGGCAACACCACGTGCCTTATGCGATTGCGGCTGTAGCGCTCGTCGAGGTTGGAAAGGTCTTCCACAGAAGGCAGGTTTTGCATGGTGCAGTATGCTCTGATCTGCTCGCGACTGATATGAAGCAGGGGGCGAACCAGCCTTCCACGCCGCATGGGCATTCCAGCGAGACCATCTATGCCTGCGCCCCGAACCAGATTGAGCAACACCGTCTCTATCTGATCGTCGCGGGTATGTCCCAGAGCGATGACATCCGCCTCGACGGCATCCGCCACCTCTTCGAGGAACGCATAGCGAACCTCGCGCGCTGCCATCTCCACGCTGACGTGCCGTTCCTGCGCCTGCCGCAACACCTCCACCCGGCGCGAGAAGAAGGGCACACGCCAGTCGGCGCACACCTGCCGACAATGGGCTTCATCGGCGTCGCTGTCAGCACCGCGCAGGGCATGGTTGAGATGCGCCGCCGACACCTGCAACCCCCAGCTTTCCCGCAGGCGACAGAACAGGTGCAACAGCGCGGTAGAGTCTGCCCCTCCGGAGAAGGCGATCAGAACCTTTTGCCCCTGCAACACCAGAGACCGTTCCTGTAAAGTGCGCTCGACAACGGGGAGCAGGTCCATAGCCCCTCCGGGTATCAGCGGCTGCCCACACGGTAGCCAGCTTCTGCCAGTACCTGCAGATGTTCCAGCTTATCGATATCCACGCCGATTTCGGCGTAGTCGGTGGGGATTTCCTGAGCAGAGGCGCTCATCAGCTGTTCCACACGGCGCTTGATGTGCAGAACAGACAGCCACCGCGGGGAGAGCAGTTTCGCCAGCACGACGCGCCCGATGATAGCCGGTCCCAGGATCTTCGCCATGCCCCACACCGATTTCCGCGCAGCAAATGCCCGACGCAGAAGCTCGGCTTGCCGGTGTACCACCCCCGCCCGCACCAGCAGGAGATTGCCGCCGGTGAATGTGCCCTCGCGCAGGCGAAGCGCGGTGCGCGGCATGTGGGGAAAGCGCTGTTCGCACAGGTCCAGCGGGATGATGGGGTAGCACATGTCCGCTCCCGACCGCAGGCTTCGTCGTACGAAATCGGCAACTGCCTCGGGAGTCAGGAACGGCGTATCGGCGGTGGCGTACAGGATAAACGACTCGTCGGGCGCCAGCGAAGTTGCCTGCAGGACGTTCTCCACGAAATCGCCACTATCGGGCAGGGAGTGACATCCCGCTGGCGGGGTGACATCGCCCACGACGGTGACTTCCTGCACGCAGTGGCTATCGCGCAGTGCTCGCACCACGCGCGCGAGCATGGTTTCACCCTCGATTTGAAGCAGGGCGCGGTTGGATACGCCGGTCGCCGCGATCAGGTCAGGCTTGCTTTTGCCGCCTGCCAGCACCACAGCGGTCACTCTGGGGGAGTCCAAGGCGCAAGACCTCAGCAAGAAAAATGGAGCGGGAGACGGGATTCGAACCCGCGACCTTCTGCATGGCAAGCAGACGCTCTACCAACTGAGCTACTCCCGCTCGTGCCCTCTGGGTTGGAGTGGTGGGCGAGAGGAGACTCGAACTCCTACGCCTTTCGGCACCAGATCCTAAGTCTGGCGTGTCTACCAGTTTCACCACTCGCCCTATCGGACGTTTGCACTATAAATTATACGGCAGGTCGCTGCAGATGTCAAGAGGCGCGGAGGGTGGCGAGAGGAATCTTACTACTGGGCAACGAGGGTGTGATGGCGAGCCTGCATCAGCACACGACAGGCACACTGTGTCATTGCGAGCCTGCCTTCAGGCTGGCGAAGCAATCCCCTGCGGCCCGCGGTAGGCGA
>OGCI01000707.1_pt1 | contig 33960 bp, 28 predicted proteins | sample 1570021 | NCBI WGS metagenome assembly OGCI01 (sample SAMN06264664, study PRJEB24512) | hot springs metagenome | isolation source: Hot spring water | place: South Africa: Tshipise | collected 2015-06-21 | reverse complement strand
CTTAGCCTTTGCCGCCCATGAGACGGCCCGGCGTCGCTGTTTCTTGCAACAGAAGCAGGTTATCCCGGAGTTCCCGGCCGCGCCACACCAGAGGAGGGGGGCACGGCGGCAGTCAGTCCTTGTAGGGGTCGTATTCGTCCTCGCCGGCCATCACCACGCCGATGGGCCGCAGCACGTGAAGGATCTCCAGAGTGTCCCGATGCGCGTCCAGCACGGTTTCCAGCTTGCGGTAAACCATCGGGGCTTCGTCCGTTCCAGCTCCGCGAAGCTCCACCCCGAATCGGCGGACCGCCTCTTCCATCTCCCGACGGCTGATCTTTCCGCCCGTGCGCTGTTTGGTGCGCCAGTTCATCTTTCCTGCCGCCTGGGTACGGCTCATGACCCGCCCTGCGCCATGACAGGACGAACCAAATGAAATCCGCATCGAGGTCTCAGTGCCTGCCAGTACCCATGAGGCGGTCCCCATACTGCCCGGGACCAGCACAGGTTGTCCAATAGACCGGTATGCCTCTGGAATGGCTGGAGATCCGGGGCCAAAAGCGCGTGTGGCGCCTTTTCTATGCACGCACACTTTGACTTTTTCGCCATTTACCTCGTGAGTCTCGATTTTCCCGATATTGTGGGCAATATCGTAAACCTGGCGTAAATGCCAGTTTTTCACTTTTCCTCTGAGCACTTCCTCGAATGCCTGACGGGCGTGATGTGCCAGAATTTGACGATTCAGGAAGGCATAGTTGGCAGCGGCGCGCATGGCTCCCAGGTAAGCCTGTCCTTCGGGGGAATCCAGCGGGGCACAGACCAGTTCCCGGTCTGGTAACTGGATGCCATAACGCCGCACCGCGGCCTGGAATTCCTGTACATAATCAGAGCAAATCTGATGTCCAAAACCCCGCGACCCACAGTGGATGGAAAGCACCAGACACCCCTCAAACAGTCCCATTGCACTCGCGGCTTCGGCATCGAAAATTTGATCAACCACTTCTACTTCCAGGAAGTGATTGCCCGCGCCCAGGGTGCCCAGTTGTTCGCGTCCTCGTTCTTTTGCGCGTGGGCTCACTTTTTCCGGTGCAGCGCCTTCGATGCAGCCATTTTCTTCTGTGAATTCCAGATCCTGTTCGGTTGCCATTCCCTGCTTGAGCGCCCAGCGCGAGCCTGACCGGCAGGCTTGATCCAGTTCTTTGTCGCTCAGGTGGAGCGCTCCGCGTGTACCAACTCCGCTGGGACAGTGGTGGTCAAGCGCGGCAACAAGTGTATCCAGATACGGTTCGACTTGCTCAAATGCAATGGTGGAAGAGAGCAGGCGTACCCCGCAGTTGATGTCGTAACCAATTCCCCCCGGGGAAATGACCCCGTCGGGATAGCGGGTTGCCGCTACGCCGCCAATGGGAAAGCCGTAACCCTGATGCATGTCAGGCATCACCAGAACGCGTCCAACCAGACCGGGAAGGGTGGCGACATTCACCGCCTGTTCAATGGAGGCATCTTGAAGGGCTTTTTCCAGTAAACGGCGTGTGGCAAAAACGCGTACCGGTACACGCATTCCGGAACGAAAGGTTTGGGGAATTTCCCACTCGTAATCGCTGATCTTTTGAAAAGTCTGGAGGGTAATCATCTTTCACCTCCTTTATACATCGAACGTAATGGTGGCTTCCAGAAGCCCGTTTAATGATTGAATCGCCAGGTTATGGAAGGTAACCGCTTTAATCTCTTTGGAAATGGATTTCAAGGGCAGACATTTCAGTTGAACGCTCAGGCTCTTCTCTCCAAAGATCATGTAAAACCTGTGGGCTACTTTTCCTTTCTCCAGCAGATAAAGAAGTTCTGAAAGAAATGCCACCAGCAGAGTTTCGGGGTCTTCACCCGTCACAGTTAACTCTATTTCTTCTATGGGTGCGCTCAGCGATTCAGCGCCCATTAACTGGTACATTCCTTTTGCGGCTTGTTCAAAAAAAGTTGGTAAGTCCGGTGCCCAAACCCTGAGCGACCAATCGGCAGTATGTTCAATTTCTTCAAAGCCAATCGGAGTTTTTGGAGTACTTGCCATATTATAATTATAAAGTATGAACCTTCCCCTTGACCGCATTGAATTTCTGCTCAGGCAGTGGCTGGAAGGGTGGATGGATTCCTCCAGCGAGGATTTTCGAATTCGTTTTCTTCAGGAAATGGAGCGGGCTCTGCCACTGATTCTGGCAACCCAGCCACAGGATGTTCCTGGTGAGCCCAATGTCCTTTTATGGATTGGAGTTTCCCCGTTGGTGAAATCCCATCTTCAGGGCAACCCGGCGGTGATGAATGACCTGGTGTTTTCGCTTCAGCAGGTTGCCAGGGAGCAGGGGGTGCAGGTGCATTTTGCTGTTCAGTTTGTGGAAGATCCCACCTTAAAACCAGCAGATGTCTGGGTGGATTGGGATTTGCCGGATCAGGGGAACAGCACCCGGGCAATGCCTAACCCACTTACGGATCAACCGAAACAAAAAGGAAAGCGGGCTTACCTTATTATTCAGGGGGGCAAAATTTTTCCTCTGGAACAGAGTGTGGTCAATGTGGGGCGGATGAAGGATAATCACCTGATTCTGGATGATCCCAGAGTTTCGCGTCACCATGCTCAGATTCGGCACAGCCCGGAAGGGTTCATGCTGTTTGATCTAAATTCTACGGGTGGTACTATGGTGAATCATATTCCGGTGCATCAGTGGATTTTAAAACCCGGGGATGTCATCTCTCTGGCAGGGGTAACGCTGGTGTATGGAGAGGATGAGCAAACTGCTCCAGAGGAAGATACAGCCGATACCACCACCCTTTCGAAGGGAAGTGCAACTGCATGATCGGTATCCTCTTTCTACTGCTTCGCCTTGTTCTGGTGGTATTGCTGTATGCCTTTTTGCTCTGGGCGCTTTACATTTTGTGGAGCGATTTGCGCATGCAGACACTTGCGTTACAGGCGCCGCAGATTCCTCCCGTGACGCTGGAAGTGACCAACTTACTGGAAGAACAACCTGCTACGTTTGACATTCCGGAAATTCTTATCGGGCGCAGTGCCGCGGCAAACTACACCATTCGAAATGAAACCGTGTCTTCCCAGCATGCTCGCCTGTCTTATCACCATCATCAGTGGTGGGTGGAGGATTTGAAATCCACCAACGGCACTTTCTTGAATGGGGAGCGTGTGGTTTCGCCCACGGTGGTGATGAATGGCGATGAGTTACGCTGTGGTCAGGTAAACATTCGGGTAACCCTGAAAGAACCTCAGAAACAACCATCCAGGAGGAAATGATGGAAGAACATGCTCCGGTTTTAGGTGTCATTGGCGGCTCTGGACTTTACCAGATGTCGGGTTTGTCGGATATCCAGCAGATTGAAGTTGATACGCCATTTGGCAAACCCAGTTCGCCGATTGTCATGGGTACGCTGGAAGGCAAAAAGGTGGCTTTTCTGGCGCGTCATGGTATCGGTCATGTATTTTCTCCCAGCGAGGTGAATTACCGTGCCAATATCTATGCCCTGAAAATGCTGGGGGTCAGGCAGGTGATCAGCATCAGCGCCTGTGGTTCCCTGCGGGAGGATTACGCTCCCGGGCATATTGTCATTCCGGATCAGATTTTTGATTACACCCATAAACGAGCGCGTTCTTTCTTTGGGGATGGACTGGTAGCCCACGTGGGTGTGGCTGACCCGGTATGTAAAGACCTGTCTCGTCAGGTGTTTGAGGCGGTCGTTCAGGTGGGAGGAACGGCCCATTTTGGTGGCGCTTTGATTACCATTGAAGGCCCGCGCTTCTCTACCCGTGCCGAGTCCAATGTATACCGTTCGTGGGGAATGTCAATCATCGGGATGACTGCATCTCCGGAAGTGTTTCTGGCGCGAGAGGCGGAAATGTGCTATGCCATTATGGCACACGTCACCGATTACGATGTCTGGCATGTCAGTGAAGCCCCGGTCACTGTGGAAATGGTCATTCGCACCTTGCTCCAGAATACGGAGATTGCCCAGCAAGCCGTTCAGGCATTGATGCCGCATCTGCCGGTACCGTGCCAGAGTGGGTGTCAGAGTGCTCTCGCCGATGCGTTAATTACCGCACGGGAACGCATTCCTCAGGAAACCCGGGAAAAATTGAATCTGTTGGTAGGACGTTATCTCTCGTGAATCGTTCAGCGGTGCCCTTCCCTTCGCCCGTAGAAAGGGTACAAAGGCGTTTGCTTTTACTGGCAGGTGCATTTCTGCTGGTATATGCCATTTTGCTGACTCTTGCCCCAGCAGTGAAAGTCCGGGGAGAAAGTTTTCCTCTGGAGTGGAAACACTGGCTGGGTTGGGTTATCTGGGCAATCGGGTTTGGCACCCTGCATCATTTCAGTCGGCGCCTTGCCTTTGAAGCCGATCATTTTTTGCTTCCTCTGGTGGCCATCCTTTCCGGTTGGGGGATTCTCACCATCTTCCGGCTGGATTTCACGCTTGGATTGCGCCAGTCCATCTGGCTGGTGCTTGGTCTTATCCTGGTGGCGCTATTGGTTCGACAGGAAGGCGTCCTTCAGTTTCTCAGGCAGTATCGCGTCCTCTGGCTGGTCAGCGGGCTGGTACTGACTGGACTCACGTTGTTTTTTGGCACTTACCCCGGAGGTGAAGGTCCCCGTCTCTGGTTGGGGTGTTGCGGTATTTATTTTCAGCCATCTGAGCCTTTGAAACTTTTGCTGGTAGTCTTTTTGGCTTCTTATCTGGCTGAACGCCCATTTCTCCAGAAAAGTTTGTTGCGTCTGGTTTTACCCACCCTGATTTTACTGGCTCTGGCTCTTGGACTTCTTCTTATTCAGCGAGATTTGGGCACAGCCACACTGTTTATCCTGATTTACACACTGACCCTTTATCTGGCTACAGGCGAGAAAAAAGTGCTCTTACTGGCAGGAGCGGCTTTGCTGATTGCTGGTTTTGCCGGGACCTTTTTCATCGATGTGGTGCGCTACCGGGTAGAAGCCTGGTTAAACCCCTGGGCTGATCCATCTGGACGTTCCTATCAAATCATTCAATCGCTCATTGCAATTGCCAGTGGCGCAGTACTGGGGTCCGGACCCGGCGCTGGATTTCCTTTCGTGGTGCCTGTGGCGGCTTCGGATTTTATCTTCACCGCCATTGCTGAGGAAACCGGTTTGATTGGGGTGATTGGGCTCCTCCTGGTGTATGCCCTGTTTCTGGTCAGGGGGATGCGGATAGCGTTGTTTGCCGGGAAGCAATATCATCGTTATCTTGCCGCTGGAATTGTGGCATATTTTACCTCGCAAATTGTGCTTATCCTTGCCGGAAATCTGCGTGTATTACCCCTTACGGGAGTTACCCTGCCCTTTTTATCGTATGGCGGCTCTTCCCTGCTCACTTCTTTACTGGCAACAGGTTTGCTGTATTCCATCAGCCGGGATAATCGCGAGGAACCTGCAGCGCTTCACACTGTAGGGGCACACCTTCATTTGTCTTTTGCCGGTTTAGCCCTTCTGGGGGGATTAGCCCTGGTAACCGGATGGTGGGCGGTTATCCGTCAGGAAACGCTGACTGAGCGGGTGGATAACCCACGCCAGTACCTGTATGATCGGTATGTTCAACGGGGAAGCATCGTTGACCGCAATGGAGAGGTGCTTGTTCACTCTATGGGGAGGCCCGGTGAGTTTCAACGGGCATGGGTATATCCTGACCTGGCGAATACCCTGGGGTATAACCACCCATTGTATGGCAGAACAGGCCTGGAAGCCTCAATGAATTCCTACCTGAGAGGCTGGCAAGGGGTGCCTTCGTCGCTCGTCTGGTGGAATCGATTGCTGTACAGTCAACCACCGGTTGGGCTGGATGTGCGTCTGACCATTAACCTGGACATCCAACAGGTAGCCGATTCCCTGATGGGAGAACATCAGGGCGGGTTGGTGGTGATGAACGCAGAAAGTGGAGAAATTCTTGCCTTGGTCAGTCATCCAACCTTTGACCCCAACCGGTTGGGGGAAATCTGGCAGGACCTGGTTGTGGATCCGCATGCCCCGCTGGTCAACAGGGCGGTGCAGGGGCAGTATCCTGTGGGAAATGCCCTGGCTCCCATGGTTTTGCTGGGAAGTGTGAATAAATCTCCGCTTCCGGAATTTCCCCGGGAACTTGCTGAATCCTGTACATTGCCCCCTGAAAATGCCTCATGGAATGCCGCACTGAGACGGGGATGCCCGGCGGCTCTGGAGTTTTTATTGAGAGCCTTCTTCCCTTCCGAACTGGACCGCCTCATGCGATCTCTGGGTTTCGATCGTGCCTACTCGTTGCCGATCCCGGTGGCTGCGCCTCAGTATCGGTTAGCCGATACTCCCGGGCAGATGATGCAACTGGAAAACTGGCTGCAGAGTTCTCCTTTACAAATGGCGGTTGCGGCTGGGGTTTTAAGCAATCAGGGTATGATGACATCTCCCTGGCTGGTTCAAGCGGTTCATACCCCTCATCAGGGCTGGGTGGTGATTAATTATCCAACCAGTACAGGGGTAGTGCCTGCCAGTATTGCCCGGCAGGCTCAGCAAATCCTCAGCGTCCCCGGGCAATTGTACTGGCAGACGGTTGCGGTTGTAGGGAGCGAGCAAAAAATTACCTGGATGATCGGGGGCACCACACAGGAATGGGAAGGGGCGCCAGTAGTCATCGCGGGGGTTTTAGAGGAAGAAGATCCTCAGCGAGCCCGGCAGTGGCTGGCAAAATTGTTCGAAGCCATTTTGAATTCCCGCTAATCCCCGTCCCCTGGTTCTAATTGTTCCCGGAAGATATGGACATCGCTGGTGGGATGATGACATACAAAGCCTTCACAAAGGTAAGCGGTAACTTTTCCATCCAGCACAGAGCGATTGTGCAGAAGCGCAGGACATTTTTCTGCAGGGGGAAAGGTTGAGACAGCGGACACTAAGCGTGGGCGATAGGTTTTCCAGAGCACGTTTTTGAATAATTTCACTTCATCCAAGTTGTTGGGAGCCAGAATGGCTATCTGCCTGGCGGGTCCCATTGTCCAATCAACGGCTTGAAGCCAGAATCCAAAAGCCGTGGGGTACTTGACCAGCGAATCCTGGAGAAGCGGCAAAACCTGAGTTGCCAGTTGATAGTACGAATTTTCACCAGAAAATTCGTATAGCATTAATAAAGCATTTGCCGCCAGAGAATTTCCGCACGGGGTGGCATTATCTTGAAAATCTTTGGGACGTAGAAGGAGATCCTTTTGATCGTCACGGGTATCAAAAAATCCACCTGCGGGGTCGCGGTAGCGGGCAATCATTTCATCAGCGAGTCTGACAGCCCATTCATACCACTTTACCTGATCATCGCTTTGATATAAAGCCAGTAATCCCAGAATCAGGGACGCATAGTCTTCTAACAGAGCCCATTGACGGGGAGTGCCCTCTCGCCACGTGCGCATCAACCCTTTGGGAGTATAAAGGTTTTCAAGCAGGAAGTGAGCATTTCGCTGTGCTGCTTCAAGGTAATCGTTTCGATTTAAGTAGCGGGCGGCTTCTGCAAATGCTCGCAGGGCAAGACCATTCCAGGAAACGATGATTTTATCATCCACAGATGGACGTATCCTCAGGTTTCTTGTCTGAGAAAGGAATTTCCGCAGGTTATCTAACTTTTCCTGGAAGGCGTTCTCAGACAACCCGGTTAATTCCGGGAGCCTTTCCCAGTCTGCTCTTGCCTGCAGGATGATTTTTCCTTCAAAATTGCCTTCAGGGGATGCTTTAAATACCTGAAGGAAGAAATCCCATAGTCCGACAGGTTCAAGGATTTGACGAAGTTCATTGTATTCCCAGAGATAATATTTCCCTTCCTCCCCTTCGGAATCGGCATCCAGACTGCTGAAGAAACCTCCCAGAGGATGGGCCATCTCTCTTAACAGGAAATCCAGGGTTTGAGTGGCAGTTCGGAGAAACCAGGGATGATTTTCCAGAATGCCTGCATGAAGATAGACGCTGGCTAATTGGGCATTATCGTAAAGCATCTTCTCAAAATGGGGAACCAGCCAGTCATTATCGGTGCTGTAGCGGGCAAATCCTCCGCCCACAATATCATATAACCCGCCTCTCGACATGACCTGTAAGTTATGCTCTACAGGTTTCAGAGCATCTACATTCCCACGTGTTACTTGCATGAGGAGAAATTCCAGCACCATTGGTTGGGGAAACCGGGGGGCGTTTCCCCATCCTCCGTAGCGGCGGTCGTAAGATGACAGCAACGCATGGGTCACCTGCTCCAGAAGATTGGCGCGGAGGACCATTCCCGGTGCTATCCCCCAATCATTCATAGCCCGGATATGTTTGGATAATTGTTCCCCGGCTTTGAAGAGATCTTCACGGTCGTTCTCCCAGGATTGTAGTGCGGCAAGAAGTACATCTCGAAAAGACGGTAAGCCATGTCGCGGGGTTGGCGGAAAGTAAGTTCCCCCATAAAATGGTTTGCCTTCTGGGGTGAGAAAGACGCTGAGAGGCCAGCCACCCTGACCGGTCAGGGTAATGACTGCGTTCATATAGATACTGTCCACATCCGGGCGCTCTTCCCGGTCCACTTTGACGGGCACAAAATACCGGTTAAGGATTTCAGCAATGTCAGGGTCTTCAAACGATTCATGTGCCATTACATGGCACCAGTGACAGGCGGCATACCCAATGCTGAGGAAAATGGGTTTGTCTTCACGGCGGGCTTTTTCAAACGCCTCATCACCCCATGGATACCAGTCAACCGGGTTATGGGCATGTTGAAGCAAATAAGGAGAAGTTTCATGAATAAGGTGATTGGGCATAATGATTACCTGATTAATCAAATTTATTGTTTGAGTATAGAGGATATCGGTAAGGAACGCAATGTTTGAGAGAACGCCATATAACATTTTGGAAAACTCTCATGGCTTGTAAAGAAAAACAGGGAGTACTATGCCACTGTGAGGATTATCTTTTACCCGAAAGGAATTTTCAAAACACAAGTACCTTAAGATAGATTTCGGTGTATACTCCATAAACGATCTTTTCATTCTTTTTCATTTGCGAGGGTTTTATGCTCACCATCCAGCAAGTGGATACCCGCTCACGGGAACAGGTTCATCGTTTCATTCAGTTTCATTATGATTTGTATCGCGGTACCCCTCAGTGGGTGCCTCCTTTTTATTCGGACATTCGTTTAATGCTCGATCGGGAGAAACATCCCTTTTATGAGCATTCAGATGGCGATTTCTTCATGGCTTTGCGGGGAAAAGAAGTGGTGGGGCGTATTGCCATCCTGGAAAATCGCCCTTTCAATGAGTACCATCAATGCAAAAAAGCCCAGTTCTATTTGTTTGACTGCATTAACGATCTGGAAGTGGCGCGCGCTCTGTTTGACCGCGCTGCTGAATGGTGCAAAGCCCGTGGATTGACCGAAATCGTTGGTCCGAAAGGGTTGAGCGCCTTCGACGGGTATGGAATTCTGGTTGAAGGGTTTGAACATCGTCAGATGATGACGATGATGAACTATAACTTTGATTACTATCCCAAACTCATGGAAGCCCTGGGCTTTGAAAAAGAAGTGGATTTTGTATCTGCTTACATTAATCGGGAAAATTTCCAACTGCCTGAGAAGATGCATGAGGTGGCTCGCCGGGTGATTGAGCGGGGCAAGTTTAAAGTGGTGAATTTCCGTAATAAGAAGGAACTGGTGGCATGGGCGCCTAAAATTGGCGAAGCCTACAATAGAGCCTTTGTAAACAACTGGGAGTATTACCCGCTCTCCCCGCGAGAAGTCAAATTCATTCTGGATAACCTGCTCATGGTAGCCGTGCCTGAATTGATTAAGATTATCACCTACAACGACGAAGTGGTGGGCTTCCTCTTTGGTTTTCCCGATATCAGTGCCGCGCTTCAGCGCCAGGGAGGACGCATTACCCCATGGGGACTGATAGACTTTATGCAGGAAATGAAGCGAACGAAATTCATTTCTCTCAATGGGGTGGGGGTATTGCCTGAGTATCATGGGAGAGGAGGAAATGTCCTTCTATACGCTGAAATGGCAAAATTCCTGGAGAATTCCCGGTTTACCGAGGGCGAATTGACCCAGATGGCGGAAACCGCTGTCCAGATTCGTAAGGATATTCTGGTTGCCGGGAGCAAACCCTGGAAGAATCACCGCGTTTATCATAAAGTGCTTTAATTTCTTCTACACCGATTCGGGGCGCCCGGACTCACCGCGGCGCCCTTTCTTTTTTGACAGGTGTTCGTAAGGGGAAGGTTGAGAGAGGTGATTGTATAATCGGGGTATGTCAAAGGCAACCCGCATTTGGATTGGCTTCCTGATCGCGCTGGCTTTGCTTGCCCGTCTGATTCCTGGACCTCGAACCATTGATGACTCATACATCACTTATCGCTATGCCCGCAATCTCGTGAGCGGTGAGGGGTTTGTCTATAACCCGGGTGAGCGGGTAATGGGAACGACTACTCCCTTATACACCCTGCTCATGGCAGGGTTGGGTGCATTGAGTGGCGGAGCCAGCGCGCCTTTTCCAGTGATCTCCTGGCTCTTCAACGCCGTTGCTGATGCATTGACCTGCGTCTTCCTGTTTCTCATTGGCAGGCAGGTTGGTTACGAAAAAGCGGGGCTATCAGCGGCTCTGGTGTGGGCTGTGGCTCCTTTTTCGGTCACTTTCTCGATTGGCGGACTGGAAACCAGCCTGTACGTGTTCCTGCTAACCTTCATGGGTTGGACTTATTTAAAAGAGAACCTTCCGCTTACCGCTTTTGCAGGTGCTATGGCTTTACTGACCCGGGTGGATGCGATCCTCATGGTAGGGTTGCTGGGGCTGGATTGGGGATGGCGCTTTCTGCGGCAACCTGACCGGCGCATTCCATGGCAGGCTTTGGGCATTTTCCTTCTTCCTGTTGTGTGCTGGTATGGGTTTGCGTGGATGTATTTCGGCAGTCCCTTTCCCCATTCGGTTACTGCCAAACTTCTGGCTTACCGTTTGGAACCCCATGCGGCGCTGATTCGCCTGTTACAGCATTACGCCACACCTTTCTTCGAATATCACTGGATAGGTAATATTGCCATTGGAATTGGCTTGTTTGTGTATCCTTTCCTTGCTCTGGTTGGAATTTTAAGGATGTTTCGGACGGCTCCACGTCTGGGAGCATGGTTTGTTTATCCATGGCTGTATTTTCTTGCCTTTGCCCTGCCCAATCCTTTGATTTTCCGCTGGTATCTCACGCCGCCTCTTCCCATTTATTTTCTGGAAATTCTCATTGGCGGTCAATCGGTGCTTAGAGGATGGGTGAAAGGTCTTCGTACTTTCCCCCGCTGGGCGATCTCACTGATGGTAACCTTGTGCGTAGTATTTCCTGCAATCTTATCGTTACGCGAGTGGCGGATCGTTCCCGATCATGGTCCAAACCGTCCCGCACCCGATATGGCATATATTCAATTGGAATTGCTGTACAAAGAAGCGGCGGATTTTCTACGGGCGCAAAAAAAACCTCAGGCGGTACTGGCAGCGGGCGATGTTGGTGTCCTCGGGTATGAAACCAACCTGCGAATTCTGGACACTGTTGGCTTAAACTCTGCCCGAAGCGTTCGCTATTACCCCCTTGACCCATCTTACTATGCGATCAATTACGCGGTGGCTCCCGATTTAATTCGGGATGCTCAGCCAGATTATCTGGTCATTCTGGAGGTGTACGGGCGCAAAGGGCTGTTGCAGAAAGACTGGTTTCACCAGTCTTACAAACTTTTGAAGAAAATCCCCACAGACATGTACGGCAGTGACGGATTATTGATTTTTGGCAGGATCCCATGAGCAGAAAAAGTCTCTGGATTTTTCTCGGGTGTGCTTTGATTTCTCTGCTGTGGAAAGGGTTCATTGTTTTTACCCAACGTGTGCCCTTTAATGCCGATGAAGCCATTGTAGCCTTAATGGCAAAGCATATTCTGCAGGGCGAACGTCCGATTTTCTTTTACGGGCAAAGTTACATGGGCAGTCTGGACGCCTATTTGATTGCCGCTGGCTTTGCCCTTTTGGGGCAACATATCTGGGTGATTCGCCTGGTTCAGGGATTGCTGTATCTGGGTTTCCTGTACACGCTTTACCTGTTGGGAAAAGATGCCTTTGACCATGAAAAAATTGGTCTGTGGGCAGTGGCACTGAGTGCCATACCCGTCGTCAATATGACTCTCTATACCACCATTACCCTGGGAGGATACGGGGAAGCCCTGTTGATTGGAAATCTGATTTTACTTTCAGCCCTTTGCCTGGAAAAATCCGACTCGGGAATACTGGTCTGGAGTCTGGGCTTTTGGATGGGGCTGGGGGTATGGTGTAATGCCATTACTCTGGTTTACAGCCTTCCCGCAGGGTTGTTTGTTCTCTATCAATGGTTAAAACGGCGCGATTTGCTCTTCCTGGTGGAAAAAGGGGCTCTTACCCTCTTCGGGGGAGTGGTAGGGGCTTTACCTTTGTGGATTTATGCCAGCCAGCATGGTTTCTTCAGCCTGCTTTCAGATTTGGTGGGCTCTCCAACGGTATCAGAGCCATATCCGTGGATCGTTCGGGTGGGGTTTCATCTTTCCTGGCTCTTATTGATCGCCTTGCCAGCGGCATTGGGTTTCCGTCCACCCTGGTCGGTGGAGTGGCTGGTACCGGCATTTATCCCACTGGCGCTGGTGGCGTGGCTGGCAGTCTTTCTGTGGGTCTATCGCCAGTTGTCTCAACCTTCTGCTCATCGTCCTCGCTGGTGGTTGATTACTGGAGTAGGCTGGACCCTGATTTTTGCCTATCTGTTCACTCAGTTCAGCAAAGACCCCACGGGCAGGTATTTTCTGCCCATGAGTGTTCCTCTTGTACTGGGAGCGGCACATTTCTTTGAAAAGGCTCCCCTACCAAAATGGGCAAGGGTGACGGTGTTTGTCAGTTTACTGGTTTACTTTTTTGCCGGAAATCTTGCCTGTGCTCTGGAAAATCCTCCAGGGTTTACCTCTCAACTGGATGCCAGCACGAGGATCAATCGCAAGCATGATGCTGAACTGATTCGCTTCCTGACCGAGCAGGGAGAAACGCGCGGTTATACCCATTACTGGGTTGCCTATCCGCTGGCATTTGAAAGTGATGAAACGCTGATTTTTATTCCTTCATTGCCTTATCATCTCAACCTTTCCTATACACCCCGCGATAACCGTTATGAACCTTACAATTGTCTGGTGAATGAAAGCGATCGGGTGGCGTACATTACCACGCAACAGACCGAACGGCTCAATGAAATCATCCGTCAGCAGTTTACGGAAAGAGGGGTAACCTGGAAGGAAAAGTTGATCGGGGATTATCTGGTGTTCTATAACCTGAGCGAGAAAATTGTACCGAATCAGTTGAACATACAGGAACTGGCAGAGCCATGAATCGATTTATCCGCTGGTTGTTTCCTTCTCTACAGATTTTAATTGGGTTGATGTTTTTCCTTGCCGTCCTGGCTTCAGGAGAAAGGATGATGAACGTTGATGGGGATTTGGGACGGCATTTGACCATTGGAAAATTCATTTTGGACACCCGCTGGATTCCTACAAAGGATGTTTTTTCCCACACCATGGGCGGAGAGGACCTTACTCCACATGAGTGGGTGGCGCAGGTTGTGTTTGCTTTAATGGAGCGCTGGTTGGGTCTGGCGGGTGTGGTATGGTTATGTGCTTTGATGATTGCTCTGACGGCTGTACTGATCTTTCAACTCTCCTGGGAGCGCAGTGGTGGCTGGTTGACCAGTATCTTTGTCACCCTCCTTACCATGGCGGCAAGCAGTTTACACTGGCTTACCCGCCCGCATTTATTTACCTTTTTCTTCCTGGCTGTATGGCTCAAAGGATTGGAGGACCTCTTTCAGGGGAAACGGTATGGGCGGATTTTTCTCCCTTTGTTGATGCTGGTTTGGGCAAATACGCATGGCGCGTTTCTGGCAGGTTTTGTGGTGTGGGTAGTCTATGGTTTGGGACTGTTCTGGAACATCTGGGTGGAAAAAATGTCTGTTGACGCCCTTTCTGAGAAATTTCGCTCCTGGTTGTGGGTTGGCGGACTTTCTTTGATTGCCAGTTTGATCAATCCTGCCGGGCTTGATTTGTGGAAGACTTCGGTGGGGTATGTGCGCAATGCCTATCTGGTGGGACACACTGCCGAATATCTTTCTCCCGATTTTCACACCCCCAGCACCTTCCCCTTCCTCTTCATGGTGATCCTCTTCCTGGGGGTATGGGGTATCAGTCGTCAGAAACCTCGAATGGACGAAGTGCTTATAGTGGTTCTCTGGACAGCCATGGGGTTGTATAGCGCCCGAAATATCCCCTTATTTGCGGTTGTCTCGGCTCCAGTTCTGGCAAAGAGCATTGAAATGCTCTGGAAAGAACGGCAGGGGTATTTTGTCTGGCTGGATAAATTGCAACACTTTAATCTTCGTCTGCAAAGCGTGGATTCGAAGACAGGTGGCTGGGTCACCTTCCTGCTGGTCATTGTGTTGTCGGTCTGGGGAGCGCGCAGTGGATGGATTCCTGCCCGCTTTGCCCCCGAAGTCTTTCCGGTAAAGGCAATGGACTGGCTGGAAATCCACCCACAGGAAGGAAACGTGTTTAATTATTTTCCATGGGGAGGATATATTCTGTATCGCGCTTTTCCAGAGGTTCGGGTGTTTATTGATGGGCAAACGGATTTCTACGGAGAGGCGCTTACCCGCCAGTACGAACAGGTCATTACCCTGTCTGAAGGCTGGCAGGAAGTGCTTGCAGAATATAAGGTTCAATGGGTTCTCATGCCTGCTTCATCTGCACTGGTACGAACTCTTGAGAGCGATTCCATGTGGCAGGCTCTTTACCGCGATGATGTTGCTGTGATTTTACGGCGCGTGCCTTAATCGCTCAGGCGATATACATCAGGACGGCGGTCTTGATAGATGGGCAGGAAACTGCGCGCTCGTTCCAGCTGGCTGAGGTCAACTTGTGCGGTGATCAACTCCTCATTTGTTTGACTGCCTTCTGCCAGGGTTTCTCCCCATGGAGAAAGCACTGCGCTGGTGCCGCCAAACACATCCTTATAAGCCGGGCCCACACAGTTTACTGCGAACATGAAACACAGGTTTTCAATTGCCCGGGCACGTAACAGGGTTTGCCAGTGATGAACCCGTTTTAGAGGCCATTCGGCGCTCAGCAGGAACAGGGTAGCGCCATCAAGGGCATACCGGCGGAACAATTCTGGAAACCGTAAATCGTAGCAAATAGCCAGTCCTGCTTTTCCCAGTTCAGTGGAAACCATCTGAAGATGGTCCCCGGGGCTGAGCCAGCGGTCCTCTTCCATAAGACGAAACAGATGGATTTTCCGATAAGAAAAAATCCCTTCGGTGGGAGAAACCCAGTAGAAAGTGTTGTAAATTCCCTCTCCTGTATTTTCCAGAAGGGAACCGCCAATGGCAATGCCGTGTTGAGTTGCCATTTGAGAGAGCGTTTGCAGGATGTGGGGGGTCTCAAGAGCATGTTTTTCTGCCTGTTCCAGATCATATCCGCTGGACCACAATTCGGGCAGAAGCACAACCGAACTTTTCCGCTTCGCCGCATCTTCAATCATGGCAAAAGCGGTTGCGACATTTCTCTCCAGGTTGCCGGGTTCAATGTTCATTTGGGCAAGGGAAATGACAGGATTCATAAAGTCCTCAGTGCAGTACCGGTATAATTATCAAAAAGATTGTACTATATGTGAGGAATGAATTCTATTTTTTGAGGGAGAAAGACGTTGAATCGTTCACAGAATCAAATCCTTCTTTTGGCTGCGGTGCTCCTGTTTCTGGGTATTTTACTTGCCGGGGTGACCTGGTCAAATTACCAGTATACGCTGAAGAACCCGGGGGGAAATGATTTTCTGGTTCACTGGGTGGGAACCCGGGTGCTTTTCTTTGAAGGTATCAGCCCTTATAGCGATGAAGCCGCTTTGCGAATTCAAACCCTTGCTTATGGAAGACCAGCCCGTCCCGGAGAACATGAACTGCGGGTGGCGTATCCGCTTTATTCAGTCGTGTTTTTCCTGCCTTTTGCCCTGATTTCCGATTTCCATCTCGCTCGTGCTGTGTGGATGACGGTGCTGGAAGCCGCACTGGTGGGCATTACCCTGCTGAGTCTGCGCCTGTGTCGTTGGAAGCCTTCGCCGCTCATGCTGGCAGGATTGTTAGTCTTCTCACTACTCTGGTATCACGGATTGCGTCCACTCATCAATGGCAATGCTGTGATCCTGGTTGCTCTGTTCATCACCGGCGGGTTGCTGGCATTGCGCGACGGCGCCGATGAACTGGCAGGGGTGTTGTTTGCTTTTGCCACCATCAAACCGCAGGTGGTGGTGCTGATTGTGGCATTTCTCCTCATTTGGGGAGTTGTTCAGGGACGCTGGCGCTTTGTGGGCTGGCTGGTAGGTACAGTCATTTTGCTTTCTCTGGCTGCTGGTTTGATATTTCCCGACTGGATCATTCAGAACTTACGGGAAGTTCTGCGGTATCCTGCCTATAATCCTCCCGGCACACCAGGGGCGGCATTTGCGCAGTGGTGGCCCTCTTTTGGGGTACGGCTGGGCTGGGCGCTTACCTTTCTGATGACGCTAATGTTAATTGTCGAGTGGCGTGCAGGTTTGCAGGCAGAATTTCGGGGATTTTTGTGGACGGCATTGCTTACCCTGAATATCTCCCAGTGGATTGGCATCCAGACCGATCCGGGAAATTTTGTTGTTCTATTCCCCGGAATCATTCTTGCCTTTGCTCTCATGCACGAGCGCTGGCACAGGGGTGCGGCAGTTGCATCCGGCATCACCTTGCTTCTCCTCTTTGTGGGGATTTGGGCAATTTTCCTTTCTACAGTGGAATACGGTGATCAGCCCATCCAGAGCCCGGTGATGTTCTTCCCCCTGCCATTTACTTTATTTCTTTTATTGTATTGGGTACGCTGGTGGGCGTTTCATCCTTTAGGGTCCTGGATGGAATGGAAGCGATGAAATCTCTCTGGGAGCGGCTGGAGAATACCTCGGCAGGGCATGCGGCTGTGTTGCTCTTTGCCTTTGTCGTGCGTTTGCTGGGAATCCATTCCCGTCCGTTTCACTATGACGATGTGTTCAGCATTTTCCTCGCTCAGCGTTCCCTGCCTGAGATTGTGCGTGGCACCGCTGCTGACACCATGCCCCCCCTGTACTATTTCTTGCTGCATTTCTGGATCCAGTTTTCCGAATCGGACTGGTTCATCCGATTGCTCACTGTGATACTTTCTCTGCTGGCAATCTGGCTGTTGATGAACTGGGTACAGGAAATGAACGACCGACGCACGGCTCTTGTGGCAGGATTTCTGGCGGCAATTTCTCCTTTTCACTTTTACCATGCGCAGGATGTGCGCAATTATGCCCTTTTACTTTGCGCTCAAACTGCTTTTCTGTGGTTTTTTGTCCGTTTGTGGAAAGTCCAGGATCAGCCGTTCTCTCATCAGATTGGGAACTGGACGGGGTTAGTTTTGAGCGGAACCACTGCCATGTACACCCATAATGTGGCAATCCTGGGACTGGCACCCGTTCCTCTGTACCTGTTTTTTCGGCGGAAATGGCGTTTCCTTCTTCAGATCACTGCGGCTTTTTTGATCATTGCCCTGCTCTCTGTTCCATGGCTTGCCGTATTACCTGCCCAACTGGCAAAAATTCGGTATGACTGGTGGTTGTGGCGTCCGGGTGTGGTGGATTGGCTTCAGATCCCCCTTGTCTGGGTCACAGGGTTACCTTTGACAGGTATCTGGTTGTGGATTGGCGCATTGATTGCCCTGGAGACCTTTGTTCTGGTTTGGGTAGAAGTCTTACGGCGCTATGTCATACATGAATGGATGGCTCTTCTCTGGGTGGTCATGCTGGGAGTTCCAGTTCTCTTCTTTATTGGTTCCTATCTGTTTAAACCCATCTTCGTTCCTCGTGGTTTTATCATTTCCTCATTTGCTTTTTTGGCTATGGCATCTTCTGTAATAGTGCAACGTTGGAAGCAAGGGGCAGGAAAACTTATCCTTTCCGGTTTTGTGTTGGGTGCCCTGATTGGCATTCCCATTCAGGTGGGGTTCCTTGATTTCCCGCGTGCACCCTTTCAGCAGGTTGCTCGAGACCTGGAAACCCGGTTAACCCCCGGTGAAGTGGTCGTTCACGATAATAAGTTAAGTTACTTTCCCGTAAAATTCTACAACCCGCGCCTGCCTCAGGTCTTTCTGGCGGATATTCCCGGCAGTGGCAATGATACCTTCGCACGGGGTTCGCAGGAAGCCATGCAAATTTTCCCTCAACCGGATATCCAGCATGCCGTTCAGGGATTCAGACGGGTGTATTTTGTTGTATTTCAACAGGCCATACAGGATTATCAGCGTTTAGGGTATGGAGAACACCCTGCGCTGATCTGGTTGCGCAGTCATGCCGTTGAAGAAGATCGCATGAACTACCGGGATTTGTGGATTTATGTCTTCCGCTTCCCATAAGCCTTTTTTCAGTGCTTTTGTGCTTTTTGTTCTCGCTTTGCTGCTTGTGTCGGGAGCAGGGTGGTTGGAAAGCGTTCCCGGCTACATGGATGCGGAGTATTACGCTGTCATGGGGCGTGAACTTGCCAGCGGCAAGGGGTGGGTGCAACCATTTTTGTGGAATTACCTGGATGATCCGGTAAGGATTCCTCAACCTGCGTTTACCTACTGGATGCCGCTGGTTTCATTTCTTTCCGTTCCGGGGTGGGCTTTGACCGGTAATTTTCGCGGGGTCCAGGCAATATTTTGCCTCCTTGCAGCATTCATTCCTCCATTCGTTTTTAGAATGGCACTCCGTTTTCATGGGGATCCACGCAAGGCTTGGATCAGTGCTTTGTTTGCCCTCTTTCCAGTTTTTTATCTTCCTTACTTACCCTCAACAGATGCTTTTCCTGTGGTGATTTTGCTGGGTGGAGTGGCAATTTTGCTGGCAATGTCACAGGGCTGGTTTACCGGTCTGGCATTTGGGGTGGTAGCCGGCTTTCTCCATCTGGCTCGCGCGGATGGTCTTTTATGGCTTTTCGGAGGGCTCATCTGGTGGAATGGACGTATCTGGTTAGACCGCTCATCCGCTCGCCAGGCTCTGTTGTCCATGTTGAAATGGACGGTTCTGATTCTGTCCGGCTATCTTGTGGTGATGTCGGGGTGGTACCTGAGAAATGTGTTTGAGTTTGGACGTGTCTTCCCTCCAGGGAATGGCTTGACCCTGTGGATGACTCGCTACGAAGACCTGTATCTTTACCCTGCCAGCCAGTTGTCCTTTCAACGCTGGCTTCAGGCGGGTTGGCATACCCATCTGGAGGGGCGCTGGCAGGCTTTACTGGCGAACCTGCAAACCAGTGTGGCGGTGCAAGGAATGATTGCCCTCTTTCCATTCATCCTTGTTGGGCTCTGGTTATTTAGAAAACACCAGGGAGTACGCTTTGCTGCAGGCATGTGGGCGGTCTTTTTCGGGGTATTTACCCTGATCTTCCCTTACGCGGGCATCAATGGCTCGTTTTTCCATGCCGGGGCTGGAGTTCAGAGTCTCTTCTGGGTTATGGCACCGGTGGGGATTGAGTGGATGGTGCTGAAAATCTCTCAGTGGCGTAAATGGGAGCGCGGTCATCAGGTGTTGAGGTTCCTGTATGGGTTGCTGGTGGGGACTTCTTTCCTGCTATCTCTGGGAATGTATACCAGTATGGTAATTGGCACGGATACAGGGAAGGAAATTCGCTGGAAGCAGTCTTATGAGCAGGCCCTTCGTGTGGAACTCTATCTGCAGCAGGGAGGGGCTCAACCGGAAGATGTGGTGATGGTGAATAATCCCCCCGGCTATACATTTGCCACGGGCAGAGCAGCCGTGGTCATTCCTTATGGAACGGAACAGAATGTCCTTTCTGCGGGGCGACGTTATCGAGCGCGCTTTTTATTGCTGGATGAAAATAATGCGGGGTATTTATCGGAGTGGTATTCGAATCCTGCCAGCACTTCGGATTTGATGTATCGAGGCGCAGTGGAAGGGGTGCGTATCTATGAATTTATTCCTTAGGCGCGGGCACTGGACACACACTGTGGCAATTTTACTTGCCGGAGCGGGAGTGTTTCTCTATCTGTGGATGAGTCATCAAACATATCGTATTGGCTTTCCACTGGATGATGCCTGGATTCATCAGACCTATGCCCGCAATCTGGCAAAGGGGGCGAGTGGGCTTTCATTCCAGGACAGCCTTCAGCGGGGTCAACGGCGCCGTTGTGGTCTTTCCTGCTGGCTGTGGGATACTGGACGTCGCCTTCCATCCCCTATGGGTGGACCTTCTTTCTGGGTGGCATGTCTTTACTTGGGCTGATGATTGTGGCGCAAAACTGGTTTCAACGGGAAACGGGCATCGATCTGGCTTTAGGTGCCTTATTGATCGGTATGGAGTGGCATTTGCTTTGGGCTGCGCTTTCGGGGATGGAAACCGCTCTCATGGCTGTGCTGGTGCTGACAGTATTGTGGTTGATGGGGGCATTCCAACCCTGGTGGGGAGTGATGGGGATTCTCATTGGCGTGGGAATCTGGATTCGCCCGGATGCCATCACGTTGACTGCTCCCGTTCTTCTCATGTGGCTGTGGAAGTTTTCCAGGCGAGAAGTCCAGTGGATACAGGCTGGAAAATTCCTGGCGGGTTTTCTGATTCTGTTTGTTCCTTACATCGCCTTCAACTGGTTGATTTCAGGAAGCGTTTTTCCCAACACTTTCTATGCCAAACAGGCAGAGTATGCGTTGCTGTACGAAATTTCTGTATGGGTTCGCTTCTTGCGTTCTTTTGGAGTAATGCTGGTAGGGGCAGGCGGACTTCTTCTGCCGGGTTTCGTTTGGGGGATTTTCCTTGCCTTTCGAGAGAAACGGATTGCCTATCTGTTGACTTCAGCATGGGTAATTGGATATGTGGCACTCTACGCTCTGCGTCTTCCTGTCACATACCAGCATGGACGTTACCTCATGCCTGCAATGCCGGTCTACTTTGTTCTTGCTTTGATGGGAACCGTTCAACTGGTAAGAGGGTTGAGTCTGCGACGCTGGGGTTGGATCATCAGCCGGGTGTGGATAGGAAGTATTGCAGGGGTCACTCTGGGGTTTGTTTTTCTGGGGGCACAGGCTTATGCGACCGATGTAGCCATTATTGAAACCGAAATGGTAGAAACCGCGCAATGGGTACAGCAGAATACTCCATCCGATGCCCTGATTGCAGTCCACGATATTGGCGCGATAGGCTATTTTTCTCAACGCAAACTGGTGGATCTGGCAGGACTGGTCTCACCAGAGGTAATTCCTTTCATTCGCGATGAAACGCGCCTTCGAGAATTTTTGGATGGACAACAGGTAGATTATCTGGTCACCTTCCCGGGCTGGTATGAACATCTGACTGATGGAAAACCGGTTGTGTATCAGAGCCGGGGAAAGTTTGCTCCGCAGGCGGGCGGGGAGAATATGACCGTTTACCGCTGGCGTTAGGGGCTTAATGGTATCAGCAGGTAATATCCACCTGCAAGCGGCTGGGCGGGTGGAAGCATTTTCAGCAGTTCGTCAAGCGCCTGCCAGTCTTTGGGGGACATGGCGCGGTCGGCACCTTTCATAAAATCCATTCCGGTCTTGTGGATGAGAATGTGGGTAACGCCTTCTTTTCGCCAGGTTTCCAGTACATTTTCAGGGCTTCCCAGTTTGTGCAGATCAGCCCGCCAGCGGTCAATCCACGGATCGGCGATACAGAAGGATGGCGCGTAAAAACTGCGGGCTTCCCATAGAAACAGGACTCTGGAGCCTGCAGGCAATTTTTTCAGATCTGTCATGGCTTGGATGTACACGCCAGTTTGATTTTCCAGATATGCCTGTGGGGAGATCGTCCCCAGAACTGCAGGAATGGTTTGGGATCTTACCAGCATGAAGACATCCTGCCACAGGACTAACCCGCTTACCAGAAGGACCAGCACCATTGTAATTCTGGACAGGCGCGCTTCTCTCCAGCGGACATCCTGAATGAATTCCCACCCAATGCCTGCATTGAGGGCAATCAGAGGCAGTAATGCAAAGTACAGGCGCGTTTGCTGAAGGTGTTCATAACGCGCTCCTGCCAGCCCGAGAATTATCCATAAAAGAAGGAACGACCACCCGCTGAGTTTTCCCAGCGGTGTGTGGCGGATAGTCCACCACCCCGGCAAAGCCAACAGCACCAGTAATGGTCCAATATCGGTGGCTGGTCCAGCGGCGCCATCCACGCCCATCCAGGTAAACGTAACCGGCAGAAAGAGACGTGCCAGCCAGTTCACGGACTCAGGAGCCTGGTTGGCGGCGCTCAACCGCCAGGTAGAAAACTCCGCTGTTGGAATGAGATAAGGAAAGAAAGGATTACCCGTAAACCCCCAGTTTTTCAGGAGCCAAGGGAGAAAGACAGCCAGGGCAAGCAATCCTCCAAGGAGAAAAACGACGATTTTTCGGCGTTTTTCAGGGGAGAAAAACCACACAGCCGGAAAAAGCACAAGTGCCAGAACTCCAGATGTGTATTTCACGCTCACTGCCATCCCAATGAACACGCACATCCATAGATACCAGCGAGTCTGCTGTTTTGTTAGCCAGTGCATGAATAAAATCAGCGCAGAAAGTCCAAACAGAGCAGAAAACAAATCTGTGTATGCCCAGGCGCTCATCCAGCGGATCGACGCTCCGCTCAGGACCGCAATCAGGGCAATCCATCCGCCTGTCGGGTTAGCATGATGAGGGAAAATCTCCTGAATCGTTTCCTGAATCCATCCCCATAAACCCAGCCAGAAGACTACGCTGATCAGCCAGGAAAAGGCTGTTGCACTCTGGGGCAAAAATAATCCCATTGCCCATGTGTACAGCATTTCAGCCAGTTGGGGATGCCCCCAGTAGGGGTTTTCAGGGATCAGGCGCAATTTACCGGTTTCCAGGTACTGTTGCGGTAGTGCCAGATGATAGGTTAGCGCATCATATCTTGCCGGAGGTGCCAGAGCAACCCATAGTTGGGCAAGGGTTAGCAAGAGAGCGATGCCAGCCAGACCTTTTTCCAGGGTAGAGGCGGATTTCCAATGGACAGATAGCGTGGTCAACGGGGAGAACCATTCCCGCACGTATTTCCACAGAGGCAGGAAGAGCAGGAAAGGTAACCAGAACATCCATCTGGAGTAGCCAAAGGCAAATCCAGTTCCAAGCCAGATAAGACTCCAGATTCCTGCCCCCAGAGCAGTTTGTACTGCCCATCGGGGCAAGCCTTCCAGAGCAGTTTCGCGAAATATCCGAGCGCCTGTTGCGCCGCAGAGCGTTATCATGGCAATAGCAGTGAGCAGGGATAAGCCAGCCTGGAGTACGCTCCATACTTCTTCTGGACGTACGGGCTTATGATACAGATAATATCCGCCCAGGACGAGCAAAATCCACAGGAAGAGCACCCAGAATCGTTTCATGAGATAGAATAAATACAGGGCAAAATTGGTTTAATACAAAGAAGAGAAAGATTTGCCTGTATAAACCACTCATAGTATACTATGAACGTTTGAACGTGCCCCAACATCAAGAGCAGGAGAAATGCGTATGGCACTTCAGGTCCCCAATGCCGGAACAGAAGAAAATCCGTGGGAAGCCTTCTTGAAGGAACTGGATAACGAGTACGAGCAAGCCCAGCGGACGCTTAAAGAAGTTTCTCTCATGTTGACGCAGAGTCAGGCAGAACTGGCTAAACTGACTCAGCGCAATGCCAGCATTACGGCACATCTTCAACAGGTGCAGGCGCAGTTTGATACCATGCCTCGTAGCGATATCAAGATGGCATACAATGCTGCACTGGATGCGCAACAGCGTTTGCTGGTCATGCGGGGACAACTGGATAAACTGCAAAATGATGAAGAAGCCCTTCGACGGTACGTGACGCTGATTGAAAAAGTGCGTCAAATGCTTCCCATGGCAGGCAAAGGAGGAAAAATTTCTGGAAAGGGGTATTCGGGGAGCGGTTCTGCCATGCTGGAAATGGTGATTAATGCCCAGGAGGCAGAACGCCAGCGTCTTTCCCGCCAAATGCATGATGGACCTGCTCAGGCACTTTCAAATTTCATTGTGCAAACCGAAATTGTCGCCCGGCTTCTGGATATTGATCAGGCGCGCGCAAAAGAAGAAATGGCAAGCCTGAAAGACGCCGCTACCAATACCTTTAAGCAGGTGCGCACGTTCATTTTTGAATTGCGCCCGATGATGCTCGACGATTTGGGGTTGTTCCCTACCATCAAGCGTTACCTGGAAAGCCTGAAAGAGCAAACTGGATGCGATATCAACATTAACATTAAAGGGAGCGAGCGGCGCTATCAATCCTTCCTGGAGGTGATGATTTTCCGCGCCATTCAGGAACTGGTTGGTAATGCCTATCGCCACAATCAGGAATCGCCTCGAGTACAGATCACGGTCAGCCTGGTGGCTGACGATACCACATTACGCGTGTCGGTGAGTGATAATGGCAAAGGCTTTGACCCGGATGCAGTGGAAAAGTCTGGCGCTCTCGGGTTGAAACTCATCCGCGAACGAGTTGAACTGCTGGGAGGATACATGGAAATTGATGCCGGTGTGGGGCGTGGAGCACGTGTAACCTTCCAGGTACCGATCCTCGAAGCGGAAGCATAATGGATCATCATTATTCCCAACACAGGAGGACTGCATGACAAAAACGATTGGTATCTTAACAGGTGGAGGGGATGTCCCCGGATTGAACCCCGCGATTAAATCCGTGGCGATGGGCGCGTTTGAGATGGGGTATCGTGTGCTGGGCATTCGCCGCGGTTGGGGGGGGCTGTTAAATTACAATCTGGATGAGCCTTCCACCCATGAATATTACATTAAGGAACTCACCCGCGACTCGGTGCGCACGATTGACCGCACGGGTGGCACCTTCCTACATACATCCCGCACAAACCCTCAGAAGGTTTCTCCGAAGAGTACCCCCGATTTCCTGAAAAATTCGAATTGGGGAAAACCCATAAAAGACTCTGAGGACAAGGATTACACGGACTATGTGATGAAGGTCATTTCCCATCTGGGGATTGACGTGCTGGTTCCGATCGGTGGAGATGATACCCTTTCCTTTGCCGTGCGCCTGCACCGGGAAGGCGTTCCTGTGGTAGCCATTCCTAAAACCATGGATAACGACGTGTTCGGAACCGATTACTGTATCGGGTTTTCCACAGCCGTAACCCGCTCGGTGGAATTTATTACCAACATGCGCACCAGCGTGGGGTCTCATGAGCGCATCGGTGTGATTGAATTGTTTGGTCGCAACTCTGGCGAAACCAGCCTGATCAGTGCGTATCTGGCTTATGTGGATCGCGCGATTATCAGTGAGGTTCCGTTCAACATTGAAAAACTGGCAAACTTCCTGCTGGAAGACAAACGCAACAACCCATCGAATTACGCCATTATGACCATTTCTGAAGGTGCCATCATGGAAGGCGGGGATGTTGTTGAATACGGTGAAGCTGATGCTTACGGGCATCGCAAACTCGGCGGAATCGGGTTGATTACTGCCGAGATGATTAAGAAGATTACCGGACAGAACATCATGTATCAGCAGTTGGGCTATTTGATGCGCTCCGGTGCTCCCGATTCGCTGGATCGAATGGTGGCAATGTCCTACGGCAATCTGGCGATTCAATTAATCCGCCGCAATGAAACCGGGAAGATGGTGGCGCTCCATGGTGGTAAATACACCACAGTCCCGGTCGAGATGGTCCTGGCGGGTAAGAAGCGGGTGGATGTAGCCTCATTCTATGATATTGAGCAGTATCGCCCGCGGGTGAAAGATTTCATGGGCGTTCCCATGTTCTTGAGTTAATTTTTTGAAGGAGTATTCACATGATTGTTAACACGAAAAAACTGTTTGAAGCCGCGTATGGCAAATATGCCATCGGCGCCTACAATATCAACAATCTTGAGCAGTGCATGGGGCTTTTCCGGGGAAACCTCGAGAGTCAGGCTCCATTCATCATTCAAATCAGCAAAGGCGCTCGCAAGTACACCGATAAGCGCATGCTGGAAGCCATTATTCGTGCCGCAGATGAGATCTTCCCCGATGCCATTTTCGCTGTTCATCTGGATCACGGGGACGAAGAGACCTGCATGGATGCCATCGAGAGCGGGTTTTATTCCTCGGTGATGATTGATGCCAGCCATGAAGATTTTGAAACCAATATTGCCATTACCCGCCGGGTTGTGGAAGCCGCTCATGCACGTGGAATCGTCGTGGAAGCTGAACTGGGGCAACTGGGTGGCGTGGAGGAGCATGTCAGCGTGGATGAATCCAACGCTAAACTGACCGACCCTGACAATGCCAAAGAGTTTGTGGAGCGCACCGGTTGCGATTCTCTGGCTGTTGCCATTGGTACCAGTCACGGCGCTTTCAAGTTCTCCGGTAACCAGACTTTGCGTTTTGATGTCCTGGCTGAAATCCAGAAGCGCCTCCCCGGCTTCCCGCTGGTGATGCACGGCTCATCCTCGGTACCGCAGGAGGAGGTGGAGCGCATCAATCGAGCAGGGGGCAACCTCAAAGGCGCCAAAGGCGTGGATGAAAATCAGTTCCGCCGCGCTGCTGAACTGGGTGTGACCAAGGTCAACATTGATACCGATGGGCGTCTGGTGTGGACGCGTGTGCATCGTGAATATTTCCGCGATCATCCGGAAGAAATTGACATGCGCCCGATTGGTAAGATCTTCATGGCAGAATATGCCAAGTTCATTGCCCATAAGAACGAAAAACTGGGCAGTGCCGGAAGATTGCCGGAAGTTCGCGCCCTGTTAGGGAAGTAACTCAATCGTTGAAATCCATCACAGCCCGGTGAACTCCCGGGCTGTGTTAATCTCTGGAGGCGAATGTGCCTGTTTCCGATCAAGGGGTGAACCTGCCGCGCTATCGGGTGATTCCGCGAACATTGATTTTTCTGGTACATAATAGCGAGGTGCTTCTCATCCGGGGTGCGCCGACCAAACGGTTGTGGGCAAATCGTTATAACGGACTGGGAGGTCATATAGAACGCGGAGAAGATCCGCTATCGGCAGCAAAAAGGGAGTTGAAGGAAGAGGCTGGAATAGAAAATGTGGAACTTCATGGGGTAGGGGTCATTCTGGTTGACGTAGAACCAGATATTGGGGTTTGCATTTTCATTTTCCGCGGTGAAGCGGAAGAAAAGTGGACCTGGCATTCTGAAGAAGGTGCTCTGGAGTGGGTGCCCTGGGAGGATTTACCCCATCTTCCTCTGGTAGAGGACTTACCTCAAATTCTTCCCCGTGTTTGGGAATGGAGACCGGGCGACCCGGTTTTCTGGGCGGTTTCGCGCTATGAAAATGGCCATCTGGTGGTTCATTTTCACTCAGAAAGAGATGGCTCGGGAGGTTCACCGCTTTTTCTCTCGTAAAAGATAAGCATGGTGTTTCCGTACCGGCGCTGTTCAAACTCTTCCAGGTTCTTAAGCGACTGGATAGAATATTCCACCGGGTCAATCTGCACAATAACCCAACCATCTTCGGAGAGCCATTCAATGTGCTGATCAACTGTTGCCAGCGCTTTTTCCCACAACCCTTTGTATTGGGGTGGAGCGATGAAAATATAGTCAAATTGCCGGTCGGCGGGACGGCTCAGCAGGGTGAATGCGTCTCCCTGAATAACCTGCGCGCGTTCCTGCAGGTGGGTTAACTCCAGATTGGAACGGATGGTTTGCACCGCCGCACGGTGTAAATCAATAAACCGACAGAAATTGGCTCCCCGGCTGAGGGCTTCAATACCGACGCTCCCTGTGCCGCCGAATAGATCCAGAAAGGTCGCTCCATAAATGTCCGCGCCGAGGATGTTGAAAAGGGCTTCCTTTACCATATCGGTAATGGGGCGGGTGATGTCCCCGGGAACCATTTTCAGGCGGGTGCCGCGGGCTTTTCCGCTAATGATTCGTGGATTGGTCACAGCGATTTCCTCAAGGCAGAGAAATTTGCTCGACAGCCTGACGTACTGTCAGAATATTCCCATTCGGAGCAATGATTGGCAAAACACATCCTGTTCCGAGGATAAAACGCTCTCCGCCAGTGGAAAGAATTGCCTCACGGGCTTCCTCAAAAATGGTGTCCGGTGTGCCCAGTACCAGAGATTCCCACTGACGAAGTCCGCCGCAAACTACACCGGAAAACGCTTGCTTTGCCTGGCTGAGCGGAGGAGTGGTTTGACGGTCATGCCAGTTGATCACGGAACAGGGGTAGTCTGTGACCTTATCAAACATGACCTCGTTGCCGTGCAGGTGCAGAATGTTCAACCACCACCCTTTGGCTACCTCCAGAACACGCAAATCGTAGTAACGACCAAAGATCTCAAACTCTTCCTCGGATAAAAGCCCATACTGAGCGTGTTGAACTGCGTAGAAAATGCCATCAATGGCTGTTTTCCGGAGTTCTTCAAGGAAGCGCACGGTTACCTGGGTAATTCGCTCCAACCCGGCGTGTAAGGCTTCAGGATATCGGCGTAAGTGAATTAACAGTTTTTCCGGTCCTACCAGGTTTTTGGCTTGTGCCAGTGGACTGAAGATGGTTTGCACAACGGGAGTGTGCGGGGCAAATTCGGCTGTCAGGATGCGTAAAGCATGGATTTGATCTCCCAGATGTCCGCTGGTTGGGTCGAGCAAAGGGAGTTTTGCCCAATCTTCGGGATGTTGGATGACCCGGCGGGTATACTCACGGGTTCCTTCGGGGTTCCCGCGCCATTCGTCTTCTGCTCCCCAGTCTTTCAGACAAAACGATGAAGCCGGGGTGACCTTGATGAGATCAAAATCATACATGCGTTGAAATGCAGCAGTTGAAGCAGCCAGCCCCTCGGGCGTTTGATCGTCCACCGGAAAATGCCGCCATAAGGCAACCGGCACCCGATCAGGAATCTCGCCAGAAAGACAGGTTTCCAGACGCTCACGATGGCTGATAGTAGAAGGAGCCATAAGAAACTTACCGATCCAGATTCCAGTTACCTGTGCGAATGCGGTTGATGTGTCCTTTGATCAATCGCTGAATCATGGACGCGCGCACGTGATCTTCGATTTTTCCTGCTGTCTGGAAGGCTTTTTCAAACACACTAACTGCGTCCTGAGCCCGTCCTGCGGCAAGCAAATTCAGCCCTAAAGCATATAAGGCTTCAGGGTCATCTGCATTGGATTCCAGTGCCCGCCGAAAATCTTCTTCTGCGGCTTTGTAATCCCCGCGAGCGTAGTACAACCATCCCCGCTTTAAAAACTCTGCCGGGGTTGTCGGATTCATGCTTTCGGGTGTTGGAGTAACAGGTTGATTGCCAGGTTTTGCCATTTTTATTTTCCTCCCGTGACGTTTTCAGGACAACGAGTCGAGAATTTTGTGCATTTCTTCTTCTTCTCGGGATTGTTCCCGGAAATATTGTATCATGAAGGCAGACCGCCTCAGGCGTAGAGCCATTGGGGCAACGGTTTTGATATCTTCCAGAGTGACAGTGGTTCTGCCATCCGCTGCTGCATAGGCGCGCGCGGCTTCAAAGAGGGTGATTTCAGCACGGAGGGATTCGACCTGGAATTGCCGTACCAGTTCGGTTCCAGCGCGGGCAATTTCGGCAGGAATTTCTACACTGGGCAAGAGTGAGCGTGCCATTTGAATCTCAGCGCGTGCCTGGGCAGTTTCTTCTGCATACTGAGCCACCGTGGCTCTTGGGTTCAAGCGATAGGCTCTTGCGCGGCGGTAGGCTTCCAGGCGCTCATCAAGGTTGTCCAGCCCCCTTACCACCACCCGCAAGCCAAAGCGGTCCATAATCTGTGGTCTCAGGTTGCCCTCTTCAGGGTTCATGGAACCAACCAGTGTAAATCGAGAGCGGTACGTGGCTGCTACCAGATTGCGCCGCAGGGTATAGGTTCCCGAAGAGGCTGCATCCAGAATCGCATTGATGATATCGTCGCTGAGGAGGTTGACCTCATCCACATACAGCACGTTTTGATCCGCCTGAGCCAGAATACCGCGACGAATGCGCATGCGAAGATGACCGGGAGCATGCTCATCCAGTGCGCCTACCACATCTTCCAGTTTGGCATTCAATGGCAGTTCAATCAAACGGACACGATCCTTACGGGTGAGGGGGATGCCTTCGGCATATTTCCGGGCGCAGTCAGGACAGACCGCATCCATGCCTCCCTGTTCGATATCTTCAGGGAGACACCCGTAAAAACAGGTGCTGCGCTGGACTTCGGGAAGCAGGTCAATCAAACTGCGCGCGGTGGTGGTCTTCCCTGTTCCACGTGGTCCAATCAACAAAACCCCGTTCACCAGAGGGTTGATAATAGCGAGTAAAAGAGCCAGTTTCATTTCCTGTTGACCGACAAGTGCAAGGAAAGGAAACGGCATTACCTCAGCCAGCCCAGCGTCTTCGCGGTTGACTTCTGCCTGGAAGGCTTTTCCACTGACCAGATCTACCAGTTCCTTGAGCGACTTGACCGTGCGGGTCAGCAGATAATCTTTTGGCTCCGGAATGTCAAAAGAGGTATTATCGGACATATCTTTAGTTTACATCATTATATGTCCAGAAGCGATTGGCAAAGAAATTCCACATCATCACCACCAGCACGGCAATTGCCAGGGTGATGTTGTGCCCTACAAAAGTTGGGGTAAAAATAAATGGGCGTGGCAGGATGCGTGAGAACAGATTGATCATCGGGATTTCCAGGGTCGCAACCAGCGGAATGCGGATTCCTAACCCGATTGCGCTTACCAGTGCGAATTGAGCCAGTTGCTGTGAAAGTTGCTTGCTTCGTGAGTCGGGGTATGTCCAGAAACGGTTCCAGGTGAAATTGCTGATCACCGCAGCGGTAAAAGACATTGCACTTGCCCATACGGCTGGCATTCCCAGAAGGAGAATGCCGAAGTTAAACAAGCCAAAATCAACTACCGCTCCAATAACACCTACAACAGCAAATTTCAAAAACCGCTCTCGTTCTCGCGGATTGGACAAAATCATAAAGAAAGCCCCATTTTTTGTCGGAAGTATGGGATGGTGCGTTGAATGCCTTCGGCTAAAGATATTTTCGGTTCCCATTTTAAGATCTGCCTTGCACGAGTAATATCTGGTTGTCGGCGTTGAGGGTCATCTCCCAGGCGCGAAGCCGGTTGGAAGATGACGCCTGCCGGGTTCCCTACAATTTCATTGATGGTTTGAGCAAATTCCAGAATGGTGGTCTCAGTAGGATTACCGATATTGACAGGGTTATGTTCATCCGAGAGGAGCAGGCGGTAAATGCCTTCAATCAGGTCATCTACGTAGCAAAAACTGCGGGTTTGCGAACCATCTCCGTAAATGGTGAGGGGTTCGTGCCGCAGGGCTTGCTGAATAAAATTGGGCACTACTCTTCCATCGTCCAGCCGCATGCGGGGACCATAGGTGTTGAAAATCCGCACAATACGGGTATCAATGCCGTGATAACGGTGATACGCCATGGTCAAGGCTTCGGCAAAGCGTTTGGCTTCATCGTACACCGATCGCACACCAATAGGATCAACATGCCCCCAGTAACTTTCCTTTTGCGGATGTTCGAGAGGATCGCCGTAAATTTCACTGGTGGAAGCCAGCAGGTATCTGGCCCGGTGAGCGCGTGCCACTCCCAGTGTGTTATGGGTACCCAGCGCGCCCGCTTTCATGGTTTGAATGGGCAGGTTCGTGTAACCATACGGCGAGTTTGGGTTAGGACTTGCCGGTGAAGCAAAATGGAGCACTGCATCAATTTTGCCCGGCACAAAAATAAAATTGGACACATCATGGCGAATGAACAGGAAATTTGGATTCCCTGCCAGATGTGCCATATTATCCGGACTGCCCGTGATAAAGTTATCCATACCAATGACGAAGTGACCTTCCTTGATCAGACGGTCACATAAATGAGAACCGAGAAAACCAGCAGCGCCAGTAACTAAAATTCGCATCTTTACCAATCCACCTTTTCTATTAATCCATCTCCGGTGATTTGAATGGCTTCACCGGTTTGCGGGTGTACCAGGAACAAATTCTTCTGGTAAATTACTGCCAGACGAAAAGTTCCGTCCTCAAACGGCTCTGGCGACCAAACCACTTCCTGCGGGTCCAGTCCCAGTTTTCCTTCCTCAGGGAAAATTTGCCGGTTGTTTGAGCCATCCCGGTCCATCACCGAGAGGCGATATCGTCCATTCTCTCCCTGTTCACTGGAAATGTTATTCAGGTATGCCACCTGGTAACTTCCATCTGCACTTCGCGGCGAGACTACAGGATAGGCAAACATGCCTGCTTTTTCCACAATTTTAATGAATGCACCATTGTTGATGACGTAAGCGCTCACATCAAAATAGGGTGAGGTTTCGGCGTTCTCCTGCCCCGGGCGAGGTGCATGAGTTAGGGTATAAAGTACCTGGTGATTGGGAGACCATGCCAGTGCCGGCACCCATGCCCAGTCAGCGCGCGTCTGGTAGGGGGTGATTTCCACCAGAGGGGTAAGTTCACCGGTTTCCAGGTTGACCAGCCCGACAACATTCGGCTGAGCGTATGCCAGCAAGGCTCCATCCGGAGACCAGGCAAATTGAGTTCCCCACCAGCCGAACGCCCCGCCGTAATTGGCTTCAACCAGGGTAGAGGTTTCTAGTATGATGCCGCTGGGGCTGTAGCGGGTTAGGATCAGGTCATTGTTGGCTTGCCATCCAGGAGCAGTTGTTCGCGGTTCTACGGTTGAATAAGTAATACTTAGCCCCTGTCCGGGTACCCAGTCCGCAAAGTGAATGATGTTTTTGGCTCGCAGGTTGACCGGTTGGGCTTCAGGATCGGTCAGATTGAGCATCCATAAGGTGTTGATTTCCTCCCCCGGTTCGGTAGAAGAACGGCGGGTGAACAGGAGCCATTCCCTGTTGGGAGAAAGCGAAAAAATCCGCCCGTCTAAATCTCCTGTGGTCACCAGCGGACGCCGATTGCCGGTATTTCCCTCCATCAGCCACGCATTACCCCCCGAAAGATATACTAACTTGCCGGGTATATCCGTAGGGGTGAAAGGACGTTGTACCCCTACCATTTTGATCTCCGGACGGGGATCAACAATCCGTACTTCTTTGACAATGCTTCGGGAGACTTCCTGTCCATCCTCATAGACGACTCGGATGGTACGCTCCAGTTTTCCGTTGCTCCCCGATTGAATGATCATCGTGCGGCTTTCAGGAAGCGACTCGTTCTGCACGGTTTGGCTGTCAAAAGGAATGGTGATCTCCTCAATTTTCAGTTCTTCCTGGACACGAATCACTCGGATGGTATCGCCCTTTTCCAGTACGGTATAACCCGGCGGTTCCAGGCGATCCAGCGGATTCAGTTTGATACCGGCTTTTTCCACTGCACCTTGAGCGGTTGTCCCGGCAGGAACTTGCAGAGAGAGGCTTTGCCCATCTACCGAAATCTGTACGGTGTAATTCTCAACTGAAGGGCTGGGATTCAGAGAACAGGCACTTAAAACCCATCCCAGCAGGACAAATAATCCCATCAGGTGGATGCGAAGAGAGCGGCGGAAGGGTGTCAAGAACTGCATAATCAGGTATAATCCTGCCTCGTAAGGGTTATTTGAGGGAGCCAGTGATGGAGAGCAGTTCATCTTCTACACGGACCTCTTCAATCTTCAATGGCTTCCCCTGAAAGGTGGTCAGTTGCCCGATACGATCATTGACGGTTTGACTGAGGGCATTGACAGTTCTTTCGGGAAGGGGTAGAGAGCCAACCTTTGCAGAAACAATTTGCATTTGAAGAGTGCCTTCTGCAACAGAAGGCTCAAACACAACCTCCACCTGTGCATCCATGATGCCTGTTGAGGTCGTTCCGGTAAGTCGGATCTGGTTATCTTGAAAATCAACCTGAAGGTCACGGA
>OGCI01000706.1_pt1 | contig 33970 bp, 23 predicted proteins | sample 1570021 | NCBI WGS metagenome assembly OGCI01 (sample SAMN06264664, study PRJEB24512) | hot springs metagenome | isolation source: Hot spring water | place: South Africa: Tshipise | collected 2015-06-21 | reverse complement strand
ACCAACATCTTGGCGCTCAACGCGGCGGTGGAGGCGGCGCGAGCCGGCGAGGCGGGGCGTGGTTTTGCGGTGGTGGCGGGCGAGGTGCGCCAACTCGCGCAACGCAGCGCGCAGGCGGCCAAGGAGATCAAGGCGCTGATCGAAGAGAGCGTGGCGCGGGTGCAGCAGGGCGGCCAGCAGGTCGAGACCGCGGGTCGCACGATGGAGGAGATCGTGCAGGCCATCCAGCGCGTCGCGGACATGATTGGCGAAGTCACCGCGGCCACCGCCGAGCAAAGCGACAGCATCGCGCAGGTCAACGCGGCGGTGGCGCAGTTGGACCAGGCCACACAGCAAAACGCGGCGCTGGTGGAGCAGGCCACGGCGGCGGCGCAGAGCCTGCGCCAGCAAGCGGCCGAGCTGTTGGGTGCTTTCTGGCTCAAGATCCGCGAGACCGAGAACCTGGTCACTATCAAACGTGAACACCGGGCGGCTCCGGGGACCCTGCTCCCCAACGTCACTCTGTGCGGTCGGGACGAGAATGACAACGACCTTACCAACGAGATCTCCTGGTTAGTGCTCGAAGTGATGCGTCAGATGAAGCTGTCGGAACCAGCCGTCTATATCCGCTATCACGAAGATATGGACCCGGCTTTCGTACTCCACGCTCTCGAATGCAACCGGGATTTCGGGGGAGGCAATCCCGCTTTTCTCAATGACGCTTTGGGCACGGAACGCTACCTGGCCCGGGGTGTGCCCAAACGGGACGCAGTGAACTGGAGCGCGAGCGGTTGTCTCGGCTATCACCTAGACTGCGGTGAACATATGGCCGGCTCGTTCAACCTAAACCAGGCCAAGATCCTCGAGGTCACTCTCCACGATGGTTTCGATCCTCGTACTGGGAAACAGCTAGGGCTTCACACCGGCGATGTGACCACTTTCACCTGCATCGAGCAGTTCTACGAAGCGTTCCTCAAGCAAGAGGACTACTTCGCCGAGCGGCTCCGCAAGCACTACTTCATCTATTGGGCCAGTGAGATTGCGAACTCGCCCATGAGCGGTCTGCGGGCAGCCATGCTCTATGAGGACTGCGTTCCCAAGGGACTCACCTCTCGCGAAGGTGGGGCGCGCTACAAGGTGTGCATGGCCTCGTGGGTGGGCGACAAAGGCATCGTCGACGTGGCTGACTGCCTGGCGGCGATCAAGTACTTGGTCTTTGACCACAAGAAGATCACGATGGCGGAACTGCTGAGGGCGATGGACGCCAACTGGGAGGGTTACGAGCACATACGGCAGATGTGTCTGAGCGCTCCCAAGTACGGGAACGATGACGACTACGTCGATGAGATCCTCAACTATATCTCTCGTCGGACGCAGGAGATCCTGACTAGCCGTCCTGACCCCTTCACGGGCGAGAAGCCCTTCCTGTTCAAGGGAGCAGCGGCGGGCCACGTCACCCACGGTAAAGCGGTAGGAGCCCTACCAAACGGTCGTTACGCAGGTACCCCGCTTTATGATGGTGGTCTTTCCGCCATGCCAGGAGCCGACACACACGGGCCCACTGCTCTGATCAACTCGGCTACCAAGTACTACCATGCCTTCGAGACAGTGGGCATCGCACTCAACATGAAGTTCTCGAAGGCAGTCCTCAACACGCCCGAGAAACTGGAGAAAGTGGGGGCGTTGGTCAAGACTTTCACCAAGCGGGGCGGTTGGCACATCCAGTTCAACATCCATAGCGCCGAGGAACTGCTGGAGGCGCGCAAGAACCCGGCCGCCCACAAAGACCTACTCGTGCGCGTGGGGGGCTACAGCGCTTACTTCGTCGATCTGCCCCCGGAGCTCCAAGACGAGATAGTCGAGCGCACCATGCACGAAGTAAGGTGAGTCAGGGGTGTCACCTGCCAAAGTGACTGGCATCGTATTCAACATCCAGCGTTACAGCATCGACGATGGTCCGGGAATCCGGACCACCGTCTTCTTCAAGGGCTGCCCTTTGAGTTGTATCTGGTGTTCGAACCCCGAGTCCCAGAACTTCGAACCTGAACTTATGCACCGCGACTCCCTGTGCAAGCGCTGCTATCGTTGCGTGGCTGCTTGCCCGCTCGGAGCCATCTCGGTCGGAGCTGACGGCGTCGTCATCGATCGCGAGACGTGCGATGCCTGTGGCGAATGCGTCAGGGCGTGTCCTCACGACGCCATGCGCATCACCGGTCAGGAGATGACGGTGGACGAGGTGTTCGAGGTTGTGAAGCGCGACGCCGATTATTACCGCGACTCGGGAGGTGGGGTCACCTTATCGGGTGGTGAGGTCCTGATGCAGCCGGACTTTGCCCTGGCGTTGCTGAAGCGCTGCAAAGAAGCCGGTTTCCACACCTGTGTAGACACCTCGGGCCAGGGCAGTACAGAAGGACTACGCCGGCTCTTCCCTTACGTCGACCTCTTCTATTTCGACATCAAGCATCTCGACCCCCGGATTCACCGGGCCGAAACGGGGATGGCCAACGAACACATCCTTCGCAACTTCGCCGAAGTGGTAGCGAGCGGCATACCCTTGGTGGTACGGGTCCCTGTGGTGCCCGGTTTCAACGACAGTGTGGACGCCATCTCCGATATCGCCGATTTCGTGGCCAAGCGTGTGCCCGGGGGCACGGTGCACTTGCTGCCCTACCACCGGTACGGCCAGCAGAAATACGCCATGTTGGGACTCGACTACGAGCTCAAGGATGCCGAGACGCCTTCTCCGGAGTTCCTGAGAGCGGCCCGGAAGATCGTAGAGTCCCGGGGTCTCAAGTGCGAGGTGGCGGTCTAGGTCTCGCGGGCAGCGAAAGATAGTCGCTGAGGGGAGCGGAGTGTCATAGGGCGTGACGGAGCTGAAGGGGGAAGCGTGGAATACTTGGGCACTGTCATCACAGGGACCGTAGGGGTCGATGCGCATGTCATCGGGACGAAGATAATCTCCCGTGCTCTTCGCGACGCCGGTTTCAAAGTCATCGAGCTAGGGGCCCAGACGCCCCCGGAGGAGTTCATCATGGCAGCCCAGGAGACCGCAGCCGACGCGATGCTGATCAGCTCCCTCTACGGGATGGCCGAGCTGGATCTGGAGGGATTCAGACAAAAGTGTATAGAGGCTGGCTTGGATGACATCATCCTGTATCTGGGCGGGATACTGGGCGTGTCCAGGCGGGACTTCCCTGAAGACGAAGCCAGGTTCAAAGCCATGGGCTTTGACAGGGTTTACCCCCCCGACGCGGACATCCGGGCGGCCATCGAGGATCTCAAGGGTGATCTGGCCCGGAGGCGGGCCGCTCGAGCCCAGGGGTATTAGGAGTACTGGCCGGGAAGACGACCGCGACCGTGGATACCCGGCTCTTCATAGACTTCGGCAGCACCTTCACCAAGGTGGTGGCGTTCGACTTGGAGAGCGAACAGTTACTTGGCCGCGTCCAGGTCCCCTCCACGGTAGAGACCGACATTTCTGTGGGGCTGGAAGAGGCCTTCGAACTGTTGGCCCAAGAGGTACCCTTCGGACAGGAGGAGAGGCACCGAGCGGTGGCTTGTAGCAGTGCGGCGGGTGGCCTGCGGGTGGTATGCGTGGGCTTGGTACCCGAATACACCACCGAAGCAGGCCGGCGAGCGGCTTTGGGGGCCGGAGCCAAGATCGTGGGGACATATTCCTACGAGCTGTCGGCTGCCGAGGTCAAGGAGATCGAGGATCTAGCTCCTGACATCGTGCTTCTGACCGGAGGCACAGACGGTGGAAACAAGAGGGTGATCCTGCACAACGCGGCTCTGTTGGCCCGGGCGGGCGCAGGGGTCACGAATGTCATCGTGGCTGGCAACAAGGGTGCATACGACGAAGTCGCGGCTATCTTCGCTGGCAGTAGCAAGCAGGTCATCTTCACGGCGAACGTCATGCCCGAGATAGGAGTGTTAGGGGTCGAAGCGGCTAATCACGCCATCCGGGACCTGTTCATCTCTCGGATCACCGAGGCCAAAGGCATAAACCGAGTGCGCGGTCTCATCTCCGAGGTCAGCATGCCCACGCCGGCTGCTGTCTTGGAAGCGGCGAAGTTATTGGCGGACGGATTACCTGGGCAGCCAGGGCTGGGAGAGTTGCTGCTGATCGATGTGGGGGGAGCCACGACCGACGTCTACTCGGTGGCCAAAGGCCTGCCGGCAGGGGGCCTGGTACGCATGATCGGTCTACCCGAACCATACGCCAAGCGGACCGTGGAAGGCGATCTCGGCCTCTATCACAACCTTGACACGCTCGTAGCTTTGGCGGAAAGGGAGGCCCAAGCCGGGACCGAGCTGCTTCCCCGTCCTGGAGCGGACGCCCCCTCGGCGCTTCTCGCCGCTCAAGTCGAGATGTTGGGGTCCAGGAACGGTGTCCCGCAGGGAGGAGCGGGAGCGGCCTGCCAACTGTTCTTGGCAAGAGCTGCCGTGCGTTCGGCAGTCGACCGCCATGTGGGGTCGCTACGGCCGATTGTGACCCCTGACGGGGAGGTCATGCTTCAGAAGGGCAAGGACCTTACCAAGTTGCGCTGGGTAGTCGGATCGGGAGGACCGATATGTTTCTCCACTGATCCAGTGACAGTTCTCAAGGGGGCGGTTTTCGAGCCAGCACGCCCCTTACTGCTCAAGCCGAAGTCTCCCACTTTCTTACTCGATAGAGATTACGTGCTCTTCGCTTTGGGCCTATTGGCGCAGCGCAATCAGGGCAAAGCTCTCCGCCTCATGCGCAAACATGTGCTGCCCATCGAGCACGAAAGGTCAGCCTTGGAACCGGTGACCGTGGGAGGTAGTGATGACGAGGGAAGTTGAGAAGAGCTACCTGGTGGCTCGGCCAGCGTATGAAGTCATTCCTGCGGTCTCTGTGGCAGGGCGCATCCCAGCTATGACCCTGCTCAGCGACCGTCTGATCTCGGGGGCGGGCAACTACATCGAGGCTGGTTGGATACTGGCCATGCCAGATCCCAATCCCCACATCCTGGAACACGTTCACGACTATGACGAGGTGGTGCTTCACATCGGGACGGACCCGAACGATCAAGAAGATCTGGGGGCAGAGATCGAGTTCGTGATCGATGGTCGCCCGTGTACCATCACCAAGACCTCCTGTGTCTTCGTCCCCAAAGGGGTGAGACACGGGCCGCTGACCTGGAAGCGTTTCTCAAGACCTCACCTGGAGATGACCATCATGCTGGGGGCGGGGAGTCTGCAAGAAGCCGACCCGGGAGGTCACCAGGAGAGGATCTCACACGGTGAAAAGGGGCCGGGAACGAGCGGGGAGGCGGGCCATGATCGCGTCCGAGACTGAGAGCGTCTACGGTAGGAACATCCTTACCGAAGACCGGATGCCGCCTATGCCGGCGGCTATGGTCGAAGCGATGGAGCAGCAGGCCAGAGAGGGGCGGGTCCTTGACCGCACTCTGCTACTTGGGATCATGGATTCCATCATGCCAGGCTGTTCGCTGTTCGTGGGCTGCGAGGTACTGTGGGGACTTCCTAACGGATTGCCGGTGGAGATCGAGCTGCCTCACTCTCACGACTTCGACGAAGTCATAGGCTTCGTAGGGACCGACCGGACCCGACCTCGGGACTTGGGGGGCGAACTCGAGCTCCTTATCGGCGGAGAGAGACACACGCTCACGAAGACCTGCCTGATCTTCATCCCCAAGGGGGTCGAGCATTGCCCCATAACAGTCAAGAAGATCACTACTCCCATCGTGATGTTTGAGGCAGCCAATGACCCCGATTACAAGAAAGTGTTTTGACTGCTGGCATCGTAGTGACGAGCCTCGGGGGGTGACGCCATGATGACCTACGACGAGATCGCTGCCTGGGTGGAGGAGTACTTTGCTGCCTTCAACCAGTACGGCCAGGACCCAGACCTGGTCCATCACATGGACAAGTACTTCAGTAGGGACTTCGTCTTCAACCCCTACATAGCCCATGTGGGTAAGGTCGCTGGCCGCGTCCAGTGGTACAAAGTGTTGACCTCGCACCCCTCGGGCGTTGAGAAGCTCACTCCCGAGGACATCCTCATCGACGAACGACGCCAGGCCTTTGCCGCGCAGATCAAAGCCGAGATCTGCGACCGCGACACCGGGGAGACCCTCGTCACCAAGCGCTATTTCGCCCGCTATCCGCTTGTAGAAGAAGAGGGGACTATGAAGATCTCCCGCCTTGACTTTTTCTGGGAGGTCTTGCCAGCGGGTGCCTTGGAGATCGATGACGTGTTCGAGCGCGATTGGGGCAAGCAGGGAGGTAGGCCATGACACCGGGCTATGCCGAGATAGTGCAGTGGATGAAGGACTATTTCACCACCTACAACCTTTACGCCCAGGATGCAGCCACCGTGCATCGCTTGGACGATTACTTCGCCCCCGACCTCCGTTTTATGCCTTACATCTACATCTTCGGAGGGCCAGAGGCGGGACACCACAGCCGAGAGGACTTCTACCACATGTTGACCAGTCACCCCGATGACTATGAGCAGTTCGAGGTGCTCGACATCTTCGTGGATGAGAAGCGTCTCGTGGCAGTGGCCTTCCTCATCGCCCGCATCTTTTCCACCCATACGAACGAGTTGCTGGTGCAGAAGCACTACCTGCCCCTCTACGACCTGATGATTGACGAGAACGGCAAGCTCAAGATCAAGACCATCCGCTTCTTCTGGGAAGCGTCACCACCAGAGGTCGATGCCAACTACTCGGGCGCCGCGAAAGGGAACTGATAGGCCATGACCGCAACCGCTTCTGCTTACGAAAGACTTCTCGAACCTGGTCGCATCGGTCCGGTCACCACCCGGAACCGCATCCTCAAGACCGGGGCCGGCATGCTGATGTGGCACGAAAGCGACACCCACATGCGGCCGGAGATGCTGGCCTTCTATGAGCGTATGGCTAGGGGTGGGACCGGTCTGATCGTGGTGGAATCACCCACCATCGACTATCCCGCTGGGGCCCGTTGGCGGATGCGGTATCGGATCGACGACGACCGCTTCATCGAGGGGTTGAAGGAGTTGGTCGAGGTCATTCACAAACACGGGTGCCCTACCTTCATGCAGATGAACCACGACGGGCCCTGGCAAGCCGACCTCAGGCATATCGAGCCCGACCAGGTCTATCCTGGTCCGCCGTTAGGCGCTTCGCCCGTTGCATTGCCCTGCGAGACCGACTTCCACAACGAGGTACCTAAAGAGCTCACCATCCCCGAGATCGAAGCTCTAGTCGACAAGTTCGCCTCGGCCGCCGAACGGGCCAAGAAGGCGGGGTTCGATGGGGTAGACATCAATGCCGCTAGCAGCCACCTACTCCATAACTTTCTCTCGCCTTTCTGGAACCGCCGCCAGGACAGCTACGGAGGCAGTACTGAGAACCGCACCCGCTTCGCTCGGCAGATCATCGAAGAAGTCAAGCGCCGCTGCGGCAAAGACTTCGCTTGCACTATCATCATCAACGGCCTGGAGGTGGGCCAGGCGGTGGGTCTCGACGACAGCCAGATGCTGACGCCGCAGCTCGCGCGAGAGAATGCGCGCTGGTTGGAGAAGGCGGGGGCCGACGCCATCATGGTCCGCAGCCACTGGCTCGGCTACCACGTGCCGGCCTATCTTACCGACCTGCTGTTCTACCCCGAACCTCCCATCCCGCTCGAGAAGTTCCCACCCGAATACTACGCCAAGGAAAAAGGGGTGGGTGCGAACACTCTATTGGCAGCGGGTATCAAGAAAGAGGTGTCGATACCGGTCACAGTCGTGGGGAGGCTTGACGCCGACTTCGGCGAGAGACTGTTGCGAGCGGGCATGGCCGACTTCATCGGGATGACCCGGCGGCTGCATGCTGATCCTGACTATGTCAACAAGCTGAGAGAAGGGCGGCTGGACGATATCGCGCCCTGCACTGCCTGCGACAACTGTCTGGGTAGCCGACGCTGCCGCATCAACGGTCTACTGGGTACGCCCTACACCGATATCGAGAAGGCTCCGACCAAGAAGAAGGTCCTGGTCATAGGGGGTGGCCCTGGGGGGATGGAGGCCGCGCGTGTGGCTGCTTTGCGCGGCCATGACGTCACCCTCTATGAGAAGCAGCCCAAGCTAGGCGGACTGCTTCCTATCGCGTCTATTGTGAAGGGTCCTCACCCTGAGGACCTGCCGCTCATCGTGCGGTATTTGGAAGCCCAACTGCGCAAACTGGGGGTGAAAATCCGGACTGGCCGCGCCGCCGACCTGGCGACAGTCGAGGAACTCAAGCCTGACGTGGTGTTCTTGGCGACCGGAGCCAGCGCCACTGTCCCGCCCATCAAGGGTATCGACCGCAAGAACGTAGTAAGCGGGGCCGCCCTGCACAAAAAGCTCAAGCTCGCCACCCGCTTTGTTCCACCCTACACTTTGCGCTGGCTGACTAAGTTCTACATGCCTTTGGGCAAGAACGTGGTGGTCATCGGCGGGGCACTACAGGGTTGTGAACTGGCCGAGTTCTTGGTAAAGCGGGGACGGAACGTGACCATAGTCGAGCAGTCAGACATGCTTGGCGAGGGAATGGTCGACGCGGTCCTTGGCAATCTCATGACCTGGTTCGCCAAGAAGGGCGTGAGATTGATCTCTGGGGTGCGGGAATACGTGGAAATCACCGACGCCGGCCTCACTATCATCACCAAAGACGGACAAAGGGTCACCTTAGCTGCCGATACCTTTGTATCGGCGCTGCCGCTCAAGGCTAACGATGACCTTGCCCCGAGTCTGGAGGAGAAAGTACCCGAAGTCTATCGTATCGGCGACTGCAAACAGCCTGGCCTCATAGCCGATGCCATCGGTACTGCCTTGCGTACGGCAAGAGAGGTGTAGAACGCAGATCTTGGGGGGTGGTGTCATGGAAGCTCCGTGCGGATACATGGGCAAGATGCTGTTCGTCGACCTTGCTGACGGCAGGATATGGGACGAGGAGCTGTCTGAATCGACCGCTCGTCGTTTTGTCGGCGGTTACGGGGTCGGGGCTCGAGTCATCATGGAGCGGATGCCGGCCGGGGTGGACCCACTCGGGCCGGAGAACATCTTCGGCATCGGCACAGGGCCACTCACCCTCTCAGGGGTGGTTTCCACCTGTCGTTTCTCCACCATGGGCAAGTCACCACTCACCGGGTACTGGGGTGATGCCAACTGTGGGGGTGACTTCGCCGAGGCGCTGAAGGGGTCAGGCTATGACCTGGTGTTTTTTCTGGGTCGCGCCGAGCACCCTGTGTACCTAGTGATCGAGGAGGGTAGGCCAGAACTCAGGGATGCCCGTCATCTGTGGGGCAAGGATACGGCAGCCACGGAGGCGCTGATCCGCGAGGAGAACGGCAGCAAGGACCTCAAGGTGGCGACCATCGGTCCAGCTGGGGAGCGGTTGTCTCGCATCGCCTCAGTCATCAACGACAAAGGTCGTGCGGCTGCTCGCTCAGGTTTGGGAGCGGTGATGGGGTCTAAGAACCTCAAAGCGGTGGCGTGCACTGGTTCGCTCCGACCACGGATCCATGACCGAATACGCGTGCGGGAGCTGATGAGAGCGACGTTGCGCGAGACCCGAGAACACCCGTCTGGCATGTTCTATGGTCTGAGCCACGGCGGCACGCCTGGCGCCATGCCCATGCACATGGCTGACCACGATGTGCCCATCAAGAATTGGCGTGGCAACAACCTCGAAGACTTTCCTCAGTCCAAGTGGAGTTCAGTCTCTTGGGAGGGGATGGCTCGCTATGTGACGCGAAGCTATGCCTGCACTGGCTGTCCTATCCGCTGCGGGTCGCTGCTCACGGTCGATACGGGGCGCTATCCGGTGCGCGAGGTCCACAAGCCCGAGTACGAGACCTTGGCCGCCTTTGGCCCACTCTGCCTCAACGATGACATGGAAGCCCTTATCTATGCCAATGAGCTCTGCAACCGCTACGGGCTTGACACGATTTCGGCGGGAGCGACCGTGGCCTTCGCCATTGAGTGTTACGAGAACGGTATCCTCACGCGTGACGACACTGACGGACTGGAGCTGACCTGGGGTAACGCCGACGCTCACGTAGCGCTGCTCGGGATGATGTGTCGCCGAGAGGGCCTGGGCGACCTTCTGGCTGACGGGGCGAAGTGGGCGGCCCAGACTATCGGCCGGGGTGCAGAAGCTTTCGCCATGCATGTGGGGGGAGAGATGCTGCCCATGCACGACCCGCGATGTTTCCCGGGTTGGGGAGCGACATACGTCTCCGATGCGACGCCGGCTCGACACACCCGAGGAGGCACTGCTTTCGCCGAACATGGCGGGGTTAACGAGCGCGCCTATGCAGGCATGGGTATCCCCTTCCGTCTGGAACGCTACGACCCCACCGATAAGGGTGTGTACCACGCCAAACTGGCCGGTTGGCAGCATTGGGTCAACACCTCTGGATCCTGCCTTTTCGCTATCGACAGCATGCCACTCGATTTCGTCGGCTGCCTGAACGCGGTGACGGGCTGGGATCTCGACTACGATGAAATAGTGGAGACCGGCACTCGAATCACGACGCTTCTTCACGCCTTCAATCTTCGGGAAGGTTTCCGACCGACAGACTTCGTCCTCCCAGAACGGGCGCGAGGCAATCCACCGCTTCAGGTGGGAGCCCTGGCTGGGGTCACCGTGGATACCGAGGATCTTAAACGTCGGTTCTACGAGGCCCTTGGTTTCGATCCGACCACCGGCGCTATCGATCCCGAACGGGTCCAGCAGCTAGGGTTGGAAGACATAGTCCGCGTCTAAGGTCATTCAGGGCAGAAGGGGGCGTCTGATGTTGCTGAAGGACAAGGTGGCCATTGTCACCGGAGGTGCCAAGGGCATGGGCCGGGGTATCGCGCTCAAGTTCGCAGAAGAGGGGGCGCACCTCGTCCTGTGCGACCTCGACCTCGACGGAGCGCGCGCTGTGGCAGCCGAGATCGAGACGCGGGGCGGGCAGGCACTTGCAGTCCGCACCGATATCACCTGTTCTGCGGACAGCGAGCGGATGGTGGCCTACACCCTCGAGCGTTTCGGGACTATTGACATACTCATCAACTGTGCGGGAGGAGTCGCGGGTACTCACGGTTCGGGCAACAGCGAGACTATCACCGAGGAGGAGTGGGATCGCATCGTCGACCTCAACCTCAAGGGCCCCTTTCTCGTCACCCGAGCTGTACTGCCTACCTTTAAGGCCAAGCGCTCAGGCAAGATCGTGTTTATCTCGTCCATGGGTGCTGTCTCTCCAGTGGTGTCGGTACTGCACTACCATTCGGCCAAGGCCGGCATCATCGGACTTTCGCTCAACCTGGCCTTCGAACTGGCGCCTCTTGGCATCTGTGTGAACACGGTGGTCCCCGGACCGATCGAGACCCCGTTCTGGGATGCCTTGATGCCTCCGGGGCCTGAGCGCGACGCTTTCTTTGCGGCAGTGTCCAGGCATGAGGTGCCCTTGGGTCGCATCGGGCAACCCAAGGACATCGCCGGAGCCTGCCTCTTCTTCGCCTCGGAGCTCTCCGACTACGTGACTGGCCAGACACTCTGTGTGGCCGGCGGACAGCCGATGCTGTCTCAGCAGGCTACTTTCAACATCGAGGCCTATCTCAAAGAGCGCGGCATCCTGGGGGAGGGAGCATGAGCGGTCTAGAAGGGAAGGTCGCCCTGGTGACGGGAGCGGCCGCCAAACGCAGCATGGGTCGAGCCATCGCTGTGCAGTTGGCTAAAGACGGGGCGCACGTAGTAGTGGCTGACAAGCTCGCCACGCCGAAGAGTATCTGGCCCGGCGACGAAGGGTGGCGGGGTCTTGCTGCCGTGGTGGAGGAGATCGAGGGCTGGGGGAGTCGGGGGCTGGGCATAACCGCCGATGTGAGTGTGGCTGCTGATGTGGAAGCCATGGTGAACGAGACGTTGGCTACCTTCGGCAAGATCGACATCCTGGTCCATTGTGTAGGGGTACGGGGTCCAGTCCCGGTCCCCGTGGTGGAGCTGGACGAAGCTACCTGGCGGATGCTTCTAGACGTCAATCTGACCGGTGCATTCTTGGTGGCAAAGGCGGTCGCCAAGGCCATGCTGGCTGATCCCCAGGGAACCGAAGGCAAGAAGATCGTCTTCATATCCTCGATGGCTGGGGTCTCGCCCTATCCAGGTGGCGCCGGCTACGCGGCATCGAAGCATGGCGTCCTGGGTCTGATGAAGGCGTTGGCTCGGGAGCTTGCCCCCTATAAGATCAATGTGAATGCAATTAACCCGGGGGCGTTCGAGACCAACTTCCGCGATGAAAGTGTCTTGAAACTAGCTGAGGCCAAAGGTATCAGCGTCGAGGAAGCGCTCAAGACGCCGCCCACCGGCCCTACCGGCCAGGCAGGGCCGCCTCCTATACCCCTGGGTCGCTTGGGGCTACCCAGAGATGTGGCCGCTCTGGTGTCATTCTTGGTCTCGGACGCAGCGAGCTACCTGACTGGCGAGGCCATCAACCTGTCGGGGGGCGCGAGTTGAGTTCCCGTTCTGTGTGGCGGGGCCGGGCGACGTGGAAAGGATGATCGATGTCAGGACAGACGCCGTATACCCTTCGCATTCTTCGGGTGGACCTGGATACAGGTCAAGTCAATGAGGAGATCATTGACGGGGAGACCACTGAGACATACGTGGGTGGTACGGGGCTAGCCACCAAGTACCTGTGGGACGAAGTGCCGGCAGGGGTGGAATGGTTCGACCCCGAGAACCGGCTCACCTTCTTCACTGGGCCTTTGGCGGGTACTCGAGTCTCAGGTTCGGGCACCTTTTCGGTGACTACGAAGGGTGCGTGCACTGGGATGTGCGGGACCTCGCAGGCTAACGGGTTTCTGGGGGCTTTTTTGCGGTTCAACGGCATCGACGGCGTGATTGTGGAGGGCGTTGCCAAGAAGTGGACGCGGCTCCACATCGAGGACGGGACGGTGAAGCTTGTTGATGCCGAGCACTTGCTGGGCAAGGATACCTGGGAGACCGAGGACGCTGTCAAGGCCGAAATTGGAGGACGCTGCAGTGTCTTCAGCATCGGCCCAGGGGGCGAAAGATTGGTCCGCTTCTCGTCTATCGTGGGTGACCGGGGTCATGTCGCTGCCCACAATGGGGTCGGAGCGGTCATGGGTTCTAAGAAGCTCAAATGTATCTCAGTCACTAGGGGTGGCCAGAAACCGCGGGTGGTCGACCCCGTCCGCCTGGTAGCGAAAGCCAAGGAGCTAGCCCGGGTCTCCAAAGAAGTCGACCCGCCCTTCGTCAAGTGGGGTACCAACGCTGGCTTTGCGCCTCTGTCAGCCATGGGTGCGGTGCCTATCCGCAACTATCAGACCAATGTCTTCCCTGAGCCGAACAAGTATGTCCCCGAGTATCTCCGCACTCATTTCAAAGCCCGGCCCCTCGCCTGCTGGGCCTGTGCTATCGCCCACTGCCATTTGATGGAGGTGACAGAAGGTCCCTACGCCGGGTTTGCGGGAGAAGAGCCCGAGTACGAAGGCATGGCAGGCATGGGGCCGCTCCTGGGGATGACCGACCCTGGGGCCAGCGTGATGCTGTGCAACCTGGTGGACCGGCTGGGGTTTGATGTCAATGAATCGGGCTACATGGTGGCCTGGCTCATGGAGTGCTATGAGAGAGGACTGGTCACCAAGGCCGACCTGGACGGGATAGAGCTTCGCTGGGGTGATGCGGAAGCGGCGGCCGCGTTGCTTCGCAAAATTGCCTTCCGCGAGGGTTGCGGGGACCTCTTCGCCGAAGGGGTGAAACGGTCAGCCGAAAGATTGGGCGGGGAAGCCCGCGATTGTGCGGTCTACACGCTGAAGGGGGCGACTCCTCGCGGACATGACCATCGCGGTCATTGGCAAGAGTTCATCGACACCTGCCTCTCGAACACGGGTACGGTGGAATCGGGCGGGCATCTCTTCACGCCTCCCAACCTAGGTCTGGAACGACCTAAAGACCGGTTCGACCCGATTGCCATGTCCACCCAGAACGCTAATCTCAACGGTGGGCGTAACCTTGAGGACTCGCTAGGTATCTGTCGGCTTTGCACGCCGAACCTCGCTCTCACCCTCGACTGCCTCAATGCGGTGACGGGCTGGGAATGGGGTGTAGACGACGCCAGGCATTTCGGTCTGCGAATCGTGAACCTTATGCGCATGTTCAATTTCCGCCACGGGCTGACCAAGGACATGGAGGCACCGTCCGTGCGCTACGCCTCGACCCCGGTCGACGGACCTGCGGCCGGTATCGGCATCGCTGCTCACTGGAATGTCATCCGTGATACTTACTATCAGTTGATGGGCTGGGATGTGGCCACTGGCCGGCCCTTGCCGGACACATTACGCCGGTACGGATTGGAGTTCACTTTGAATGAGCTCGAGCAATGAGGCAGGGAAGACACTGGTAGCGGCGGTGTGACGTGGGCTTCCGACGGTGGGGCATGAGAGAGGACCCTAGGCCGGCTGAAACAGGACGTCGCCGCCGCCCGCCTGCGGCGGGCGGCGGCTCACCCTCCCGACAGGAAGGGGATGACTCTGATGTGATCGCCGTCCTTGAGCTGGTGATCCGGTCGGACGTAGACACCGTTGACAATCACGGCCTCGGTGTCGCTAGGAAGGGCGAGCAGGTCGATGAGCTCACCAAGCGTCATGCCAGGAGTGAGCGGCACTCGGCGCGGTGCGTCGCCTGGCCGTGGCGGAAAACGCTCCACTATGACCACGCTGTGTGGCTTGCCGGAGCTGTCGATCCTGCTTTCTTCTGGGACTCTCATGGTCCTTCCCAGTTTAGCTTAGAAGCGACCGACGCAGCCTTACAGCGGTCTGGGACTGGCGGAGGTGAATGACGGTGGCACGACAGGGGACGCGCGTCGTGGAGAAGAAGATCGTCTGTTGGGCATCACCCGGCTGTATCCACCAATGTGGACTCATCGCCACTGTTCGGGACGGTCGTCTCGTCGGTCTCCGCGGAAACCCGGACTACCCGACGCCCAACCGCGGATGTAGCGACCGCATGCCTCACCATATCAGATGGCTCTACAGCCCCGACCAGCTTCTTCATCCCCTGAAACGTGTCGGTGAGCGGGGTGAAGGCCAGTGGCAGCGCATCAGTTGGGACCAGGCGCTCGACGAGATCGCTGCCAAACTGGCGGCTCTCAAGCAGGATTATGGCCCGGAGACGCTAGCGCTACACGAGGGGACTTATCGGAGCGACCTCTACCCCTTGCGCACTCGGTTTCTCAATCTTTTTGGCAATCCTTCGAACATCGGCTGTGCAGGTACGATCTGCCGTTGCAACACCATCGCCATGAACTACGCTCTGCTCGGGTGCGCCAACGCTCGGCCCAAGCTCGACCGTTTGAAGTGTGTGGTGCTCCACGGCTGTAACCTGCCCCACACGGCTCCCCTCGATTGGCAGCGACTCCGCAGGCGACTCGAGGATGGCGAGACGAGGCTCATCGTGGTCGACCCCCGCAAGACTGAGGCCGGTCGGTACGCAGACTTCTGGCTCCAACTCCGTCCTGGAACAGACGCCGCGCTACTTATGGCCTGGATCAACGTGATCATTGAAGAAGGTCTTTACGACGAGGAGTTTGTCGGGGAGTGGACGTTCGGATTCGACCAGCTGCGCGGACGGGCTGCGGAATATCCCCCAGAGAAGGTCGCCAACATAACCTGGGTTCCAGCCGACTTGATACGGGACTCGGCCCGTCTCTACGCTGTCAGTAAACCTGCCGGGTTCCACTGGGGCTCTGCCACCGACATGCTGGGTCGCAATTCTATCCGTGTGGAGCAGGCGCGTATATGTTTGCGAGCTTTGACTGGGAATCTGGCCATAGGGGGCGGGGAGACGGTGGAGGGACCTGGTCCGATCATCGGCGGCAAGATGGGGATCCGAGACTCCATGTTGGTATTCCCCGAGTTAGTCAGCGCTGAACAGAGGCGCAAGCAGCTCGGTTCCGACCACTTCAGACTCATGGGTTGGCCGGGCTATGAAGTCATGGGCAGATACCACGAAGAGACATATGGGGTGCCTTTCCCCACTGCAGCTCACAACTTCGTGGCCGTGCAACCGCTCATCTGGAAGGCGGTGCTCGAGGAGAAGCCGTATCCGGTCAGGGCCATGGTCACCTGGGGTAGCAACGTCTTGCTCAATGGTGGTGATGTCAAGACCATCTACCGTGCGCTCAAGAGCCCCAACCTCGAGCTGCATGTGGTCCTCGAGCACTTCATGACTCCTACGGCTCTGCTTGCTGACTACGTGCTCCCTGCGGCCAGCAAGTTGGAAAAGCCCATGTGCGCGACGCACGAGGACTTCGCGCCCAACATCGCCTGTGGGGAAGCGGCAGTGGAGCCTTTGGGCGAGCGTCGGAGCGACTTTTACTTCTGGAAAGGGCTAGCCGAGCGACTGGGCTATGGAGAGTATTTCCCCTGGGATACAGAAGAGGACCTCGCCGACTATCGGCTGGCTCCTTTAGGGCTCACTTTCAAGGAGGTGGCCACCGAAAGGTACTTTGTGCGTAGCACAGAGTCTTGGACCTATGCCAGTGTCAATCCGCGTACAGGTCGGCTGACCGGCTTCGCCACTCCTTCGGGTAAAGTCGAACTCTACTCACAGGTGCTCGAGCGTCTGGGTTACGACCCGCTACCCCACTATGAGGAGCCACCTGAAAGCCCTGTGACAGCCCCGGAGGTGGCCAGAGAGTATCCGCTTCTCCTGATAACGGGCGGCAACTTCCGCCCCATGTTCCATTCGGAGAACCGCCATTTTGGTGTAGGTACCCGGGAACAGTACCCCGACCCGGTGATGGACGTCCACCCCGAGACTGCAAGAAAGGCGGGAATCAAAGAGACAGATTGGGTCTACGTTGAGACGAGGAGGGGAGTCATCCGGCAACGAGCTCATATCACCGAGGAGATCGACCCAAGGGTCGTCAATGTGCAGAGTCATTGGTGGTTTCCGGAACGACCCGCCCGGGAGCCTTGGCTTCATGGCCTGTGGGAGTCTAACGCCAATGTCTTGACCTGGGCGACCGACCCCACGGCTTTCGACCCGGTCACCGGAGGGTGGCCGCTTAGGGCATTGCTTTGCAAGATCTACAAGGAGAAAGGCACGAGATGAACGGCGACGGTCGCGATCCCATGTTCCAAGGTTGGGAGAACCTCGACTGGAAGGAACGGCGTGCGAGACGGTTCCAGCACTGGCTGGAGGCACCCGGCATCGAGTTCCAGAGCGAGAAGGCAAGGCAAGACTATCGCGAGCGTGCCCAGCTGCTCATTGACGTCCTTTCGTTGAAGAAACCAGCTCGCGTGCCCACCACGACCTCAGTCGGTTTCTACGTAGGCAAATACAGTGGTCTCACCAAGAGAGAGGCCATGCATGACTATGACAAGGCGGCAGCCGCTCTCATCAAGTACCACGAGGATTTTCGACCTGACTTTCAAGCTGCCTCGGTAGCGCCGGCCCGCGTCTTCGAACTCCTGGAACTTGAGCTGGTGGACTGGCCCGGACGAGGACTGTCGGACGACACGCCCTGGCAATATCGCGAAGCCGAATACATGAGGGAGGACGAGTACGACGCTCTTATCGCTGACCCGGAGGTGTTTTTCAGGCGGTATCTCCTCCCCCGCTTTGGTGGAGCCTTCAGCGGCCTGGCGGCCTTTCCACCTTTGACCGACATGATGGAAGCCACCACCATGCTGTTCGCACTGCCAGCTTTCGCTGACCCGGCATTACTCGCCGGGATGGAGAAATTGGCCGCGGCCGCCCGAGAGTGCCTCGCCTATTTGATGGCCATGGGGAAGGCAGGAATGGACGCAGCTGGGCGGTTGGGTATCCCCTCTTCTTTCGCCGGGCTAGCAAAGGCTCCCTATGACATCTTGGCCGATACCCTCCGTGGCACCAAGGGCATAATGATCGACCGCTTCCGACGCCCCGAGAAGATCCTGGCCGCTTGTGAACGCCTGGTGCCCATCGTGATCGAGTGGGGTGTACGGCAGGCTTCGCGACCAGGCGGACCACTCATCGTGTTTGTACTCCACAAAGGGGCCGACGCCTTCATGTCGGATGCCGATTTCCGCACCTTCTACTGGCCTACTCTCAAATGCGTGATGAAAGGTCTCATCGATGAAGGCATAGTCCCTGCGATGTTCGCCGAAGGCAGCTACAACAAGCGGCTGGAGGTGATCGCGGACCCGGAATTGCCAGAGGGCAGCGTACTTTGGATGTTCGACCAGACGGACATGGTGGCGGCCAAGCGGGCTCTCGGTGGCCGTGCAGCCATAGCCGGGAACGTCCCGACTGCGCTTCTTGCCCTGAGCACCCCAGCGGAGGTCGAGAAATATGTGATCGATCTCTTGGAGGATTGCGCCAAGGACGGCGGTTTTCTTCTGCAGAATGGCGCCGTGCTGGACGATGCCAAAGCCGAGTGTGTGAAAGCTATGCTTGATGCTGGGCGGGCCTGGCGGGGGTAGACGTGTCTTATGGTCCGTCGGGTGAGACTGAACAGGTAGGCTAAGGATGTACGCTTGTAAGTATCCGCACCTCTTCAGCCCTATCCGTCTGGGGCACACCTACTTTCGCAATCGGCTGTTCGCCGCCCCCATGGGCTACGAATACCTCACGTCTCGCAACTACCCTCTTGAGGAGACCATAGCTTTCTACGAACGCCGGGCGATGGGCGGGGCGGCGGTGGTCAGCTGCGGGTCAGGAGCTGTGGATAGTAGGCGCGGGGTCATCGGGCTCAGCAACCCCTACCTCGATGATCCGACAGCCTTGCCGCCACTCTACCGGCTGGCCTCGGCCATCAGCCGTCATGGCGCGGTGGCAGCGATGGAGCTGCAGCATACGGGGGCCAACTCCTACATCTGTGCTGCCAGGGGTGAGCAGATTTTCGGGGCGGTCGACGGGGAGAACGCTATGGGACAGTTCGTTCCCGCCATGCCGGAAGCGGTGATCTTGGAGACCATCGAAGCGTTCGCCGATGCTGCCGCCTTTGCCCAGTTCTGCGGTTTCGGTCTGGTCACCATTCATGCTGGTCATGGCTGGTTACTCAACCAGTTTCTCGACCCCACTGTCAACAAGCGCAAGGACCGCTGGGGCGGTAGTCTCGAGAACCGCTGTCGCTTTCTTCTGGCGATCGTGCAGCGGATCAAAGAGAAATGCGGTCGTGGTTTCCCGGTGGATGTCCGCATCAGCGGGTCGAGTTGCTACCAAGGAGGCTATGACATCGAGGAGGGGGTGCGCATCGCTCAGCAACTCGACGGCAAGGTCGACCTCATCCACGTGTCGGCCGGAAGCCACGAGGTCCCTGAGGTGTTCACTATCACCCATCCCAGCATGTTCTTGCCCGACGGAGCCAACGTGCCGTTTGCCGCCGAGATCAAACGGCATGTTCGCACGCCGGTGGCTGCGGTAGGAGCTCTGGCCGACCCGGAACTGATGGAAGAGATCATAGCTTCGGGGAAAGCTGACATCGTGCAAGTGGCGCGAGGCCTGCTGGCTGATCCCGACCTTCCCAAGAAAGCCCGTGCTGGCAGGCGTGAGGAGATACGTCCCTGCCTGCGCTGTTTCGAATGTTTTGCTGGCATCACTACCAAGCGGCAATATCGGTGTGCTGTGAACCCTGAGACTGGCTTCGAGCAGGAGGCTCAATGGGCGCCGTCCGTCTGCCCTCCCAAGAGGGTCTTGGTGGTCGGAGGGGGCATAGCCGGTATGCAGGCGGCGATCACGGCCGTGGAGCGTGGCCACCGGGTGATCCTTTGCGAGAAGGGCGACCGTCTTGGTGGTGTGCTTCTCTGCGAGGAGAAGGTTCCCTTCAAGCGGTTGCTGAGTGAGTATCTGGATTACCAAGCACGTCAAGTGCTGAAGGCCGGGGTCGAAGTCCATTTGCACACCGAGGTGGACGCTGAATCAGTTGAACGCCTGGAGCCCGATGCGATCATCGCGGCCTTGGGCTCTAAGCCGGCAATACCTGTCCTCCCAGGCAGCGGGGCCGGCCGACAAGTGACAGCCGAGGAAGCGTTTCTGCATCCGGAACGACTTGGTCAGCGCGTGGTGATAGTTGGGGGAGGCCTGGTTGGAATCGAATTGGCTGTGTATCTCGCTGGGATTGGTAGACAAGTGACTATTCTCGAGATGAGGGAGACTTTGGGCGATGGGGGCAATCCGGTGCACGCGTTGGCCCTCAGCAATGAGATAAAGCGTCACCACATAGAGGTGGTGACAGCGACGCGAGCGGCCGAGATCAGCGAGGAAGGCGTGGTAGGCGAATATGTGGGTGACGTATACACCTTGCCGACCGTGCCCACGATACAAGCTGCTGTGCTTCAGTCGAACAGCTTCGGTCGGAGCCTGCGAGCTGAGCTGGAAATAGGAACTCGCCGGCTGTTCCCGGCCGACAGTGTGGTCTACGCCACAGGACGGGATCCCTGTGTCGAAGAGCTGGGGCCGCTACGTTTCTTAGCCCCAGAATTCTATGAGGTCGGTGATTGCCGATGCCCTCGGAACATTCTGGCGGCCACCCGGGAGGCACACGCTATAGCTCGGGACTTGTAGCGCTCTGCGGACTTCCTCACGGTGTCGTTGCCACGAGACCAAGAGGCCATTCGGCCAAGCCGAAGAGCAAGAACAGACCCACCAGTATCGGCTGGTGCACCAGGTAGATGAGTAAGGAGGTCTGTCCGAGGTAGCGCAAGAACCGCAATGGCAGGAAGGGACCGATATCAGGAAGGACAAACCGACACTCCCCGTTGGGGTAGAGAGCATGCCCCAGGAAGACGCCGATCAGAACCGGTCCAAGCATGGGTAGGAGAGGGGCTTGGTCGACTCCGGAACCCGTCACAGGAACCAACCAGACAAGCCATTGCGCCCGTATGTCCAGATTGTCCGCGATAGTACCTGCCACGATGACTGCGACTCCCAGACCAAGATTGAGCCACTTGTAGCGCAGTAGCGGCAGGGCCAGGACCATGGCCACGCCGATCAGGTGAAGGATACCGAAGCGGACAAAGCGGTCGGGACCGTAGACCCAGAGTGTGACCACGGTGACCACCAGACCCCAGAAGAAGATCGCGCCGCCGCGCATTACCTGCCGGAAGCCGCGTCGAGTTCCGGTAGAGGCCTTCACGTCCCGATGATGGCTGAGAGTCAGCGAGAGACCCACGAGTAGGGTAAACAAGCCGGCCGTCGCCAACTGCCAGGCGCCCCAGAAACCGGAGTTCACTGCGATGTCGTAACCGGCGAGGTCCTCGAGGTCCCAGACGAAGTGGTAGACGATCATCATACACACCGCCACTCCGCGCCAAGCATCCACTTCCCAGAGACGCCCAGGTTTGAGGCGTCGTTGGGGCTGGACTCCCGTCACGAGGCTGTGCAGCAGAAGACGGGGGACCGAGAGTGGGGCGCCGACCGCCTTCCGGCGAACATACCGACCCACTTGTGTCTCAGGGGCCATGCTCTGCCTTCGTTCTCGTATTTGCACATAACGATCTGGTGCCAACAAGAGGGTAGGTCGCCTTCGCCGGTTTGGCAACGGGTACCAGTCGTCGGCACAAGTGGTCCCGGCGGGCGCGTTTCTGGCCAAAGGTCATGTAGGAGAAGTTATACTCATTACATTAGACCCAGCTGGAATCGACCCCCGAGGTATCAAGGCAAAGTGGGGCCAGCCGTGTTGAGGTCGACGCCGTCCCGAACCAAAGAGCTCGAAGGTAACTGCACGACGTTGCATCGCAAGATGTGGGTCGGTCACATGGTCCTGGGGGCTCTGCTTTCCCTGGCGGTGAGCCTCATCGTCTCCGGGTGTGGGTCTGAGGAGAAGCCGAGGACGACCTCGGTAAGCCCGCCCTCGACTGGCGATTCCGTCACTACTTCTCGCGCTCCGAGGCAGTCTTCCTCCCCGGGAACCGATGTGGGGGGCGTGTATGTGTTGCCGTCTCCCCGCTTACAGGGGGATATGTCGCTAGAAGAGGCGATCAAGGCCCGTCGCTCTATACGTGACTACACTGGTTCGCCGTTGACGCTTGAGCAGGTGGGTCAGTTACTGTGGGCGGCGCAAGGCATCACCTCCGAGCGGGGAGCACGTGCAGCTCCTTCGGCAGGGGGGACCTACCCCCTCGAGCTGTATCTGGTGGTGGGCGACGTGGAGGGACTCGCGCCGGGTGTTTATCACTATCGACCCACTACTCACGATCTGGTCAAGTCAGCCTCAGACGATAGGCGGAAGCAACTGGCGGTCGCGAGTCTGAATCAGGCCTGGGTGCGGGCGGCCGCCCTCGATGTGGTAGTCGCGGCTGTCTATTCCAGGACCATGGGGACCTACGGCGAACGGGGCACTCGCTACGTCCATCTGGAGGCGGGCCATGCTGCGCAGAATCTCTGTCTCCAGGCTGTGGCTCTGGGCCTGGGAAGCGTCGTGGTGGGTGCCTTTTACGACGAAGAGGTGCAGAGGGTCCTTGGACTGCCTGCCGACCACGAACCGCTCTATGTGATACCGGTGGGGCATCCGGCCCCGCTCTGACGTGTTCAGCGGGCAGCGGTCACTGGGAAAAGCGAGGCGCCGGGCCCGCTGCAGGCGGGCCCGGCGCCTCTTCCATAGGCCTCGTTGACAATTACCGCGAGCTCTGGGTCGCAAGATAGCGCGTCCCTAGATCGCGTTGCCCACTTTCCAGCCGGCTGCAGTGGCGTCGGGGATCAGCCCCGGTTCATCACAGTCACCGATGAGGTACACCTCGGGGACTTTGCCCTGGAGAGCGTCAGCCAGCGAGTGATCGGGGGCGAAGGGCAGGGCGCAGACCACACTATCGGCTTCGAGCAGCCGTTCCTGGCCCTCCTTAGTCACGATCTTGAGCCCTTTCTTGTTGATTTCGACCAGTTTGACGCCGGCTAGGCGCTCCACGCCTTTGCGGTCGAACCAATAGAAGAGTCTGACTTTTCTTTCGGGATAGAGCATCTTGCCTAGTTCGTCACCTGTCTCGACGATGGTGACCTTGCGCCCTCGCTTGACCAGGAACTCACCCAGCTGGCAACCCTGAATGGCTCCCCCGATGATCACGGCCCTCTTTCCGACCGGCATCCAGACCTTAGTCAAGTCGCCCAGTGTCTTGGGTCCGAACAGACGGAGGAAGAACCGCAGAGTGCTGTACAGGTCGGTGCTTCTTACCACGTTCTTTCCATAAACACCAGGCACGTCTGGTAGAGTGGCCTTCCCGCCCGTGGCCACGATCACCACATCGGGTTTGGCGGCCTCCACCGCGGCCGCATCGATGTTCTTGCCCAGTTCGACCTTGACTCCGTATTTCTTGACCTCGCGGCGCAGGAACCAGATCACCTCACGCACGTCCTCAGTCTTGGAGCCCTTGACCATAGCTGCTAAGGCCATCGACCCGCCTAGGTAGGACCCCTTCTCCCACAAAGTGACGTCATGTCCACGCCAGGCAGCCACCCGAGCCGCCTGCATGCCGGCGGGCCCGCCCCCTATGACCAGGACCTTCTTCTTAGTGCCGAGTGGCGCAGGGTCATACGATTCGGTACCGAAGCAAGCATTGATACGACAGTGACGAGGCTCGTTGTACACGCTGCTGCAATGCCCGCACTTGGTACAGGGCTGGATCTCGAGCTGCCGACCCTCGCGCACTTTGTTGGCGTAATTGTGGTCAGCAAAGATCCGCCGGTTGAAGCCGATGAGATCGGCTTTGCCTTCGCGCAGGACCTTCTCGGCCGAGTCGGCATCGAACCCGGTGACTGTCATGACCGGGATGTTGACCACAGACTTGATACCCACCGCTAAAGGCACGTTGCAGAGGGCTCCGTAATGAGACCAGTCCATCTCCTTGGGGAACTCGCTGAGCGGGATGTGCGGCTCCGGATAGAAAAGGTTGTCGGGCAGGTATGAGCCCTGGTGCATCCCTGCCCAATGGTAGCGGACGTGCAGCGAATCCGCGCCGGCCGACTCATAGATACGGGCTATTTCCTTGCCCTCTTCGATGGTGATGCCTTCATCGCCGGCTCCGATCTCGAAGGCATTCATGAGTATCTGGACCGGGAAGTCCTGGCCGCAACGCTTCTTTATCTCCTTGATGACGGAAACGATGAAGCGGGTGCGGTTCTCCATGCTCTGCGGCCCGTAGATGTCATCCCGCTTGTTCCAGAAACGGGAAAGGAAGGTGTGGAACAGATGGTCGGCCGCGGCGTTGATCTCGATACCGTCCCAGCCTGCTTTCTGAAGACGGACCGCTGCCGAAGCAAAGCGGTCGATGAGCTCTTCGATCTCCTCGATGGTGAGAGCATGCGGGGGTTCCTCCTCATGCACATCGAAGGGGGAGTGCATCGTGATGGGCGACGCTGCCACCCGCTTGGCGATAAGCCTGTATATGCCTCCCCAGGGACCGCGGTGGTACAGCTGAGTGAAGATGGGCACCCCGTACTTGTGGACCTCGGCGGAAAGCTCCTCAAGGTCCTTGATGTACTTGTCATCATCAACGCGGAAGCGCCGGTCGCCCTTTTCCAAGAGCGGCCACTCCATGGCTGGGGTCTCGGTGATGATCAAGCCCACTCCGCCTCGAGCAACGGCGCCGTAGAAAGCCTTGGCCAGAGGCCCGACCCGCTTCTCGCCATCGTCGAAGAAATAGGTCTGCGCGGCTGTCTTTACGATCCTGTTCTTGAGTTGCACCTTTCCCAACTGGAAAGGCGAGAACAGGTACTCATAAGAACTCCCTGGCATCAACTCCTCCTAACACGAGTTACGAGACTTTGTCTATGACCCACGCGTTGAAGCAAAGACCTGCCCCTGGGTCATACTCTCGGGCGAAAGCTTCCGGGTAACGCTGTCTCCATTCCTCCATCTGGCCCATGGTGACTTTCTCCACCTGGGCAAGGAAGCCGCTTGTGGCTTGTCCTCCAGCATTGCGAGAGGTGCAGCCTTCGGGAGAAATGGTATTGATAGCGCCACCCCTATCTAGTTCCCCAGGAATGATGAAGTCGGCCCGGGCTCCATGATCGATCGATATGACCCCAGGCCGGATGCGTTCCCACACCAGAGCGCCGCACAAGACCGCGCCGCGCTCGTTATAGACCTTGACGATGTCGCCATTCTTGATCCCGCGAGTCGCAGCGTCTTCCGGATGCATCCAGCATGGTTCGTACCAGTACCCGTCGAATCCCTTGACCTTGCCGGTCAGAGCTTCTTTGGTCCAAGGGATATCGTCACACTGCGCGTGGACTCTCCACCGTCCATGGTTGGACATGACGAGTAGTGGATAGCGCTTGGCGCGCTTGCTTGACAGGCGCTCATCGTGGGTGATGCCCTTTTCGATCCACTTCGGTATAGGCGGACGTTCCTCGTCGTTGGCGAAAGTCCTGGCCAGATTTTCGGACCAGAAGTCCAGTTTGCCGGTTGGTGTGGGCAAGGGGTGGCCTTCTGGGTCCTTGTAGAACTCATAGAACCCGGCAGGCCACTTCTCCCAATCTTCAGAGTAGGGGATGACGAAGTAGTCTTTCTCGTCGAACTCTTCCCAGCTGACCAGCCGATCGAATTGCATGCCGTCGAAAACAGCTCGGATCAGCTGCTCGTTGGTGAATCCGTCGGTCACCGCCTCGAGCATGTCCAACTTCTCAGCGACAGCGCAGACAGCCTCGTAGTCGCTCTTGGATTCGCCGATAGGCTCGATAGCACGGCGCATGCGCACCAGGGTCTGGAAACTGTCCCCGTCGCGCATGCACGGCATTATGTCGTCTACCTCGAGCGTGGTGTTGGTGGGAAGGATGACGTCGGCAAAGAGCACATCGTTCTCGAGCCACGGGTGCTGAGCCACGATGAACTCGATCTTGGGGCTTCTCATGGCTTCTGCTACGTCGTTGCCGCAGTTCCAACAGGTGATGCGGCAGGGGGTGTCGGTCCACATCATGTGGATCTCGGTGCCGCCCTCTTCCTTGGGGATGGGGTAGGTGTACTTCTTGTACTGGTCTTCGGTCGGCTCCTCATGGCCGCCCGTGCCCCAGAACTCCACCTTGCCCTTCTTGATGGCTTCCTCGATCATGGTCTTGGGGATCATCTGCTTGCCCCAAGCGGTCGGAGTACCGCGGTGAGGCTTCAACAGACGCTCCCCGTACGGGGTGGCCTGGAGGTTGGCGAAGGGACCCATGTGGTCTGCTCCGCCAGTGATGACGTTCTTGGGCATGCCGGTGTAGGCTATCTGCGCCTGATGCACCCCGGGCTTGCCCAGGCCCTGCATGCCGAGCAGGACCACCTCGAGGCGAGCCGGCTCGTGGGAGTAGGGACCGCGAGCCATACCCCCGCCGAAGTAATGGCCGATGGTGACCGTCTTCTTAGCCCAGTCGCGGGCCAAGGCTTTGATGGTCCAGACCGGCACCCCGCACTTCTCCGCAGCCCACTTTGGAGTCTTGGGGATGCCGTCTTCTTCGCCGAGCACGTAAGCCTTGATCTTGTCGAAGCCCACGGTATGGGTAGCTACGTACTCCTTGTCGTAGGTGTCCTCGGTGATCCACATATAGATGATGGCGAGCTGCAGAGCAGCATCGGTGTTGGGCAGGATGGGGATCCACTTGTCGGCATGGATAGCTGCTGCGTAGTTGAGGTCGGGGCAGATGTATACCTGCTTGATGCCTATCTCGTTCCAGAAGTAGAGGAGTCGGCTGGCGAATTGCCCTCTAAAACCCCAGGGAGTGGTCTCGGGGTCCCCGCCCCATACCACCACCATGTCGCTGTGCTCGGTGATGTCTTTGACGATGTTGTCGTTGGGGGCCATCATCCCGATGTAGCCCTTGCCCCAGACGTGCTTGGCACCCCAATACCAGCCTTCCCAGCTGTCGGGATTGCGCACTTGCTGGGTGAAGCCCCCCATCTTGTCAAGCAGGAGGGTGGAGCAGCCGTGCGGAGCATGCACCATCTTGCACTCGCCGTGGCCATCACCCTGCACCAGGATGGCCAGGGGTCCGTACTCCTTGTGGATACGCTTGATCTCATTGGCGATGATGGTGGTGGCCTCGTCCCAAGAGATGCGCACGTACTTGCTCTTTCCCCGGTTCTGGGTATTACGCCCGCCAGGCCCTACCGAACCCGGGGCCCCGTTGGGGTCGAAATCCACTCGTTTGAGCGGGTACTTGATGCGGTTGGGAGAGTAGGCGCGTTTCTTGTAGGCTAGGCTCCAGGGGGAGGGGGCAGCCTTGAGCAAGGGCTCGAGGGTCTTGCCGTTCTTCGTTATTCTCCAGGGTCTGAATCTGGTCGGGTCATACTTCCAGTCCCAGTGGAGCGGCCGGATACGAAGGATCTTGCCATTGCGCACATCCACAGCGCAGGGCACGGCACCGTAGATCCCGCCACTCAAGCCGAGGGCCTTGAGTACGGTCTTGTCGGCACCACAAGCTGTTTCTCCGTTACCACCCATGTTCCCCCCTTTCGCGAGCAGCTGGAGTCCTGCTTTCATCTTAGTCCCACCTACAAGTGCACCAGGTGTCGATAAAACCTGGCCGGCCACGTCCTTGGGGTAGGGACGTGGCCGGCCTGATCGCCTCTCGATTAGGTGAGCCTTCCCGTCTCAGCTCCAAGGATCAGGTTAGTGGAATGTCCCCGAGATTGATCTCCACCTCGCGCGTATCGAGCCCCGCAAAGCTCTTGCTCTTGCCACCGTAGCTCAGTTCGAGGTCGTACACACCAGGTTCGATCCCCTCGAACCAGAAGTCGCCGTAGCTGTCGGTCTCGGTAGTGAGGACCGTTCCGTCAGAGGCTTTGAGCGTAGCCTTGGCGCCTATGATGACCTCCTCCTCGACCGGGTCATAGAGGGTGCCGGCGATGAACCTCTTGGGAATATTCAGGTAGTAGACCCGCGGCTTTACCTGGTCTTTGAGCTCGGGTTTCCACACCTGGGCTTTGGCTATGAGAGCTTTCGCCTCTTCATCGTCCTCATCGTACAGACGCAGCGCGAGTGTAGGACAGGCATCGGCACAACGCGGTTCTGACCAGCCGTCGTCGAGCAGGTGAGCACAACCGGTGCACTTCTGGGCCAAGTTGAGGTCTTCGTTGAAATAGATAGCGTCGTAAGGACAGACATCTACACATGCCTTGCAGCCAGTGCACTTGAGCGGGTCGATGATGACCAGTCCGTCCTCACGCTTGTAGATGGCATCTTCGACCTTACAAGCCGCCATGCAAGGAGCGTCGTCGCAGTGCATACAGAGATGCGGCCTGTAGGAGACCTTCACCTTGGGCACGTTGCCCCGTACGCGTTCAGTCAGCATGAGCCAGAACTGCCCGACCTCAGGCTGAGGCTTGGCGATCGGAGTCCAGTCGTTGCCGACGTGCTCGTCCTTGCACACCACCTGACAGCAGTAGCAGCCGTTGCACTTGCCGACATCGATTATGAAGACCTTCTTGCCCATGGCTACCTCTCCTCCTCGATCCAAGCGTTGAACCGGAGTCCTGAAGCCGGGTCATACTCACGGGCGAAGGCTTCCGGATACTGGCGCATCCACTCTTCCATCTGGCCCATGGTGACCTTCTCCACCTCCACCAAGTAACCACTGGTGGCCTGCCCAGCCGCGTGCCGGGAAGTGAGACCCTCGGGGGCAATCACGTTGATCGCCCCACCGCGGTCCAGGACATGCGGGATGATGAAATCTGCCCGAGCTCCGTGGTCCACAGAAACCACGCCCGGCATGATACGCTCCCATACCAGGGCGCCGCACAGCACAGCGCCGCGCTCGTTGTAGACCTTGACGATGTCGCCTGTCTTGATGCCCCGGGGCTCGGCTACGCTGGGATGCATCCAGCAAGGCTCATACATGTACCCGTCGAACCCCCTGATCTTGCCCGTGAGAGCTTCGCGGGTCCAGGGGATGTCGTCGCACTGAGCGTGCGTCCGCCAACGGCCATGGTTGGACATGAGAAGGAGCGGGTAGGCCTTGGCCCGCTTGCTGGAGAGACGCTCGTCGTGGGTGATCCCCTTTTCGATCCACTTGGGCATAGGTGGACGTTCCTCGTCGTCCGGAAAAGTCGTGGCCAGATTCTCGCACCAGAATTCGAGCTTGCCGCTCGGCGTGGGCAGGGGATGAGCTTCCGGATCCTTCCAGAAGTTGTAGAGACCGGCGGGATGCCTCTCCCAGTCAGGAGCCACCGGGAGGACGCAATACTGCTTTTCTTTGAACTCGTCCCACGGCACCACGGTGTTGAATTTCATGCCCTCAAAGGTGCCGCGGATCAGCTCTTCTTCGCTGAAGCCCTCTGTAACAGCCTCCAACATCCCTAGTTTCTCAGCCACGGCGCAAACGGCTTCGTAGTCGCTCTTGGATTCGCCGACCGGCTCGATAGCCCGATTCATAAGGATGACGCTTTGGAAACTGTCACCTTCGCGGATGCAGGGCGAGATGTCGTTGACCTCGAGCGTGGTGTTGGTGGGAAGGATGACGTCGGCAAAGAGCACATCGTTCTCGAGCCACGGGTGCTGAGCCACGATGAACTCGATCTTGGGGCTTCTCATGGCTTCTGCTACGTCGTTGCCGCAGTTCCAACAGGTGATGCGGCAGGGGGTGTCGGTCCACATCATGTGGATCTCGGTGCCGCCCTCTTCCTTGGGGATGGGGTAGGTGTACTTCTTGTACTGGTCTTCGGTCGGCTCCTCATGGCCGCCCGTGCCCCAGAACTCCACCTTGCCCTTCTTGATGGCTTCCTCGATCATGGTCTTGGGGATCATCTGCTTGCCCCAAGCGGTCGGAGTACCGCGGTGAGGCTTCAACAGACGCTCCCCGTACGGGGTGGCCTGGAGGTTGGCGAAGGGACCCATGTGGTCTGCTCCGCCAGTGATGACGTTCTTGGGCATGCCGGTGTAGGCTATCTGCGCCTGATGCACCCCGGGCTTGCCCAGGCCCTGCATGCCGAGCAGGACCACCTCGAGGCGAGCCGGCTCGTGGGAGTAGGGACCGCGAGCCATACCCCCGCCGAAGTAATGGCCGATGGTGACCGTCTTCTTAGCCCAGTCGCGGGCCAAGGCTTTGATGGTCCAGACCGGCACCCCGCACTTCTCCGCAGCCCACTTTGGAGTCTTGGGGATGCCGTCTTCTTCGCCGAGCACGTAAGCCTTGATCTTGTCGAAGCCCACGGTATGGGTAGCTACGTACTCCTTGTCGTAGGTGTCCTCGGTGATCCACATATAGATGATGGCGAGCTGCAGAGCAGCATCGGTGTTGGGCAGGATGGGGATCCACTTGTCGGCATGGATAGCTGCTGCGTAGTTGAGGTCGGGGCAGATGTATACCTGCTTGATGCCTATCTCGTTCCAGAAGTAGAGGAGTCGGCTGGCGAATTGCCCTCTAAAACCCCAGGGAGTGGTCTCGGGGTCCCCGCCCCATACCACCACCATGTCGCTGTGCTCGGTGATGTCTTTGACGATGTTGTCGTTGGGGGCCATCATCCCGATGTAGCCCTTGCCCCAGACGTGCTTGGCACCCCAATACCAGCCTTCCCAGCTGTCGGGATTGCGCACTTGCTGGGTGAAGCCCCCCATCTTGTCAAGCAGGAGGGTGGAGCAGCCGTGCGGAGCATGCACCATCTTGCACTCGCCGTGGCCATCACCCTGCACCAGGATGGCCAGGGGTCCGTACTCCTTGTGGATACGCTTGATCTCATTGGCGATGATGGTGGTGGCCTCGTCCCAAGAGATGCGCACGTACTTGCTCTTTCCCCGGTTCTGGGTATTACGCCCGCCAGGCCCTACCGAACCCGGGGCCCCGTTGGGGTCGAAATCCACTCGTTTGAGCGGGTACTTGATGCGGTTGGGAGAGTAGGCGCGTTTCTTGTAGGCTAGGCTCCAGGGAGCCGGCACTGCCTTGTAGAGTGGCTCTAGGGTCTTCCCGTTCTTGGTGATCTTCCAAGGATTGAAGGTGTTGGGGTCATAGGCCGAATCCCAATGAAGCGGCCGGATGCGGATGACCTTGCCATCCTTAACGTCGACGGCACAGGGGCAGGCTCCAAAGATCCCCCCGCTGAGGCCCAAAGCCTTAAGGACAGTCTTGTCTGCGCCCGTTGGCTTACTCTGCGGCCGTTTGTTCTCGCCTGCCATGCGGCTCTCCTCCTCGTTCAGATAGGTTGAGTGACCAGCTGGTTACTGATGAACCGACCCGTGGCACACCCAAATTCCCCTTCTTCCACAGGTCAGTATCGCTCATAGTAGTAAGCGGCGCGACCTGGTGGTGCCTTTTCCGATAACTTTTCATGACTCCTGCGACCTATGACCCGCGTGTATGGATCATCTTCGTGCTCCAAGCCGGCCGGGCGAGTCATCGCGATGGCCGGGCTGAAGGGGCAGGGGGCTGGAAGCTGGGTGGTCCCGTGGGGAGAAAGCTTCGCCTCTACGCTTGCCTTCAAGCGGACTCGCCTGGACGCGTTTGCGTCCCCTGGAAGCGGGGCCGGCGCAAGAAGACGGCGACCACTGTCCCCACGGCGAAGATCCCCGCCGATAGCAGGTAGGTCGAGGTGAGGGAAGAAGAGAAGTCTTCGAGAGCGCCGCCTATGTACGGGCCGATCGTCTGGCCCACTCCAAGAAAGAAGGTGATGAAGCCAAGAGAAGCGGGAGCCAGTCTGACTCCGAAACAATCCGCGCACGCGGCTCCCATGAGACTGGGGACGCTCAGCCCACAGAATCCGAAGATCCAGGAGGCGGCGGCGAGTGCCGGCAGACTGTCCCAAAGCGCGAATATGACCCCACAGGCTCCCTCCAGGGCGAATACTACGGCCAAAGTCGGCCCTCGGCCCACCCGGTCCGAGATGCCACCCCAGAAGATGCCGGCCAGGGTTCCGCTGACCCCGAGTACCAAGAAGAGTATGCCGGCGGTGTGACTGCTGTAGCCTAGGTCATGGATAAGCCGCTTTTGGAAAAAAGTGAAGAACATGAGAAAAGCAAAGCCGTACAGGAGGTAAAGAGAGCCTAGATGCCAAGCCCGGCTGGAGCGGGAGATGCGGCGAAAGTCCTGGCGCAGCGAATTCTCAGCTGACGGGCGGTCGGTCTGCTCGGCCCCGGCGCGGCCAGTCTGCTCGGCCTGGGCGCAGCCCGCCTGCTCGGGCAGGGCAGCCAGGCTTGACTGCCCCTCGCCCGCCTCCCCCTGTCGATCCCGACGAGGCAGCTCTCCGCTACGCAGCCGGCGCCACCAGGTATCGGTCTCCTGTGGCCGGTTGCGCGACATGGCCGCGTTGAAGACCGTCATGGCGGCCGTCACTCCAGCGAAAACGTACCAAGCAAGGCGCCAGCCTTCGGCACCGCCGGCCGCGATGAGTCCTGGTACCAAGGGTCCCACGGCCACCAGAGCGAACGAGGACCCGGCGGGGACCATCCCGGTGGCGAAACCGTGCCGTTGGGCTCGGAACCATGCGGCCATGAGAGTGATGGAAGGGGCCAGCACCATGCCGTTGCCCATGCCAGTAAGCAAGCGGGCTGCAGAGGCTTCGGCCAGACCGTCAGAAATACCGGTCAGGTACATGCCCACCGCGGTCAAGGCCAAGCCGGTGGACACCACCACGCGGGGACCGAACCGCGAAGCGAGCACTCCTCCCACAAGTGCCATCACCGTGTAGCCCACCTGGTTCCACGAGGCCAGCGAACCTGCCTCGGCGCTAGTCAAGCCGAGGGCCTGCTGCATCGCTGGCAAGACCGCACTGTAGGCAAAACGGCCCAGGCCTATAGCACAGAGTACGGCGAAGAAGGCGGTCCCGGCGACCACCCACCGGTAGCGAAGCTCCCCGGTAGGGTGGTCGGCAAGGCTGGGTTGGGAGCGAAAAGTGGTCAAATGATCCTCAGCTCAGTCATTCAGGGGATGGGATGCCGTCGGGGAGGTAGGGGCGGAAGCGAGCTCTTGCTTGCCCGGTCGCCTTTGGGACTGCGCAACGCCAGAGCGGCAGCCGCGCCTACGAAGAAAGTGACCGCAGAGAAGAGATAGGACGGGCCCAGCGAGGCGTACGCATCGTTCATGGCCCCTCCGATCAGAGGCCCGACGGTCTGTCCCACTCCTACCAGTATGGTTATTAGCCCCAAGGCAGCGGGGGCGAGGCCGGGGCCGAAGCGATCGGCACAAGCAGCGCCCATCAGGCCGGGGAAGACCATCCCGCTGGCTCCGAAGAGGAGAGCCGAGAGCACCAGGGTCGGCAGCGTGGGGCTCACGGCGAATAAGAGAGCAGCCACACCCGACATCAGCAGGTTGAGGGAGACGGCCCGGCGTCGTCCAAATCGGTCAGAAAGACTGCCCCAGCCCATGCCTCCGATGAAACCCGCCACGCCCAAGACCATGAAGAGATACCCCGCAGCTTCGCTGCTGTAGCCGAGATCAGCCATGAGCCGCTTCTGAAAGAAGGTGAAATAGAGAAGGAAGGCTACTCCGAAAAGAAAGTAGACGAGGCCAAGATGCCAGGCGTAGCCCGAGCTCAAGATACTCTTGATTCCCGGGGTGTTCTTCTTGAGCCAGGCCCGAATGGCCGGAGGAGCGTGTCGGTCGTACACCATCGAGTCACGAGGCGAGGGCGTTCCTTTAGGACGGTCGCGCAGCAGCGAGGCGCTGATCACGGTGAGGACAGCAGTGAGGATGGCGAAGAAATACCAAGCCGAGCGCCACCCTTCAGATCCTCCGGCTGCGATGAGCCGTGGTACCACAGGCCCCACGATCATCATGGCCAGCGACGAACCAGTGGGCACGATGGTCGAGGCCAAGCCCAGCTGACGCACGCGAAACCAGGAGGCCATGAGGGCTATCGAAGGGACGAACATCATGCCATTGCCCATGCCAGTCAGGAGGCGGGCGGCGGAGGCTCCCCCTAGGCCACCAGAGATGCCGGTCAGAAACATGCCGAGTGTGGTGAGAGCGAGACCGCCGGTGATCACCTTGCGGGCCCCCCAGCGGGCCGCCATTACTCCCCCTATGGCAGCCATCATGGTATAGCCTGCCAAGTTCCACGAAGCGAGTGAGCCAGCAGCCGCGCTGTTGATCTCCAAAGCCTTCTGCAT
>OGCI01000705.1_pt1 | contig 33971 bp, 28 predicted proteins | sample 1570021 | NCBI WGS metagenome assembly OGCI01 (sample SAMN06264664, study PRJEB24512) | hot springs metagenome | isolation source: Hot spring water | place: South Africa: Tshipise | collected 2015-06-21 | reverse complement strand
CGTTCCAGCATGGCTCTTCCAGCCAGAACAGTGCGGCGCAGTAGGGTTTGCTCTCTCCTACCAGCATGACCTGTGCCACCCCCGGCAGCATGCGCAGTTGCGCTTCGATGGCGGCAGGGTAGATTTTCTTGCCATAGGATGTGACCAGTAAATCCTTCTTTCTACCCTGCAGGCTCAGGAATCCGTCTGCAGAGAGTTCTCCCATATCGCCGGTATCCAGCCAGCCTTCGGGGAAGGGGATGAAGCGCCCACCTGTGTGATACCCGTCTGCCACCTGAGGACCGCGCACATACAGCACCCCCTCGGCATCGCGGCGCACCTCAGTTTCGGGGAGCAGTTCACCCACCGTTCCCAGGCGGTTTCGTCCCAGACGGTTCATCGAGACCAGCGGTGCTTCGGTCAAGCCATAGGCGTCGTGCACTTCGATGCCCAGTTCGCGGAAGAATGCCAGCAGAGAGGGGTCGGATCGGGCTGAACCCACAATCATTTGGCGACATCCGCGCAAACCGGCTTTGCGCAGCAGTCCCCAGCGCAACACTTTGCCCACCCCGCGGCGCAGGCGTCCCGGCGGCAGGGAGAGGTAGCGCTTTCCCAGCGAGGTTTCCAGCACCGCCTGATGCAGTTTCTCAAAGAAGCGCGGCACTGAGAAGAAAATCGTTGGCTCGGCCATTCGCAGTCCGAGTGGCAGGTCGTTGAAATCCTGCAGGTAGTACAGATCCAGCGCCGCGGGAACAAAATACGGCGAGAAGGTTGCCAGAATGCCCTCTACCACATGGCTCAGCGGCAGGAAGGACAGGTAAGACCCCCAGCGGTTGCGTTCCTTCCACGGGTACATGGATGCCAGCGTTTCTGCCACCCAGCGCAGTTGTCCCTGACGGTAGAGCACCCCCCGCGCGTGTCCAGTGGTTCCTGAGGTGTAGTACAGCGCGGCGGGGTCGTCCATGCTCAACGTCGGCGGCTGGAAGGAATGCCCGGCGCCCTTTTGCAGGAAAGATTCCCAGTCCAGTCCATCGGTGAGCGGACTTTTGCCCTCCTGCCGCAGGGTAAAATCTACAATCAGCCCGTGGAAGCGAACGTGGTGCAGTTTTGCCAGCGCGGCTTCGTCTCCCACGAAGAAGATGCGCGCGCCGCTGTCTTCCAGCAGGCGGGATATTTCCGCCGGCGGGCAGGTGACGTACAACGGCACGCTGACCACTCCGGCAAGCCCGCAGGCAATCAGCAGGGAAAAATACCGGCTGGTGTTGCGTCCCAGAATTGCCACCCGCTCGCCGGGTTGCATGCCCAGTGCCTGAAGCGCCGCGGCACCGGTGAGAATCTCCTGGCGCACCTCAGCGGCAGAGCGCACCTGCTCGACAAGTTTGCCCCGCCCGCCGCTGGCAGGCAAATCGTGATACACCACCGGCTTGCGGCGGCTTTGCAGACGGAAGAGCACCTGTTCGTACACTGTGCGCCCGCTGCGATGCCAGAACGAGTACCGCACGGCATAAGCCAGCAGATGGGGCAGAAACGCGCGTCAGTCGCGATAAGGATAATCTCCCAGCAGGGCTTGCACGGCATCGCGCCGGAAGATGGGTTGTTTCTGGAAGTACGGGAGCAGGCGCATCAATGAGGCAAGGTCATCTTTCAACAGGGTTTCCAGCGCCGCCGAAGGGCGAATCAGTTGGTGTAAGGGCAGGTAGAGCGGCTGGGGCAGGCGGATGCCGAGATGTTCGGCAGTCCATTCGCGCACAAAGGCAACCATTTCTCCAAGGGTGGGCATGGCATCGGGTGGCGGGGTGAGATGAAACGTCCTGCCCACCGCCTGTGGATGTTCAAGCAGACGCACCACGGCGTCGGCAACGAAATCCACCGGCACCAGATTTACCCGCAGGGTGGGCGAAGCCGGCGCCACCCGCAGATTGCCGGTCATGTACAGGCGTAAGGGGTAGTACAGGGTGTTGAAAGTCTTGATAGCGCCGGTATGTCCATCGCCGACAATCATGCCCGGGCGGAAGACGCTCACCGGTAGACGCGTCATGGCTTCGCGTACCAGGATTTCGGCTTCGTATTTGCTTTGTTCGTAAGGACTGGAAAAGCCGTAGCGGTCGCTGAGTTCTTCCTCGGCAACTTCATCGGAACGGTTGCCGCACACATAGGCAGTGGAAAGATGCGCCAGGCGCGTCAAGCCATGATGATCCTGCACCGCATGAGCCAGTTCCAGAAGATGGCGTGTCCCTTCGACGTTGATCCGGCGCAGTTCTTCCAGCGGCGCAAACAGGCGCACATCCGCCGCTGCATGGATGATATGGGTCAGCGAAACCGTTAAGCCGTGGTACTGCTCATCGCTCAGCCCGAGGCGGGGCTGGGTGATATCTCCACACAGCACTTCCACGCGGGAGGGATCCACGCTGCGCAGTTCGGGCAGGTACCACCATTCCCGTTCCAGACGGCGGCGGGCATCTTCACGATCCCTGCCGCGAACGAGCGCCACCAGATGGGTATGGGGATCCTGCAAGAGGCGCCGCGCCACCTGCGAACCCAGTACGCCGGTTGCACCGGTCAGCAACACTACCCGTGAGGCCATCAGAAGAGCCCTTTCCCAGAGGCATGAAATCAGCAGTCCCCTTTCCGCCAGTCCTGATTTTACCAGCGTTAAACGCATCCGCCCGAAATTTTCGGGCGGATTGTTAAGCGGAAGTAAGCCGTTTTATTTTCAGAGGGTGGACTTTTTGTAGAGAACTACTCCCACAATCAGAAAAACCACTATCACGGTGGGCAGAAAGCCGAACAGCACAATTTGAAGCAGGCTGGGCGGTTGGGTGGGCTGACGGGAGATTTCAGTGGGCAGGACGCGGGTAGGTCCTGCCAGAGAAGATGCACCGCCATCTGTCTTCCCTGAAAAATCTGCCACCTCGCCCTGAATCTGGACGGGGAGAGGCGTAGGAGAAATGGTGGGCGAGGCAGTAGGCATGGGCGTTGCTGAAGGAACTGCGGTGGGCGTGGCAGGGATGGGCAGAGGAGTGGTTTTCATGGGGGTGTCCAGAAGTTTCTCGCTAAAGAGCAGGCGTTGAATCGTCCCGTTATGGATGACATAGACGGCTCGTAATCCCTGGGCATCGAATACCCAGACGGGATGGTGAACCTCTTGCGCCTCGTCAAAACAGAAGGGGCGTTGCCAGCCTTGATCTGTGCGGGTGAGATACCAGATACAGCCGGTATCTGCGGTCAAAACGTGCAGCACGCCGTTGACATCCACACCCACTTGAGGGGCGCCTGCTGTTCCATTCCCTGCCGCAGGGGAGAAATTCTCAACGGGTTGCCATGTCCCATTCAAGGAAAGCGCCCGGAAATACCGTCCGCGCGTCGAGGCTGTGCCATTCCACAGCACTGCCAGTTGATTCGAATCGGCGAGCAGATTGGGCGATACCCCGGGGGTTTCGTTAATTTTTACCGGCAGGTTCCAGACTTCTCCGCTTTGTTGCGCGGCAAAGAAAATCTGTTCCTGTTGCTCCCATACCAGTATCATCTGACCGGTGGCAGGGAAGAATGCCATGCGCATGTTTTGAATCCCATTGCCGTCCGGGAGGGGGTAGTTTTGCATCCACCATTTCTGTCCATCGGTGGAGTAGTAGAGCAAAAACCCCTCGCCACTGGGGTTTGTAAAAACAGCGCGCAGGATTCCAAAGGCGTCCATTGCCAGCGCACCGTTTCCGGTGCCTCTGCCAATCGGCGTGGGGCTGCTCCAGGCGGTAAGCGTCTGACTCTGAGTAACTTCCACCCTCCGGGCAAGAACCACTCCATCCACTTCATACAGCAGGTGCAGGACACCGCTGGCATCTACCACTGGCTGGGGGGCACCAATTTGTGCTCGCTCATCCAGTGTCAGGACATCGCTCCATTTACCATCGCGGCGAGAGCGTGTCAGCAGGCGGTCTTCCCCGGTGTGGCGTTCCACCCAGAATACCTGCAGGTTGCCAAAGGGATCTTCCACCAGCGCCGGGGAAAGAATTTCTGCCTCTCCGCCTGCCAGTTCCACCGGCTCGCTCCACCCCTTGCGATCCCGTGCCTGTCCCGTTGAAACCCAGAGGGTGAGACAGATCCCTGCCAGAACAACTACCCGGATCCACACCTTAAGCCAGCGTGTCCTGTCCATGAAACCTTCTTTCTCTTCTATATTAAGACAAAACAGGGCGTTAAGTGCATGAGGATGGGTAAACACAACGAAACTGTAATCCGGCGGGAAAATGGAAAGCCGCCATCCCCGGGGATGACGGCTTTTGATGGGGGGAGGGGGAGGGAATCAGCCCAGTTCTACCTCAATGTGGTGTGTGCCGGGGGGAAGCACCGGCAGGAGGTTGCCCTGCCAGGGCTTGCCATTAATCTGCACGCCTGTCACTCCTTTGCTGACATGCCGGGGATTGCGTACTTCAATCAGGTACTCGGCGCCGCGGAAACGGCGCTGGAAGGTGAAGCCTTCCCATTCGGGCGGTATGCACGGATCAATGCGCAGTCCATCCAGTTCAGGGCGCACGCCCAGAATCCACTGGGTGATGGCAACGTAATTCCACGCCGCGGTGCCGGTGAGCCATGAGTTCTTGGCTTCACCGTGCGTGGGAGCATCCTTTCCGGCAATCATCTGAGCATAGACGTAAGGCTCACACCGGTGCACTTCGCTGATGGCTTCTCGCCGGGATGGATTGATGCGCAGGTAGTAATCCAGCGCGCGGGCTCCGTTGCCCACGCGGGTCTCGGCGATTATCACCCACGGGTTGTTATGGCAGAAAATGCCGGCGTTCTCTTTGTACCCCGGCGGGTACGAGGAAATCTCGCCCAGATGCAGGTAGTAGCGCGAGTATGCCGGCTGTTGAAGAACGATGCCGTGCGGGGTTGCCAGCCAGCGCGCTACCGAGTCCAGCGCCTGTTGAGCGTAGCCGTTTTCCAATCCGATGCCTGCCAGCACGCAAAAGCCCTGTGGTTCGATGAAAATTTTGCCTTCCTCGCATTCCTGTGAACCCACTTTATTACCCGAGTCGTCGTAAGCGCGCAGAAACCATTCGCCATCCCAGCCGTATTGATAAATCAACTCGCGCATGCGCGCCGATTGGGCGCGATAGCGGGCGGCGTCCTCGCCGCGCCCGGTGCGCTCTGCCAGATTTGCCAGTTCCTGCGTGGATAACACGAACAGCCCGGCGATGAAGATAGATTCGGCAACTCTGCCGTCCTTATTCGTGGTGGTTTGGAAGGACTGTCCCGGGGTATCGGAGAAGCAGTTCAGGTTCAGGCAATCGTTCCAGTCTGCCCTGCCAATGAGAGGCAGCCCATGCGGACCGAGGCGGTCGAGGGTGTACTGCACTGCCCGTTGAAGATGCTCATAGAGGGGCGTTTCACTGCCGGGCAGGTTGTCATAGGGCACAGATTCATCGAGAATGGACCAGTCGCCGGTTTCTTTGATGTACGCCGAGACTGCCAGGATCAGCCAGTGGGGATCGTCGTTGAAGTTTGAGCCGATGTCGTTGTTGCCGCGTTTGGTGAGCGGCTGATACTGGTGATAGGCTCCACCGCTGGGCAGTTGCGTCGCCGCCAGGTCGAGGATGCGCTCGCGAGCGCGTTCTGGAACCATGTGAACGAACCCCAGCAAATCCTGATTGGAGTCGCGGAAACCCAGTCCGCGCCCGATGCCCGATTCATACAGCGATGCCGAGCGGGAGATATTGAAGGTTGCCATGCACTGGTAAGGATTCCAGATGTTCACCATGCGGTCCACGTGCAGGTTGGGGGTGTGCGCCTGCTGGATGCGCAGGAGACCGTCCCAGTAGGAGCGCAGGTTATCCAGTGCCTGCTGAACCTGATGCGGGTCGAGGTAACGGGCAATCACCGGTTTGACGGTGCGTTTGTTGAGAATTTGCGAGCCGGGTGGGTCAAACTTTTCTTCTCGGGGATTTTCGTGATAGCCCAGCACGAAAATCACCTCGCGGGTTTCGCCGGGTGCCAGGGAAAGGCGGACATGGTGCGCGCCGATGGGCTGCCATCCGTGCGCAACCGAGTTGGAGAGCGTTCCCCGTTCCACTGCCAGAGGGGAGTCCCATCCGCGGTAGGCGCCCAGAAAGGCTTCCCGCTGGGTGTCGAATCCTTCGATGGGCGCAGAACAGGCAAAATACGCAAAGTGATTGCGCCGTTCGCGGTACTCGGTCTTGTGGTAGATGACCCCATTCTCAATTTCCACCTCGCCGGTGGAGAAGTTGCGCTGGAAGTTGGTGGCGTCGTCCCAGGCATCCCACAGGCAGAACTCAATGGAGGAAAAGAGCGACAGAGAGGCGGGTTCGGCGCGGTGGTTGGTCACCCGGCAGCGCCAGACTTCCAGGGTCTCGCCCAGAGGAACAAAGTAGGTGGTTTCCGCGTGGATTTCGGCAAAGGTGGAGGCAATACGGGTATAACCCAGACCGTGCCGGCAGGTAAATTCGCTCAGCGCCGGGCGGGTGGGCATCCACGAGGGTGACCAGAACTGCCCGTTCCGGTCATCGCGCAGGTAAAGGTAACGTCCGCCCAGATCCAGCGGTGCGTTGTTGTAGCGGTAGCGGGTGAGGCGGCGCAGGCGGGCATCGCGGTAGAAGGAATACCCCCCTGCGGTCTGGCTGATGATACCGAAGTAGGCTTCACAGCCCAGATAGTTGATCCACGGCAGGGGAGTATCGGGGCGGGTAATGACATACTCCCGCTGCTGGTCGTCAAAATAACCGAACTGCATGACTTCCTCCCAACAAACGGAACTTTGTTATTATGGGGAAGGTATGATAACCTTCACATACTATAGCACAAGAGTTGTCAAAGGGGAATGCACTTTGAATACCGGTTCAGGTGGATTTAAGGCGTAAAAAGGGCTTCTGCCCCAGAGCAGAAGCCCCCGTTGGATGGACAAAACCGGAAGGAATTACTGCAGAATCAGAAATTCCATTCCCAGACTGCGGAGTTTTTCAGGGGTTGGTAATCCCGTCTTCAGATCCCAGCCCATGGACTCGTAGTAACTGTTGAGGGCTTTTTCCAGGTCAACCACCTGCCCGGCTCCTCGCCCATCCGGTGCCGGTTCGGTCAGGAAGCGCTTGGGCAGGGTGTCATCTTTGCGGTCAAATCCCAGTCTGGCGTTGAGCATCCGTTCCAGGTTGATGACCCGTTCTGCGGCAAGCAGGAGGTCTTGTTTGCCAATTTCTTTGCCCAGGGCTTTGGAGATTAATTTTGCCCAGGTAGAGGCTTTGATTCCAAGCGTGATGGAAGCAAAGAGGCAAACCCCCAGCATGTTGGTAGCCATAGAAAGTTCCTGGAAGGGTTTAATCCACCATTTATTCCCATCTTCCAGGTAGTCAATATCCCCTACGATGCCCAGGTCTTCATCGCGGTACCCGAAGGCGTCAATGGCGGAGGCATAAGGCCTGAGATGGTCCGCACCGCGGGCAGATGTGGCGTGGACCACTGCCTCGCCCTTGCTGGCACGTACGCCATCCGCTGCCATCTCCAATCCCTTGACATGCATTGCCGCATATTCGGCTTTCTCGCCTAAACGATCCGCCGCACGTTTAACCCCTGATGCCAGCAAATCTCCAACACCCTGGCGGTAGGCAATCCGTTTGACCATTTCCACGACGGCATCCCCATTCCCCCATTCCAGTTTGACGCCATCGGTCATTTCGGGGGTCAGGATGCCTGTTTCGTACCATTCCATGGCGGTCGCCAGCACTTGCCCTGTGGAGATCACATCCAGTCCCAGGTCGTTGCTCAGATGGTTTGCCGCGGTGATGGCGTTAATATCGGTGACCAGCAACTTACTGCCAAATGCCGCCAGACATTCGTATTCTGGGCCTCCTCCTTTCATCCCTGCATATGGTCCTTCCTTTACCTCCGTGTAACGTCCGCAGGCAATCGCACAGTTGAAGCACGCCTTTGCCCTGACATCCAGTTGCTCGTGATAAGCCTGGTACGTTAATTTACCCTCCGAGTCAGGGAAAGTGGTGAATTGCCAGTTTTTCGTTGGCAAAATCCCCAGTGCGTTAATGGCATCATAGAAGGATGGGGTTCCGTAGGGATGAAGTTCATCGCGCACGAAAGCCTCGCTGAACAGTTCCTCGCGCGCGGCTAGCGAGGCTTCTTTCAACCCCTCTGGATCGGCTACTGCGACTTTGTGGGTACCGTGAATGGCAATGGCTTTCAGGTTCTTTGCCCCCATGACCGTTCCCGGTCCTCCTCGACCAAAGGCGCGGTATTTATCGGTCATGATGCTGGCAAACATGACACCATTTTCGCCCGCCGGTCCAATGGAAGCAATTTCAAGCCCTCGGGCTCCGATCCGCTCTTTGAGGATGTCTTCGGTCTGGCTAACGGTTTTGCCCCACAGGTCCGAGGCGTCTCGAATTTCGACTTTATCATCATCAATGAACAGATAGACCGGATGATCAGCCTTTCCCACAATGGTGATGTAATCCCAGCCTGCTTTTCGCATGGCAGGGGAGAAATCACCGCCTCCGTTGCTGGCGCCAAGGGTGCCCGTGGCGGGAGAACGGAAGACCACACACCCGCGTCCACTGCAGGGTGCCAGCGTCCCGCTCAGAGGACCTGCGGCAAAAATTAAAGGCTGGCGCGGGTCGGTGCCATCCGCATCGGGGACGATAAGGTCCCATAAATACCGCATGGCTACGCCTTCGCCGCCGATATAATCGCGTACCCACTCATCGGGTACCGGTTGGGCTCGCACTTCCCCCTTTGACAGATCCACCCACAACATCTTTTGCTCCATAAACAGTCCCTCCCTGGAAATTAGAGTTAATCATCATTTTAGAACACAATTTTTGTATGCCCAAATGCTTTTTGACCATAAACTGTATGAGGAAGTTCAGTAGACCATCTGCTCATTGATCTGTCGGGTTGTCTCAAAAATCATCCCCGGGATTTAAACAAAAAATACCGCCACCCTGGCGGATCAATGCACGCAGAACATATGCCTCAAGAAGCGTTTTCTTTTCCCATCAGGGCAATGGTCCTGTCATCCATGTGCCCGTCAAAGTACCTGTCCAGTACCTGATGGAAGACTGAACCCGGTGATGAGATCAGGGCAAACAGTGTGGCGCAGGAACGCAGTTTCCAGTCGTCCGGAGAGCCAAAGATTTGATGCGTGGAGCGCCCTTCCAGCCTCAAGAGGGCTTCGAAGCACTCCCGCAGGCGCGCTCCCAGTACCGGATGCGCCAGATACGCCTGCGCCTCGTCCAGACTGCGAATGCCGTAGTACTGGGACAGGGGGCTGAAGCCCAGTCCCAGAGCCTGCGGGAAGATGAACCACATCCAGTGGGTGCGCTTCTCGCCAGCCCGAATCTCGGAAAGGGCTTGGGCGTATACCCCTTCCTGTGCCTGGACAAACCTTTCCAGATTAAAAGGATCGACAGAAGAAGCCGACATCATTTTTTATTATACAGCCCGCCGCAAGGGGTAATCAGCGGAATCGGGTAAAATAAGCACATTCTATATTAAGAGGCTAATTGGATGAAAGAGACCAAACGTACGTTGAAAGACCATCTGGGAATTACCCTGCGGGGATTTTTAATGGGCGCGGCGGATGTGGTGCCGGGGGTGTCCGGCGGCACGATGGCGTTCATTCTGGGAATTTACGATGAACTGATTTCTTCCATCCGGGCGGTTGTTCCTTTTGTACGCCAGATTTTTCAGGGGCAGTGGAAACGGGCCTTTCAGGAATTTCCCTGGCGTTTCCTGCTGGCGCTGGGGGTGGGGATTGCCGCGGCAATTCTGAGTCTGGCACGCCTGCTACACTGGGCGCTGGAGACGCATCCCACCCTGATCTATGCACTCTTTTTTGGCTTGATTGTGGCATCCGTGTTTGTGGTACGTCAGCGGGTGACGCGCTGGACGGCAGGACGGGTCATTCTGGGGGCGTTGTCTGCGGTAGGGGCATATCTTCTGGTGGGACTGCGCCCCGCGCAGACGCCCGATGCCTTGTGGTTTATCTTCCTGAGCGGCATGATTGCCATCTGTGCCATGATTCTGCCGGGTATTTCCGGAGCGTTTATTCTGGTGCTGTTAGGAAAGTATCAAACCCTTCTGGGCGCACTGGTTCAAATGGATGTGCTGACCATTGGGGTGTTCCTGGCAGGCGCGCTGATTGGCATTGTCTCATTTGCCAGTTTCCTGCGCTGGCTGCTGGATCACTACCATGACGCCACGGTGGTGGGGCTGATGGGACTCATGGTAGGTTCTCTGCGGGAACTCTGGCCCTGGAAACAGGCCCAGTATGTTGATGGCGTTCCGGTAGCCGTGCACAATATTCTGCCGGCGGCGCTGGATGGAGATGCCGTCCTGGCGGTTGCTCTGATGATTCTGGGCGCCGGACTGGTGCTTTCAATTGAATCTCTGGCAAACCGAAAGAAATAAAACAGGAATTTTTTAAAACCCCTTGATTTTTGCGAAAATTTTTCTATAATAATTTGTAAACGCTTCCATTATTTTTATCCCCAATATACGGCTGAAGCACACAAATATTGGTATTTTAAGCGGTATTTTGATTATTTTTTACACCTTTTTCAGGTTTTGAAGTTTTTTTAACCTTCTTTTTGTAAGCGTTTACACAAGGGCAATGGATAAAAAAACCAAAATCACCATTAAAGACGTTGCCGCAGAAGCCGGCGTTTCCTTTGGCACGGTCTCGCGGGTCATCAATGACGATATTCACGTCAAGCCGGAAACCCGCGAGCGGGTCCTGCAAGCCATGCAACGCCTTGGCTTTGTGGCAAACCGACAGGCGCGCAGTCTGGCAGGGGGAAAGACCAACTTCATCGGGTTACTGGTTCCCGATCTGGGTACCGGTTACATCGGGGAGATTATCCGCGGCATTGATGCCGAACTGACTCTGCAGGGGCTGGATCTGGTGCTGTACACCACCCACCGTACTGCCAGCAAGGAAGCCGCTTACGTTGCCAACCTGGCACAGGGCATGGTGGACGGGTTGTTGCTCGTCCTGCCCCGCAATCCGGCAGATTACATCGGCGTACTGACCCAGCGAAAGTTCCCCTTTGTGTTGATTGACCATCAGGGGACCGGCAAGGATTGTCCTGCCGTGGGCGCTACCAACTGGCAGGGTGGGTATGACGCCACCGAGTACCTCATCAAACTGGGGCATCGCCGCATCGGTTTCATCACCGGCTGGATGGATCTGGGCTGTGCTCAGGATCGTCTGGCAGGATACCGCGCCGCTTTACGAACCTACCATATCCCTGAAGACCCCGATTTGATTTACGAAGGCACCTTCTTCCAGCCCGATGGTTACACTGGTGCCATGAAGTTTCTGGATTTACCCAATCCGCCCACGGCAATCTTTGCCTCCAACGATGTTATGGCGATGGGGGTCATGGATGCGGTACGTATGCGCGGCTTGCGCGTGCCGGAAGACATCTCCGTTCTGGGCTTCGATGATATTCCCCAGGCTTCGCTGGTTCGCCCTGCTCTGACTACAGTGCAACAACCGCTGGAAAACATGGGCAGGGTTGCGGCGCAGATGCTTCTGGATCTGATTGAACAGCCGGAGCGCAAGGTCGGGCGCATTGAGTTATCTACCAAACTGGTGATTCGCGAATCCTGTCAGCCTCCGCGATGTTAGGGAAGACAGGCTTTTTGAGAACAAGGAGGTGATAGAGAGAAAAGAAGAAGTACCCCCCACTTAACCGTTTCGCCGATCCCTTCATCCCTGTATTTTGTTTCGCTCAGGAAGGAGAAAAGTATGTCTCACAAATTGTTCCGTCTCTTTAGTCTGGTGATGATTGCCGTCCTGCTCTTGACGGCGTGTGCGCCGGCGGCAACCCAAACGCAGCAGCCAGCCGCATCCGAGCCGACCCAGCCGCCCGCGGCAGAGCCCACTAAACCGCCTGCTCAGGAGCCCACCAAGCCTCCCGCCGCTGAGAAAAAGGTGGTGATTAACTGGTGGCACATCTCCACCGCAGAGGAACACAAAGCCCTGTGGCAGACCTTTGCCGATGAGTACATGGCGGCGCATCCCAATGTGGATATCCAGATTACCGTGCTGGAGAATGAAGCCTTCAAATCCAAGATGACCACGGTGATGCAGTCGGGTACCCCACCAGATATCTTCCAGTCGTGGGGTGGCGGCGTGATGATCGAATACGCCAAAGCCGGTTTGCTCCGGGACATCACCCCTGAACTGGATGCCAACGGCGGCGAATGGCGCAATACCTTCTCGCCGGGCGCCCTGGGTGTGTATGCCTTCGAGGGGCGCAATTACGGCGTACCCTGGGATATGGGCATGGTTGGCTTCTGGTACAACAAGGCTCTGTTTGCTCAGGCGGGTATTGAAAAGCCCCCCGCCACCTGGACCGAACTGCTGGATGCTGTGAAGAAACTCAAAGCCGCCGGCATTACCCCCATTGCCCTGGGCGCAGGCGACAAATGGCCTGCCATGTTCTGGTGGGCATATCTGGCGGTACGTCTGGGTGGGAAGGATGCCTTTGAAGCGGCTTATTCCCGCCAGGGTTCCTTTACCGATGCGCCTTTTGTAGAAGCCGGGAAGAAACTCCTCGAACTCATCGCGCTGGAGCCTTTCCAGGATGGCTATCTGGGTGCAACCTATGGCGATCAGGCAACGCTGATGGGCAACGGCAAAGCCGCCATGGAGTTGATGGGACAGTGGGCGCCTGCCGTCCAGAAGGATAACAGCGCCGATAAGCAGGGCATTGGAGATAATCTGGGCTGGTTCCCCTTCCCCATGGTGGAAGGCGGTAAGGGCGACCCCGATGATGCCTTTGGCGGCGGTAACGGTTTTGCCATTGGCAAGAATGCTCCCCCTGAAGCCATTGACTTCGTCAAGTACCTGACCAGTGTGGATTGCCAGGTCCGGCTGGCGAAGATCAATGTGGCGCTGCCGGTGGTCAAGGGCGGCGAAGCCGGTGTGTCCGATCCACTCTTACTGATGGTTCAGCAGGGCGCCGCAAAAGCCAAGTACTTCCAGTTGTACTACGATCAGGCGCTTCCGCCCGCGGTGGGTTCGGTGGTCAATGATAGCGTGCAAGGTCTGTTTGCCGGCACGCTGACCCCCGAAGAAGTGGCGCAAGCCATTGAGGATTCTGCCGCGCAGGAACTGAAGTAATTCGCCATCGGGTTTCCGGGACGGAGATCGCCGGACGGTCTCCGTCCCGTTTCCTGTGGCAGGAGGAGGTATTCCATGGGCGTTTCGATGAACCGCAATGGAGAGGGCGCTTTGCCGTTCCGTTCTACAGCCCGATCCCAGCACACACTTACGGTGGTGCTTTTTCTACTTCCCACTTTTGTGCTGTTTATCGTCTTTGTGGTTTATCCGGTGCTTCAGTCGTTTTATTACAGCATGTTCAACTGGAAGGGCTTTGGTCCCGCTGTGGACTTTGTCGGGCTGGATAATTTCAAACGCATCCTGACCGATAAAGCCTTCATGAAAGCGGTAGGAAACACACTGAACATCGTGGTGCTTTCCCTGTTCATCCAGTTACCCCTCTCGCTGGGACTGGCATTGATGGTGGGGCGGGACCTGCCGGGTAAGCGGTTTTTCCGCACCATTTTCTTTGTCCCCTACGTCTTTTCCGAAGTCATTACCGCCATCATGTGGATGGGGTTGTTTAACCCCGATCCTGATCGCGGTTTAATCAACGCCCTGATTGTGTTGATGGGGGGAAAACCTCAACCCTGGCTGGGCAGTCCGCAAATGGTGATGGGGTGTATTTTTGTCGTTCTCACCTGGAAGTACTTTGGCTTCCACATGTTGCTTTACATGGCTGGATTACAGAACATTCCGCGGGAAATTGAAGAAGCCGCGTTAATTGATGGTTGTTCAACCGGTCAAATGATTTCTTATGTCACCCTGCCCCTGCTGTGGGGTACGATTCGCACCTCAATTTACCTCTCGGTACTGGGGGCTCTCCAGCAGTTTGGTTTGATCTGGGTGATGACCAAAGGCGGTCCGGTTAATGCCAGTGAGGTGATGTCTACCTACATGTACCGGTACAGTTTCATTCGCTTCTGGCTGGGTTACGGCTCGGCAGTGGCAATTGTCATTCTGCTCATTTCGCTGGCGTTCTCGATTGCCTATCTGCGCCTGGTGCGTCAGCAGGATTATCTTGGCGGGGTTTCGTAGAAGGGAGGCAGGCAGTATGAGCGCATCTTCACGTATTCTCGGGGCATCGGGGCGCAAAACGCTCTCGCGGGCGGTACAGTATTTCCTGCTCACCTTAATGTCCATCTACATTCTGGTGCCGATTGTCATTCTCATTTTTGGCAGTTTGAAAACGCGTGGACAGATGTATTCGCACCCGTACACCCCGCCCATTCCGCCGTATTGGGACAATTACATCAAAATTCTCACATCCAGCATCTTCTGGACCATGCTGAAAAACAGCCTTATCGTCACCCTGGCAGTGACAGTGGCGGTGCTGGTGATTTGCAGTCTGGCGGCGTTTGTCTTTGCCCGGCTGGATTTTCGCGGCAAGGATCTGGCGTTTAACTTCTTCACCCTGGGGCTGATGTTCCCCATTACCATTGCCATTTTGCCGGTGTATCTGGTCATCCGGCAAATGTCGCTCACCAATTCTCTGCTGGGCATCATTCTGGTGCAGACGGCTTTCCAGTTGTCGGGAAATATCCTGATTTTGCGTAATTTCTTTGCTTCGGTGCCGTTGGAACTGCAGGACGCCGCCTACATTGACGGTTGTACGCCGTTCGATTTCTTCCGCCTGATTTTGCTCCCGCTGGCGCGCCCGGCGCTCTCGGCGGTGGCTTCGCTGACCATGGTGGTCTCGTGGAATGATCTGCTGGTGCCGCTGGTGTTGATTGACAAGGAAACCCTGTGGACGCTCCCGCTGGGAACCATGCAGTTTCAGGGACAGTACGGCACCGATTTAGCCCTGGTGGCGGCGTTTGTCTCGCTTTCGGCGGTGCCAGCCGTCATCTTCTACATCCTTGCCGAACGGCACATCGTCTCCGGTTTGACGGCAGGCGCACTGAAAGGGTAAGTGCCTCCACGTTATCTTTCGAGGAGTGGTTCCGTGTTCAGACAAAACGGGTATCGCCTGGTGATAATTGTGGCTTTGTTGCTTTCGGCTTGTGGAGGTGGAGCGGTGATGACGCCACAGGTCCCTTCGCCCGTGCCCACGGAGAGTCCCACATCTACCCCCCTGCCGGTGCCTTCGCCGACTCCGCTGGTGGTGGAGTCTCCACGCTCTTTCTACACGGGGGTGTATCGTAATCTGTTCCAGGAATATCTCGGCAAGAGCGATGCCGAAGTGCAGGCGAAACTGGAATCCGCCTGGCAGCACTTCTTTTACGGCGAGGAGCATACTCAGCGGGTGTACTATCCGGTGGGTGAGGATATGGCTTACATCCTGGACACTGGCAACAATGATGTACGCACCGAAGGCATGTCTTACGGCATGATGATTGCCGTGCAGATGGATAAAAAAGAAGAGTTTGACCGCCTTTGGAAGTGGACCAGGACCTACATGTACCAGTCCGACGGTCCATACCGCGGGTATTTTGCCTGGCACTGCACGCCCGAGGGCAAAAAACTGGCGGCAAATCCGGCGTCAGATGGTGAGGAATGGTTTGTCATGGCGTTGTTGTTTGCGGCAGGACGCTGGGGCAACGGCGAGGGGATTTTCAACTATCAGGAACAGGCTCAGGAAATTCTCGATACCATGCTCCATAAAAGCGAAGAGAACAACGGGCTTGCCACCAGCATGTTCGACCCTCAGACCTATCAGGTAGTCTTTGTACCCAGTGGACGCAATGCCACCTTCACCGATCCGTCCTATCACCTGCCGGCGTATTACGAATTATGGGCGCGCTGGGCACAGCGTGACCGCGAGTTCTGGGAGAAAGCAGTACAGGCAAGTCGAGAATTTTTCCCCAGAGCCGCTCATCCCGAAACCGGTTTGATGCCCGATTACGCTCATTTTGACGGCACACCGGTGGATGATCCGGAGCACGGTGTCTTCCGTTTTGATGCCTGGCGCACCCTCTCCAACGTGGCGGTGGATTATGCCTGGTTTGGCGCCGATCCCTGGCAGGTGGAGCAATCCACGCGGGTGCTGAACTTCCTTGCTCGTGAGGGGGTGAATGCTTTTGGCAATCAGTACACGCTGGACGGTAAAGCCCTCTCCGGGGATCATTCTCCCGGGCTGGTGGCGATGGCAGCGGTGGCGGCGCTGGCAACCGACCGCGCCACCGGTGAGCCTTTTGTGCAGGCACTGTGGGATTTGCGCTTTCCCACCGGCAAGTGGCGGTATTACGACGGCATGCTCACCATGCTGGGGCTCCTGCATGTCAGCGGGCAGTTCCGCATTTATCCTCCTGGCAATCTTCCTTAAGTGTTTCTCCTCCTGCCCCCGCCTTCTCCGGCGGGGGCAAATTTTTTATGGGATGAAATTATCATAAAAATATCAGTTTGCGTCCGCTAAGATCCGATATACAATGAAATAGTCATGAAAAGTTCTGCCTTACGGGGGGAAGTCAGAACGACGATTGCTGGACTTGGCGGAACAAACGGATCAATGAATGCCACACTCATTGCAACATTGGGAACAGAGCCGCAGGGCGTCACCTGGATGCTGGACTGGCTGCTGGCGCGAGGCTTTGCCATTGGTGAAGTGCTTGTTCTGCACACTACCGCCAGCGTCATTGAACCTGCCCTGAACATCCTGCAAAACGAGTTTGCCGGGTCCTATCCCGGCATTCGCTATCGTGCCGAAGCCGTTCAGGGCGATGACGGTCCGATTCAGGATATCGCCTCGGAGAAGGATACCTGGGCTTTTCTGCGGGCAGTATATCGCGCCATTCGTCAGACCAAGCGCGCCGGCCGTGCGGTACATTTGAGCCTGACGGGGGGCAGAAAAACCATGGCAGTGTATGCCATGGTGGCGGCGCAGTTGCTTTTTGATGAAAACGACCGTGCCTGGCACATGATTTCTGAGGTGCACTGGTCGGGCGCCGTGCGGCGCATGCATGCCACGCCGCTGGATCGCTTTCAGGTCGTGTCGGTTCCGGTGGTGCGCTGGAGCGATGCTGCGGTGGTGCAGGTCTTGCTTGCCGAGGTGGACGATCCCTGGGAAGCCCTGCGCCGACAGCAGGAATTTACCCTGCAGGAAGTCATCCGGCGGCGGCGGGAGTTCTGGGACCATCACCTGACCCCGGCTCTGCGCGAGGTAGCGGAGTTGCTGGTGCGCGAAGGACTGGATAACGCCGAAATCGCCCGGCGGCTGCACAAAAGCGAGCATACCATTGCCAATCAGTTAACGCGCATTTACCGGGCTTTTGAGGAATGGCGCGGCGCCCATACGGGGAAAGCGGGCGCCAGCCGCGCGGCGTTCATCGCCGAGTTTTCCTCGCTTTTTTCGGGTAGAGAATGATAGGAAGAAATTCCTATTGGAATGGGGAAATCCCTGTGATGACAGGGAAAGAAAAAAACTGTAACCTCGAAACCGGGTCGTTCGGAGAAAGGAGAGGATCATGAGTGACTGGAAACAACAGGTCAGGGTGCAACTGGAGACGGTGACCCCACTTTTTTTGGGGGGTGCCGACCCGCGGGGCGAGCCGGAACTGCGCCCGCCGGCATTTCGTGGCGCCATGCGGTACTGGTTCCGTGCTGCCCTCGGTGGGGTGATCGGGGATAAAAATATGGAGGGGTTGAGAAAGCTGGAGCGAGAGGTGTTTGGGGATGCAGAATACGGCTCACCCATCGCCATTCAGGTGCGGCAGAAACCTCTTGAATTTAAGGAATTTCCCATTTTGCCCCATAAAACCCCTTCAGGAAAACGTTGGGCGTTCAATCCTGGACAGCGATTCGAGGTCATCTTGCAAACCACCCGTCCTGTTGATCTCCTGGTGTGGGTGAATGCCTGCATGGCGTTCAACCTTGCCATCTGGTTGGGTGGTTTGGGGTTACGCTCCAGAAGAGGGGCAGGGAGTTTGCGGATTGTATCGAGCACTGATCTTTCTCTGATTCCTGTTTTCCCTGATGATATAGAGAAAATTCAGAGGTTAATGAGAGTCATTATTCGCTCAGCACTGGAGAGAGGAAAATCTCTGGCACAAGCATATAGCGTTCCTGTTGCGTCTTCTCTGCCTTCTGCTCCAACCGATTTCCCATGTGCCGCACAAGGGGCAGATATTTACTTTGTACAAGACTGGGCAAAGACCCCTCAGGACGCTCTGGCAAAAGTGATGAGCAAAATACCCAAAGCCGATTACCTGGGGGGCATTTCTCCACGCCAGGGTTCTCCTTTATGGGTAAATATCCTTTACGCTTCCCAATCCTATCACCTGCTGTTGACCGTCTTACCTTCCAGACTGGTTTCGGACAGGCACAATTACCAGAGTCTATCAAACGTGCTTCAGACTTTCGGTGGGCAAAAGATTGAAGTAAAGGGGTGGAACGTATGACTGACGCCGTGTTGATTTTCACTTTTTCGCCGGTACAGTCCTTCATTGCCGAGGCGCGGCGCAGTGAGGACCTGTTCAATGGGAGTGCTATCCTCTCGCGGCTGGCTCAAGCCGCAGGTGAGGTGCTTAAATCGGCGGGCGAACTGATTTACCCTGCCGGACTTCAGGGGAATGACGCTCCGAATGTGCTGGTTGCGCGTATCCCCGCAGAAAAGGCGCAGGAAATGGCAGAAAAGGCGCAGGATGCCCTGTTGAGCCGGTGGCAGGAGATTGCCGAAGAAGCCCGTCAGAATGCCCGTCTGGATGAAGATGACCTCTGGAAAAACATCTGGAATCGCCAGATTAAAGAAACGCCGCCGTGGCAAATCTTCTGGGCATATGTGGAACAGACGTCAGGGTATAAGGAAGCCTACCGCCAAGCCCGCGACCTGCTGGAGCGCGCCAAACGAAGTCGTCTCTTTGCACAGAGCGAAGAAGAGGGGGAGAAAGATTCTCTGAGCGGTTCTCGCGCCGCCCTGCGCACGCAAAAAGATTCCGCCCGCAAGTACTGGGAAGCCATGTCAAAGAAATCTCACATCTTACCTTCGCAGGTGCGCCCTGAAGGGAAGGAATTGCTCGACAGCATTGCCCTGGTCAAACGCTTCTGGGAAGGCGGGCAGCGGGAGTTTCCCTCTACCAGTACCATTGCAGCGTGGGATTTTTATCAATTGGCAAAGAAAAATGCGCCAGATGAATTGAGAAAGTACCGGGAAGAATTGGATCGCCTGCCTCTTTACAAAGCGCGCAGGAAAGATCCAGATTTTCCCTACGATGGCGATCTGTTCTTCGAAGAAACTCTGACCTCCCAGCGCATGAAGGACAGTTATAACGTGGAATTGGACGAGGAGACTCTTCAGAAGTTGCGGAAACTGCTTGAGGACCTTGTTCATAAAACGGGGAAATCTCCCTCGCCGTACTACATGTTGATTCAATTTGACGGCGACGGTGTGGGCGCCAAGATTGACCGCCTGCTGGAACAGGCAGATGCCGAGGAAAAGCACCGCCGCTTCAGCCAGAACCTCGCCCGTTTTTCTGAACAGGTGCGTGAAATTGTGAAGGAAGAAACGGGTGGCTTTCTCATCTACAACGGCGGAGACGACGTGCTCTTCCTGGCTTCACGCGAGAAGGGGCTGGAACTTGCCAGCAACCTGGCAACAGCATACCGGCTTTCTGTCGGCGAAAGTCTGGGTATCCCCGCAACCGCCTCGGCAGGTGTGGTGATTGCCCATCATCTCACCCCGCTTGCCCGTGCCTTGACCCTGATGCGCGAAGCCGAAAAAAGCGCTAAAGCAGGTAAAAAAGATGATCTGGGCAATAAAGACATGGTCTGTGTGACGCTTGCCAGACGCGGCGGCGAGGCACTTTCTGCCCTCAGCCCCTGGGGAGGGGTGGAGAAATACAGCGCATGGCTTGAGGTTTTCCAGAATGACGAGGTCGCAGGCGTCTTCCCTTATGCGCTGGCGCGTGAAGCCGAAACGCTTCAGGCTTTGCAACCCGAAGCCATGGTCAGCATGGTGGGTTATCTGTTCAACCGTCATTCGGGTGAGAAAGTCTCAAAAGAACGCAGGGAAATGTTGCTGGAGGGTTTGCTCGCCTGGTACAAAGCCATTGAGGAGAAAACGGGAAAGCCCGCACTTGGGGAAATTGCCCGCTGGCTGATCATTACCCGGTTTCTCGCTTCTGGAGGTGCAGAATGAGTATCCTGTTCATGCAAGCCGAAGATGTCTTACTGTTCCGTGATGGACGTCCCTTCAGTGCCGGCAGCGATCACGAGGCGCGCAGTCTTTTCCCGCCTCCGCCTTCGGTGATGCAGGGCATCCTTCGTTCGCATTACCTGGCGCATAAAAACATCCCGCTGGATCACTCGCCTCAGGCGGAAGCAATGATTTCTGAACTGGTAGGCGATTCGGCAACCCCCCGGGGATTGCGTCTGCGCGGTCCATTCCTTGCCCGCCGCGAGGCAAACAGAATTATGCGCTATTTCCCCACCCCTGCAGATGCCTACCCCGGCGATCAGGATGCCCGGCAAATTGTTCCCATGAAGGTAGTGGAGAACCCCGGGAGATGCGTGTGGAAGAAGGAAACCCTGCCCTGCCTGCTGGAGAAGCCGAATGAGGTTATCACAAAAAACGCTCCGGGAGCATTCCTCAGTGAGGATGCATTGAAATCCTATCTGGAACAGGGCAGGGCTGTTACGCCGGTCAAAGCCGCTGATCTGTTCGTCACCGAGCGGCGACTGGGCATTCAGACCGATTCTCAACGGATGTCCACCGTTGAGGGGATGCTCTACGAGGTGGAATTTGTTCGCCTGCGTGAGGATGCCGGGCTGGTTGTGGAACTGGTGGAGGGATATCCCGACTTTCCGCCTCAGGGAGTGATGCGTGCAGGCGGTGAAGGGCGCGCCTTACGCTATGTGACCCTGAAGGATGGAGAGGTTGCTCCGCTTTCGTGGGGCCACACCGGTGAACTTCCCCCGTTCTTCAAGGTGTATTTTGCCACCCCGGCGTTTTTCTCGCAGGGATGGAAACCCGCTTCGTGGGACTCTTTCTTCACCGGTAAGGTGAAACTGGAAGCCGTTGCCCTCTCACGCTATCAGACGCTGGGAGGCTTTGATTTGCTCAAAAAGGTGCAGAAGCCGGCGCGGCGTTATATCCCTGCCGGCAGTGTGTATTACTTCTCCCACACGGGAGGGGTGCAGTTGTCTCAGCAAGCCATCACCGAAGACGGAGCCGCCCTGGGTTTCGGACAGGTGATGATTGCTTCCTGGAAACCGGAATCAGCCTGATCATTTGATTTTTGGGAGGAAAAGACCATGTTTAAAGCCAGACATTTGCTCTTCTTCTACGTCGAAACGCCCCTGCATGTGGGCGCCGGGCGTGCCAGCGCCAATGTGGATTTGCCCATCCAGCGTGAACGGGTGACGCAGTATCCCATGGTGCAGGCTTCCAGCCTCAAAGGCGCTTTGCGGGCGGAGTACCGTCATCAATACAATCTCAAGGATGATTCCCATGAGGTGGAAGCCGTTTTTGGCAAAGCCGGAAGTAGCGGAGAAAACTGGGCGGGTGCCGTTTCTACCGGCGATGCCCGCATTTTGCTCTTTCCAGTGCGCTCACTGGCAGGCGTGTTTGCCTGGGTGACCAGTTTGCATGTCCTGGAATCTTTCCGCCGCGCAGCAGACCTGGTCGGACAACCCCTCCCGTGGACGTTACCTCAGGGTGAACCCGGTGCCGACTCCGCGTGGGTGGGCAGCAAATCGCAGGTGGTGGCACAGGGCAAGGTGGTTCTGGAAGAGTTCAGTTTCAGTGCCCAGCCCAAGGGCGAAGTGGACGCCATTGCCCGGTGGCTTGCCGCCAACGCTCTGCCTCAGGGGGAGGCTTTCCGTTACTGGCGTGAGACTTTGCCCGGACGTCTGTGCATTTTGCCAGAGGATGCCTTCCGCGATTTCTGCCTCTATGGCACCGAGGTGCAGACGCATGTGCGCATTGACCCCGATAAGAAGACCGTTAAAGAAGGCGCACTGTGGACGGCAGAAAGTCTGCCTGCCGACAGCCTGCTCTACGCCCCGCTGATGGCAATGGATGTGCGCAACGGCAAAGACAGTCTAACAGCGCATGATGTCCTGAAACAGTTCAATTTCTTACAGGACGGACATATCCAGTTAGGTGGAGATGAAACCACCGGTCAGGGTTGGGTAGCGGTGAAAGTGTATGGAGGGTAGTGCCATGACCGAAACAGTATCCAGACAACGTTCACTGGAGCAGGAACGCGCCGCTCATGCGTATGCGGCGGTGAAGAACGAAAAAGGGAAGAAGGATAAGGAATTGAAATCCCTTGCCCGCAGCGCTCCTGCCAGCATTCAGAGTAATGGCCTGGGGCAGACGCTGGCATTCTGGAAAGCCAGAAAAGAAGAACACCATCTGGCTCTGTACCACGCCCTTTCGGGCTGGTTGAAAAAGCAGTTGTCCTTGAAGGATGACCGTGACCTGCTGGAGTGGATTGCTACCGAAGCCACCAGCCTGCAGTACCGCCAGGCGACCGCCGAGGCCCTGGCGTACCTCAACTGGTACAAGCGTTTTGCTGAGGCTGAATTGAAGGAGGGGTGATTGATGAGCCCGAATGCTCCTCAAAGATATGGTAGTCCCCCGAATCGCCCTGCCGGGCAGGGTGGGGGCGGCACTCGCTCTCAGGAACTGGAATACCCCCTGCCGAAAGAGACGGTGGCGGTGTTTAAGTCCAGCCGGGTGAGCAACCCGGGGCTGGTTTTCGAGCGTTATATCCCTTTCATGAATAGGGATAAAGAAAACCGGCGTAAGCAAGCCCTGGATCTTGCAAAAACTGCCCCGGATTCAGATGCACTCCGGGCGGCTTATGCACGCTGGCGGGCGTTAGCGGAAGCCTGTAAAGCCCAAACCTTTACCCTCAAAACCGACTGGCGATTCATCCCCGGGCTGGGGCGTAAAACTGCCCTGGAAATTGGCTTTGGCTTTCACCGCTACGGCTTTCCTTATCTGCCAGCCAGCAGCGTCAAGGGCATTGCCCGTACCTGGGCGCTGTTCGAACTGGCGTCGCTCCTCGAAATTGGCGAGGGCAAGTTGTTTGACCTTGACAGGACCATGGAAAAAGAAGAGGGCGAATTCCAGAAAGCCTTTGTGGCTTACAAGCCCTCGGATGAGGCTTGGGAACGGGCGAAAATTTTCCGCCGGGTGTTTGGCACGCTGGAGCAGGCGGGCGGCGCGGTGTTCTTCGATGCCATCCCTACTTCGGCTTTTCCGCTGGATATTGACATCATGAACCCGCACTACGCCCCTTACTATCAGGGAAAAGAACCTCCCGGCGACTGGCACAACCCGACCCCCATCACCTTCCTCGCCGTTCCAAAGGACAAAGAATTTGCTTTTGCCGTGGCATGGCGGCGCGGCGCTTCGCACCCCGAATTGCTGGAGCAAGCCAGCGCCTGGCTGAAAAACGGTTTGCGCGATCTTGGCGCAGGCGCCAAGACCAGCGCAGGCTATGGCTATTTCAAATGAGGTATCCGATGATTCTGATCTGTCTTTCCGGTGAACAACCCATTCCCAATCTGATTCCGGTGCGCTATCTGAAACCGGCGCAGACCTGGATTGTCCACACGTCTCTGGATGCCTCCCGGAAGAGCGCTGTGCGTCTGGCTGCACTCACGGATCACGCCCGCCTGTTCTTGATGGATGAGGGGTACCAGATTCCCCGTATTCTGGAGAGTTTGCTCCGCGAGGTGGGTGAGCCGGAGGAAGAAGTGGTGGTTAACCTGACTGGCGGCACCAAACCGATGGCGCTGGCAGCGTTTGAACTGGCGCGCCAGCGCCGCTATCCGGTGGTGTATTACCAGACCGAAGGTCCCCGCGGGCGTGATCAAAAGAGCATGCTGTATCGGTATACCTTTAACGGGCGGGGTGAATTGCAACTGGATGAGGGCTATCCCTGTGAACTGCCTGCACTGATTACGCTGGATGATTACCTCAAAGCCCATCTGGATGATTATCAGGAAAAGCCGCGTTCGGGCGCCTCTGGCGAACAGTTGGAAGATGCCATTGCTCAGGCTCTGAAGCCCCATGTGGATGAGATCAAACAGCGGGTTGTGCCTGCAGGGGTGAAAAATCAGGCAGAAATTGATCTTCTGGTGCGCTGTGGCAACCATGTGGGAGTGTTCGAAATCAAGACCGGTGGTTCAGGCAGTGGCAAACACGCTGTAGATCAACTCACCACCATCGCCGCCCGGGAGTATCTGGGAACCTATGCCGCGCGCTTTATGGTCACACAGGCCTCCATGGAAGACCGTTACAAAGCGCTGGCGAATGCTCTGCGGGTGACTGTCGTCGAACTGCGCGATTACCGGCCCGGCAGACCGCTCAGCCAGCGGGATCAAAACACCCTGTTCCAGATTGTCTCTGAAAAACTCCCTGTTCGTAGATAGGAGGAATACATGATTCTGGTCAACTTCTCTCATCCTCTCTCTGCCGACCAGATGAAACAACTGGAAACCCTGCTCGGTGAACCTGTGGAGCGCGTTGTGGAGGTGCACAGCCAGATCGAACCCGACCAGCCGCTTGCCCCGCAGGTGGCGGCAATGGTGGACCAGGCCGGGCTGAGCATGGAGGAATGGCAGAACGCCCCTATCCTCATTAATCCGCCTGCGCTCAATTTCAGCGCTGTCCTGCTCATTGCCGAACTGCACGGGCGGATGGGATACTTTCCCGCATGTCTGCGCCTGCGCCCGCTGAACGGTGCCATCCCGCCGCGCTTTGAGGTGGCTGAAGTGCTCAACCTGCAGAGCCAGCGGGATTCTGCCCGCCGCAGGAGGGCGTGATCCCCTCTTTACATGGAGGAAATCTATGTCTGAGATGTCCTTTTCTCCCCCCGATTACACCGGTCATCCCCTGCTGGATGTGGGGCTGGCAACCCTGACGGCGTTTGCCGGCAGGAAACGCCCTGCCCAACTGACGGAGGAAGACCTGCGCCTTGCGGCGGAGTACATCCGCGAAAATTACATCGTGGATCCGCTCAAGTCGTTCCTGAATGTGGCGTTTCCTAACTCCGGGTTTACCAACCCTGCCTTTGAGAAACAGCCTGAAAAGCGCCGCCGGTACGCCGAAATTGTCGCCGGGGCTTTTGCCGCGCCTTCCGGCACAGAGCGTGACCCGCTGACCGGCTTACCGGCGACCGGGGTGCCGCTCAACCCCGACGGCGATTTGCCGCCCGGACGCACCTACCGCCAGCATGTGCCTTTGCTCACCGGCGTGGATGTGATTAACTTTCATCCCTACGGCGAAGCGGGCATCCCGCTTTCCGGAGTCAGTTTGCTGGCGTTTCAAATGCTCCCCATGGGGTGCGCCAAAGTCAGCGGGAAACTGCTGGCAGTGCACAGCGACGACCCCGACCTGTTGCTCTACTTTGCCAAGACGTTCCTGAAAACGAACCAACAGGGCGTTAACGTGGCGCGCGCCGCAGGCGAGAAGAAACTGCCCGATACTGCCCCCCATCGCGCCCGCACCGTTTTGATTGAGCATCTCCTCAAGGCTGAGCACGAACTTGCCCGCCTTGAGAGCAACGGCGATGTGCCGGCTACCCTGACCGGCTACTACTTCACCAACAGCGGGCAGGGAGCCGAACTGGATATTTACCCCCTCCCGCTGGAAGTGGGCAGTTTCCTGAAAGTGGTGATGAAAAATCCCGTGTTCCAGTCAGACTGGGAAGCCCTCACCGCCCGCGGCTGGCAGTTGACCCGCAAAGAAGGCGATACCCCACGTTACAACCGCCTCTACGAAGATCTCTTCTCCCTGCCCGAGGGTGCGGCGCGCTTCATCCGCCTGTATTTCCTGCGGAAACCCTCGCGCCAGATGGGCGCCGTGGATAAACAGGACCCCACGTTAACGTACGATACCCGCCGCGAAGCGAACTTAATTTCATGGCGGTTGACCGAACTCTTTCTCAGAAAGGTGATGCTTATGGAAGATTCCCGTGTTCAATCTATTCGTGAACTGGGCGACGCTCTTGCTCAGTACATCCTCGATCGAAACGATCGGGGGGTGTTCAATGCTTTCTGGATGGCTCGCAATTACGGCGAACTGCGTGCGGTGCTTATCCGCGCTTCTGCCGCCGAGGTGCGCGCCGGACGCAAACCCCTCATCACCCTCGATCAATTCCTTGCCGTTTTCGAGCAGTCCGAAGGCGTCCCCTTTGCTGACTGGCGCCTTGGGCGCGATCTGGTGCTCATTCGCCTGCTCGAACAGTTGTATCAGAAGGGCTGGCTCCAGGCGCATGCCGAAGAACTGCCCGAAACCGCCCCCGAAGAAGAAAACTCGTAAATTCAACACCAGAAGGAGGATCCTATGTCATTTGTCACCGGTTTACTGCTGATTGACGCGCCTGCGTCTGCGTTGAACAACCTGGGCAACATCCCCGGGAGCATGACCGAAAACGTGGTCGGGGTGAAGCACATCCCTACCCGTGAGGGCAACTACCCCTACGTCTCTGCGCAAGCCTTCCGTTACTGGCTGCGCACCACCCTGGAACAGGGCAACTGGGGCTGGAAAGCCGCGCCGGTCTTCCGCGAAGCCAAAATTGCTTATACCGACGCCAACCCCATCCTCTACTGGGATGATGATCTGTTCGGCTATATGCGTGCCCCCTCCAAAAAGACCGAAGCCGTTAACGCCCGCGAAGCCAGCGGTCTGGTGGCTCAGGCTACCCCCACTGCCGAAACAGTGACCCGCGTTTCGCCCTTCCGTGTCAGCACTCTGGTTTCGGTGGCGCCGGTGCGTCTGGTGGAAGATTTTGGCACCATGTCGCGCCACAATGGCGATCCTGTCCCGCACGGTCACCAGTTCTACCGCGCCACCCTGCAGGGGCTGTTCTCCCTCGACCTGCATGCCGCCGGCACCTTTACCTACGCCGAGCGCACCGGCTACCTTAATCTGGATGAGGAACGCCGCAAACTGGCGGAGGAAAAGAAACTGGAGCATCTGGAGAAGCACAAAGCCTACCGTCTGCCGTTGAAGGAACGGCTTCAGCGCGTGCGCGCCCTGCTGGAGGGACTGGCAGAACTGAACGGCGGCGCCAAGCAAGCCCTGCACTACACCGATGTCAGCCCGGATCTGATCGTTCTGGCGGTCACCCGCGGCGGAAACCATATTTTCGGGCATATTATCGGCACGCAGGGAGAACGTCCGGTGCTGAACCTGCCTGCCCTGCGCGAGGCGCTGGATGTCAACCGCGAGGACCTGCTTTCGGATGTTTACATTGGCTGGGTGCGCGGCTATCTGGATGCCGAACGCGAGAAACTGGAAGAAGCCCTCGGCGAAGCGGGCATGCTGGGCGACTGGAACGCCCGGATCCACCTCATCCATCCGCGCGAAGCCTGCGTGCGGCTGGCTCAGGAGCTGGAGGCGCACCCGGACTGGATGCAATAAACGGGAGGGGTGCCTATGCGCGCGCTGAAAATTGTCGCCGAAGGGCTCACCGCATCCTTCCGTTACCCCCATTTCATGATGGGTGTCCAGCCTACGTTTGAAATGCCCCCACCTGCCACCCTGTACGGGCATGTTGCCAGCGCCCTGGGGGAGTGGTTTGATCCGCAGGGGGTGCGCTTTGCCGTGCGTTTCGAATTCCGCCGCAAACAGGCAGATATCGAGACCACCTACCTGCTTACCCCTGCCAGTGGCAAAATGCCGGGCGACAAATCGTTCCCCAAGGCGCTGGAGGGTAACCCCAACCCCTTCCACCGCGAAATTCTCTACTTCCCGCGCCTGACGCTGTACCTGAACCGCCCCGAATGGCTGGAGGCGTTTCGTCACCCGCGTTATGCCGTGTGCCTGGGGCGTTCGCAGGACCTCTTCACCTACCGCAGGGTGGAGGTGGTGGACCTTGAGCCTGCCGATCACGTGGTGCTGGAGCATGCCCTGCTGCCCTATTCCTTTGCCGCCTACACGGCTGCCGGGCAGGCTGTGCTGATGCCCCGGTATCTGGATTACCGGAACCGCCGTTACCCTGCTTTTGAACGGTATGTCATTCTGCACCGCCGGGTGCGTACGCGCGAGTTCACCCGCTATACCGGTCAGCCGGAACTGGAACCATGGTGGGCAGACCCCACCGAACCGGTGGCAGGCGAAGAGCGTGCCGGTGTGGTGTGGCTTTCATGGGTATGAAGACGGAAAAGCCCTGCGTTCCTGACGGTTTAGCCCACCTGTGGGCAAAGAGCCCTGCTCCCTCGCAACGACAGGGGCAGAGCCTGGTACACCATACCTGGGAGGCGCTGATGCGTCTGAGCGATCTGGCGCATCAGCGCCCCGGTCTCTCTGATCTCAGCGGACAGCCGCGCCTGTGGCATTTGCTTTTCTGGGCGGTTTTCCTGCACGACTGGGGCAAAGCCGCCCAGGGTTTTCAACGTCTTCTACGTGGAAAGGAACGCCGCTGGCAGTTTCGTCACGAAGTGCTCTCGCTGGCGTTTGTAGACTGGGTTTCTTCGGGGCTTTCCGGGGAGGAAGTTGCCTTTCTGGCGGCGGCAATTGCCACTCACCACAAGGATTTTGACGAAATTGAGGGCTACCTCGAAGAACAGGAGGAACCCGATTATGACCCTCTGAACCTTATGCTGGCGGAGGTGTCGCCGGAGGATGCCACCGCTCTCTACCGCTGGGTGGAAACCTGCGGTGAGGATTGGATCGATGCCCTGGAAATGCGCCCTCTGGGGGTGACCTGCCCTGCCCTGCCTCCGCTGGAACAGGCTCTTTCTCTGCTTACCCCGCAGGCGGTGCGCCGTCATCTGCATCGTCTGGAATCCTTCCTGCGCCGGTGGGAGGATGACCCGCCCCCTGTAGAAGACCTGCGCCCGGGCATTTTTCTGCGCGGATTTGTCCTGCAGTCCGACCATCTGGCTTCGGCAGGATGGGGATCTTTACCGGAAGCGCGCCTGGCTCCCGAAGCAGTTCTGGAGGCGCTGGCTCTACCTTCCCGCGGTTTGTATGCTCATCAGCGCATTGCTGCGCGTACTTCCGGGCATGCTCTGCTGCTGGCGCCTACCGGCACGGGCAAAACCGAAGCCGCTTTGCTCTGGGCGGTTCATCAACGCCTGCCGCGCCTGTTTTACACCCTGCCGTACCAGGCAAGCATGAATGCCATGTACGACCGTCTCAACCGCATTTTCCCCGGACAGGTGGGGCTTCTCCACGGGCGCAGTACCATGGCGCAGTTCCAGCGCCTGATGGAGCAAGCCTACAGCCCCGAAGAAGCGGCGAAGACAGCCCGTTTACTGCACAATCGTTCCGGGCTGGCATATTACCCGGTGCGTGTGTTCAGCCCCTATCAGTTGTTGAAAGCCGCCTTTCAACTCAAAGGGCACGAAGCCCTGTGGAGCGATTTTTCAGAGGCGGCGTTCGTGTTCGATGAAATTCACGCCTATGAGCCCAACCGTCTGGCAATGATTACCGCCACATCGGGGCTTCTGGCGCGCTCGTACGGGGCGCGGTTTCTGGTGATGTCGGCTACCCTGCCTGCCCCGGTGCGTGCCGTGATTCAGGATACCTTTGGAGAGGTGGTTGCCATCCAGGCCTCCCGGCGGCTGCGCGCCAGCCTGCGCCGCCACCGTCTTTCTCTTGCCGATGGCAATCTGTTGGATGAGCATAACCTGCACAAAGCCCTTAATGAGGCGCTTCAGGGCAGGCGCATCTTGATCGTCGCCAATACCGTGCGTCGTGCCCAGGTCATTTACCAGTGGATGCGCGACCATCTCCCTCCGCAGATTCCCGCCTTTCTTCTGCATGGTCGTTTTAACGGGCGTGACCGCGCCCGCAAGGAACGCGAAATGCTGGCAGTGGCGGGGCTGAACCCGGCAGAACGCCGCCCGCTGGTGCTGGTTGCCACTCAGGTGGTTGAGGTGAGCCTGAACCTTGACCTGGATATGCTCCTGAGTGACCCCGCCCCGCTGGAAGCCCTGCTTCAGCGCATCGGGCGCGTGAACCGTCTGGGACAGCGCGAACCTGCCCCGGTGATCGTCTTCCGCGGCATGGATGATGTCTTCCGGCGTGTGTACCGTCCGGTGGAACAGGTCACCCGCACCCTTGAGGTGCTTGATGAGGTTCTGCGTGTCGCGCATTGCGATAGCCTGCTTTTAGATGAAGAGCGCCTGCCGCGCTGGCTGGATGAAGTCTATACCGGTGAGGTGTTGACGGCATGGCGGCAGACCTTCGAACGCGCCCGGGTGGATTTCGAGCGCAGTTTCTTGCAGGCGCTTCAGCCGTTCCGTTCCAACCCCGCGCTGGCGGATCAGTTTCACCATCTGTTTGACAGTACTGAAGTGTTGCCAGAAAGCCTGTACAATGAGTACCTCGAACTGCGCGACAGCGAGCGCGCCCTGGAAGCCGACAGCCTGCTGGTGCCGCTTTCGTGGGGCTTGCGCGCCATGCTTGCCGGGCGGGGATTGCTTCATCAGGGCGATCGCGATTTCCCCGATGTGGTCTCTGTGCCGTATGACGGGGAGTGGGGCTTGAACCTGGATGTTCAATCCCAAGAACAACCTGTGGAGGACCTGGATTAATGGCAGACTTTCCCCTCACCTTTACCCGTTTGCGTTTTGAATGCCTTGCCGAAACCCCCCTGCGCTTCGGCGAATATCGTGCCGGAAGCAACCTGCGCGGCGCGCTGGTAAACATCATGCGGCGCGCCACCTGCCCTCTGAGCGTTCCGGCGCTCCCCGGCGGGGTATCTGCCCCTCCCGACCCGCAGCATGTGGCAACCTGCCCGGTTTGCTGGCTGGTGGCGGCAAACGAAAAGCCCGGTGTGGAGCGCCGTGGTTACATTCTCACTCCTCCGCTGGACCCGGTGCCATCTTACGCTCCGGGTGAGCGGTTTGTCTTTCACCTGACCCTCGTGGGCGAAGCCCAGCGCTTCCTGCCCTACTTTGTTCTGGCAGTGCCTGAAGCCGGACGCATGGGAATGGGTGCCGGACGGGGGCGTTTTGCCCTGCGGCGCATCCTTGCTGAGCGCCTTGACGGCAGCGAAGATGTCCTTCTGGAAGAGGGCGAAACGGTCCTGCGACCGGATGTTTCAGTCCAGTCTCATCGAGATGTGCTTGCTCGCGTTGACCGGTTGCTCCCCCGGGATGCTGCCGGTGGGGTGCTGGAACTGCTCCTGCACTTCCTCACCCCCCTGCGGCTCATCTGGAATGAGCGGCTGGTCAAATCCCCCGATTTTGCGGTACTCTTTGCCCGTTTGCTCGAACGGGTGGATGAACTGGCTGTCCAGTTTGCCGGCGGGGGGCGGCGCCCCGCACAGGAGGTAGAGCGTCTCCAGAATTGTGCTTTGCAGGTGCGCCTGATCGAACAGAATACCCGCTGGGTAGAGGTTGCCAGCGGCTCCAGCCGTACCCAAACGCAGACATGGCTGAGCGGCATAGTCGGAACTGCCCGGTATGCCGCGCCTCTGGCTGTGTGGCGCGAACTGCTCCCCTGGCTGGTGTGGGGCGAGGTGGTGCAGGTGGGCAAGGACACGGTAAAAGGCAACGGGGTGGTGCACATTTGGATGGAAGGGGGCGTCTGTGGCGATTATTCAGCATCTGATCGCCGATGAATACGGCACCTTTGTCGGCAAACACAGTGAACGACTGATTGTCTTCAAGGGAGAGGAAAAGCGCCTGCAGGCGCCCCTTCTGCACCTTGAATCGGTGGTGATTGCCAGTCTGGGGGTCAGTATCAGCGCCGATGCCGTGCAGGCGTGTACCGAACGCGGCATTCCCATTTTCTTTCTTAACTCTCTGGGCGAACCTTACGCCAGTCTGTACAGCGCCGGATTGACCGGCACGGTTGCCACCCGCCGGGCGCAACTGGAAGCCTACCGCAGTCCGCGCGGTTTGGCACTGGTGCTGGCACTGGCAATGGGCAAGATTCAGAATCAGGGCAATTTCCTGCGCTATATGAGCAAATATCGGAAAGAAAATGACCCTGAACTGTATGAAGAGTTGCGCCGCCGCTCTGCCGAGGTCCTGAACGCGCGGGAAGAACTGGAACGCCTGCATCAGGCGCACGAATTTCAGCAGGGCATCTGGAGCATTGAGGACCTGCGCGAAGTGATCATGGCGGTTGAGGGACGGGCCGCCCGCACCTACTGGGAAGCCATTGCCCTCACCGTGCCAGAAAAATACGCTTTCCCCGGCAGGGTAGGGCGTGGCGCAGTGGACCCCCTGAACGCCGCCCTGAACTACGGGTATGGCATTCTTTACGGGCAGGTGGAACGCGCCATTGTGCTTGCCGGTCTGGATCCATATGCCGGCTTTCTGCATGTAGACCGCCCGGGGAAGCCCAGCCTGACTCTTGATTTCATTGAGGAATTTCGTCCAACGGTCGTGGATCGTACCATCATCGGGTTAGCCAATCACGGCACAGTATTTGAGCAGGATGAAAAGAATCTGCTCACCCAGGAAACCCGCCGAATGATTGCCGAAAAGGTGCTGGAGCGCCTGGATACTCCCATTCCTTTTGAAGGCAAGCGCTATCCCATCCGAGCCATTATTCAGATGCAGGCGCGCCACATGGCAACTTTCCTGCGTGGCGAGCGTGATGCTTATTTGCCCTCTCAATTGCCGTGGTAAGCGAGGAAAACCATGAGCGTGGAAAAGGTTCCCAACCTCATTCTGGTATATGATATTGTGGATGACCGCAAGCGTGCCAAAATTGCCGATGTGTGCCTGGATTACGGGTTAGATCGCATCCAGTACAGCGCCTTTGTGGGTTGGCTGATTCCTGCCAAACAGCAGGAACTGTTCACCAAAATCAGGCGCATTCTGGGTAAAAGCCCCGGCAATGTGCAACTGGTGCCTATCTGCGCCGATGACTGGAAAAAACGCCGGGTCATTGACCAGCTCAACCGGGGGTGAAGAATGCTTGACCCCTTTGAAGAGATTTACGAATACCCCTTCCGGGTGACCGATTTGAAACAGTGGGTGTACTGTCGCCGTCTGCTGTATTTTCTCGCGTGTCTGCCCGATGTACGTCCGCGCACCTACCTGATGGATGCTGGTAAAGAAGCCGGAGAAGGCGAAGAAGGGCGGGAACTGCGTCGTTCACTGAAATCATACCGACTGGTGGATGGGAGACGCGAGTTTAATGTGGCGGTGCGCTCGTCGCGCTGGGGGTTGCGGGGACTGGTGGACCTGGTCATCTGGGTGGATGAGCCTGCGCCTGGCGAAGTCATACCGGTTGACTTCAAACTTTCTTTTAAGAGTGGTGAGCACGTTCAGTTACAATTAATGGCGTACGGTTTACTGCTGGAAGAATCCAGCGGCAGACCAGCACGCCGCGGCTTTCTTTACGAAATTCCTCTGCGTAAAGCCATAGAAGTGCCGTTTACGCCGGCACTGCGCCGCAAGGTGGAAGAAGCCCTGCAGGGGATGAAAACAATGCTGGAGAGCGAAAAAATGCCTGAGCCCACTTCTCAACGGATGCGCTGTTTGGGTTGTGAGTTTAGACGTTTCTGCAATGATGTCGTTTAAGAAAGGTTCTTTTCGCAAATCACCCATGTTTTTAAGCAAAGAGAGATTTGCGAAAAGAGAGATAACAATAATTGGGAAGTACAGCAGAAATGGCGGCAATAGCGATTGCGGACCCGTACAGACACGGTATAATGGAGGAAAGGGATGCGGTTGCACCCGTCTCGATCCGTTAGAGGATACTGAAACAACATACCTGGACTACCTTCAACAACACGGGATTTTAGGTTGCACCCGTCTCGATCCGTTAGAGGATACTGAAACGCGGAAGAGGATTTCGTTCTGTTCCTCCGCCAGGTCGTTGCACCCGTCTCGATCCGTTAGAGGATACTGAAACTTCGACGGAAAGCCGGACTTTCGGACGGCGATTTGCGTTGCACCCGTCTCGATCCGTTAGAGGATACTGAAACGCAGGTGGGCAGACCTGTATTTTCTGGGACTTTGCCGTTGCACCCGTCTCGATCCGTTAGAGGATACTGAA
>OGCI01000704.1_pt1 | contig 33995 bp, 24 predicted proteins | sample 1570021 | NCBI WGS metagenome assembly OGCI01 (sample SAMN06264664, study PRJEB24512) | hot springs metagenome | isolation source: Hot spring water | place: South Africa: Tshipise | collected 2015-06-21 | reverse complement strand
GTCGTTGGGTTTGAGTCGTGGCAGTCTCATGGTCGTGGTGGCTCCTGGGAGGGACGTCCCCATGACGCCCTCACACTTCTAGGAAGGAAACTGGTCCGTGTTTTTCCGCGCCCGTGACGGGAAAAGGGACAGGCACGAAAGCGAGATGGCGCAACCCAATTATGGGTAATGGAATCCACACTTCGCGCGCTTGCCTGTCCCGAGGTGAACTCGTCCGGACCTTGGAAAATCGGGGCCGAGAAGCGTCCGAGAGTTGTAGGTTTTTTGGGGGGCGCTGCGGGCCAGAGCACTGCCGGGCGGGCTCGCCCGGAATCAGCCTGGGGGCGAGGAACGCCAAGCGGCCACGCGCAGTTCCGGGTGGCGCACTCCTGTCCATTTGTTGATCTGTAATTCGAACAAGAAGTCCGTCGGACCTTGCGGTCGCGGGCAATGGGCCTGCTGGAACGCAACCGCACGGCGGTAGACTTGGCCTTGGCGGACCCGCATCAGGACGTGTCGCGCTTTGGCGACGCGCCAGTCGAGGATCTCAAGCCGTTCGGCGGCCCAGAGGGGTGGCGGATAGCCGTGGCCGTAGGGACCGGCACGCTCGATCCAGTCCCAGAGGTCAACGTCGGCGTCGCCCAGCGGAAGAAGCGCATCGTAGGACAGCTGCTGCGGGGGAAGCGCTCCTCCAGCGTGGCGGCAAACCGCGGCGTTGAAGGCGCGCCGGAAGTCGTCGAGGCGGCCAGCGGCCAAATCGAGGCCTGCCGCCATCGCATGTCCGCCCCAACTCTCCAGACAGCCCGCGCAATCGGCGAGGATTGCGGTCAAATCAAGAGACTCCAGGCCGCGGCAGGATCCGCGGCCGCCGCCGTCGGGCCTTAATACGATCACGACCGCCGGCCGCCGGTGACGGGCCACCAGTTTGCCTGCGACAATGCCGACCACACCCGGATGCCATGAGGGATCCGCCACGACGACGCCAAACTCCCGCTCTGTGGCAGGCTGTTCGTCGAGCTGCGCGGAGGCGGCCTCGAGGATCCTTTCCTCCATTTCCTGGCGGCGGCGGTTTTCGCGATCGAGGTGACCGGCAAGGACCTGGGCCCGGTCCGCATTATCTGTCAGCAGAAGTTCCAAGGCATCCTCGGCGGTGCCGAGCCGTCCGGCCGCGTTCAGCCGCGGCGCGAGAAGGAACGCCAACGGCCACGTGTCGCGGATCTCGCCGACCTTGGCGACGGCGCGCAGCGCACGGAGACCGGGCAGGGCGGAATCGGAGACCATCCTCGACAGCGCGCGCCGCACTAGCGTCCGGTTGGTTCCGCGGAGGGGAACACAATCGGCGACGGTGCCGATGGCGGCCAATTCCAGGATTGCGGGGTCGTCGGCAGGGTCGTCGCGGCCGAGCACCTGGGCGATCGCCCGCACCAGCTGGAGGGCGACGCCGACTCCGGCCAGCTCGCGCCCCGGGCCGTCGGCCGGGCCGAGCTGCGGATTGACCATTGCCGTCGGCGCGACCTGGGAAGGGGCGACGGCGAGGTGGTGGTCGGTGACGACGATGTCGACCCCGCGTTCGAGCACATGTCGCACGGCACCGTCGGAGTGCGTGCCGCAGTCCACCGTGACCACCAGGTCGGGCTGGAGCGTTCGAAGGCAGCGATCCACGGTGGGGACGGTGAGGCCGTAGCCGTCGGCGAGGCGCTGCGGAAGGAAGGGCACGACGTCGGCGCCGGCTCCGCGGAGCCATCGGCATAGGAGGGCGGCGGCGGTGACGCCGTCGGCGTCGAAATCCCCGTACACGGCGATGCGCCGACGGGCGCGCACGGCCCGGGCGACCACTTGGGCGGCGCCGGCCATGCCCGACAGTACCTCGGGCGGCGGCAACCGGTAGTCCGGGGCGAGGGCCTGGCGGGCGATCTCGGGGGTGGTCCAGCCACGCGCCACCAACATCCGGGCGATTGGCGGCGGCGCACCAAGTTCCGCGGCGAGCCGCTGAACGGCGTCGTCGTCCGCGGCCGCCAGCCGCCACGCCGGGGAGGCCGCATTCATCCAACGATCATCGGCCGCCCCTGGCCTTGGGCGCGGGGGCGGTCGCGACGGCGGGGGCGGGGGTGCGGTGCCACAACAGCATCACCGGCGTGGCGATGAAGATCGAGGAGTAGGTGCCCACAATCAGCCCGATCAACAGCAGCAACGCGAAATCATTGATCGCGCCTCCGCCGAGCAAGAACAACGCCAGTACGGTGAGGATCGTGGTGCCGGCGGTCAGCAGGGTGCGGCTGAGGGTCTGGTTGATCGCAAGGTTGGCGACCTCGGCATAGGGCCTGCCCTTCCATAGCCTCAAACCCTCGCGAATGCGGTCGAAGACCACGATCGTGTCGTTCACCGAGTAGCCGACGATCGTGAGCACCACGGCGATCATCGGCGCCGAGAGCTGCCGGCCGAGCAGGCAGAAGATGCCGACCGAGAGCAGTGCGTCGTGCAGGAGCGCCGTGATCGCGCCCATCGCGAACGCGAACTCGAATCGGATCGAGATGTAGAGCACCATCCCGACGAGGGCCCACGCCAGCGCCAGCACGCCGCGGCGCTTCAGTTCGGCGCCGATCTGGGAGCCGATCTCCTCTCGCTGCACGATGCGGAAGCCGGCCTTTTGAAACCGGGTCGAGATCGCCTGCTCGGCCGCGGCGGCGTCCTCGGCGCGCACCTGAACGACCAGCCGCTGTGCGCGTTCCTCGCCGAGGAGTTGCCGGTACTGGACCATCGGCTCGCCGCGCACGCCGGCGGCGCGCAAGGCGTCGCGCACCTGGTTGTCCGGCACGCGGGCCGTGTACTCCACCGTCAGCGCCACGCCGCCGGTGAAGTCCACGTTGAAATTGCGCGAACCGCGGGCGGCGAAGACACCCCCGGTGACCGCCAGAAGGCCGACCGACAACGCCGCGGCCACCTTGCGCCGCGCGAGAAAGTCGAAGGACGGCTGGCGGATCCATTCGGCCATCCGGAGCGTCTTCAGCCGGCCGCGGTCGGCGAGGCCGGTGAACAGCATCCGCGTGACGACGACGGCCGTGTACATGCTGACGAGGATGCCGGCGGAGAGCATCACCGCGTAACCGCGCACCGGGCCGGACCCCTGCCAGAACATGATCACCGCCGCCAACACGGTGGTGACGTTGGCGTCGAGGATCGTCACGAAGGCCTTTTCGTAGCCCGCGACGATGGCGGCGACCAGGTGCTTGCCCGCTTTGAGCTCCTCGCGCATGCGCTCGTAGATCAGCACGTTGGCGTCCACGGCCATGCCGAACATCAGCGCGATGCCGGCCAGGCCGGGCAGCGTCAGGGTGGGCAGCTGGGGCATCCCGGGCGTGCGGGCGAAGACGGCGAAGATGCCGGCGATGAAGAACAGGCCCAGCGGCAGCAGAACGGCGTTGAGCAGCAGCGCCGCGTCGGCGATCAGGCCCGCCAGCCGGTAGTAGTAGAGCATGAACGCCGCGACAAGCGCTAGGCCGACGAGGATGGCGATCCGGCCCGCCTCGACCGACGCCCGCCCGAGGGTCGGGTCGACCGTGTATTCCTGCACGATGCGCATCGGCGCCAGCAGCGCGCCCGTCTTGAGAACGTTCACCAGTTGCTTGACTTCGCGCAAGTCCATGCCGCGCCCGCTGATCTCGCAGGAGCGGATGGTCGTGTCGTGCGGGAACCGGTCGGTGATCTCGGGCGCGGAGCGAAGGACGCCGTCGAGGATGATCGCCAGACGGCGGCCGCGCTCGCTGCCGCGGTTCATCTCGCCGTTTGGGCGGTAGTCGCGAACGATCTCGGTGAACTTGCGCGCGCCCGCTCGGTTGAACTGGAGCCGAACAACGGGGCGGTTGAGCTGGTCGTAGTCCACCCCTGCCTCCTGCACCATCGTGCCGGTCATCAGCACGGCCCGCTCGACATAGACCGGGCGCCACACTATGCGGCGGATCTCGCCCTCCTCGTCGCGCTGCAGCATGAACTCGGCCCCCTCGCGCGGGGCGAAGCGGCGGATCTCGGCCCAGAATCTGGAGTCCATCTCCTCGTCCGCCACCGCTTTGGGATCTCGGACGTAGAAGAAGTTGTCGGGGCTGGTGCCCTCGATCCGGAAGCCACGGGGGGTACGTTGCTCCTCAAAGAGCTTGCGCACCCACGCGTCGTTGTTGCGGTGGAGGAGCCGGAACTCGAGGAAGGCGACGCTCTGAATGGCGCGGCGGGCCTCGTCGCGCTTCTGGGCCTCGACGCCGGGCATTTGGACGATGATCCGGTCGGCGCCCTGGGGATAGATCTGGGGCTCGGCAATGCCGAGGCCGTCGATCCGGTTGCGGATCGCCTCGAGGGCGACGTCGCGCGACTCGACCACAGACCGCTCCACCGCGGCCTTGACCTGCTCGTCGGTCAGGTCCGGGCTGCGCTGGCGCAGGCGGGCCGCGAGCTCCTCGCGGTCCACCTCGACGGTGAAGGAGGTGCCGCCACGTAGGTCGAGGCCGAGGCGAATTTTGCCCCGCTGGACGACGCGGCCCTCGGCGTCGAGGCGGTCGAGCGGCGGGATGACCAGCACGACGGAACCAAGGATGGCCGCCACCAGGATCAGCCATTGCCACCAAGGGTTTTTTTGCATCGGGGGCTCTCCCGGAAACATGCCGCGCGGGCGTTATTTCGAGGCCGTCTCGTCGGGCGTATCGTCCTTCGTCAGGACCTGCGAGATGGCGCTGCGGAGGGCTTCGACCTTGACGTTGTCGGCCAGACGGACGGTGCAGGTCTTATCCTTGACGTTGGTGACGATGCCCAGCAACCCGCCGGCGAAGACGACGCGGTCGCCGTTCTTGAGGGCGGCGAGCATCGCCTGCCGCTCCTTTTCGCGCCGCTGCTGGGGCCGGATGATGAGGAGGTAAAACATCGCGAACATCAGCACGAGCATCATCGGCATCATCAGTGGCGATTGCTCGGGGGCTGTGGCGGCGGCAAGGAAAATGGAATGGGGGGTCATGGTACGGCTCCTGGGGCGGGGTTGGTCCCCGCGGCACGGTTGGCGGAATCGGCGGCCGCGGCGCGGCGGACGGCGTTCATGGCGGCGCGAAGCTCCGTGAACCGGCCGGTGCGGAGGCTCTCGCGGATGTCGCGGAGCACCCCGGCATAGACGTGGAGGTTGTGCAGCGTGAGCAGACGGATGCCCGACACCTCGCCGACGTTGAGCAGGTGGCGGATGTAGCCACGGCTATGGGTGCGGCAGGCGGGGCAGGCGCACCCCTCCTCGATCGGCCGGGGGTCGCGGGCGCAGGCGGCCGCCTTCAGCGGATAGCGGCCGGTTCGAGTGAAGGCAGTGCCATGCCGCGCCAGACGCGTCGGCATGACGCAGTCGAACAGGTCCACTCCGTCGGCTACCATGTCCACCATCTGCATCAGGTCTCCCACACCCATCACATAGCGAGGCCGGTCCGCCGGCAGCAGGGGCGCGGTCTCCCGCACGGCCCCGAGAATCCGCTCTTCGGGCTCGCCCACGCTGACGCCGCCGATGGCGTAGCCGTCGAGGCCGAGGTCGAGCAACGCGGCCGCGCAGCGTTGCCGCAGATCGGAATGCCCGCCGCCCTGGACGATGCCGAACAGCAGCGCGCCCTCGGCCCGCGGCTGGCGGGCGCATCGAACCGCCCATCGTACGGTCCGTTCGACCGCCTGGCAAGTCGTCGCCCGGTCGCAGTCGCCGGGCGGGCATTCGTCGAGGACCATCGCGATGTCGGAGCCGAGCCGGCGCTGGATCTCCATCGCCAGTTCGGGCGTGAGTCGGACACGGGCCCCGTCGTAGGGTGACTGGAACTCGACGCCGTCGTCGTCGATCCGGCGCAATCGGGAGAGGCTGTAAACCTGGTAGCCGCCGCTGTCGGTCAGGACCGCGCCTCGCCAGCCCATGAACCGGTGCAGCCCGCCGAGGGCCTCGATCGTTTCCACGCCGGGTTTGAGGTGCAGATGATAGGTGTTGGCCAGCACCATCCGGAAGCCCAATTCCTCGAGTTCGTCCGGGTGGACAGTCTTGACGGCGCCCCGGGTGCCGACGGGCAAGAAGGCGGGGGTCTCGACCGCGCCGTGGGCCGTGTGCAGGCGCGCAAGCCTTGCGCGGCTGCCGGGGTCGGCGGCCAGAATCTCGAATGTGCCGGGCCGTGCCATGACGGGCGCCCGAGGGACGGGCGGCAAGAGGGTAGCCGGGCCCCGCGGCCGGCGCCAGCCCGGCCGGTGGCGGACGCCGGTCGGCGGTGGTAGCGTGAAGGGATGGAGACTGACCCACAATGATCCTGGCGCCGCTGGCCCTGGGCGTCTTGTGGTTCGCCCTCGCCTACCGATTCTACGGACGGCGGATCGGCGGATGGCTCGGAGTGGACGACCGGCGGGCTCCGCCGGCGGTGACCCAGAGCGACGGGGTGGACTACGTCGCCACCCGCCCACTGGTTTTGTTCGGCCACCATTTCAGCTCGATTGCGGGGGCCGGGCCGATCGTCGGACCGGTCATCGCGGCCACGGCGTTCGGCTGGCTGCCGGCGCTGGCGTGGATTCTGGTGGGGGCCGTGTTCGTCGGCGGGGTGCACGATTTCTCGTCGCTCATCGCCAGCGTCCGGCACGGGGCGCGTTCGATCGCCGAGATCAGCCGCCGGCTGATCCATCCCGCGACGTACCGGGCGTTGCTGCTCTTCATCCTGTTGACGATGGTCTATGTGATCGTCGTCTTTCTCGATCTGACGGCCTCAAGCTTCGCGCCGGTGGCCTCGCTGGCGGCCGATCTGCCCGAGGATACCCGGCTGACGATCCGGGAGGGCGGGGCGGTGGCCACGGCGTCGCTGCTCTACATCGGGCTGGCCCTGTTGTTTGGACTGGCGGTCTATCGCTGGCGGATGCGAATTGGTCCGGCGACGCTCGTGTTCGTCCCGCTCGTGTTCGCGGCGGTGGCGGCGGGCCATCGCTGGCCGCTGACGATCGAGATGATCCCATCGATCGCCGGTTCGCAGAAGAATTTCTGGAACGTGGTGCTGCTGTTCTACTGCTGGGCCGCTTCGGTGCTGCCGGTGTGGCTGCTGCTGCAGCCGCGCGACTACCTGGCGTCGTTCCTCCTGTACGCCTGCCTGCTGGGCGGCCTCGCCGGTTTCGGCGCCAGCGCCCTCACGGGATCCCTGACGGCGCAATACCCCGCGTTTCGGGGCTGGACGCATCCCGAGCTGGGCTTCATTTTCCCGGCCCTGTTCGTCACCATCGCCTGCGGCGCGGTCTCCGGTTTTCACTCGATCGTCGCCTCCGGCACGACGGCGAAGCAGCTCGACCGCGAAAGCTCCGCGCGGTCGGTCGGCTACGGCGCGATGCTGGTCGAGGGCGTGCTGGCGATCATCGCGGTGTTGGCCGTCATGGTTCGCGCGCCCGAGGCGGGTGGCGGGACGCCGGTGCAGGTGTTTGCGGGCGGCCTCGGCCGCGCGCTGGAGGTGTTCGGCCTGCCGCCGGTGTATGCGGCGATCTTCGGGATGTTGGCCGTCAGCACGTTCCTGTTGACGACGCTGGACACCTGCACGCGGCTCGCCCGGCTCCTTCTGCAGGAGCTGGTCGGCGCGCCGCCCGGCGCGGCGGCCCGGACGCTGGCCAGCCTGGGCGTGCTGCTCCTGCCGGCGGCGACCGTGTTCGGTGAGATCCCGGGGCCGGGCGGCGTGCGAATGCCGGTCTGGAAGGCCATCTGGCCGGTGTTCGGCGCCTCCAACCAGTTGCTCGCTGCGCTCGCCCTGCTGGTCGTGTTCGGATGGCTGCGCTCGCGCCTCCGCCCGGCCGCCTACGTGGGCGTCCCCATGGCCTTCATGCTTGCGACCACACTGACGGCCCTGGCCAAGCTGGCCTGGCGAAACCTGGCCGGCGGCAGCGCGTTCGTCGGCGCGCTCGCGGCGGTGTTGCTGGCGCTGGCCCTGTGGGTGCTGGTGGACCTCCTCGGCGGCGTCCGGCGGGCGCGGCCCGACGGGGTCTGACACCGCACCCACCCGCACGGGTGGACGTGCCCGGGGCGGGACTCGAACCCGCACTCCTTGCGGAAGCGGATTTTAAGTCCGCTGCGTCTGCCGTTCCGCCACCCGGGCCGCCGCACCTGAAGTGTCGGGCGGTCGCGGCTCGCCCGCAAGCCGTACGCGTCATCGGCCGGCGCGGCGTTCGCGGTCACGTTCCAGCTCCACTTGAAACCGCCGCAGCAGGCCGGCCATCCGCCCGGCGACGTCGTGCCGGCGGCGATCCACGAACACGTTGTTGGTTTCGAGCGGATCGGCCGTCAGGTCGTACAATTCCTCCGACAGGATCCGGCCGGGCTCGCGCGGGTCCTCGGTCCGCACGTACTTCCACCGCTCCGTGCGCACCGCCCACAACGGCCGGACGCCGAGCTGGCCGACCGGCGCCTCGTAGAGGAACTCCTCGCGCCACTCGGGCGCCGGCTCGCCGGCCAACAGCGGCCGAAGGCTGCGGCCGTGGATCGACGGATCCGGCGACAGCCCGGCCAAATCCGAGATCGTGGGAGCGAGGTCGAGGTTCAGGACAAACCGGTCCTCCACACCCCGCCGGACGCCGGGGCCCGCGAAGATCAGGGGTACGCGAATTGATTCCTCGTAGGGCAGCACCTTGCCCGTCAGGCCGTGCTCGCCGAGGAGCCAGCCGTTGTCGCTGGAGAGGATCACCACGGTGCGGTCCGTCAGACCAAGTCGGTCGAGCGCGTCCAGCGTCCGGCCGATCGCGCAGTCCACCTCGTAGACGGCCGCCAGATAACGGGCGATATGCCGTCGGATCGCCTCCGGGTCGTCGTAGCCGTACCGACGCGCCTGCAGCCGCGGGCGCGCGGTCAACAGGTAGGCCGGCCGCCCGGTCAGGTCGTCGTTCCACGTCGCCGGCAGCGGCATGCGTTCGACTGGAAAGCGTTCGAGCGACTCGGGCCGCACGTCCCATTCATGCCGGTCGTCCATGTGCGGCAGCTGCGTACACATCCAGAACACAAATGGCCGGGAATCGCGGGCGGCCTCGGAGAGAAACCGGATCGTCTGCGCGGCGACCCACTCATCGATCATCCCCTCCGCGACGCCCTCGACGCCATCCGCGACCACACCGCGACGGTACCAGGGGCCGTTGCCGTGAAAGGCCGCGACGAAGTCGAACCCCGCCTCCGCGGGCGGCGTGCCGAGGTGCCATTTGCCGGCCATGCCGGTGCGCCAGCCGGCGGCGCGCAGTCGCTGGGCGAAGGTCGCGACCCCCTCCCGCAGCCGTGCGCTCCCGACGGTGACGACGCCGTTGACGCTGCCATAGAGGCCCGTCAGGACTGCGGCGCGGCTCGGGCTGCAGATCGAGAGCACGACAAACGCGTTCCGAAAACGCAAACCGCGCGCGGCCAGCCGGTCCATGGCCGGCGTCAGGGCCGGCAACGGGCCACCGGCGCAACCCAGGGCATCGTGGCGCTGGTCGTCCGTGAGGATAACGAGGAGGTTGGGCGGCGGAGCGGTCGCCGACACCCTGGCGGCGAGGAGGACTCCAACCACGGCTCCGAGACGAACCCGCCGCGCGCACCGCCTCATGGCCCAGGAGGCGAAAACACCCGCCACTCCAGCACGCCGCCGGAGACGCCCGGTTGCAATTGGACCTCGACGCGGAGGGCGTCCGTGGCGATTGGCTCGAACTCGAGACGGTTGAAGGTGTCCGGCGCGACGCCCGGCGCGCTCCGGCCCTCGATGGGGATCCAACGGCCGTCGGCGCGGCGGAACAACTGCCACGAGGCCGGCACCCGGCACTGGCCGCGGCCGGTGTCGTCGAACCAGTAGATGTCCATGGCCGCCACCGTCCGCGGCGACGGCCACTCCATCTGGATCCACTCCGCGGTGCCGCGGTGGTTCCACCACGTCATGCGCGGGATGCCGTGGTCGTTGGAGCGCTTCGGCAGCCGGCCGTCGTTCACTGCGTCCGGCGAATCGTTGGGGTGGCAGAACGAGGCACTGATCTTGACCTCCGACGCGAGGGTTGACGGCGGCAAGGGGCGGACGTGGGCGGGATCTGTGGGCATCCACACCGGCATCTCGTTCGGGCCGCGGTGGCACCAGACATGACAGGGGATGGCGGCGACTTTTACCGGCGAGACCTCGCGCCGGCCATCGCCGGTTTCGCGCACGGCCAGACCACGGCCACGAAGGACGACGACGCCGTTCAGGAGGTCGGGCTCGAAGGCGGCCGACCAGTCGGCGTCCGCCGGCACGGCGATGTGCAGCGCACCACGGTCGGGATGGTCGGCCCCCTCGATGCAGTAGACCAGGGGGCCCCGCTCGACCGCCAGCCGGCCGGCGTTGTCCGCGACGGCGGGGTGGCAGGCCACGCGGCGGATCGGCATGGGCAGATGGAGTTCGACGCGGTCGCCGGGCTTCCAAACCTTGGACAATCGGGCGTATCCGCGTTCCAAGGATTGGAACCTGACCGCGATGCCGTTCAGGGCGACGGTGGGGGCGGGCGGCGGCGGGCCCACGTGTCGGTACAGGTCGGAGGGCACAGGCCGGCCGAGCGTCCAGCCGGGGACGCGGACCATCAAATCGAACTCCACGGCTGGCTCGGGATGTCGCTCGATCGTGACGGCCCTGTCCCAGGGGTAGCGGGTGAGCTGGCGGACGATGACGGTCGCTCTGGCCACGCGGGTTGTGGCGACGCCGGCCTCGAAGAGATGGACGTGCAGGCGGGCGGGACCAGCCGAATAACCCCAGGCGCCGATCTGCGGCACGACTCGCGCGACGTTGACGGGGCAGCAAAAGCAGCCAAACCACGGTTGGCGCTCGGGCGCGCCGTGGTTGAACCGGTTGCGGCCATCGGATTCGAGCGGGTTGGGGTACCGATCGCCGCCGAACAAGACCCCGGAGAGAAAACCGTACGGCCGGATACCAGTTGTGTTCCTGGTCCACGCACAGTTGCCGGATACGGGAGCCGTCGGGATGGCACCGAAAGAGATTGGCGACGCGGGTGCTCTCGCCGACGCACGGCACCCCGGCGACACATGCGGTTGAGGCGAACACGATGTCGCCGTCGGGCAGATAGGCGGGATCGTAGTTGTCGATTTCCTGAGGAAAATCCCGAGTGATCTGCCGGACGGCCCCTCCAGCCGGGACTAGCTCGAACACCTGCCATCGCCGCCGGGGGCCGGCGGGCATCGAGAACAGAAGGCGGCGGCCGTCCCAATGCGGCTCGAGATCAGCGAGGCAGACGGGATCGGAAAGTTCGAACACAACCTCCGGCGGATCGTCCGGCCGGGCGGGATCGATGCGGACAATCTGGTTGGTGTGGCCCAAGGGGGGAAGGGCACAGTTGCCTTGCCAGTTCTGCGGGAGGCCGAGCGCCCGGTCGTCGAGGGTCCGGTCGTTCGCCAGCTTTCGGCGGAGGCACAGGATCGAAATGCCGTCCAGCAGAGGGTTAGCCAGGAGGGCCTCGCGGCGGAGGCGGTCGAATTCCGCCCGCAGGAAGGCGACGTCGGACGCATTGGTCAGCGCCGCTTCGAGGGGGGCGAGGTGTTCGAGTCGCGGACCGGCGACATGGCGATCCGGAAAGGTTGCTTCGGGGGCGAGGATCGCCAGCCGCAGGGATTCGATCTCGGCCGTGGACACAACGGGATCGGCCATGGAAGGCGAGGGGAAGGACAGGAGAAGAGAGGCGGCTGCGAACAGACCGGCCGGTCACACGTACGGTGGCCTTGACATGGCTCTCTCCTTGGATCGAGCGGCTGTGAACCGAATCTGCGCTGGATTCGGGCCCTAATGCAAACGCTTCCCGGCGGTTAAAAAACGGCTTCCGGGGCAGTGACCGCTGCTGGTGGCGGGCGGCGGAGAAGACCGAAACGCGACAACGACACTGAGGGAGATGGCGGCCCCGCGGACTCAAACCGCCGGGTCGGCCGGCACGACGACGACTCGAATGCCTTCGACGCGGACGACCCGGATCGGGCGCCCCGTCTCGACCCATTCCCCGTCGGTGACGACGTCCACCCGCCTGCCGTCGATCAACGCAATGCCGGCCGGCCGCAGATCCGTAGTCGCCACGCCACTATGCCCGACCAACCGCCCCAGGTCCTCCGAGCGTGCCTTGAAGTCGCGCCCGTCGGCGGACAGGGTCAGGCGCCGGCCGATTCTCGTACGGGGAAAGAAGCGGACCCACAGCCAGAGCCCCAGGGCGGTGGTGAGCACCGCCACCCAGACGCCGGCCCAGCCGAACGCAGGGCCGATTCGGAATCCGACCACGATTGCGGCGACCAGTGCGACCGCGCCCACGACCCCGAGAATGCCGCCGGGCAGATAGATCTCCGCGCCGAGCATCAGGATGCCAGCGATGAGCAACGCGATGTAGAGCGTGGTCACGACACCGCCTCCTCGTCCCCCCGGCGGGTCACGACGACGCGGAAGCCCTCGACCCTCACGACGCGCACCGAAGTACCTGCCGGGATGAATTCGCCGTCGGCGACAACGTCGATCCTCCGGCCGTCCAGCCGGGCCGTGCCAGAGGGGCGCAGGTCCGTCAGGGCAACTCCCTCGCGCCCCGTCAGGTCCGCCATCGTCGTCGCCGCGGTGAATCCCGAGACCCTCGAGGTCGAAGCGGTCAACACCAGCGCCCCGTAGGCGGGCGTGCGCGGGAGCCACCGGCCAATGAGCCAGCCGGCGGCCGCCACCCCGCCGGCCCCCAGCGCCAGGTTCACCAGTGCCGGACCCAGGTCACGCGGGGCCGGCAGCCACCCGCCGGCGGGCCGTTCGACCATCGCAAGGACCAGCCCGGCGATCAGGGCCGCCGAGCCGAGCAGTCCCGGCACACCGAAGCCGGGCAGCCAGAGTTCGACCCCCAGCAGAATCGCGCCGATGACGATCAGCGCCAGATCCTCGTAGCCGGCCAGCCCCGCGACGTGGTGGCCCCAGAAGAAGACGGCCAGCGCCAGAATACCCACGATGCCGGGAAGGCCGAAGCCGGGGGTCTTGACCTCGAGGTAGATGCCGCCGATGCCGAGAAGCAGAAACAGCGCGCTGAGCATCTGCACCCATCGCGCGAGGCGCTCGGCGGCGGTGATGGGCATCTCCTCGACGCGGGCGTCGCGCAGGCCGGCCTGCGCGAGGAGTTCGGCAAGATTGGGCACCGTGCCGGCGGAGAGCAGGGGACGCTGCTCCGGCCCCACGCGCCGCGCGGCTTCGCGGTCGGTGAGCGTCAGCAGCCGACCAGCCGGCTTGATGAGTTCGTCGCCGATCTTCAGCTCCACATCATTGCGAACCATCGCCTCGGCCACCGCCGGATCATGGCCGCCCTGTTGCGCCGCCGCGCGGGCGAGGGCGGCGGTGGCGGAGACGACCTTTTCCTTCAGGTCGTCGGGCATGTCCTGAACGCCGACCAGCGGCAGCGCGAGAATGGGGAGCGCATCCCCGATGACGCTGCCGGGGGCCATGTAGATCCGTTCGGCCGCCAGCGCGATCAGGGCGCCGGCCGATATCGCCTGCCGCTCCACCCATGCGTATTTGGGCGCACGAATCTGCTGGATGGCCCGGATGATTTTTTCGGCGGCGTCGAGCTGTCCGCCAGGCGTGTCCAGCGCAAACACGACGGCACGCACCTCGTAGCTGTCGGCCGCCAGACGCGCGCCGCGCCGGACGATGTAGAGGAGGGCGGGCTCAATGGGGCCGCGGATCGGAATGACCAGCACCCGGCCCGGTCCTGCCGTCGGGGGGCTGGCCTCGGAGACGATCCCGTGGGCGGGGCGACCGGCGGCGGCCGTCGCGGCGGCCGCACCCAGCCCTGCCAACCACAGCGGCCAGCGTTTCATGGCGGCATCCTACGGCCAGCAGCCCGGCGAAGCAACGTCCCGACACGGTGGCGAACGCGGGGGTCAGAACGAATGCCGCACCGACACGCTCCAGGAGGTGCCGTCCACGAACTCGGCTCCGAGCGCAAGCAAAAAGTTGTGCGACAGGTGCACCTCGACCCCGCCGACGGCGCCCAAGACGGACTCGCCCTCGAAGTCCTCCGACGGGGGCAGGTCCTCGACCTGGCCCTCGATCCGGGAGTACACGGGGCCGGCGTAGAGGCCGAGGCTAAATGGAATCCGTTCGGTCGCGGCGGCCGTCTCGGCAAAGATTTCGAAGTGGACCACCGCGGCGGCGGAGATGACGTCCCATTCGCCCGCCTCGACGTCGGCGCGTCGGTAGCCGGCCCCGAGACGGATGGACCAGCGGCCGGCGAGGAAGACGGGGTCCTTGAGGTCGTGCCTCCACAACCGCGCCTGCAGGCCCGCCCCCCAAATCAGGCCGTCGTCCATTTGAACGTTGTCCACATCCGCGTCGGCGTGTCCCACGTCGCCGTGTAGCGTCAGCCAGTGCGCAAGACGGAGGCCGAGGAACACCGCGTAGCTCTCCGCCTCCAAGCGGGCCGGAAGGCCGTCCACCTTCAGGTCCCTCCGCAGCCACGCGGAGTCCGCGCCGACGATCCAGTTCCGGATCTGATCGACCGCGACCAGGGCGTCCCGGTGGCTGCCGACACTCATGGGGGCGGCCCCGGCGGCGGCGGCGAGGGCAAGGGATACGACGGCAGTTCGGCAGTTTCGGATCATGGCGGCGACTCCGCGTATCAGCATGGCCGTTTTTAGGCCGAAGTCAACGCGCCTCGGCGCGCAACCGGGTGTCGGAGCGTCCGAACGTTCCGAATGGGGCGGCGGGCGAATGATTTGACGCCCGCGCCAATCCGTGGTATCTCGCCTTTAGAAGAAGCGCGCACCATGAATCTTCGCAGAGCGGCGGTCTTGGCGGCCCTCGCTGTGTCGGCAACGTGCCGGGCGGTGGTCGTCTCTGGCGGCGACGGTCAGGGCAACACCAACGCCCCTTCAGGCCTTGCGGAGTGGGACAACGTCGGCCGGTTCAACGTCGGCGAGGGATCGGCCGTCTACTTGGGCAACCGCTGGCTGCTGACCGCCTGGCATGTGAGAGTGGACAACAACCCTTCGCAAGTTTTGCTGGCCGGCACGTGGTACGGGCTCGACACCAACACATGGACCCGGATCACGAACGCCAGCGGATCGGCCGCCGATATGGTGATGGTCCGGCTGAGCAACTCGCCCCCCCTGGGGGACGTCACGCTGAGGTCCACCCAGATTCCCGATGACGCTTCGCTGGTGATGGTCGGATACGGGCGCTCGCGCCATCCGACGAACAGTTACTGGGACGCGTCGTGGAACGAAATCTATTCCCCACCGTACACGTGGACGGGGTTCAAGATGTTTCTCGGGTTCAATGCGAAGCGCTGGGGCTCGAACACCGTGGACAACGCATTTAAGAACGTGGACGTGGCGTCTGTTCCCTACAGCTCCATCACGCGATCGTTCCGAGTCACGTTTACCGAAGGCGCCTCAGCGGATGAGGCCCAGGCCGTGATCGGGGACTCCGGCGGAGCGGCCTTTTATTGGAACGGCACGGCCTGGGAACTGGTCGGCATGATGCACAACATCAGCGTGCAAACCGGGCAGCCGTGGCCCGGTACGGTGGTCTACGGGAACCGGACTTGGGCGGCGAACCTGACGACGCCGGCGTACTACGACCAGTTGGTCGCGGCGATACCGGAGCCCGCGACAATGGCCTTCTGGGCTGTGGCCGTGGCCGTCGGCGGCTTCGTGATCCGCCGATTCCGTCGGCCACCGCCACAGGAGGGCGGTCCGGCGGACGGTTGATTGGCCCGGCACAACAGCTTCCCCCTCCCGCCAAACCGACGCAACGAGGATTTTCATCGGATCGGGTGGCCGTGTTCGGTCGGCCCAAGGCCGCATGCCGATGGGCGCCGGCGGCTATTCGGAGCCGCCTGCGACCACGGCCTGCCCCAAAGAGACGCCGCCGTCGTTGGGGGGAATGGCGGAGTGGACCAGCGGCTGGAACCCTTCCGCCGCCAGCCTTTCACAGACTTCCTCATGCAGAATCCGGTTCATGAACACACCCCCGCTCAGGCCGACAACGCTTGCGCCGGTACGCTGACGGCCATGACGGGCCATGGCAAGGGCTGCCATGACCAGGGCAGTGTGAAACGTCCGGGCAAAGTCGGCGGGAGCCGCGGAGGGCGACCGGCGCAACAGCAGAAATGTCGGGGTCCAGTCAATCCACAACATCCCCTCCGCTTTCTCCAATCCGAATAGCGAGGCGGCCAGTTCGGGATCGGAACGACCTGCCGACGCGAGGGTTTCGAGGCGGACGGCCGTCTGCCCTTCGTACGTGATCCGGTCCGGAGCGGCGCCGAGCGCGACGGCCACCGCGTCAAACAGCCGGCCCGCCGCATGGGTCAGGGGCGCAGCGATGTTGCACTCGATCTGGCGGAGCCATAGTTCGGCCTCAGCGAAGGAAATGCCGGCAGCGACGCAGGCATCGGCCTCCAACGGAAGGCCGGCCGAATGCCAGCGCCCGACCAGTTGGCGGGCGGGGCGCAATACCGCAGCGTCGCCCCCCGGCAGGGGGACGGGGCGAAACGACGCCAGGCGCTCGGAGCGATCGAGCCGGGGCAGATGAAGCAGCTCGGCGCCCCAGATGTGACCATCCGTTCCCAGGCCGGTTCCGTCCCAGGCCAAAACCAGGCCGCATTCGAGGTGGTGCTCGGCAAGGAGGGCCGCCGCATGGGCATGGTGATGTTGGACCCTGACCAACGGCAGTCCTAGCCGGCCGGCGATTTCAAGGCCAAGCTGCGTGGAGCGGTAGTCGGGGTGAAGGTCCACTGCGACGACCTCTGGCCGGAGGCGCAGATCGGCCGGAAGGCGGGCGGCAACCTTTCGGAGATGCGCAACGGCCTCTGGCGCCGCCAGATCTCCGATGTGGGGGGAGAGCCAGATCCGGTCGGCGAAACCGACGGCCAGGGTGTTTTTCAGTTCGGCACCCAACGCCAGCACGGCCCGGCGCAGTGGGCGCGCAAGCCGCAGAGGCGATGGGGCGTATCCGCGGGCGCGACGCCAGATTTGCGGGCGGCCCGACCGCACGGCAAATAGCGAGTCATCCGCACGCAGGCAGATGTCACGGTTGTGAAAGAGGAACACGTCCGCCACCGCGCCCAGCTCGGCAAGTGCCTCGTCGTTGGCCAGGCAGATCGGCGCGCCGGAGCGGTTGCCGCTGGTCATCACGAGGATGTCGAAGGGCGGAGTGGGGTCCCCCGGCAACGGCAGGGCGAGCAGAAGGTGCAAGGCGGAAGTTGGCAACATGACCCCGATGGTGCGTTGGTCCGGTGCAATAGCGTCGACCGGCAGCGGTGACTCGGGGCGCGGATGAAGAATCGCGATCGGCGCGGCAGGGGAGGAGAGTTCGAGGGCGATGTCCGGGTCGAGGACGAAATGCCGGCGGGCGACTTCGAGGTCGGCGGCCATGGTGGCGAAAGGCTTGTGGGGTCGGCGCTTGCGCTCGCGAAGGCGGCGAACGGCCGCCGGGTCGAGTGCATTGACGGCAAGAAGGAATCCGCCGATGCCCCGCAGGGCGACGATGCGGCCTTCGGCCAGGGCGGCCCGCGCTACTCGCAGCGCCGGCCCGTTGATCGGCCGCCCGTCGGGCGAATGGACACTCAGAGCGGGGCCGCAGGCGGGGCAGGCGATGCTCTCGGCGTGGAATCGACGGCTGGCGGGGTCCTCGTACTCGGCCCGGCAGTCGGGGCAGAGCGGAAAGACGCGCATCGTCGTTCGCTCCCGGTCGTACGGCGTCGACTCTATCACCGTGTAGCGCGGTCCGCAGTCGCAACAGGTGGTGAAGGGATAGCCATGGCGCCGGTTGCGCGGATCGAGGACCTCCTGGCGACATTTGGCGCACAGCCCAATGTCGGGCGGCACGTCGGGAACCGCCTCCGGTTGTTCCTCGCTCTCGAGAATCCGGAAACGTCCGCCTACGTCGGAGGCCGCGACGGTCCCCCACTCCAAGGTCGCGATTCGATCGATTCGGGCACGCGGCGGCAGGGAGGCAGGAAGGCGTTCCAGAAAACCGGCGACCCGCTGGCGCGGCCCGATGAGGCAGAGGCGAACGCCGCCGGACCGGTTTTGGACAAATCCGCCTAATCCGGCATCCCGGGCCAGGCGGAACACGGTCGGACGGAACCCGACCCCCTGCACGAGGCCTTCGATCTCGACCGTGTGGCGAACCCAGTCGTTCACCTATCCAATGTAACGCGGGACTGCGGCTCCGGCGAAGATGACGGTCTCAGACCGGAGGGCGATACCCCCCCTCCAGGCCGAACACGTTGCGATGGTGTCGCACGACGGGCGGCGGTCCGCCTGGCCGGCCGACGACCTCCACGACGTCAAACCGCAGATGGGCCGGCGCCGGCCCCCTCCGGCTGCGCAGATAGCGCACGGCCGCCCTGGACAGGTGACGCCGCTTGGCCGAATCGACGGCGGCGATCGGCGGTCCGAAGGCCTCCGACGCGCGTGTCTTCACCTCCACGAAGACCAGGGTGTCGTCTTCCCACGCGACGAGGTCGATTTCGTCGCGGCGGCCGACGCGGACACGCCGGCCGACGACCCGAAGGCCGGCCCGTTTTAATTCGGCGGCCGCGATGGTTTCGCCCCACTCCCCCGGCCGCGCCGGGGTGAAGTGCCGCCACAAGCCGAGACGTTGGAGCCATCCGAACACGCGGCCCGGATTCTAACGGGAAGGAGCGGCGCCCTCGAGTGTGCGGGCAAGCGGGCCGCACGCCGCGGCTGGGCGCAAGGGACGGGGGCGGAGGCTGAGCGGGCACGGGTGGAGGGCATTGCGAAAAACGGCGGAACGGGGCAACGTTGCGGGCATGGCGGACGGCATTCCAAAGGTACCCGGCAGCGAACTGCTCGGTCGTTCGTTGGATGAACTATGCGCGGTCGCGAGGGAGGTGGGATTGCCGGCGTATGCCGGCACGCAGATGGCGCGGTGGATCTATGTCCGGGGGACGGCGTCCTTCGATCTGATGACGGATCTGCCCCGGCGGGTGCGGAGGGATCTGGCGACACGCCACGATATCGGGATCCGTCCTCCTGCGCGCTGTGTGGTGTCCGCGGACGGCACGCGTAAATATCTGTTCGGCGGGAACGCCGGCGGATGGGTGGAAACCGTGTGGATTCCCGATCGCGGGCGGAGCACTTTATGTGTTTCGACCCAGGCTGGCTGCCGCATGGGGTGCCGGTTCTGTCACACGGCCCGGCAACGTTTTGCGGGGCATCTGTCCGCCGGCGCGATGCTGAATCAATTGACGGGACTGCCCGAGCGGCCCGCCGTGGACAACGTTGTGTTCATGGGGATGGGGGAGCCACTGGACAATCTTGACGAGGTGTTGAGGGCCTTGAGAGCGATGTCGGCTGACTGGGGGCTGGCGATGAGCCCCCGACGGCTGACGGTGTCCACGGTCGGCCTGCTCCCCGCCATGGACCGGCTGCTGCAAGAGTCCGATTGCCACGTCGCCATCAGCCTCCACAGTCCGTTTTCCGAGGAACGCGCTTCATTGATGCCGGTCGAGCGGACGCATCCGATCCGAGAGGTGGTCGCACGACTACGCCGCTACGAATGGCGGGGCCAGCGGAGGCTCATGTTTGAGTACATTGTGTTCGGCGGCTTCAACGATACACCGAGGCACGTCCGCGAACTTTGCCGCCTGCTGCATGGGTTGCCGTGCCGGATCAACCTGATGCGCTACCACCCCCGTCCGGACCAGCGCTGGCCTGCGACTGAAGAGGGGCGGTTGCTGGCGTTTGAAACCGCGTTGCGGGCCAAGGGATTTCGAACGACGATCCGTAGATCGCGCGGGCAGGACATTGCGGCAGCTTGCGGGCAACTATCCACACTAGCCGTTGTCGAGGACGAGCCGCCGCCGTCCTCACGGTCGGGAATGATAGTCGGCCATGGCGGGAGCTCTGGCGGGACGGTCGCGTAAGTTTTGCGCACCAACGGTCATGGGGAGGGCAGGGGGAGGTCGCGGGGGCAAACGGTCCGGGCAGGCAGTTCATGTCGTTACATAGTACATTCATGATGAATAATGTACATCATTAACTTGCGTGCCTGTCCCCAACAACTGGTGGTGTTGACGCTATTGGAATGGCGATGGTAGATTCGCCGGCGCGTACCGTTTATGAATGACGATGCCAAACCCCGGGACCGGGTGATGGTCGCGTTGGAGGGAGGACGGGCGCTCATACAGATTTTGGGCTTGGGGACGCTGAAATTTGGACCGGCCCTCCGGCAGTTCATCGAAGAGGCAGAGTCGGCCGGCGTTCACGAAGCGGTGGTGGACCTGAGCTGCTGTGAGAGCCTTGACAGCACGATGATGGGCTTATTTGCCGGGTTCGGGTTGCGATTGCGGCGGGGTGGGGGGAGGCTGGTGCTGTCGGCCCCCAATGAGCGGGTGGGACGGCTGTTGCACACGTTGGGTGTCGACCGCGTCGCGGAGGTGTCGGCTTCGGCGGCGGAGGGAGCGGCGGACGTCGTGCCCCTGGAGGGGGGCGGAGGGCCGGCCGCCAACAAGGCCATTCTGGAGGCCCACGAGTCGCTGATCGAGGCGGATGAGGCGAACCGGGAACGGTTTCGCGACGTGATCGAGTTTTTGCGAGATCACATGCGCCGACACAGAGACGAGGAGGTTCGGGAGTGACGCCATCCGCCGACGGTTGGGGAACGGCGCTCGAAGTGGCGCTGGCCGGCTCGATCGGCCTCGGCATGCTGATCGGTGTCGCGTTGTGGCGTCGCTACCGTCTCTGCCGCCGACAGACCGACGCGCTGCAGCGGGAGCGGGAGGTCATGTTCGCCTTTGTCCACGACGTGGCGGAGGTCTTTTCCGAATCGGACGAGGTCGAGGTCGAACCGCTGCTGGACAAGGTCCTCTCCTACGCTTTGCGCACCAGCGCGGGGTTGTCGGGAGCGGTCTACCTGGTCGAAGCCGGTAGGCAAGAGCTGCGCGTCCGCGCCGTCCGGGGTCTGTTCCCACCGCTTCGCGATCCCATTCCGCAGGATTGGGGCGAACCGGCGGTGGGTCTCGCCGAGGCCGTCGAACGACGAGTCCGGGCTGAGATCATCCGTTGCGGGGAGGGCATGGTCGGCGAGGTGGCTCGGCTGGGCACGGCACGGCTGGTGCGCGACGCCGAACGCGATCCTCAAGTGCCCCGCCACGAATCCGCCCACCTTCGTATCCGTTCGCTGGTGGCGGTGCCGATGCGGTTCCGCAATCGGGTAATGGGCGTGCTTGTGGTCGTCAATCGGACCGATGGCTGTCCATTCACTCCAGCCGACCTGAACCTCCTGCAGGCACTTGCCGATCAGGCATCGGTTTCCCTCCATTACGTGATGCTTCGCGAGGAACTCGACGCAAAGCGGCAGCTGGACCATGACCTGGCGGTGGCGCGACGTATCCAGCGCGCGCTACTACCAAGGCGGTTGCCGAAAACGCCGGCGTTGGAGCTGGCCGCCCTCAACGTTCCCGCCCGCGAGGTGGGGGGGGACTACTATGACGCCATCCCGCTCGACGGTGGGCGGCTCGGCCTGGCGGTGGCCGACGTGTCGGGGAAAGGGGTCAGCGGTGCCCTGTTGATGTCCGTGTGCCGAAGTGTGCTGCGTGCTCTGGCGCCAGCCCACCGTTCGGCGGCCGACACCCTGCGGGCCCTCAATCGGGCCGTCGCGCCGGACCTTGAGGGGGACATGTTTGTCACCGCGCTCTACATGATCTTCGATCCCGGGGGCCGCCTGTCCCTTGCGTGTGCCGGGCATGAGCCGCCGATCCTGTACCGGCCGGCCGAACGCGGGTTGACCCGGATCGAAGTGCCGGGCGTGGGCATCGGCATCGGGGAGCCCGAACTGTTCGACACTGTAGCGGGGGAGACGACTGTCCAGCTGCGGGCCGGGGACCTGGTGCTGGCGTTCACGGATGGTCTGAGCGAGGCCCGAGACGACCGGGGCGAAGAGTTCGGGACGGATCGCATTATGGAAACGCTGGTGCTGTCGGGCGACCGTCCGGTCGAAGAGATTGTCCACGCGATAGAGGACCGGGTCCGCCGGTTTTGCGGAGGACGCCCGCCAGAGGACGACCTGACCCTGCTCTTGCTTCGCATGCGCGCTGACGGCGGTCCGGCCGTCGGCTGAAGCGCTCAACCAGCCGGGGGGGCCTCCACCCGCCGCGGAAGGCGATCCTCGAGGGCAAGACGGACCCACTCGTTCACTTCGGCGCCGAATTCCTGCCGAAGCATCCATTCGAGGTATTTGCGTCCGTCGCGGTCGGCAGCCAGTTCGCGCAGCTTTCGGCCCTGGAAACGGCCAAACGCGAGGGCAGCGTCACCGCCGACATCCCACCGGAGCTTTCCCTCGCGGTCGATGGCCTCGGCGGATGTGGGAAAACAAAACCGTTCCAGCGCCTCCACGTCGGAGGGCAGGTCGGCGTACATCTCGAGCTGGCGGTCAAGGACGCGAAGCGTGGCTTCGGCGTCGGCCGCCGCCCCGTGGGCGCCGACGTGCTCCTCGTTCAAATAAAAACGGACGGCAGCGCTCAGATCGCGCCGTTCCTTTAGATGGTAGATGCGTTGGACGTCAATGATGCGCCGCCCGCGCAGCTCAAAGGTCCGGCCGGCCCGCTTGAACTCCTGACGAAGCAGGGGCACGTCGAACCGCCACGCATTGAAACCTGCCAGGTCTCCGTCGTGAAACACGGCCTCCACCTCGTCCACACGCTGGTCGAAGGTGGGCGCGTCCTTCACGTCGTCGTCGGTGATGCCGTGGATGGCTGTCGACGAAGGCGGAATCGGCATGCCGGGATTGAACCGGAAGCTCGTCGTCTGTCGGCTGCCGTCGGGCGTCAGCCGGATCGCGGCCAGATCAATAATCCGGTCGCGCTCCCAGTTCGCTCCGGTCGCTTCGATGTCGAAAATGACCAGCGGGCGGGTCAATTGGAGCCGCATGCTCGAATTCTAGGGCGCCCCGAATGGGCCGGCAAGCAACCACATTCCAGGGCCGAAGGTGCGGCGGGGCCGGTAAGCCGCCGCCTCCCCGACCGACGGTTTGTGCTGGATGATTGATTCGGAGGAAATTCCACCGGTGTTTATGCCAATCGATCAGCCGTGCCGGCAAAAAACGCGTCAACTCAAACAGCCGTCCCATGCGCCCCCCCGCACCGGCAAAGCCGCCGGCGCAGGCCCGTCGGGGAACTAGATACGCCATTGAAGATTTGCGTCCGCCGGAGCCATTTCACATTTCTGAAAACTTGTCCGGATGGTCCTCCCAGGTAACAAATCGACGAGGAACTACACAAGTAATTGATCACTAGTGGATGTAGAATCAAACCGAAAGCCCAGGTCTTTGGGGCCGGTGAGGGAAAACCGGCGTGTCGAACGGTCAGGCACAGTTCGTGCCCAACTGAGCCACTAAAGCCGACGGCGGTACCGGCAAACGAAAGGGGTGTCGGATGAACGGAACCGGGCCGAGAAGGGCGATTTTGGATGTGGACAGGGCGGGTGTGGACCATGGTGTTTGTGGCGGCGGCCCCTTAGCCCGGCAGAGCGGAATGCCGGTCGCGAATCGCCATCATTGGTCCGTCTATTTGGTGTTCGCATCGCTATCGCTTCTCTGCGTGGGTTTGGTTTCGAGTCCAAATTTCCTGCCGGCGGTTCGCCGTCTTCTGGCGTTGCGCTGAACCCACCCCAACCCCGACCGGGCGCCCTCCATCCACACTCCCCGGAGGGCGCCTTCATTTTGGCCTGATTCACGACGCCGACGTGTTGACGCGCTGGACTGGGCCGCTCTGGCCGCTCCTTGGCGGGTCTACGGTTTTGAACAGGCCGGATCTTGTCGACCCGCGCGGTGGGATTCGGGTAGATTCAGGTTGTTATGAAGGTGGTTAGCTTACATGGGCTGTTGGCCGCCGTCTTCCGGATCTCCGTGCTTGTCGCGAGGGCCGGCCCCGTGCGGGCGGAGCTCGCGCGGCGGAAAATCTTTTGGATCGTCATTGACGATTTGGGGGTTGGTGAACCCGGCTGTTATGGCGGCAGGCTACCGACTCCCAACCTCGACCGCCTGTCCCGCGAGGGCATTCGGTTTTCGGAGGCCTACGTTACGGCCCCATATTGCGCCCCATCCCGCGCGTCCCTGCTCACCGGACGCCGTTGCTCGCGCATCGGCTTCGAGTTCAATCCGGTGGGCCCGCAAAACGAGGATCCACGCGCGGGGTTGGCGCTCTCCGAGACGCGCGTCGCGTCCCGCCTGAAACTCGCCGGCTACGCCACGTCGGCGTTGGGAAGTGGCACCTGGGGGCGTCACCTGCCCACCACCCGCTCCGGCGTGGTTTTGACGAATTCTTTGGTTTTTTCACGAGGGACATTTTTATGTTCCTCCGCCGTGGACGGGGCACATCACCTGGCTGAGGCGGCGACGATTGCCGAACGGTGGCGAGGGACTCTGGCGGTCGCTAAACGGCCGGGTGTTCTGGTCCACCCACATGGCCTCGGACGAGCCGCCCTACGACGCGAATAACCCTCTCTGGCGCGGAGGCCAACCCTGTGCGGAGCCGGACAACTTGACCGATGCATTCACCCGTGAGGCGGAGGATTTCATCGTCCGGCACCGCGGCCAACCGTGGTTTCTCTACTTGGCGTACAACGCGGTTCACAGCCCGATGCAAGCGTCGGTCGAATGGTTCGAGCGCCATGCGGACATCGCAGACCCTCACCGGCGGTTGTTCGCGGCAATGCTTGGTCATCTGGACCATTCGATCGGCCGGCTGCTGGATCTGCTGGAGCGAAAAGGCCTGGCAGATCGCACGCTCGTCATGGTCGTCAGCGACAATGGCGGACCGACGCGCGAGCTGACCTCATCCAATCGCCCGTTCCGCGGCGGCAAGGGCGAGATGTACGAGGGCGGGATCCGGGTGCCGATGTGGGTGAAATGGCCAGGCGTCGCGACACCCGGCACGGTGGAACGGCGGGTCGTCTCCACGCTCGACTGGACCCCGACGGCGTTGGACGCCGCAGGTGTGTCGGTGCCCGAAGGGTTGGACGGGTTCAGTTTGCTGCCCTATTTTCGCGATGAACATGCGGAGCCACGGCGATCGCGGCTGTTCTGGCGGTGCCAAGGGCAGGCGGCCGTTCGGGAGGGGCGCCGGAAGCTCATCCGTCCACGCCCCGACGCGCCGTGGGAGTTGTACGACCTGGAGCGGGATCCTTCGGAGATGGACGACATGGCGGGTCGGGAGCGCGGAACGGCCGGGCGGCTGACGGCCGCCTGGTCGGAGTGGGCACGCGGACTCCCTACGCCCGCCGGGTCGGCCGGAGCGATGGGCGGGGAACCATGATTCGGAATGTGTGCATGATCCTGGCCGTGGCGGCGGCCGGTGTCGTGACGGCCGCTGAGCGGCCGAACGTGGTGCTCATCATCTCTGACGATTACGGATTCCCGGACTACGGCTTCATGGGCAGCCCTCATGTCCTCACGCCGAACCTCGACCGCCTCGCCTCGGAAGGGCTCACCTTCACCTGCGGCTACGTGACGACGGCGCTGTGTTCGCCGTCCCTGACGACGCTTCTGACCGGCCTGCCGCCGCACCGCCAAGGCGTCACTGGCAACGACCTGGCGGCTCGGAAAGACCGGCCGGGAGTCGGCAGCATGCGCGGCGACCGCCGCCCGTTGATCGAGCGGCTTTTGGCCAATTCGTTCCTCCTGCCCCGCGAGCTGTCGCGCGCCGGATACCGTACGATGCAGACGGGCAAGCTGTGGAACGTCGGCTTCGCGGAGATCGGCTTCACCGACGGTATGACCCGCCCCGGCGGCCGCCACGGCGGCGAGGGGTTGTCGATCGGCCGGGAAGGGATGCAGCCGATATTTAATTTCGTGGATTCGTCGCTCCGCGGGAAACGGCCGTTCTTTGTCTGGTACGCACCGTTTCTGCCGCACACGCCCCATACGCCGCCCGAGCGGTTGCTGGCGCGTCATGCCGGAAAAGGCCCCACGTCGGAGGCGGAAAAATACTTCGCGATGGTTGGGTGGCTGGATGAGACGATCGGCGAGCTCGACGGGTTCCTCGAACGGCGTGGCGTGAAGGACAACACCCTCGTCGTGTACCTCGTCGACAACGGCTGGGATGCCGCGCTCGGCGACCAGGGCCGGCGCGCCAAACGATCGCCCTACGAACTGGGCGTCCGCACGCCCATCTTGGTCCGCTGGCGCGCCCGCATCCAGCCACGGCGGGACGATGAGACGGTGGTGCTGGACATCGTCCCGACGATCCTGGCCGCCACCGGCCTGTCCGCCCCCGAGCGCCTGTCTGGCGTCAGCTTGATGGGCGGTCCGCCCTGAAGGCCCGCGACGCGGTGTTTAACCACACGCATGACATCTTCGACCTCGGGGATACCGCCGGCCTGTTGAGCCGCGGGATCGTCGCGGGGCGGTGGAATCTGCTGGTCGCTCGTTCCGGAGGACGGCCGGCGATCGGAGTCAAGGACGGGGTGAATAGCGAGATCGTAGACCTGTCCGTCGATCCGCTGGAGAACCGCGACCTTGCCTCCGAACTGCCGGACCAGGTCGCCGGTCTTCGCCGGCGACTGGACGCGTGGTGGAACCCCATCGCCCGCTGATGGCGACGGGGCAAGGCAGCCGCGGGTTCAGCCCCCCAGGCGCTGAACCACTGGATGCAGCGGCGGATTTCCTCGATCTGCGTCGGGCTCCAGTTTTCGTACTCGATCGAAATCACCCCGCGAAAACCCTGGCGGCGAAGCTCCTTCAAGATTCCGTCCACATTCGCAACGCCGGTGCCCCATGGCACGTCCTTCACGCCTCGGACACCCTTCTCGGGCAGGTCCTTGAGATGAAGGCTGACGATCCGTCCTTCGAGTTTCCGCAGACACTCGATCGGATCGAGGTTCGACCGCAGCCAGTGGCCGGTGTCGGCGCAGGCGCTCATTCGGCGGCTGCGATTGGCCACGGCTCGCAACACGGTCTCCGGGTTCCAGTAGTGAGAGGGCTCGGGGTGGTTGTGGATCGCTAAGCGGATGTCGAACTCGTCGCACAGTCGCGAGATCACGTCCAGGTCGGACTCGGACGGTTCGGAGACCAGCGTTTCGACTCCCGTCGCCTTGGCGAACTCGAACAGCTTCCGCCACTCCGCCTCGCCACGGACACTGACGACGCCGTAGTTGAGCCAGCGGACATTGCGGGAGGCGAGGAGATCGCGCACAGCGGCACGGGCGGCCTCGCTCATGGTGTAGACCATTTTTCCCACGCATCCGCCCCCGATGGCCTGGCCGGGAAACGCCTCCACGGCGGTCAGGCCCAACTGCGCCGTCTCCGCCACCGTCTCGGCGAAGGTCTTCTTGTTCAGCGTCCACGCCTGCAGGGCGAGAGTCCACTCGGCGGCGGGAGTCGCCGCTGCCATGGCCACCGCCATCCACCCGAGCACGAGCCGCCGCATGGTCGATCTCCTGATGCCGCGGCGCCCTGCCGCGCCATGCCGCCGATCATCCCCTGCCATGGAGACCGTGTCGGCGGCCAACCGGTCCGCCCAATTTGCGCAAGGGCATCCTGCATCGGATTGGGGACAGGCACTTTTGGTAAATCGCGCAACACTATGGGGATCAACCTGTTGAGATGACGCACGGCTCCCGCTCGACTATGGAGCGGATCACGATTTCGTATCCGGGGTGGCCGGAATGGGCGCGGCACGTGGACGAAATGGGGTGCCCAGCCGGTACCGAGGCGGCGGCGGCAAAGTAGCCTCCGGCGGCTCCGCCGCGGACTGCCGGGCCTTCCAACCCTTGGAAAATCGTGCGTCTTTGGGTTCCAAACATTGGAAGGTTTCGCCGAGCCCCTTTTCCACTACCGAGGCGGCTTGACCGTTTCGGCGCGCGGCGAGACGCAGAGGGCGTAGAGGCCGGCTTGGCATTTCGATACAGATGGCTATCGTCGGGAGTCATGATCGGCCTAGACGCCCGGCCCTGTGACACGACGGTCTCCCCCACGCCGGTGCCCTTCTGGGCGCATCTGCTTCCATTTGTCGCATTCGGGTTTGTCTCGCACCTGCTGGGCGACGATGCCGTCTGGGCGCGGGCAGCCGGGATTGCGGCCGGAGCGGCCACGCTCGTCTGGCAGAGGCCTTGGCGCGACGCGGCCACCTGGGCCCACGTTGCGCCGTTCGCCTTCTGGCTCACCGCGATGATGTCGGCGGCCGAGCCGTCGGCATCCAACTACACGCTTCGCACGCTCGGCGGTGCGGGGCTCCTGGCGGCTGTCCGTCCGTGGCGATGGTACGGTCCTCTGCATCCGCGCAACTTGGGGTGGGCGCTGGCCGCCGGGCTGCTGGTGTTCGTGGTCTGGGTGGGCCCCGAGAGCGACGCGTTCCGCCGGGCCGCGCCCGGGATGGCGGAGTTCTACGAGCGGTTTCTGGTCGGCCCGCTTCCCTCCGGGTTTGGGCGTCTACGGGAGTCGCTGAGGGCGTACCCGTACCTTCCGGCCCGGACCGGATGGACCGCGTTCGCGATCCACATGTTCGGAACCTCGGTGGTGATCGCGGCGATCGAGGAGTTTTTCTGGCGCGGGTTTCTCTACCGCTGGCTGTGCGCGCGCGATTTTCTCGAGTTTCCGGTGACGCGGCTGGATGCGCCGGTGTGGCTGGCGGTCGCGGCGCTGTTTGGCCTCGAACATGCCGAATGGTTCGCGGGCATCGTGGCCGGGTTGGTGTACGGCGGACTGGTGCTGCGCACAGGCGACCTGTGGGCGGCCGTCGTCGCGCACGGCACAACGAATTTTCTGCTGGGCCTCCACGTGCTGTTAACCGATTCGTGGTGGTTCTGGTAGCGCGGCCGGACCGCCGCCGTCATGGCGTCGTTCGTTCATCTGCACGTCCACACGGAATACAGCCTCCTCGACAGCCTGGCGAGGATCCCGGCGCTGATGGACGAGGTGGCCCGCCTCGACATGCCGGCCGTGGCGATGACGGACTCCGGGGCGCTGTACGGCGCACCCGAGTTCCACCGTGAAGCGGCGCGCCGTGGCCTGCAGCCGATCTTCGGGATCGAGCTGGAGGTGGTCTGGGGGGGGGCCTCGGCGTCCTCTGGATCGGACCTGGTCTTGCTGGCGGAGAACGCGGAGGGATGGCGGTCGCTATGCGCGCTAGCGAGCCAAGCGCATCTTGAACCGGCCTATCCCGGCCGGCCGTCGGTCAGCCTGACGACGCTGGCCCGCCATGCGCGCGGATTGCTGGCGCTGTCCGGCGGCAACAACGGCGAAGTGACCCGGCTGTGCGCGGAGGGCCGCTTCGACGAGGCGGTGGCCGCGCTCGACCGGCTGGCGGACATCTACGGCCGCGACCGGGTCTATGTGGAGCTCGCCCACCAGGACCTGCCCGGACAGGACGGCGTCCGCGCCGCGCTGCGCGAGGCCGCCCGCCGCGCGGGCCTGCCCACGGTGGCGACGAACAACGTCCACTACCTTCGCCCGACCGACGCCGAGGCCCATCGTTTGTTACGATGCATCCGCCGCAACACCGACGCCGGAGGCCACCCACCGTACTCGGACCGTTTCTACCTGCGTTCTCCCGCCGAGATGGCTGCGCTCTTTTCGGACGACCCCGGCGCCGTGGAGCGGACGGAAGAGATTGCCGCGCGGTGCTCGGGCGACGTCTGGCCCGCGGTGCCGGTGGCGTTCCCCCGCGCCGATCCGCCCGAGAACTTCGCGCCCGCAATGGCTCCCGAACACCGGCTGGCTGCGTGGCTGCGGAAACTCGCAAGCGAAGCCTTGGAGCGGCGCTTCGCCGAGCTGGGCCGCCCGCGGACGGGCCGGGCATGGGACGAGGCCGCGCGGCGACTGGAGCGCGAAATCTGGGCGGTGATCGAGGTGAAGGCCATCCGGTTTCTGTTGGTGCACCTGGAGATCGCCGACCTGGCCCGCGAAGCCGGGCTGCCCGTTTGGAGCGGCCGGGCGGCGCCGGCGTGCAGCCTTCTGGCGTGGTGTCTCGGGCTGACGGACGTGGACCCCCTCCGCCACCGGCTCCCGTCCGAGCGGTTCGCGAACCCCGCGCACCGCGCACTGCCGGAGCTGGGGCTCGATGTGCCCCCTAGCCGGAGGACGGAGATGATCGAGGCGCTGCGCCGCCGCTACGGGAATGACCGCGTCGCGCACGCGCTCGTACTCGGCGAATTCGGTGCGCGCCTTGCGGTGCGTGAGGCCGCCCGCGTGCTGCGGACACCCGCCCGTGCCCTCGAGGACGTCCTGTCCCGCCTCGCCAGCCGTTCGGAGGCCGGAGAACGGGCCACCGGTCGGGCAGGCGAGCTGGATCATCTTGCCCGGGAGTTTGAAACGCTGAATACCGCCGATCCGCGGCGCCGCCTGGTGGACTTGGCCCGGCAGTTCGATGGGCTGCCGCGCAACCCCGCATGCCATCCGACGGCGGTCCTCGTTACCGACGTGCCCATCGCCACGCGTGTGCCGATTCTTCCGGCGCCCGATGGCGGGCTCGTGACGCAGTTCGAGGCGCGTGAGCTCGGCCGTTTCGGCTTAGTGCCGATCGAGATCGCCTCCAGCCGCGCGGCGGCGTTCTTCAGGGACCCCGACTGGCCGGCCGAGCCGGCGGAACGTTCGGGGCCACCGCCGGACGATCCGGCGACGGCCGCCGTGTTTCAACGGTGCGACCTTGTCGGCGTGCCCCATTTCGAGTCGCCATCCCTCCGTCCCGCCATTCGTCGCCACGGCGTCTTGACGCTGGACGATGTCGTCCCGCTGGCGGCGTTGCACGAGGCCAACGCCGCAGACCTCTTGCGCGAGTATCTGGACCGCCGTGCCCAGGCTCCCGCCGGGGGCGCCAACGAGGAGCCGCCGCAGAACATGCCTCTTACGGTGTGGCGCGCGGTGGCGGACCTGACGCGCGAGACCGCAGGCGTGGGCCTTTATGAAGAACAGGCGATGCGGCTCGCCGAGATCCTCGGCGGGCTTTCGGCGGAACAGTCCGACGCCCTTCGCCGCGCGCTCCTGAGCCGTGACGATCGGTCGGCGTCGCTGCTGTGGAACCTGTTCCGACGCGGCGCCCGGCGTCGCCGGATTCCGGATGCGGTCCTCGAGGCCGCATGGGAGCGCATCCGGGAACGGCTGCAACGCCGCGTGTCGAAGGCGCGGGGCGTTGTGATCGCCGAGGCCGCGTGGCGGGCGGCGTGGCTGAAGGCGCACCGGCCGGCCGCCTTTCACGCCGCCGCGCTGAACGGGGCCGCTGGAGAGACGGACCGAATCGCGGCGTTGGCCGCCGAAGCCCGCGCCACGGGCCTGCGTCTGTTGCCGCCCGACATCAACCAAAGCCATGCAGAGTGCCGGCCGGAGGGGGAATCGGCCGTCCGGCTGGGCCTCAGCCTTGTCCGCGGTGTGCGGCACGACACCGCCGCCGCTTGGGTCGAGGAACGGTCGGTCCGCGGCCCGTACCGGGACGTGGCGGACTTCGCCCGACGGGCGGAGAAGGTGGGGCACTCGGCCCGGGGGCATCTACGGTCGCTGCTTCGGGCCGGCGCCTTCGACGTGTTCGATTCCGTTCGCGCCCGACAACTGCAGGACGTCGAAGCCCTGGAACGCTTGGACGGAGCGGGCAGCGACCGCCAGGGCTTGCTGTTCGAGGTCGCGGCGCCCAGCGACGGGGCGGGCGTTGACGCCGGCGGACGGTGGGAGGACGAGCGCGCGGTTTTGGGGACGGCAGTTTCGCCGCATCCGGCGGAGGAGTGGGAGTGGCTGGCGCGCGGCCTTCGCGCGGCGGGAGTTGCGGGCGTCGTGAAGGCCGACGAATGGGTCGTTGGCGTGCTGGTGCGGCGGAGGGCCGCGCCAGAGGGACGGATGGAGTGGATGATGGATGCGATCGAAGGAACGATCCGTGTCCGGTGCGCGCCCGGCTGCGACGAGGGGTTCACGCCAGCGGAGGTGGCGGTCGCGCGGGTCGGGGCAGTCATGGGAAGGGATGCGCTGGAGGTGCGCGGAGCGCTGGAGCGGCCCCATGCGGTGGCGGCGCGAATCGTGGAGGTCCGGCTAACGGCGTGGTTCGGTCCTGAGCTGCGGCCTCCGGCAGGTGCTTTCGAGGATCTGCCCGGGGTGGGCGGGGGGCGCGCACGGCTGGTGGTCAGGCCCCTGAACGCCGAAGGCGGGTTCGCCGGCCCGGCGACGGTCGTGGCGCGTCGCCTGTCGCCCGGTGCGGCCCTCTGGCGGACGCTGGAGCAGCGGTGGGGTTGGGGCACGGTGTCGCTCCATCTTGAATCACCGGAAGGCGGATGATAAATTTAGTTTTACGTGTCAATGATGCGCCATCTCCACAGCGCGCAACGCTGCACCGTGGCACGGTGGGTGGCGTTCCTTTTGCCGTTCCTTGCCGCGCCGGCGGTTCCGCAGGACACCTACAAGGAAGTCCGGGCGGCCGCGGCCGCCGCGCTGGCCGCCGGGGCCTACGAGGACGCGATTCCCCCGTTGCGCCAGCTCGTCGAGTGGTTCGGCGACACCGACAAGGCCAGCATGCGGGCGGAGATGGAGGACGTCTACTACCACCTCGGCCTTTGCCACCTCTTTCTGGCGCAGTTCAAGGAATGCCGCGACGTCTTCGACGTCTATTTGAAGAAGTTCCGCTACGGCGCCAACGCCCATCTGGTGGCGATCTTTTTGGCCGATACCTGGCGCTACGAAGGCAAGTACGGCGACGCGCTGACGGCGTACGACAAGGCGCTCAAAAGCTACGAGTATTCGCTCGACCTTAGGACGGACATCCTCGTCTCGATGGCCCGCTGTCATCTGGCAGAAGAGAAATGGGAGAAGGCCGAGCCCTTTCTGCTTGAGGTGTACCGCGTCGCGCCCGACCCGCACCGCCGCAACTGGGCGGCCGCGATGCTTGCCACGTCCTACCTGAAGGATGGCAAGCCGGACAAGGTCTACCCGATGGTCCCGCTGTTGCTGCAGCGCGGCTCGTTCGCGTCGCGTAGCGTGGCGTTGAACATGGCCGCGCTCGAGGCGGGGGACGAGCTGTTCGCCGACGACAAGTACCGCGACGCGCTCTGGATCTACCGCCTCGTCTATTCCCACGACACGCTGCGGCTCAACGCGGAGGAACAGCTCGAGCGGTGGAAGCGGCGCGTGCGGCGCTACCAGCGCTTCATGGGACTGGCCCGCGAGCTGTTGCGCGCGCAGGAGGCCGTGTCCGAGATCGAGAACGAGCTGCAGGCGATCGAGAAGATTCCGAACTACGACGACGAACTTCGCTTCCGGATCGCGCGCAGCTACATGGAGACCCGCCGGTTGCGCGAGGCCTCGGAGCTGTTTTACGCGCTGTACGAGGACGTGACCGGCGAGAAAAAGGAGGAGTGCCTATTCCTCTCGTTCCTGACGGCGGTCCGCGTGAAGCCGTCCGACCGCTGCCTGGCCCGCGGTCACGAGTACCTGGACCGTTACCCCGGGGGGAAACACTACGACGAGGTCTCCCTCGCCGTCGGGCAGGTGTACGCCGCCGAGCAGAACTGGCCCCGGGTGCTGGCGGTGCTCGGCAAGGCGCTGGAGGTCAGCCCGAAGCACCAGGACATCGCCGAGGTGCTCTTCCTCCTCGGCTACGCGTCGTTCATGGAGGAGAAACTCGCCGACGCCCAGCGGCATTTCGACCGGATCGTCCGCGAATACCCCGGCAGCGAGCGGGAGGTGGATGCGCTCTACTGGCTGGGGATGTCCCTCTTGTTCGACCGCAAGTACGCCGAGGCGCGGCCGGCCTTCGACCGCCTGCTGCAGGAGTTTGCCGCCTCGATGTACGCCGAGGACGCCTTGTTCCGCTCGGCGACCTGCGATTACGGGCTCGGGGCGTACGAGGAGGCGGAGCGCAAACTCCTGCGGTTCGTGGACCGCCATCCCGACAGCCGCCTGCAGGGCGAGGCCCATGTGCTGCTCGGCGACGTCTCCGGCGCGCTGGGTGAGCTCGAGGAGGCCGTCCGCCGCTACACGAAGGGGATGACCTTCCCGGAGCTGAGCATCGAGCTGTACAACCACGCCGCCTTCCGCGCGGGCGAGATGCTCCGCGAACAGAAGAGGTACACCGAG